>Ga0197142_1000073_pt1 | contig 79754 bp, 64 predicted proteins | sample GBS60_MetaG_FD_148614 | JGI IMG/M metagenome (GOLD analysis project Ga0197142, IMG submission 148614) | Sediment microbial communities from Great Boiling Springs, Gerlach, Nevada, United States - GBS 60_MetaG | ecosystem: Environmental > Aquatic > Thermal springs > Hot (42-90C) > Sediment... | reverse complement strand
CCTAAGTAGGTCTCATGAGAGGTCTCCAGGCGCTGCACCACCTTGAACGTCAGGGCCTGATACAACCGCGCCTCTGGGCGGGTCTGAAGGCGTAGTTTGGCCAGATAATCCTGGATCTCAAAACCCGTTGGACCTCCGCCATCAAGCTTCTTAAAACCGTCGGTGCGGCTCTGGTAGGTTTCTACGACAAATCCCCAGTGCGTAGACGCATTTCCTACATGGGCATGAAGCGTCCGTTCCTGGCGCTCACCAGCCAACAAATCCAACTTTCCTGAAAAACGCAAAGGTATCGGTGTAGAAATCAGATTGAGTGCACCACCCGTTGTATAAGGCCCATACTTGATTTGACCGGAACCTTTACGCACCTCAATGGCATGCATGCGTCCCACAGTAGGGAAATAATAAGCAGCAGGAGCTGCATAGGGTGCAGGGGCCATAAGCACCCCGTCTTCCATCACGGTAATCTTGGAACTCCGCTCCGATCCGCTTCCACGTAGCCCAATATTGGGCCGCAGTCCATATCCATCTTCTTCCTGGACGTTCACTCCAGGCACGCTCTGCAACACCCGGCCAATATCATTAAACCGAAAGCGGTCTAGTTCACGCAGCGTCAAAAGCTGCACAGCCCCTGGGAGGCCCAGCAACGTGACGCGTCCTTCACTAAGGGTGGTACGCCGCACCACAACCGCGTCCAGATCAATGGGCTGCTCCTTGAGCACAAAACGCACCGTCTCGGTTACCCCAGCAGCCAGTCTTACCCGTTCACGCAAGGTTTCATATCCTACCCGACGCACGACAACCACCTGTTCGCCTGCTGGAACACGTTCCAACAGAAAACGCCCATCGGCATCGGTCACACTGCCTTGCGAAGTGCCTTCAATGTAAACATGCGTGCCCGGCAACGGCTCGCCGGTTTCATTATACACCACACCTTGAACCCTACCATACTGCGCCTGAACGTCAAGCACAATACCCAAAAGTAACCCAAACCCAAAGCCATAGCGAAGCAAAGACATCATAGATACCGGAGTTTGTCTGTACTACCTGAATAGACCTATCACTAATTTAGACCTTGTCTTAATAAAATAAATCAAAGACTCCATGAAATATCCCTACGGCCACCTGGGCAATTCCCTAACAAGAAGTGCGACGTTTTTAAATATGGGTACCCTCTTGCCAAAGCATAACACCTCAGCGACATTTCTCTCGGTATGCAATGTCCACCTATTACCGAAAACGCATCCTGGTTAGCAGAGGAGTTAGATTTCTAGATTCCCAATTTGTGCGATCGGCTTCTAGCTAGGAAGCATGAGGTAATATCTATGGACGAACTGATTACGGGCCTTCGATAATATCGACCACCTTTTGGTCACCATCGATTTCCCTTTATCCAGCATGATGTGACGAACTTTATTTACGCAGAGGGTCCGCTAGCTAGATTTTATTCTGCACCTCGCCTCTCCGGCCAACCCCGAGGACTATTTGCGCTACCCTATGCAAACGCTTAAGATAGGCGCCTTGGGTACGCATAAGGCTTTGGGGTTGATCGAGGCTAAAGGGGCGTGTCTCGTTCTGACCTCCACAAGCGAGGTATACGGGGATCCCCTGGGGCATCCGCAGAGCCAGAAAGTTACTAAGGCAACGTCAACCCCATCGGGCTGTGTGGAGTTTACGATGCGGCTAAGCGTTTAGCCGAGGCTATGACTTATGGCATACCATCGCGATCATGGTATCGATAGCCAGATCGTGCGGATTTTCAATACCCACAGTCCCCGCATGTGTTTAGATGATGGACAGGCGCTTCCGAGTTTTATGCGGCAGGCGCTGAGGGGAGGGCCATCATGGCCTATGGAGCCAGAGTGCAGACGCGTTCCTTCTTTTACGTCGATGCTATGATCAGGGATATCTTCAGCGTCTTGCTCTCCAGGGAAGTAGAGCCTATAAACTTGGTCAAACCCAATGAAACCCACCTTTTGGAATTAGCCCAAGAAATTAAAGCACTCACCTAGAGTATTATCGTTTTCAAGCTTCTTCCCAAAGATGATCCCAAAGTGCGTAGGCCGGAAATCACCAAGGCCAAACAGTTCCCAGGATAAGAGCCGCGTACCAATCGCCGAGACGTATTAAAGCATACGATGGATTACTTCCGCCAGAGACTCGGACTAGCTTTGTAAACAACTGTTCAGGATATTTTCTCAGCCATTTAACCGAGTTCCATAAGATCGTGTACCGAGGTCACACCCCTCGAAAGGGGCATGCGATTTCTAAAAAGCTCCGTGTAGAATGAGACTTCCTCCTTTCGAATCAGTCATCGTAATAGGGTGTATGCGTAAGCGCGACGATTTTTTGAAGGGGATTCTCTGAGGTCTTGACTTTTTATAAATTTTTACATAATAACGTGCCACGTTCGTCAAGGATGTCCTCTATGCTAGGTAGAGCGCCATAAGACGCCTTTTTCGGACATCTGCCTAAACTCAGACATAAGAGACCCTAATACAGGAGGTTATTATGAGTCATTTGCTACGTCGCACTGGCGTCTTCTTGAGCATTTGGCTTGTGCCCCTTCTGTCGTGGGCGCAGCAGACAGGTACTATTCAAGGACGTGTAACGGATGCACGCACTGGCGACCCGATTCCTGGGGTCAACATAGTGCTCCGAGCCACACAAATCGGGGCCGCTACGGATGTAGACGGCCGCTATACCATTCCGAGGGTACCTGTAGGCACATACGTTGTAGAAGCCCGTTTCGTGGGATATCGGTTGGCCACGCTTCAAGTCACAGTGCGCCCTGGAGAGACAGTGACCGCCGACTTCGCCCTAGAAGAAACGGCGTTGCAGTTAAATGAGGTCGTCGTAACGGGCGTTGGTGGGCCTGTAGAAAAGCGCAAGCTCGGGAACACGATCGCTACGTTAAACATCGCGCAGTTGGAGGCTGTGCCTGTGGCAAACGTCTCCGAAATCCTTACAGCGCGCGAACCCGGTGTAGTCGTGTTGCCTTCAGGTGGTATTACGGGTGAGGGGGCGCGTATCCGGATTCGCGGGTCCTCAAGCCTGACGCAGCTCAACGAACCCGTCGTGTACATTGACGGAGTCCGTGTGGATAATGGCGGTGGATTCAGTGGCTTCGTCGGAACAGGCGGAGGAGGCTCCCCCTCTCGGATAGACGACATTAACCCTGATGCGATCGAGCGGATTGAAATCCTAAAGGGTGCTGCCGCTGCCACGCTCTACGGTACAGAAGCTTCTAATGGAGTGATCCAGATTTTTACTAAGAAGGGTGCACTAGGAAGTCCCCGTTTTGACTTCCAGGTTCAACAGGCCATAGTCACCTACCCCAAGGTCTATAAACCCATGACAAGTTGGTTCCGCACCCAAGCTCAAGCCGATACAGTTAGTAAGTACCTGGGGGGGAACTATCGGCAATATGATCTTGTGAGCCATAACTTCGTGCACGATTTATTTGAGATTGGAAGAGGGCAGACATTTTCGGCTTCGATCAACGGAGGCGCTACGGGAGTTACCTATTTTATCAACGGCCGATGGCAGTATGAGGATGGTCCATTTGGAGGTCACAAAATCCCCATGCCTCAAGGGTACAGCGTACGGGCCAGAGATATCCTAAGCCGTGTTCAAATTTCCGCCAATATCAACGTATTCCCATCCGACAAACTTCAGTTTCGGGTAACTACTGGATACACGGATTTCCATCTTGAGACATTCCAGAACAACAACAACATCTACGGCGTCGAATCCTTGACGCTGTTCTCCCGCCTGCACTTGATCAACTATAATAACCCTACGGGTAGTCCTGCGTTTGCTGCAGTTCCGGAACTACTGCAGCAGACCGTTTCTCAAGATACGCGCCGCTTTAATGGCAGTATTGGTATGAACTGGCGTCCGCTGGGCAGCTTGACCCTGGATGGAACTTTTGGGGTGGATTACACAAATCAACAAGATGTCTCTGAACGGCCCTTCGGATGGAATATCAACCGCTTCACCTCCGCTGAAGTCGAGGGCGCAAGGCGCACGGGAGATCTCAATCGTCTGAACCTTAGCTTGGACACCAAGGCAATTTGGATTACTCAAATTGGAGATAATCTTGAGTCCACCTTTTTAGCTGGTGTGCAAGGCTTTGCCATTCGCTCTATTGAGCGGGGTGGTCTTGCTCGGCGTTTCCCTGGTCCAGGTATCAACGTTAGCGGTGGAGCTGCGGAAAAAGATATCGTCGAGTTTTTCTTAGAGAACAAAAACGTGGGCGTGTTCGCTCAAGAACAGCTTGGATATCAAAACTTCATATTCCTCACCGTAGGTGCCCGGTACGACGCGAACAGCGCCTTTGGATCCGAATTTAAGGGGGTTTTGTATCCCAAGGTTTCGCTCTCGATAGTGCCCTCGGATGCAGCGTTTTGGCGTCCGTTAGGTCCCATTTCATCACTCCGTTTGCGTGCCGCGCTTGGGCAGTCCGGACTTCAGCCGGGTGCGTTTGATGCCCTCACGACCTATGTGCCTCTGGCTTCCATCAGCGGTCCGGGTCTAGCCCCAGGTAATCTGGGTAATCCCAAGCTTAAACCCGAGGTTTCCACAGAGTGGGAGGTGGGACTTGAGCTCGGACTCTTTAATGACCGCTACGCGGTGCAGGCCACCTATTGGGATCGCACTGTCCGCGACGCCCTCGTAGCCCGGCAATTCCCCTTCACGGGAGGCTTTCGGGCTCGCCAGCTGGATAACATTGGTAAGCTCAAAGGCAAGGGAGTAGAACTTGGATTTAACGCGTTCCTTGTCAATCAGGATAATCTGTCTATTAACTTCTTCGCTAACGCCTCGTATTTGTGGGAACGCGTAATTAGCCTTGGTGGCGCGCCACCAATCTTCATTGCGGGCACCTATCCACGCTATCGCAACTTCATCAAAGAAGGGTACGCCCCAGGAGCCATGTTTGGACCTAAGCTTCAGTCGGTCGAACCTGGCCGCTATCCCATCGATACCAACGGGGATGGTAAGCCCGACACGCGGGAAGAACTCCTTACCTACTTTGGCCAGCTAAACGCTGCAACTTTGGTCAATCGAGCTAATACGCTGGGGCAAAGCCCCCTAACTGACCTTAACGCCCGACTGCTCTGGCAGGCCAATGCAGAAGGCAACATTCTTGAAAACTACTTAGGTAAACCCCAGCCTGACTGGATGGGATCGTTTGGGTTTACCGTGAACTTCCTGCGGCGTTTTTCCCTATATACGCTGTTTGAGTACAAGTTCGGCAACTACACCGTCACTAATCTTACTGATGCTTTCCGCCGCGGCAATCCACTCATTGGGATGAACACGCCAGAGGCCGCCAGGGCAGAACGGGATTTCGCCACAGGAGGGCTTGATGCGAACAACCAGCCCAAGAACGATGCCGAAGTGCGGCTTAAGGCTTTTGAGCAATACCTCAAACTAGTTGATCTGTTTCCCGGTGGCGCAGCGGGTGCTAACAGCCATGAACCTGGTGACTTCCTGCGTTGGCGGGAGCTCAGTCTAACCTATACGTTTGCGCCGAACTTCATCCGCCAATATGGACTTCGGAACATGTCCATCACGATATCCGGGCGTAACCTCGCTCTGTGGACTCGGTTCTCCGGAGTCGACCCAGAAGTCAACGCGGTAGGGCGTGGTTCTGGTGGTGTGCTGTATCAGAATTTCCTGGATAGTGTTGAAGCGTTCGGTTTGCCTATACCACGCCGCGTGCAGATTAGCTTGCGCTTCGGGTTCTAATTCAAAAAAGTTGGGCCCTACAAAATCGCGGGCCCCGGAAATACCGACAGTATGGAACAGCAAGGAGGGTTTACCCATGCGCATCATACATCTTATCTGCATTGCTCTCTTGGGTTTGTGGGCCGCAGGTTGTGACTTACTAAGCCTCGAAGTAGAAAATCCAAATAACGTCTTAGAGGAAGACCTCGAAAACCCTGCGGCCGCTGCAGCAATCGCGAACGGTGCGGAGGCTACAGTTACGCGGGCATTAGGTGCTATTCTAGCTCCTTACTCTACTGCTTCGGATGAGCTTAAATGGGTGGGTTCGCGCGACTCGTGGCGCGATCTAGATTATGGTAAGGTGGACGACATATACAATGAGTTCACGGATAATGCGTTCACCTATGTAGCCGAGGCGCGCTGGACGGCCGATAAGGCCATTGAGCGGTTGGAAGGTTTCGCCAGCCAAGGTGTGCTTCGTGACCGCATACAGTTGGCCAGGGCGTACGCGTATTCGGCAATTATCTATATCACCATCGCAGATATGTTTGATGACTTCGCCTTTTCTGATCGCACCCAACCGGCCCCTAACATTGGCCGCGACAAGATCCCTGAGCTTTATGACAAGGCGGTGGATTATTGCACAAAAGGGATTGAGATCGCTCAAGCAGTAAACAACGAGCTTTGGGAGACACGGCTTCTTGCCCTACGCGCCCGTGCTCGGTATAGTAAAGCTTTGCGGGCCAAGATTCGACCCAATCAAGTCGACACCGCCAACCCTCTTGTAAACGATGCGGGGGCAAACCAAGACGCCCAAGCAGCGCTAGATAAGATAGGGACAGAGGATTTCGTATTTCGTCTTGAGACCTCTCCAGCGACCCCTGATCTTATCGTGGGGGATATGAGCATGGCTTTGCAAGTTAATTTCCGTTTGGAGATGCGTATCGGTGATGACTACATCGTGCCGACTGCGGACGATAAAAAAGTGGCCTCCGTCAAGTTGCTTGACCCTATTGACAACAGAGTTGACCCCAAACTTGAAAGGGAGATCACGGAGTTTACCATAGCTGAACGTTATGCTCCTATGACTGTGGTTTCCCGACGTGAGATGCATCTGATCTTGGCCGAGGCTGCGCTAGCCCGAAACGATATAGCAGAGTTCCAAAATCAAATTAACGCGATCCGCAGCCTGGACGGGCTTTCATCTTATACAGGTCAGATTCTCGCGCGGGATATGTTGATTCACACGCGGCGCGTTAACCTGTTCCTCCAGGGGCGGCGCTTGGCTGATCATTATCGGTTCCAGCAATATCCGAGAGAATGGGTTTCGGGTTATTATAAGCCTGGAGCATTCTTCCCGATCACGATCAGTGAGCGTCGTGCAAACCCGCTTGTAAGATAACCTGAGAGCTACAGAGAGCAGTCGATCTCCGGGTATCACACCTTGCTTGCGGTGTGATACCCGGAAGTTCTTTTTATAATTAAGGAGAAGTTAAAGGGTATGCGAGCATTTTTCGTTATTGGGACGGTTTTGACCCTGTTGGGGGGGTGTAATCTTTTAAATCATCAAGCCCCTAGGTCGGTACGGCTGCGTATAGAGGGCAACGCATCGGCCCAGCTCCAATTGGTCACCTCGGTCAAGTTTCTAGCCAAACGTGAGCCCATCTACGAACCGGGGGATCTGACCGCGCGGGATACGTTGATTGTGGTGTTGCTAGAAGCTGATACGACCCAACCCACTATTCCGTTGGATAAGAGTTTCGATATCAGCCAAACCCGCCAAATTTTTATCCGCGTGGAGCGCTATACCCCAGAAAGCGACAATTTGCGCATGCGTGTTTGGTTAGATAATCGGTTGGATTACGACGTCACTCCGCCAGCGCATAAGCGCATCCTGCAATTTGTGTACTTCTATCGAAGCGGTCAGGATACCGGTCCAATCGTGTTCTAGGCCTGGATCGCACCTGCCCAGAAACGTTGTATGGGTGCTGGTTTAGAGAGGGGAGTGGGTTGTACTGCCTCTAGATTCCAAGAAGCAAAAAAGGAGGCTGGGTCTTATTGCGCCGTGATGAGTCGAACACCCAATCCCCGCCTACTTGTTGATGTACTCGTTGAGGTGTTACCTCGCTATGAATATTATTCTGAATGTCCCAGTTAAATCAGGTCACTACCGTGTGACGTTCTAAACGATTGATTCCGCAGTGGGATTTGCTTTTCTTTAGCGCAGGGGGTGATCGACCCGTCCTGCTTCGGAAGTCGGGATGAGGGAGCATCGTAAGGAGATCCCCTTACGCTTTTTAAGCAAGCCCCCTTAGCCTTTGATGCATCCCAGCGGTCGGAGTTGAGCGACCTTGCGTGAAATGCCGGCCCGATGACACACTTCCACTACTTCTGCCACATCTTTATAGGCCTCTGGGATCTCTTCGTTAATCGTGCGGATGCTGGCGCCGCGCACAATGATGCCCTGCTTGCGCAACTCGTCGGCAATACGTCGGCCACCGGCCACTTTTTTAGCTTTCGTTCGGCTCAGCTGACGGCCTGCACCATGGCACGTACTGCCAAACGTTTCTTCCATGGCCTGCTTCGTACCAATTAGCACGTACGAGTAACGCCCCATGTCGCCCGGAATCAGCACAGGCTGCCCAATACCTCGATAAGCTGCAGGAATTTGGGGGTGACCTGGCGGGAATGCCCGCGTGGCTCCTTTGCGGTGCACGCATACCGGGCGACGCTGACCATCTACCACATGCTCTTCAATTTTAGCAATATTGTGGGCCACCTCATAGACGGTACGTAGGCCAATTTCCTCTTCACGCATACCTAAAGCTTCTGCAAACGCTTTGCGGGTATTGTGGGCAATGATCTGACGGTTGGCAAAGGCAAAGTTAATCCCACACCGCATAGCGGCCAGATACTGCTGGCCTTCTGGGGAACGCAGCGGAGCACAGGCCAACTGGCGGTCTGGCAACCGGATGGAGTATTTGGACAATGCCCGATCCATAACCGCCAGGTAATCGTCGCAAATCTGATAGCCAAAACCGCGCGAACCGGTATGGATGATGACAGTTACCTGGCCGAGAAATAGTCCCATAGCTTGCGCTGCTGCATCATCATAAATCTGTGCTACATAGCCCACCTCTAAGAAATGATTACCCGAACCCAGCGTGCCGAGCTGTTCTGCACCACGCTCATAGGCGCGCTCCGAAACAGCAGCCGGATCGGCCCCTTCAATTCGGCCATTTTCCTCAATGCACTCCAGATCGCTTTCTGTCCCAAAGCCCTGCCGCACAGCCCAGTACGCCCCTTCGATGGCCACACGCCGGAGCTCCTGCTTCGAAACTTTGAGGGCACCCGAAGCGCCTACGCCGGTGGGCACACGTCGGAAGAGGATTTCTACAAGACGCTCCAAATGCGGTGCTACTTCCTCGTAATGCAATCGGCTGGCCAGTAACCGCACACCACAATTGATATCATAGCCTACCCCACCCGGCGAGACTACCCCTTCCTCCAGATCAAAAGCAGCCACACCACCAATCGGGAAGCCATAACCCCAATGGATGTCCGGCATGGCCAGTGCGTACTTGACAATACCTGGCAAGTGCGCTACGTTGACAGCCTGCTGCGGTGCTTGATCTTCCTCAAGCTCCTGTAAGATTTTCTCGCTGGCATAGATGCGCGCCGGCACCTGCATGCCGCCCGACTTGGGAATCTCCCACAGGTAATCGTGTATTTTTTCAAAACGAAGGGCAGTCATCGTTTCGCTGCTACGGTTTCCGCTCTTTGGCCATCCGTTATACAGCCAGCAGGCGCCTTTCGTTCAGGCCGATCTCGTTACCGACTTGTTGAAAAGCAATTTGTACATTTTGGAACCTATACCTTAGGGTAGACCGTTTTTCTAGGGGAACTGCTTCGCCGTTGGATTTGCCCGCCTATAACCCCTTAGGTTTTCGTTCATCAACCCAACTGATACGCATGCGCATCGAAATTCCCCGCGAGGCAGAACGCTTTGGTGCTAATCGTATTTTCGGCGTTCAGAAAGTTTACGAACTGGACTCTGGCTTACGCCAGGATGCCCCAGCTGCCGAAAACAGTGTTATTCAAAACCTTCCTTACGAAACGCTCTATGAAATTGAGCGCGACATGGCCATTGTGGTGCCCATCCGGGATGAGCGGCTCAAACTGCTCGAAGGTGTGCTCTTTGGCATTCCCCATCAATGTACCATTATCGTCATTTCCAACAGTCGGCGGACACCCGTTGACCGCTTCAAAATGGAACGCGACGCTATCGAAACATGGTCGCGCTTTACCCAAAAGCGGCTGCTGCTCATTCATCAAAAAGATCCCTTCTTAGCGCGCGCCCTGGCCGAAGCTGGCTATCCCTACATCCTCGATGAAACGGAACGCATAGCCGATGGAAAGGCCGAAGGTATGATCGTTGCTACCTTAATAGCACGGCTGCTAAACAAGCGCTACATCGGGTTTATCGACGCCGACAATTACTTTCCCGGAGCTGTCTATGAGTACGTACATGAATATGCCGCAGGTTTTGCACTAAGCAACTCGCCTTATACTATGGTGCGGATCGTTTGGCACAGTAAACCCAAAGTAGTACAATCGCAGCTCTTCTTTGCTAAATATGGCCGCACGTCGGTAGTAACAAACCGCTTTCTCAACCAGCTGATTAGCTACTATACAGGATTTGAAACGGAGGTGGTTCGGACAGGTAATGCCGGCGAGCATGCCCTGACGATGGATTTGGCTATGCTACTGGACTACGCCACGGGATATGCTATTGAACCTTACCACTATATCGACCTGTTGGAAAAATATGGCGGCGTGATCGAAAGCACCCATCCCGAAGTGATGCAGCATCAAGTCAACCTTTTCCAAATCGAGTCACGCAATCCCCATTTGCATGAATCCAAGGGTGAAGCGCATATCGATGAGATGATCTTTGCAGCGTTGCAGGTAATCTATCACTCCCGCATTTGCCCAGAACCCATCAAACGCGAGGTGCTGCGCGAGCTGTATCGGCGAGGCATTCTCGCCAAAGGCGAAGAGCCACCCCCACCCCGCATTTACCCTTCACTGCTACACGTAAACTTAGAGGCTTTCCGTAATGCCCTGTTGCTCGCTCCCTATGCAGAGCAGTTAGAAGCCTTTTCCCAAATGCCAGTGCTTCGCCGACGTTTGCCACAGTCTGTTGCGGCCCCCGCCAAAGGGAATAGGCCCTCAACCTTTATCCTTCCCCATGAGACCTGAAAGTCCTCCCTTTCCGATTATTTTTTCTGATCTGGATGGGACGCTGTTAGACCTGCACACCTACGAGCCCGGTCCGGCAGCGACAGTTTTGCGTACTTTGACGCAACAAGGCATTCCCGTCGTTTTTTGTTCTTCCAAAACGCGTGCAGAGCAACGCTTTTACCAGCGTCTGTTGCATGTGCGTGATCCCTTCATTGTGGAAAACGGAGCAGCTATTTATATCCCTACAGGCTATTTTGGCCTTTCTCCCATAGGACAACGCCGCGGGTCCCATTTCGAGGTCATGGTGCTGGGCCGATCGGCAGCCGAAATTCGCCGGGCGCTGCACCGCATTCGCCAGGAAACGGGGCTACACTTTTTGGGCTACGCCGACCTCACGGTAGAGCGGGTTGCGCAACTTACCGGTCTAAGCATAGAAGCTGCCCGTCGCGCCATGCGCCGAGAGTACAGCGAGACTATTGTGGTGCAGTTCGACCCCAGCCATTGGCAGCAGTTCAACACGGCTTTAGCTGCCCACAATTTGGTTTGCTTTGCCGGCGGACGCCTACATACCATTGTTGGAGCAGGAACAGATAAAGGGCAGGCCGTTCGCCTACTTACGCAGCTTTACCAGAAGCATTATGGCGCGGTAATGACCATCGGCATCGGCGATAGCCCCAACGATGCCCCCATGCTCCGTGCCGTAGATCGGCCGTTTTTAGTGCAACAGCCCAACGGAAGCTGGGCCTCGCTTGACGTGCCAGGTTTAGTACGCATCCCGGCCATCGGTCCTGAAGGCTGGGTACAGGCCGTGCGCATGCTGCTTCTCGAATCTATCGTCTGAGCTTCAGGCCTGCAGATGGGCTTCAAGCTGCGCATGTAGCTGACGAAACGACTTGCCGTTTAGCAACGGCATTGTTTCCCATTCTGCCTGCCAAGGCGGCAACAACAAGCGGGCAGGAATGTATTTTAAACGCACGGTCGGCAACGCCACCACACGCGAAGGGAAAAATTGCTGGAAACGCCAAAATTCCGGAAATACCTGACGCAGTAGCCGTTCTCGTGGAATACCCCGCAATTGCAACCCTTGAAGCAAGGCCGGGGCGCAGACTTCCTCAGGCATAACAGCCGCCGGCTGCGCACGTCGACTCAGCACAGGAACCGGAATACGCTCTCCCTCATCCCCTGTATAGCGCTGCTGCCGCAATGTTAAATCAATCACCCAAAAAGGCGGGGCAACGACCCAAGCGTGCGGCACTTCGACATGCTGCAAATCAAACACATAGAAATAGCGCGGACGCATATCAGCTGGGATAAACGTGATAACGCAGCCGCCGGCAACGATGTAATTCCAGATCCCCAGCTCATCCAATAGCCGACTCAGGATGGCGCTGACTAAAGCACACAACCCTAAGCGCCCGTCGGCGGCAAGTTCTCGCTCAAGCCATCGCGCTATGGCCGGAATCTGTTGGAGACAGCGCTCCTGATAAGCAGCCGATTGCGGTCGCTTTTCAACGTGCTGAGCGTAGAGTTCCAGTACCTCTGGATGCCTTGCCAGCAGTTCCTGAAACGCCAGCGAGCGGTAGCATCCGGGCGCTTCAAACCGTAAAGCCTCCTGGCTTGAGGGAAAGGACATCGAGGATAACGGCATCATGAGCTGCTGTCTTCTTGCCGCTACGTTATAAAATCGGCTTTATGCAACGTAGATTAAGTGTTCCCTATCCCCAACGATCTGCTCGGAGCGGCGTGATATCGAGCTCAGGTCGCTTACCCATGAGCAAAGCCGCCACCAGTTCACCGGTAACCGCTGCCAGTGAAATGCCCAGCATAGCATGCCCAGTAGCCAATAGCAGGTTATCGGTGCCTGGCACCCAATCCACTACCGGAAGTCCATCGGGGGTGCAAGGCCGCAGACCCACCCAAATCTTAGCCTGCTCTATGGAAGGCAGCTGAAGGGTGGGCAGATAGCGACCGGCCGCCCGGTAAATCGCCTGTACCCTTAAGGGGCGTACAGCCAACTCCATCCCGGCCAACTCCAGCGTTCCGGCCAGCCGGAACATCTCCCGAAACGGGGTCACTGCCACCTTGGTCTCGGTCAGCAGCAGCGGCCGCCGAGGCACTGCCGCTGGAGACGGGATAAACGTCAGGCTGTAGCCCTTGGCCGGCTGCAACGGCAACCGGTACCCGACGGCCCGCACCAGCGCAGGCGACCAGGCCCCAGTTGCCACCACGACCTGCTCGGCCGCAAGCGTTCCCTTAGGGGTCTGCACGCCGATTATCTGCGACCCGCGACGTTCTAAACCGGTCACCGGCGTCTCCGGCAAAAATTGCACGCCCTGCCTTTCCAGGTAGCGATGCAGGGCAGCCGTAAACCGATCAGGACGCAGATGAGCATCACCAGGGAAAAATAGCCCACCTTGGGCCTGCACTTCGGTCCCGGCCAGCTCCGCCAGCCGATCGGCTGGAATCCACTCATGCGCCATGCCCAGTCGCTCTGCTTCGCGGGCCAGTTCTTCGCATTCCTGCCGTCCTTCCTGACTTTGAAACGGCATCAGCAAGCCATCCCGCCGAAACTCAAAATCGCCTATTGTTTCTTGCACCTGAGCCGTCAGTTCACGGCTTCGTTCCAACAACCCCTGCAGTACTGGAGCGCTTCGGGCTACATGGGCCTTGGTAGCCGAACGTCGGAAAAGCCAGAGCCACCGAAACAGCTCCAGGTCCCAACGAGGCCGGATATAGAATGGACTCTCTGGATCCAGCAGCCAACGCAACCCCTTACCGATCACACCCGGCGCTGCCAGCGGCACTACATGACTGGGGCTGATAAAACCCGCATTTCCATACGAACAGCCATCGCCAATCGGCCCCTGATCGACGACCGTAATTGAAAAACCACCGCGTTGTTGCAGAAAAAAAGCGGAAGCCAGCCCAATGGCGCCGCCGCCTACAATCACAACAGAAGACATATCCGTCGACCGACTGGTTACCTTGGGCGACCTGTTTGGTCCTTAAAGTACTTGAAATCCGTGACAGTAAGGGTCGCGCTCGTCGATGAAAATCGTGTTACATCCGGTCACCCGGGCCCACCCTTCGACGCTGGGAACCATGGCGGGGAAGTCTCCCAACTGCGTTGCAGCTTCGACGCGCCCGATAAACAAACTGCCGATGATGCTCTCGTGCACAAAGGTATCCCCTACGCCCAGCTTTCCTTTTGCGTAAAGCTGCGCCATGCGTGCCGAAGTACCCGTCCCGCAAGGGGAGCGGTCAATGGCTTTCATGCCGTAAAAGACAGCATTACGGGCATGTGCTTCAGGATGATGCGGCGGTCCCGTCCACATTACATGGCTAAGCCCTGCAATGCGGGGGTCTTCGGGGTGCACAAAGCGATGGGCTGCATTCAGGCGTTCCCGAATCACCGGACTCCAGCGCAGGATGTCCAGCGCCGAAATGCTATCCAGCCCCGGATAATGCTCCTGTGGTTCGATAATGGCGTAGAAGTTGCCGCCGTAAGCTACGTCCACCGTTAGCTCACCCAGGTCCGGACAGTCCACTCGAAGCCCTTCGGCGTAAAGGAACGAAGGCACATTGACGATCCGAACGGATTCAACATACTCCCCTGTCTTTTTGTAATAGGCTTCTATGCGACCCGCAGGTACTTCCAGCGCCACCACGCCTTCCGTGCGAGGACGCACAAGCCCATACTCCAGCAGCACGGTGACCGTCCCGATGGTCCCGTGGCCGCACATGGGCAGGCAACCGCTTGTTTCGATAAAGACCAGCCCGATGTCGCAGTCCGGCCGTCGGCTTGGATAAGGCAGGCTGCCCGACATCATGTCGTGCCCACGCGGCTCAAACATCAGCCCGGTGCGAATCCAGTCGTAGCGTGCCATGAAGTCCAATCGCTTCTCTGCCATCGTGTCTCCTTGCAATTGCGGGGCCCCACCCACAACCACGCGCACCGGGTTGCCGCAGGTATGCGCATCAATGCAAAAAAACGTGTAGCGCGCCATCACTTCGCCGTTTGTTCGATGTAGGCTTCAACCAGACGCTGGAGCGTACCAAGCGGCAGATCGCCCTGCCGCAATACGACCTCGTGAAAATCACGAAGGTCGAAGCGCGAGCCCAGCCGCCTTTCGGCTTCTCGGCGCAATCGCAAGATCGTTAATTCGCCCATCTTGTACGCCAGCGCCTGCCCCGGCCAGCTGATGTAGCGATCCACTTCGGTCGTGATTTCATGCAGCGAAAGCGCCGTATGGGCAGCCATGTAGTCAATGGCCTGCTGTCGTGTCCATCCCAGCGCATGCAATCCGGTATCGACCACCAGGCGACAGGCCCGCCACATTTCGTAGGTCAGGCGACCGAACTCTCGATAGGGGTCGGTATAAAAACCCACCTCCTTGCCCAGCTTCTCAGCGTAGAGCGCCCAACCTTCCCCAAAGGCTGAAAATGATACCCACCTTCGGAAGGGGTGCACGTCGGTGCGTTCCTGGCGCATGGCATGCTGCAGATGGTGCCCGGGCACAGCCTCGTGCAGCGTCAGCGCCTCTAGTACGTAAAGTGGCCTTCCGTTTAACGGATAGGGGTTGACCCAGTAGTAAGCCCCCGTGCGCGACTCCGGTGGGGCTAGAATGTAGCGGCCGCTGGTGTAGCGGGGCTGCAGGTGGGGAGGGACCGGTGCCACTCCATAAGGCTGGCGGGGCAACGTGCGCACATGAAATAGCGCGGGCAGACGCCCATCCATCTGCTTGGCGATCCAGGCCGCCTCACGCAGCAGCTCGTCAGCGGAACGTGCATAAAAGCGCGGGTCGGTCCGGAGAAACTGCAGAAACTCCTGGAAACTCCCCTGGAAGCCGGTGCTGCGCATAACCGAGTCCATCTCCGCACGAATGCGCGCCACTTCCTGGCGACCGATTTCGTGCACCTCCTCCGGCCTCAGGTCCAGTGTAGTGTAGTAGCGCACCAGGTATTCATAGTAGGCCCGCCCGTCTGGGATCGCCGAAAGTGCAGTAGTTGTCCGCGCATTGGGAATGTATTCCGTTTCCATAAATCGCAGGAAGTCCCGATAGGCCGGAATTACCCGCTCCTGAATCACCTGCAGCGCTGCTGCCCGCAGCTCTTGCCGCACTGAGTCCGGCATCATTGCCGGGAGTTCCTGAAAGGGTCGGAAAAACACGCTCTGAGCAGGATCCGCTACAATGTAGCCTGCGATGGTTGCTGTGTAGTCCTGCAGCACGACCTTGGGCTGCGTAATGCCCTGCCGTAGCCCTTCACGCATCAGCGCGATGTGCTGTGCCATGTAAGTCGGCACAGCTTCCAGCCGCGCCAGGTAGTTGCGGTAGGCTGCTTCGGTGCGCAGCGTCAACCACTCAGGTAGGCGGCCCAGCCTGAGATGAAACCCACCGTCAGACGTAATGGGAATTAGATAACCCCGGAAGCGATAAACCGCGCGCTGATGCGTCAGCCAGTGACGAAAGATGTCATAGGTGATGCGGTCGTCTTCAGGAAGCCGGGCCGGATCAATGGTCTCCAGTTGCTGCTCAACCCGTGCCCAGAAAGCGTCGCGCCGGGCTAAATCGGCCGGCGTCATCGATGGCAACCGATCGTCGTAGGTATGCACGCCGACATAGGTTGCCGTAAGCGGGTCTTCCTGAAGCAAAAAGGCCCAGCTTTCATCCAGTAGTGCGCGGAATCGCGCCGCCGGATCCGATGCCGGCCGGCAGGCCCCCAATAGTCCGATAAGCAGGATCAGCAAAACGGTGCTTCTCATGGCTTTAAGCTCAGGGTGAGATGGTTTGTTGCAGTACGCGTTGCGCAAAGCGTTGCATCGCATCCACCAGTTCGCCAGCCGCTGCATCTGCCGCCTCCACCTTGCCTTCAGCGATCTGCTCCATTAGATGCGCGTGGAGCTGAATCGCCTCTTCTAAATCACCTTCGTGGTGATAGGCATACCAGAAACGCCGGCTCAGCGTGTGCAGCGGCCTCGCTGCGCGCACGGCAAACCGGTTATGGCAGGCTTTCTCGACCAGAAGGTCAAACAACCGGTCCAGCTGCATGAAAATGTCCAGATCAGGCTCGGTGATTCGGTGCATCGTCTGTGCCAGCTCTGCAAACTGGATGCGTTCCTGCGGCCGCGCCAGTCGGGCCGCTCGCCGCGCCATCAGCCGGTCCAGTTCCCATCGCACCTCCAGCGCGGCCAGCTGATCGGTCAGGTTGATCTCCGAGATGTAGATACCTTTGCGGGGCAGCACGGTCACCAGCTGCTCCTGAGCCAGCCGGAGCACCGCTTCCCGAAGCGGTGTGCGTCCCAGACCGACTTCCTGAATCAGCTCCTTTTCGGTGACGATCGTGCCCGGGGCCAGTTGCAGCGTCACGATGCGGTGCTCCAGCGCTTCGTAGGCCCGATCGGCCAGATTTGCACGTTTTACGTTCATGGTTCAGGTGATCTCCGGTGCGACGTAGCAGGTCTTGACTACCGTATAGAATTCCTGCGCATAGCGACCCTGCTCCTTCGGTCCGTAGCCGGACGCCTTGTGCCCGCCGAACGGAATGTGATAGTCCAGCCCGGCCGTCGGAAGGTTGACCATCACGGTACCGGCCTGCACGTGGCGGCGAAAGTGGTGGGCATACCTGAGCGAGCGTGTGAAAATCCCTGCCGAAAGTCCGTAGTCCGTGTCGTTCGCCACCGCCAACGCCTCTTCATAGTCGCGCACGCGAATGAGCGCGGCCACCGGCCCGAAGATTTCCTCCCGGTTGATCGTCATGCGGTTGTCCGTCTCGTCAAACAGCGCGGGTGCCAGGTAAAACCCCGGCGTTTCCAGCTCCAGGCGCTGCCCCCCACAGGCCAGCACGGCACCTTCCTGCTGCCCCAGCTCAATATAATGCAGAATGCGCTGCAGCTGCGCCTCGTCGATGACCGGCCCGATGTGGGTGCTTGGATCCAGCGCCGGCCCGACCCGGAGCTGCCGGATGCGCTCCAACAGCGCCACGCGGAAGCGCTCGTAGATGCCCTCCGTGACGATCAGCCGGCTGGAAGCCGTGCAGCGCTCCCCGGCCGAAAAGTACGCACCGTTCACGGCTGCCTCGACGGCTGCCTCCAGGGGCGCATCGTCCAGCACCACGAGCGGATTCTTGCCACCCATCTCCACCTGCATGCGAATCATGCGCCGAGCACACGCTTCGGCTACCTGGCGCCCGACTTCACGTGAGCCTGTGAAGCTAATGGCCGAGACGCCCGGCTGTGCTACCAGCGCAGCGCCCACCGTGCCAGCTCCCAGCACCAGATTAAAGGCGCCCGGCGGCAAGCCGGCCCGCGACAGAACTTCTGCCAGCGCCCAGGCACTGGCCGGCGCCTGCTCGGCCGGCTTTAGCACTACCGTGTTGCCATAGGCCAGCGCCGGAGCTACCTTCCAGGCCGGAATGGCGATGGGAAAATTCCAGGGTGTGATGAGTCCCACCACACCAACCGGCTCCCGGATCAGGTCGATCTCCACGCCGGGGCGCACCGAACGCAGGTGCTCGCCGCTCATCCGAAGCGCCTCGCCCGCAAAAAACTGGAAAATCTGTCCGGCCCGCTTCACCTCGCCAATGGCCTCCTTCAGCGTCTTGCCTTCTTCGCGGGCCAGGAGCGTGCCCAGCTCCTCGGCGCGGGCCAGAATCTCGCTACCCACCCGATCCAACACGTCGAAGCGTTCCTGGGGCGTCGAAGCCGCCCAGCGAGGAAAAGCTGCTAGGGCTGCTTCGACAGCTGCTTTCACGTCGGCCTCCGTACCTTGCGCGTAATGCCCGATAATGTCTCGCGTGTCAGAAGGATTGACGTTCGGGAAGGTTTCAGAGCCGATCACCCACTCGCCGTTGATGAAGTGTCCGTAAGTTTTCGGTTGCATGGCTTTTTGTTCTGTCAGCGTCAAAGCAAATCTTTGATAGCTGCATGAGTATCCAGCGCCTTGCGGATAATCGCTGCCACGGCTTGGCGCTGCGCACCCTGCAGCGGCTGACGGGGCGGCCGCACGTGCTCGCTACCCACGCCCACCATGGCCTGCGCCAGCTTGATGTGCTGTACCAGCTGCGGCGAGGCATCCAGGTGCAGCAGCGGCATGAACCAGCGGTAAAGCTGCCGCGCTTCGTCAAGCCGTCCCCCCCGCGCCAGCCGAAACAGCGCCACGCTCTCGCGCGGGAAGACGTTGGCGAGCCCGGCCACCCAACCGTCGGCACCGGCGGCCACCCCTTCCAGCACCAGATCGTCCACGCCCACGAAGAGTCGGTAGCGGTCGCCCGTGTGCACGCGGATGTCCGTGATGCGCCGCACGTCTTCCGACGATTCCTTGACAGCCACAATATGCAGCTCGTCGGCCAGCTCCGCGACTATCTCGGGCGTCACGTCCACCCCGTAGAGCACCGGATTGTTGTAGAGCATCAGGGGAAGCTCGGTCGCCCGCGCCAGCGTTCGAAAGTGGGCCAGCGTTTCGTGCGGAAGCGCGTTGTAGAGCAACGCCGGGAGTGCCATGAAGCCCTGCACGCCCAGCGCAGCCGCCCGCTCAGCAAAGCGACAGGCCGCGCGCGTGGTCGTCTCGGCCACACCGGCCAGCACAGGCACGCGTCCGTCGGCCGCCGCCAGGGCCTCCCGCAGCACCTGTTCTTTTTCCTCCGGGCTCAGCACGCTGCCCTCGCCCAGCGTCCCCAGCATGATCAGCCCGTCCACGCCGCCTTCGATGAGAAAATCCACCAGTCGGTGCAGGCCAGACACGTCCACGCGGTCATCCTCGGTAAACGGCGTCGTTACAGCGGGAAAAACGCCTTGCCAGTTCGCTCCACGTGTCTCCATGTAAGCCTTTGTTTTTCCGAATCACCAGTTCAAACATCAGTAATATATCAGAAGTCATAGAGAAAAGCAATCCGACCTGTGCTAGCGGGAAGCCGCTCAGCTTTTGAAGATGAAGTACACGGCTCCCAACAGGCACAGGGCGGCCCAGAGGTAGTTCAGCCGGATCGGCTGATTCATGTAGAAGACGGCGAAGGGCATGAACACACTGAGCGTGATCACTTCCTGCAGGATTTTAAGCTGGGCCAGGTTCAGCACGGTGAACCCGATGCGGTTGGCCGGTACCTGCAGCATGTATTCAAATAGAGCGATACTCCAGCTCACGAGCACGGCCACATACCAAGGCCGATCGCCCAAATGCCGTAGATGCCCGTACCAGGCAAACGTCATGAATATGTTCGACAAGATCAATAACCCGACCGTTTGCAGCGTAGAATACATAGCTTCCTTCCGGTTAATCCCTCCTTACCAAATGCGCGGTCAACGACGCGATGAAAAAGCCGTTTCCCCGTAGCTCCATGCCCAGTAGCGGCCCAAAGTAGACCTGCAAGCAAACCCAACACCGTTCCGATAATTTTCACGCAAGCTTGACACGCGTCTTTTGGAGGTGTATGCATCAACGCTTAGTTTATCGTTCAAAATAAGATATATACCGGTTCAAAAAGAATTAATTCGATCAAAGTGACGGTGCAGCTGGCAAACTATCCGCATCGACGGCGCAATTTGCTGACAGGCGAGTGGGTGCTGGTGTCGCCGCATCGCACCCAGCGCCCTTGGCAAGGGCAAGTTGAGCCCATGCCTGTAGAAACCCGGCCAGCTTATGATCCTGCCTGTTCCCTGTGCCCGGGTAACGAGCGCGCCGGCGGTCGGCGTAATCCCCCCTATACGGAACCGTTCGTTTTTGATAACGACTTTGCTGCCCTTACCTTTGAGGTGCCTTCAGTAGCGGAAACCATAGGTCATTTGCTGGAAGCCCATGCCGAGCGCGGCATCTGCCGCGTTGTGTGTTTTTCGCCACGGCATGACCTTACGCTGGCGGAAATGGACCCCTCAGCCATTCGGCGCGTGGTCGACATCTGGACGGCCCAGTATGCCGAACTGGGCAGCTTTCCGGAAATTCGGTACGTGCAAATCTTTGAAAACAAAGGCAAACTTATGGGCTGCAGCAATCCCCATCCTCATGGCCAAATCTGGGCCCAGGAAACAATCCCCAATGAACCCCTCAAAGAAACGCAGCAGCAACAAGCCTACTACGAGCGCAGCGGACGCACGCTACTTGGGGATTACTTGGCCCTTGAGTTACGCTTAGGCCAACGGATCGTTTGCGAAAATACCCATTTTGTCGCGCTGGTCCCCTTCTGGGCCGTATGGCCTTTTGAAACCCTTGTAGTCAGCCGCCGTCCCGTCCCCAGCTTGCTTGAGCTCACCGAAGCCGAACGTGATGGTCTGGCCGACCTCCTCAAACGCTTGCTGGTGCGCTACGATAATCTTTTTCAGGTGTCCTTCCCATACTCGGCCGGTTTTCATCAGGCGCCGACCGACGGACAGCCCCATCCCGAGTGGCATCTCCACCTGCACTTCTATCCGCCACTTTTGCGCTCGGCCACGATCCGCAAATTCATGGTGGGCTACGAAATGCTGGCCATGCCGCAGCGTGATTTAACGCCGGAAGCGGCAGCCAAACGACTTCGTAGGCTTCCAGAAATACCCTATCGTACTGGACAATCCTTGACCACTGCTTAACCTAAATGGGCGATGTTTATCTGGCTGGATTGGATCGCTTTTGCCTTGTTTACCGCGGTAGTTATCGGCATTTCGCTCTATGCATCGCGCAAAGAAGAAACAGGCGAAGACTATTTCTTGGCAGGGCGTAAACTGAGCTGGGGCATTATCGGGTTTTCGCTGATTGCCGCAAATATCTCTACAGAGCACTTCGTGGGGATGGCCGGACGTGGCTTTGAGCTGGGTCTGGCTATTGCCAGCTACGAATGGATGGCGGCCGTTACGTTGGTGCTGGTGGCCTTTTTCTTTTTGCCCAAGTTTTTGCGGGCAGGCATTTACACCATGCCGGAGTATTTGGAGTATCGCTATAACACTACTGCCCGCACGGTGATGACGGTTTTTATGATGCTGGCCTACGTGTTTGTCGCGTTGGCCACGGTACTCTACTCCGGAGCCCTGGCAATAGAGGCCATATTTGGCATTAGCACGCTCAAAGGGATCTGGATTATTGGACTCTTAGCTGGACTGTACACGATTTATGGGGGGTTAAAAGCGGTCGCGTGGTCTGAAATGCTCCAGTGCATTATGCTCTTGCTGGGTGGCCTACTGGTGACGGTGCTCGGCTTTCAGGCTCTTGGAGGGGTGGAAGTGTTTTTTGAGCAGGCAGGCGACAAGCTCCACACGGTGCTGCCTTGGAATCATCCGGAAATGCCCTGGGTAGCGGTCTTCATTGGGGGTTTGTGGATTCCCAACCTGTTCTATTGGGGTTTGAACCAGTTCATCACGCAACGCACGCTAGGAGCCCGTAGCCTCGAAGAGGGCCAAAAAGGCATCCTACTGGCCGCTTTGCTCAAGTTGCTCATCCCGTTCATTATCGTATTTCCCGGCATCATGGCTGCGCTGCTTTACCCCAACCAGGTTGCCCAACCCGATCAGGCCTACCCCATTTTAATTCGGGAGCTGGTCCCAATTGGGATCCGGGGGTTTATGCTGGCCGCCCTCATGGGCGCGGTCATGAGCACGCTGGCCGCCCTGCTCAATTCTGCAGCGACCATCTTTACCGTCGATCTATACCAACGCCACTGGAAGCGCGGACAGGTCCCACCACGGCAACTGGTAACCGTGGGCCGCCTGGCTACAGCCGCCTTTATGCTATTTGGTTGTTTGTGGGCTCCAGTGGTGGCGCAAACCGGCAGTGTCTTTCAGTACATCCAGATGTTCTGGGGATTTATTTCGCCCGGCATTACAGCCGCCTTTCTGTTTGGCCTCTTTTCAAAGCGCACGCCGCCGGAAGCCGCTATTGGTGCCATGCTCCTGGGTATTCCAGTCTACGGCTTTTTGCTCTGGAAGCTGCCCCATGTAGCCTTCTTGCATCATATGATGATCACGTTTCTGATACTGTCTGCCTTTATGCTGGTGGTTACGAAGCTAAAACCCTTGCCTGAACCTCCTCAACTGCCTGACACGCCGCCCATCTCCATGGAGACCAACCCTCGCCTACGCTGGCTAGGCGCAGGCATTGTAGCGCTGACGGCTTTGCTTTATTTCCTCTTCTGGTAACCCGACAGGCGCCCTGCACCGGTATGGCACGTTCACTCCAAACAGAAACCATCCTCGACCAGCTCCTAACGGCTTTTCGACATTTCTTTGGCGACACCGAGCACGTTACGGTTGCACGCGCCCCGGGTCGGGTCAACCTAATTGGCGACCACACCGACTACAACGAGGGCTTTGTGTTGCCCATGACGCTGGCTCAGGCTGTTTACGTGGCAGCCCGTCCTCGCTCGGATCATACCATTCGTCTCTATTCCCTGAATTTTGAGGAATGGGCGACTTTTTCACCGGACACCCCGCCAGGCAAAGGCACCCGTTGGGTACACTACGTTGGGGGAGTCGTTGCCGAACTGCATCGTCGCGGCTTGCTTCCTTGCGGATTTGAGGGCTTACTCTATGGAGACGTTCCCCTGGGTTCTGGGTTGAGCTCCTCGGCTGCCTTGGAAGTGGCCACATTGATAACGCTCCAGAGCCTATTCGGCTTTGCCCTGTCTGGTGAAGAAGCTGCCCAGCTATGCCAATACGTCGAACACACCTACGTTGGGGTACACTGCGGCATTATGGACCAGTTTGCTTCTCGGCTGGGTCGGGCAGGCCACGCCCTGTTTTTAGACTGCCGCACCTTAGCCTATCGCCACGTACCGGCACGGCTAAGCGACTGGATATTTGTAGTTATCGACAGTCGGATGCCCCGAACGCTGGCCAGCTCGCACTATAACAAGCGCCGGGCTGAATGCGAGGCTGGCGTAGCCTTTTTCCGAAGCGTCGACCCCGCCATTCGCACGCTCCGCGACGTTTCGCCCAAGCTGCTCTGGGCCCACCCCAACCGGCCCACCCCAACGATCTGGCGCCGCTGCCGCCACGTAGTAGAAGAAAACCAGCGCGTGTTGCAAGCTGTATCCGATTTAGCGCAAGGACGCCTGGAGGCCTTTGGTCAGTGCATGAACGCCTCGCACGACAGTCTGCGTGACCTCTACGAAGTCAGCTCTCCGGCACTGGATCTGATTGTCGATGCAGCACGCCAGATCGAAGATGTGCTGGGCGCCCGCCTGACCGGCGCCGGCTTTGGCGGCTGCGTGGTTGTGCTGACGCGTCGAAGGGCCGTGGAGACCTTGCGCGCCTATGTCAGTCAACGCTATAAGGACGCCTTTGGCAAACTCCCGGCTTTTTATTTGCTGGATCACAATGTTGAGGCCGGTCCTGTCTGGCCGGAAATGGCCTCGCTCCCGATCCCACCGGTTTCCCAAAACGACAACGCGTGACGATCTAAACCCCTTCTTACCGCTCCAGCGCTACCCAGGCAATCTCAAAAGCCAGCGCATCCTGAACGGCAGACACGCGAAACTGAAGTCCGTCTAACCGAGCCGGATCGACGTGGTCTGCGGGCGGCTTTGTCGTTAGGAAATAAGGGTGAAAAGGCGGATAAGGACGGGGCAGCAGCGCCAGTTCGACAGGCTGCAATTCTTGGAGGGGAATCCGGAAGTTCCGCCATTCCTCAGATAGCGTTAGCGTCGTGGCCCAGGCTACGCCATCTAAATCAACGAGCGCCACTTCGAGCCGACCTACTCCTTCACGCGCCCGTGCCCGCAAACGCAAATGGGTCCAACGATGGGCATTCAGCCGCGTGCGTAGCCCAAGTGGGGAGTTCAGTCCGAAACACAAATCCTTGGACTTCCGGATCCGGACCCGACGCCATCGTCCGGAGCGCCCAATGCCCGGGCGTTTCGGTCGGGATCGGCTCAACCGCAAACCGAAAGCCACGCCCCAAACGGGGCAGTAGCAGCCGTTTGGCATCGCGCAACGGATCAAGCAGCACCACCGGAGCTGCCGCAGCCACTAGCTTCGCGTGCCAAAACTTCTGCCCTGAAAAATCCCAGTCCTGAGGATCGCGCAATTCGTCGGCTGGGAAGGTGTGCGCCCGGCCATTGAGGTACACGGCAACGGCATAGGTTAGCAGCCCGGGTTGCCCGACCGACGGCGGCAGCGTCGCTCCGTAGCGATCTCCACCCAGCGGTACCATGCGCACGACGGCAAAACCACGCCAGCCAGGCCGCTGCACATAGAGCCGTACCGAATCGGGCGTCGCATCGGCCACTACCTGTATCCAGAGCGTATCGCCACTCTCCATTTCGATAGGGGGCGTGTGCAACACCTGCAGACCCGCATCCGGCACCGGTGGGAGGTAAAACGGTACCGGTCGCAGCCAGCTTGAATCGGGGGATGCCACCTGGGCGGCGCGCAGTAGATACACGCCTGGACGAATACCGAACGTGCCTGCATCTACGGCCGGCCGGTGTTGGTTACCGGGATTGAGGGGGGTTAGGGTAAAATGCGTACCCAAATCAGGCAATCGGACTGTCATAGACCGCTCACGCATCACCAGGCGCGCTGCCCTCGCCGGGTCGTAATGATCACAACCCCGTTGGCGGCACGGGTGCCATAAATAGCAGCAGCCGCTGCATCTTTGAGCACTTGTATTGATTCAATGTCGCTGATGTTAAGATCGATAATGCGATCTACCGGCACACCATCCACGATGTAGAGTGGATCGTTATTCCCGAAAGAAGTGATGCCGCGAATGCGCACCTCCGGCGTTTCGCCTGGAGCTCCGCTGGAAGTGACAGCCACGCCTGCCAACTGTCCCTGCAGCGCGCCTGCAATGGTCGGTGTGGCAAGCTTTTTCAGTTCATCTGGCTCGGCGATAGCTACTGCTCCTGTCAGATCCACGCGCCGCTGGGTGCCATAGCCAATAACCACTACCTCTTCGCCCCGGATCACAGCAGGCGTCAACCCTACCTCCACCACACTGCGCCCCGCGATGGGCTCTTCACGGGTTTCATAGCCCACAAACGAAAACACCGGCGTATCTTGCGGCGAGGGGACCACCAGCCTGTAGCGCCCATCTAAGTCCGTGGCAGTACCCAGCGTGGTTCCCTTAACCACCACGTTCACCCCCGGCAGCGGTTCGCCACTGCCAGCATCGCGCACCGTACCCGACACCTGATGCTGGGCCCAAACTTCAGCGCTTCTAAACAGGAGGAAGAACAGACTGGCTAACCTTATCCAGCAGCAGAACCGCTTCCTTCGATAGAGTTTTTCCCTAACCTGACCTTCTGCAAACCTGGCCGTGCAGCGTGACCGCCTGTTTTCCAGCTTCATGGCAGCGTGCCCCTGTTTAATGTTTTTAGGATTTAATCAATTATCTAATCGTTTTATTTTTTTTAGGATTACAAGATCATTTCACTATTCTGTCAATAGGGGATAAAAAAATACCCTGACCCTAAAGAAAAACCGCTTTTTATAAAACTGGAAAAGCTGCTCAAAAATCGAATTTTTCAGATTATTTCGATTTTCACAAAAGCCCCCCTGTCGATCTACTGAAATGGCTCTTGAATCTTTTTTTCAGCCTGTTCCGTTTTACGGAGAGTTTAGGTTCACTGGATTAACGCACTCGCCTATGCCTACGGAGCCAACCGCCCCTAAACGCGTCACCATCTCGGATGTGGCCCGCTATGCGGGCGTCTCAAACGCCACCGTGTCGGCCGTACTCAACAATAAAGGCACCGTCAAGGACAGCACCCGCCGTCGCGTGCTGGAAGCCATTGAAAAGCTAAACTATCGCCCCAGTGGCGCTGCCCGCCGGCGCCTGCAACCTACCGTGCACCGCACCATCGGCCTGGTCGTCAAAGAAGTCGACAACCCCTACTTCGCTGATATCTTCCTGGGCGCTCGCGAAGTGGCCAACCGGCACGGCTATACGGTGCTTATCACCAGCTCCGAAAGCGACTTTGCCTCAGAACACCGCATCGTCGACCTCCTGGCCGACAAGGACGTCGACGGCCTCATCATCAATCCGCTCCTTGAAGAACAGGCTGACCTGTCCCACCTGTTCGAGCTCAAACGCCGCCACATCCCTTTCGTGCTCATTGAAAACGTCTTGGGTCTACAGGCTAATATTGTGGACGTTGACAATGTGGCAGCTTCGAAGGAAGCCACGCGTTACCTCATCGAAGGGGGACACGAGCGCATCATCCACTTTGCTGGTCCGCGCTACTCACTCCATACCGAAGAACGCATCGAAGGCTTCCGCCGGGCTTTTAGCGAGTCCAACCTCATCTTCCGGGATGACATGATCGTCTATGCGGGCGCACGGCTACGCAATGGTTACGAAAAAGGCCTGGAATACTTTCAGCAACATCGTCACAACCTGCCTACAGCCGTCACCTGTTACAATGATCTGGTAGCTATTGGCCTCATGCGGGCACTGCACCAATTAGGCATTAAGGTGCCCGATCAGGTCTCAATTATTGGCTACGACGATATCGCCATTGCTGAATACTTACCCATTCCGCTTACAACTGTCCGCATGCCCAAAATCGAGATGGGGGCTAAAGCAGCAGAGTTGCTTATCCGCCAAATCGAAGGGGCCAATGGTCGCGGCGGTCCGGACACCATCGAACGCATCATTCTACCGGCACAGCTCATTATTCGGGATTCTACCCGCATCCTGACGGCCTAAAACAAATCCTCCCTGGGGCGCCAGCGAAGGCTACAAAGGCACGCTGTAGGGCAGCATATCGGCTAACCTCTGCCCATACGCGCTGTCGGTCAGCAAAAGACCGGTCTACGTTATCGTATGCCCTTCCCCCCTTTTTCATCAATACCTGGCACATACCAGCGTCTGCTTTGCTACCCGGCGCGCCAGCACAACAAACTTCCCCGGCCAGCCGTCCGTAAAGTGGGTCTCTTCCCACACGACTGGCAACTCACCAAAAACTACCGTAAGGCCATAGGTATCTGGCGCATACCCTCGAGGAGTTCCGCAAAATGTTGCACGCCCGACGTAACAGTTAGGGCTAATTGGAAACTCGGCGTCTTCTTGCACACAATCCCCGAAATGCTCGTCAGACTTAAAAGCGTGTAATCCATCAGTCGAACACGTTCCGGGTAAAGGCAGCATGGCAGCAGCGCGGAGAAAACCCCGTTGTTCCAACCGCTTCGAGTGCAACCCGCAGAAAAAGTCGGCCTCTGAGGGGATTAGCCCAAGCAGCGAGCGTTCCAGCACGCGCTGCTCCTGACGGTACCCCTGATAAAACGGCCTTCCATCTTGAACCCAACCCTCTACGGTAAGCTGTCCCTTTAGACAGGGATAGCGCTAGGGCTGCTCAAGGCCGACAACCGCCCAGCAACAGCCCTAGCGCTATCTCAATCTATTCAACGCGGCAAGAACGTGAGCGCTACAACCGACTTGGCAGGGAGGCGAAGCTCATAAACGCCGTTACCTATCATCCGATAGCTCGTGAACGTAGTGGGACGCACCTGATTGGGCGCCTCAAAGGTATTGTGGGCGTCCATTGCCTCAGCTGTAAGTACGCGACCGGTTACCCGAGCGGCTTGCATGCCTTCCAAGTTGCAGCGCACAATCCGCTCCTGGTGCGGATCCAGGTTGGCAATGGTCAAGTGCACGGCGCCCTCGGTACTTCGCGAAGCTGAAGCGTTCAGCGCGGGAATGGCCTCATCTCCGTAGCGATATTCGCCCGCTTCCAGTTCGATAGGCAGCAACGTGGCATCCTGATGTTCCTGGTACAGGTCAAATACGTGGTAGGTAGGCGTCAGCACAATCGTGGGCTCGCCTTCCCGAGTGAGAATCAGCGCCTGCAGCACATTGATGGTCTGAGCCAGGTTGGCCATCTTGACGCGTTCGGCGTGGTGATTAAAAATGTTCAGTGAAACCGCCGCCACCAGGGCATCACGCAGCGTATTTTGCTGCACCAGGAAGGCAGGATTTGAACCGGGCGCCGGCGCATGCCACATGCCCCATTCGTCCACAATCAGCCCTACCCGCTTTTCGGGATCGTAGCGATCCATAACCGCCTCATGCCGACGCAGCACCTCGTCCAGAAAGAGTGCTTTCTGGAGCCCCTTGAACCAGCCCCATTCGTCAAAGCCCGTGGCCGGTTCTTTCTCGTTCCAGCGGCCGGTTTTTGAAATCCAGGTGTAGTAGTGGACCGAAAGGCCCTGCATCAGCCAGGGATAGGGGCGGAAGACCTCACGCATAAGGACGCTCGTCCAGGTTGTATCGGCGTCCGAAGGACCTGCAGCGATCTTATAGAGCTGATTACCGCTATAATTAAACAAGTAGGTTGCAAAACGACGGTAAAGGTCAGCATAATGCTCTGGATCCATATGGCCGCCACACCCCCAGCTTTCGTTGCCAACACCCCAGAAGGGCACGCGCCAGGGCTTTTCGCGACCGTTCTGCTTGCGGAGGCGGGCCATGGGACCGTCTTCGGCCGTCAGGTATTCGACCCATTCGGCCATTTCTCGAGGCGTGCCGCTGCCCACGTTCCCGGCGATGTAGGGCTCGGCCTCCAGCGCTTCGACCAGCGCCATGAATTCATGGGTACCAAAGCTATTATCTTCCACTACCTGCCCCCAGAAAGCATTGAGGATCGGCGGACGCTCCTCACGCGGTCCGATGCCGTCTTTCCAGCGATACAGATCGGCAAAACAACCGCCCGGCCAGCGCAGGTTGGGAATCCGAATGCGCCGAAGGGCATCGATGATATCCTGGCGCAAGTGCCAGCGCCCCTGCGCATCTCGCTGCCAAAAGCCCCCATAGATACCGTAGCCCAGATGCTCGATAAAATGCCCGTAAATGTGCCGGCTAATCTGGACCTTGCCCTGATCGGCATGAATGACAAGCCGATGCGTCGGCTGCGCCTGCAATACGGACGTTACAGTAAAACCGATCAGCAGCAAAAGCCCTTTCAGCAACCATACACGCATAGCAATCACCTAATTGGTTAATAATAGACACGGACCTTTTTTTCACTCGGCCACACCGAAAGCGTAGACCGTGCGTGAACGGTACGCCTCGCCCGGACGCAGCACCGGCGAGGGAAAATGGGTTTTGTTCGGGGAATCGGGGAAATGCTGCGTTTCCAGGCAAAAGCCCGTACGATGGCTATAGACCATGCCACCCTTACCGGTTAGTGAACCGTCGAGAAAGTTGCCGCTGTAGAACTGAATGCCCGGTTCGGTGGTGTAGACGCGCATAACGCGGCCGGTAGTGGGTTCATAGACGCGGGCAGCCAGCTCTAGGGCGCCACGCTCCGAATGGCGGAGTACGAAGTTGTGGTCGTAGCCGCGGCCGCGACGGAGCTGCTCGTGATTGGCGTTGATGCGCGCGCCAATGCGCTGCGGCGTGCGAAAATCGAAAGGCGTACCGGCCACCGAAACAATTTCTCCAGTAGGAATCAGCTGCTCATCCACCGGCGTGTAGAAGTCGGCAAAAAGCTGCAGCTCGTGATTCAGAATGTCTCCTCGGCCGGCGAGGTTGAAATAGGCATGTTGGGTTAGGTTAACGATCGTGGGCTTGTCGGTCGTTGCCTCATAATCAATGACCAGGGCATTCGTATCGGTTAGCGTATAGGTGACCGATACGCGGAGCGTACCCGGATAGCCTTCCTCCCCATCCGGGCTTACGTAGGTGAAACGCACGCCGGATTCCGCTCCATTCGAAAACGGCTCAGCCTGCCAAAGCACCTTATCGAACCCTTTAAGTCCTCCATGCAAATGGTTAGGACCGTCGTTGGCAGCCAGCGCATAGGTCGTACCTTCCAGCACAAACTGCGCTCTGCCAATGCGGTTGGCATAGCGGCCCACGACAGCCCCTATGTAGGGATGGGGTTGCACATAGCCCGAGAGGCTATCAAAACCCAGCACCACATCCCCTAAAACACCGGTGCGATCCGGGACGCGAAGGGCGCGGATAATTGCCCCATAGTTAATCAATTCGACTTCCATGCCGGCCGCATTCCGGAGCAGGAAGAGCTCTACCGCGCGGCCATCGGGCAACTGCCCAAACGTTGAGCGCCCTACGGTTAATGCCGCTGTTTCCACAGATGAAGGTGTTTCGTGCGAAGGAACCTGACACCCCAACACCCATCCTCCCACCAGTATCCATATCCAATTTTTCATGGCGCTACTCTGGAAGGTTGACGCAAAAATCCGGCAATTCCCCTACGCAATCCCCATTTTTCACAAGGTCCTCATATGACGCAGTTTCAATTTATTAATCGAATCGTTTCACAGAAAATAGTATCTATTCAATTTTAAGTCAAGCAAAAGCCCTCACGCCTTTAAGCTTAAAAAGGGAGCTAACCTTATAACCGAGCAACCCGGTAGAGCCACAGCGCCACGCTGAGGAAAACCAATACGCCCAATGCTTGGCTAACAGGTCCAAAGCTCTCAGGCACTAAGCGCAGTACCTCGGTGCTTTGCGCCAACGCGAACGGCACAGCCAGCAAAACGCCCATCAGGGCTTCTCCAGTGATGAGTCCTGAGGCAAACAGCACGCCGCGTGACGACTCAGCATACCCACGGGCCTTGTGCGCTGCATAGGCCACCAGTCCTCCCACAAAAATGGGTACCGAAAGCTCCAGCGGTAGATAAATGCCCACGGCCACGGCCAGCACGGGCATGCGAAAAGGGCTCTCACGCGCCTTGAGCACCTGATCGGCTGCAATAATCCCTACTGCAAGCGCCACACCCAACCCGACAATGGTCCAATCCAGACTGTGGTCAAAAACGCCCCGGGCAACCGACTGCATAAGACTGGCCTGCGGAGCCGCCAGCATTTGCGAAGGATCCATGCCAGGACGCGGGAAAACCCCGCCTAGACCATAGGCGCGAAACAACAGCTCCAACACCGGCGCCACGACAAGGGCACCTGTAAGCGTACCCACAATTTGCATAATCTGCTGTTTATAGGGCGTAGCGCCTACGAGATAGCCTGTCTTCAGGTCCTGCATATTGTCGCCTGCAATTGCCGCAGCACAGCAAACCACCGCGCCGATCAAAATGGTCGTAGCCGCGGCCACCACCGCCCGCGAGGCCTCAATACGTATCCCCAACCCCTGCCCCCAAAGCAGCAAAAGCAGCAGCGCCGCTGCCAAAATCGTTGCTATCGTTACGCCCGAAATCGGATTATTGGATGAACCAACCAGGCCGGCCATGTAACCGGCCACCGAAGAAAACAGAAATCCAGCAACAAGGGCAAACAGAACCGCAAAGCCAAGGGTCACGGCATAAGCCCCGCCTGCAATTCCTAAGCTTGACGCATCAATGACATGCAAAAACACCACACTAAGAGGGAAAATTAAAAGGAGCATGCCCATAAGTACGAAAGGAATCGGGGTATCGCGCTCGGTACGCGGAATAGCGGCTTGTCGCCCTTGACGTATAGTCCGAAATGCCTGCCAGGAGGCTCGCACGCCATCGCGAAGCGGCCTTAACAGGGCAAGTAGAGCCCAAATGCCTCCGACGGCCATTGCACCTACCCCCAGATAGCGAATCTTGGTGCTCCAAATCTGGAGTGCTGCCTCGTATCCCCTGATTCCCTGGGGAAGCCCGTGCAGTACGGTATAGATCGGGATGCCCAGAAACCAAGAAATCAAGCCGCCTACCAAAACCAGCGTGGCTATGCGTAAGCCGACGATGTACCCCACCGCTAAAAGCGCCACGCCGAGCTCGCTACCAAAACCAAATAAAGCGCGTCCTACCTGCACTGCACCGCTAGCAGAGCCCGCCAGCACACGAAAACCCGTCTGCAAGAGCTTTACCAATCCTCCTACAACGGCCGCCACGACAATGTCCCGCACGCCGCGCGCACCAGCATCGCCTGCAATGAGCACCTCGGCCGTGGCAATCCCCTCTGGAAAACGCAGCCCTCCTTCAACGATAAGCGCACGCCGCAGCGGAATCGTGAAAAGGACCCCCAAAATGCCTCCGGTAGCCGCTATAGCCAGGGTATCAAGGTACGGAAAGCCCTGCCAGTAGCCCAACAAAATAAGCGCCGGCAGCGTAAAAATTACCCCAGCTGCTATGGACTCTCCGGCCGAAGCTGCTGTCTGGACGATATTGTTCTCCAGAATATTGACCCGCCGAAATAGCCGCAGCACGCCCATCGAGATTACAGCTGCCGGAATAGAAGCCGAAACCGTCATGCCCACTTTGAGTCCCAGATAGGCGTTCGCCGCAGCCAGCACAGCAGCCAACACAACCCCCAATATCAATGCCTTAAGGGTGATTTCGGGCAGCGATACCTCAGGAGCAACATATGGCTCAGAAGAAGACAGAGACGTTGCCGATCGTTTCATACCTAATTGCTTTTGTCCACCACATGCAACGGCAGAAAATACACCACTGGCAAAAACGGATCCGGCGTGTTTATTTATAAAAAAAAGTCTCCACACCACTAAACCGGAACTGCCATGAAGCTCACTTATTTTGGCCATTCCGCCTTCCAAATTGAGACCAACGGCACGACGCTGCTATTTGACCCCTTTATCACAGGCAATCCCCATACGCAAGGCATCGTAACGGCTGCCCAGCTACAACCCGATGTGATCTTGCTCACCCATGCCCACGGCGACCACTGGGGTGATACGTTAGAAATTGCGCGTCGTACCAATGCCCTGCTCATTGCAAACTTCGAGATCACCCAGTATGCCCAAAAACACGGCCACCGTAATGTACACCCAATGAACACGGGAGGCTCATGGCAATTCCCTTGGGGACGGGTTACCCAAACCTATGCACGCCATTCTTCTTCGTTTCCAGATGGCACCTACGGCGGTAACCCCAACGGATATATTCTGGAGCTTGAAGGGAAAGTGATTTACGACCTGGGTGACACGTGCCCATTTGCTGAGATGGCTTGGTATGGAGAGGACTACGCTATCGATGTAGCCCTCATGCCGGTAGGAGATCTATTTACAATGGGAACGGCAGGGGCCATCCGAGCTGCCAAAATGCTCAAACCCAAGCTGATCATCCCTATCCACTATAATACGTTTCCCCCCATTCAGATCGACATTGAACAGTGCCGACAGCAGTTTGAACAAGAAGGATTTACGATGCGTGTGCTTAAGCCAGGAGAAAGCCTTACGATATAGCACGATATAGCGAGGGGGTGGATTTTTTTGCCAATTTTTTTAAATTGAGCTGTAGGGATTGCGTTCTTGCCCCTTGTGCTCTATATCCCACCCCCTACCCACTATGGGTCGCTTTAAACTTCAAGCCCTGGCTCGTTGGCCTCGCGTAGGCGGTGTGTGTCTGCTTCTTGGCGCAGGACTTTCAGCGCCGGTGATGGCTCAGCATCCATCCCGTACAGGCGATGCCCTCTACCAAGGAGAAAGCGCCCGCCGCGTGTTTTTCGATGGGTATGCCGTAGGGACCGAGCTATACTGTTGTGCCCGTGCGCTTAATGCTGAAGGCGGGCCAACCAGTAGTGGCCTGTTTGGGCTTCCCATTGGCCTGCGTTTTCACCTGACCTATGCGCTAAGCGATGTGCTGGACGTTGGCACCGTGCTCAATGCCAGCAGCGGCTCCAGCGGAGGCAACATGTCGCTCGACTGGATATTGTTAAAATATTACCAAGCAGCTGACGAAGGTAGCTATGCCGTTCGCTTAGCCGTTGATCCTTCATTGGATGGATCGCTTGGCTTTCCCCAAATTGATTTGGCCTTACTGACCTCCTCGCCGCTCTCACCGGTTGTCGCTGCCACTTATGCGCTCGGTGTGCGCCGCGTGCGGGCCGGCTACGAACGCTGGACGCCACTCCAAAACGAAGAACCCAACGAAACACTCCTTATCGCCAACACCCCCCAACCCCGCTTCGAAATCACCTATCTACGCGCCTTTGGATGGGAACTGCACCTCATGATGCAATATGCCTTACTGCTCAATCCGGCGCGGAGTAACGTATTTATTGGCATGACCGGTAGCGCACGATACTACACGCTCATGGAATCCGCTCGCGAAACCCGTGAAATCGCTGCCGGCAAGCGGAATCAAGAAGCACCAGTCTGGGAAGGTACTTATAATGGAGGCATCCTCTGGATGCGAGGCGGCGTCGAATATAATCGCCCTTCCTATCAAGTTTCTCCCTTTTTGGGTTTACCCTTGCTGTTTTGGTCTTCAGAAACAGACGAATCCCCACCTGGCCTGCTAGCAGGACTGCGTCTGACGCTGCGCTAACTTAAAACCTTCAGAATAAGCAGGGTAAAATCATCCTCATATCCGGCTTCATGGCCTGTAAAAGCCTCGACCGTCTGACGTATGGCCTCAACCATTGCAGGCGCCGAAGCGTTGCGATGCGCCTGCAGGCAGGTTACCAAGCGCTCCTCACCAAAAAGCTCCTCTTTAGCGTTTGTCACTTCCGTAACGCCGTCCGTGTAAAGTACAAGCACATCACCGGCCGTAAGCGACAGCTGCTCGGCCTCATAGTGGGCCTGAGGCAGCACGCCCAACAATAGTCCGCCATGGGTAAGCGAAAGCACTTCGCCAGAAGCCCGCAGTAGCAGCGGCGGATTGTGGCCCGCATTAACGTACGTAAGCCGGCGCGTGCTAGGCTCATAACGTGCCTGAAAAAAGGTGATGAAACGATCGGCTTCGGTATTTTCACAAACGACCCGATTGATGTGCGCTGTGCTGGACTCAAGCGAGAGCGCTAATGGCAGGGCCATATGCAAGCAAGCCTGCAGGTTAGCCATCAGCAAAGCAGCAGGAAGGCCTTTACCCGTCACGTCGGCAATCGCCAAACGCAGGTTGCCACCAGGCTCCCGGAGCACGTCGTAATAGTCGCCTCCCACCTGATGGCTCGTTAGCGCACAAGCTGCAAGCTCTAAGCCAGGTAGTTGGGGCAACGTGCGGGGCAACAAACGCTGCTGAATTTGACGAGCCAATTGCATCTCACGCTCTAAACGACGCTTTTCAACCTGCACTTCAATAAGGAGCGTATTCCGAATAGCAGCAGCAGCTAAAGTGCCCAAAGCATACAGGAATTCTACTTCTTCCGGGCCATAAGGGAGATTATTCATGCGGCGTCCAAGCCCAAGCACGGCTTGCGTTTCACCTTGCTGGCGAATAGGCAGAATTAAATAGAGTTGCCAATCCCGCAGCCAATCCCAGGCAGGCGGGGCCTCTTCCAGCAGCAAGGGGTGCTCAAGCCGGGCCAATCGTTCGATCTGCTCCGGCCGCAGCGTGCCAGGCAAACCCCGCGCAGCCAATACCTGAAAGGAAGCCGTGCCATCGGCGCCTTCCAGTCGAATCAGCAGCACGTAGCGATTCACTAAAAGCTGCCCCATGAGCGCCAGCGAAAGCAAATGCGCCAGCTGTTCACGATCAATCGTGGCATTGAATTCCTGAGCCAGCTCAAACAGCGTATTAAGCTGCTGCAAGCGAAGGTCCAGGTCACGGTTTGCCTGTTGCAATTCTTCAATCAACAAGGCATTGTGCAAGGCCGCTGCCGAAAGCGTAGCCAGCGCCTGAATGAATTCCAACTCCCGCTGGGCAAAATGCTCGCCAGTAGCCTTACGCCCCAGCGAGAGAAGTCCTAACAGGCGGTGACGAAACATTAAAGGGACGACAAGACACAAGCCGCGTTGCCGCAGCACTTCGGGCACTTCGGTCTCATGCAACAAATGGTCGCTAATCGGCTGCGGCAGCGCGAGTTCTTCACCGGGCTCCAAACCCACCGGCCCACGGGCTTCGGCTACGCGAAAACGCTGCACCAGCGGCTCCCAGAGCAAAACAACCCCCCGCGTAACCAGCAACTTGCTAAGCGCAGAAAGCAGCAAGGTGCGCACAATAGCGCTACGGTCTCCCGACGTGCTCAGCAGCCGGCTGGCTTCGTAAAGCGCCCGTAGGTCAAAGCGATCGGTCATGCCGGGTGTGCTTCTTCGTCCAGGTGAACCACTTCAGCCTTCAACGCGCGGCCTCCGGCCACATGCAGCCGCACGCAGGTTTTGATGCGATGCGGACCTTCGCGTCCAGCCGCACCTGGGTTGATATACAACATGCCACCCAGGGAGGATACCCGCGTAATCTGCAAAATATGGCTATGGCCACAGATAAACACATCCGGCCGATCCTGGCGCAGCCTGGAGCGAACACCACGCGCCCAACGCCCCGGATGCCCGCCAATATGAATCATCCAGAAATGCAGCCCTTCCAAACTTAGGTGGACTTGCTCGGGCAGCTGCCGCCGCAGCTCAGGACCATCAATATTGCCATACACCGCCTCAACTGGCGCAATTTCTTTTAGACGTTCCAGAACCGCAACCGTACCCACATCCCCTGCATGCAAAATAAGATCAACACCGCGCAACACGTCAGGTAGTGCCGGATGAAAAAATCCATGCGTATCGGATAAAATGCCCAGGATCATTGCGGTACGGAGCAATCTTGCTGGACCCTTGGGGAAAAAAGGCAGCGTTTACACTTTTTTAGAAGCATGAATGGCCTCAAAAGCAGCGGTTAGCGCAAGGCGTTCGGCTTCGTCAAGCACCTGTTGCCGACGAGCCATCACGGCCTCAGCCACACGCAGCGCTTTTTCCAGCCGAAACGGCACATAACCTTCAGCCGGAGATCCCCAGGAAAACGAGGGCACATACCGCGCATGGAAGCCTGGACCGTAAAGGTTGCAGCTTACCCCCACAACGGTTCCTGTATTGAAGGTAGTACCAATACTGGTTTTAGTATGGTCTCCAATAAACACACCCAAAAACTGGCGCCCTGAAGATTCAAACGTACCTAAAGCCTCATTGTACAGGGTCACTGGACCGTAGTCGTTACGCAGGTTAGAGGCTGTTGTCCCTGCGCCTAAATTGCACCAGCGGCCGACATAGGAATGCCCTAGAAAGCCGTCATGCGCCTTGTTTGAGAAACTGTGCACGATGCTGGTGTGCACCTCACCCCCCAGTTTTACATAAGGACCCACCACGCAATTACGCAAATGGGCGCCAACGCGGACCTCTGCGCCTGCCCCAATTGCGGCTGGTCCTACAACTACAGCCCCTTCCGATACAATAGCGCCAGGACCGACATAGATTGGACCATCCGTGGCATTCAGAATTGCTCCTGCCCGTATCACGGCCCCCTGCTCCAACGCAATACGCGAGCGCTCGACCAGTACAGCCCCAGGCTGAACCGTAACGCCATTGCTTACCTGACCTAAGGCTATCCACGTTGCTTCATCGGTGGAAAAATCTTGTTCCATCCAATCGATCAAATGCCAGAGTCGGTCAATAAGGCGAACCCCATCAATACGTTCTTCAGGTCTATCCCCAAACATCTCCCGTGAAAGCAGTACGGCTGGCAAAGGACGTGTCAGTCCGCCAGGCAGCCATGCAGCTACCACAGCATCGCCTTGAACAAACACCCGGGGAGATTCCCGATCCTCAGCTGCCCGCCGAATGCGCTCCAGTACCGCCCCAGCCTCCGCCACTACCCTTCCATTCCAAAACAACACCCCTTCGTCTGTAGGGGCCGGATTGACCGGAAAGTTGTAAAGCCGTGCGGCCACGGGTGCCACTGCAGCACGCGCATGCAAATAAACGCCAACGGGACGTAAAAGGCGGAGCGTTCGCTCTAGAAGCGTCGGTAATCCTAAACGCAGATCATACACAGGTCGCGTGTGAATCAAGGGCGCCAAATGGGCCGCGCCCTCATCCTCAAACACCCAAAGCTTCCAGGACATAAGCCGAACCAGGGTTCATTTTGGTGGCAAGATAAGGGTTATCTCGCAAATGTGCGTTACGCAGGCAGGTGCTTTGAAACAGCGTTTTGGATCAGGGGATGCATAAGCGCTGTAACTTTTTGCTGAGCCCCTGCGTACGCAGTCCAGGTTATCTTTTCTACTTTACGGCATAGGGGTCATGGTACATTTACTGATCCTGGGGTTGTTCTTTGCAGCGCAATCCGATTCTATCCAAGAAGAAGCCCTACCTAGCGCACGGCTACACCAAGCGACGTGCGAAGCATTTTGGGAGCTTGACTGCCGACGACCTCGTCCGCTGGCAGCTTTTGCAGGTGACTTTCCCCATCGGTGGCCTTTTCGGGAAATTGCCCTATACCGCTCCCTACCCGCGATGCGCTACAACCGCGCTGAGGGATTCGTGCTTGGACTGGCTACCGAGCCGCTGGAGTGGACCGAGTTCGACCGTGCACGTCTGCTGGGTCAACTAAGCTATGCTTTTGCACTGCGTCGGTGGCGCTACGAAATCGGTGGCGAGACGATCCTGAACCCCGCCCAAAACCCTGAATACTACCTTAAGCTGGGGGGAGGTTATTTTCGCAATACCGTAACCGACGATCTTTGGAAGACAGCTCCGATCGAAAACACGCTGGCTGCTTTTTTCTTTGGTCATGACTTTTACCACCTGTACTATGAAGCCGAAGGCTGGCAATTTTATGCCGTGCAGCGGCTTACGCGTTACGGACAGCTAGGCCTAGGCCTTCGGGCCGAGGAACATCGGGCTTTAAGTCGACAGACGCGCTGGTCCTTGTTTGAGCGGGACGTTTTCCCTCCCAACTTGCCCGCGGAAGAAGGCCGCATGCATACGCTTCTGCTCAGCCTCGACGCGGGTCGCGTAGTAGGCTACAGGACGCTTCCCTCAGGATGGGCTGTGCGCCTGCTGGCAGAATGGGGACGGGGCTTAGGAGGCGACTTTAGCTTCGTCCGCTACCTTGGAGATGCCCGTCTCTACTTGTTTACCGGACGTTACAGCCGTCTAAACCTACGTTTACGGGGCATGTGGGCCGACGAAAACGCGCCGTTGCAAAAACATGCAACGCTGGGCGGTATTGGTTCTGTCCGAGGCTACGCGCAGAATGCTTTCAGCGGCAGCCGCATGTTACTGGGCAATGCCGAATGGGCCGTGCAAGGCGTCTCACTAAAACCCGGCACGGTACTTGAGGACGTCGTGTTTTTGGCATTTGCTGATGTAGGCTGGGTGAATGCCTTCGGTCACAACGCTTTTCGGGTGCACGACCTGCTTCCCTCAGCCGGTATCGGCTTAGGATTCGACGAAGGACGCAGCCTACGCCTGGAACTAGCCTGGCCGCTACGTGACCTGGGTCGGGGCTACCGGCCTTCGCTGTGGCTTCGAATCAGTCCGGCTTTTTAGCCTTCAAGCATTTAATGCCGTCCCGTTGATCCAAAACCTCCACTGCCCCGCTCGGTGTCGTCCAGCATAGCGCATGCTTCCCAGACAACCCGTGCATGACGGGCTACCACAAGCTGCGCGATGCGTTCGCCGCGTCGAACCACAAACGGCTCCGAACCCAGATTGATGAGGAGCACTTTGACCTCCCCCCGATAATCTGCGTCGATGGTACCCGGACTGTTTAGCACCGTAACGCCGTGCCGAGCAGCCAGACCGCTGCGCGGACGCACCTGAGCTTCGTAGCCTGGCGGCAGCGCCAGTACCAATCCCGTAGGAATGAGTGCCCAACGCCCAGGCTCTAAAACATACGGCGTCTCTTCTGGGATAGCCGCCCGCAGGTCCATCCCCGCGCTGTAAGGCGTAGCATAAGCTGGCAACTCCAAGCCTTCAGCATGCGGCAGGCGCTGCACCCGAATCACCAAACGTTCAGCATCAAACAAGGTAGGGAATGTCATCGTTTTTTTGATTCAGTTCGATTAGTCCACCTGTCCCATCAGGCGTCGAACAGCTGGACTGGCCAGCAAGGCAATCAGGCCAGCACCACCGGTAATCCATGCGACGCTTTGGAAAAGCGCCGCCGGCGCCAACGTCTCAAGTCGCCCTGCAATCAATCCGGCAAACAGATTCCCCAGGGCTGCTGCGATAAACCAAACCCCCATCATCTGCCCTACACGCCCTCGGGGAGCTAGTTTTGTGACCGAAGATAGCCCTACGGGCGACAAGCACAGCTCACCACAGGTATGCAGAAAATACGTTACAACCAGCCACATCGGCGAGACCGGATTTTCAGGGGTAGCATGCGCCGCTCCCCAGGAAAGTACCAAAAATCCGGCTGCCAGCCCTAACAGACCTAAAGCGAATTTTACAGGGATCGAAGGATTAGCTTGGCGTTGTGCCAACCACGTCCAAAACCAGCCAAAAATCGGGGCAAAGATGATGATGAACAAGGGATTGATGTTTTGCAGCATGCTAGCCGGCATTTCCCAGTTCCCCAGTTGCCGGTTGGTAAGATCCCGCGCAAAAAGATTTAGCGAAGAGCCTGCCTGCTCAAAACCTGACCAAAAGAGCGCAGCCAGCACAAAAAGCCAGAGAATCACGCCCAACCGGCGCTTCTCGAGGGCTGTGTGCCCGCCAAAGAAAAAGATGTATGCAAAAAACAACAGCGTAACGGCTACCACCAACACCCCCAAGCTTTGGGCCAGCGTCTCGAGCGCAATGGGAAAGTGACCGGTCGCAATCAAATAGCCAGAAAGCACGATCAAAGCAGCCATTACGGCTGCACCGCTGTAAAAGCGGCGTGCACGACGTGCCAACACCGCGGCATCTTCACCCGGCTCAGACCGGAAAAGCCCAGCTTCTCCCAGATATTTTTCTCCAACCTTGTATGAAATTAATCCAGCGACCATGCCAACGCCGGCTAACGAAAAGCCCAGATGCCAGTTGTAACCCTCGCCCAATAGTCCACATAGCGTCGGTCCCAGCACCGCACCGATGTTAATGCCCATATAAAAGATGGAAAATCCGGCATCACGTCGCGCCCCCCCTTCTGGATAAAGCTCACCTACAATAGTGCTTACGTTAGGCTTCAGTAGCCCTGTGCCAATCACGATAAAAAACAACCCGAGGAAAAACGTCGGCTCAGCAGGAATGGCCATGGTAAAATGGCCCATTGCAATGATCACTCCGCCAACGAACACAGCCCGGCGCTGCCCCCAAAGTTTATCGGCTAACCATCCCCCCGGTAGCGAAAGCACGTAGACAAAAAACGTGTACAGCCCATAGATGGCCGCAGCCTTACCCACATCGTATCCCAAACCAGGATTTGCTGCCGTCGTAGCCGTAGTCATAAATAGTACCAGCAGGGCCCGCATGCCATAGTAACTAAAGCGCTCCCAGAGTTCTGTAAAAAACAAAGTAGCCAATCCGCGCGGGTGTCCAAAAAATCCACGCTCATAAGCCGTAGCGGCCTGCATTTTTTGCGTTGAAGCAGACATCGCAATACATCGGTTTTTTTGCTTCTGATTAGACGTCTAAGCTTAGCAATTCTGACAAACGAAAGAAAGTCACCCGTGGGATACACCTAAAACCGGAACAGAGCTTTCGCTCTTTTTTAGAAGGTATTCGCTGTAAAGACGGTCAGCAAGCTGTATATTCGGCCGGCGGTTTCCTTTTTGCTAACGAATGAATCCCAACCCGCATGAGCACCCCGCACGTGCAGGAAACTTCTGCGCTTGAACACGACACGCACGGACCGCGCACCCACACCTGTGGCGACCTTCGCCCTGAGCACGTAGGCCAAGAAGTCGTACTAAAAGGCTGGGTCGATACCCAACGCGACCTGGGTGGTGTCATCTTTGTTGATCTGCGTGATCGCTACGGCCTAACCCAACTGGTCTTTTCACCGCAAGATAGCCTAAACGCATACCAGAAGGCTGAACGTCTGCGGAGTGAGTATGTGATCTCGGTGCGTGGCGTTGTGCAAAAACGCGCGCCGGAAACCGTTAACCCCAAGCTGGCCACCGGCGAAGTTGAAGTGCGTGTGCATGATCTGGTCGTGCTAAACACGTCAGAACCGCTGCCGTTTCCCATCTCCGCCCATGAAGAAAAACGCACAGCTGCAAGCGAAGACGTGCGCCTCAAGTATCGCTATTTGGACCTTCGGCGCCCAGAACTGCAACGCAACTTGCTCCTGCGTCACCGGGTCTATCAGGTTACGCGACAGTACTTCGACGCCCATGGCTTTGTTGAAGTAGAAACGCCGGTCTTAATGAAGTCCACCCCAGAGGGCGCACGCGACTTTTTGGTCCCCAGCCGCTTACATCCTGGAAAGTTCTATGCCCTTCCCCAATCACCCCAAACCTATAAACAGATCCTCATGGTAGCGGGCTTAGACCGCTACTTCCAGATTGTCAAGTGTTTCCGCGATGAAGACCTACGGGCCGACCGCCAGCCCGAGTTTACGCAGATTGACGTCGAAATGACGTTTCCTACAGAGGCTCAGATTTTTGAGCTTATTGAAGGACTCATCCAGGTTATCTGGCAGGAAATCAAAGGCGTAACGCTTCCTCGCCCTTTTCCACGCATGCGCTACGATGAGGCGCTGCGCCGCTTTGGGTCCGACAAGCCAGACACGCGCTTTGGTCTGGAGCTTCAGGATGTCGGCACAGTCTTTCAAGGATCTGGCTTCCGGGTCTTTGAAAGCGCCCTAGAACAGGGCGGAACGGTCGTAGCCCTGGTCGTACCCGGCATGGGCGATCAAGGCCGTGCTTACATGGACCGGCTGGACAAAGACGTGGTGCGTAAGCAAATCGGCGCCAGCGGCCTGGTTTATTTTAAGCTACCGGCTGATGGAGGCCCCGTCTATAGCTCGGTCAAAGAGCATGTGCTCCGACCGGAAGTTGTGCAGCGTGCTTTGGTTGCCCTCAACGCGCGGGCGGGCGACCTGGTCTTGCTACTGGCGGGCCCTAAACCTCAGGTCTATCTGCAGGCGGGAACCCTACGCTTGCATATGGCCCGGGAGCTAAATCTTATTCCTCCTACGGGAGAAGGGCCTTGGCACTTCCTATGGGTTACGGATTTTCCTTTGCTGGAATGGGATGAGGAAACCCAGCGCTACTACGCCATGCATCACCCGTTCACCTCACCCCATCCCGACGATTTGGACAAGCTGGAAACCGACCCCGGCAGCGTGCGTGCCCGTGCCTATGACCTGGTACTCAACGGCAACGAAATCGGCGGCGGCTCAATTCGTATTCATCGCCAAGATATTCAGCGCCGCATGTTTCGTCTGCTGGGAATCGATGAGACAGAAGCTGAGCGACGTTTTGGTTTTCTTTTGACGGCTTTTCGCTATGGTGCTCCTCCCCACGGAGGCATTGCCCTGGGTCTGGATCGTATCGTGATGTTGCTGGCCGGCGCTGGCTCGCTCCGCGACGTAATTGCTTTCCCCAAAACCCAGCGCGCGCAGGAGCTGATGTCAAACACACCCGACGAAGTCTCGCCGGAGCAGCTTGAAGAGTTGCATATTCGCGTTGTCCTGCCAGAAACGGCCACCCAACGCCCCTAACCTATCAGGGCTCATGGCCAGCCATGATCTACAGTGCGCCGTTTTTAGCCCTATTTGCCCAGTGTTTCCGCTGGCGTGAGTGGGAACTCCTCATTGAACAACAGGGATGGACCATTGACCGTCCGTATCGCAGCCGCCATCCCCTGTTTCCCGAAATTATCTATCCCATTGACTATGGCTTTGTCAACGGCACCCAAAGTAGCGATAAGCAGCCCATAGACGTATTTATCGGCCACGGCACACGCGGACTGGTGGGCGCTATCTTAACAATTGACCATCGTCGCACCAAACGCGAAGTCAAGCTGCTTTACAACTGCACGCCTGAAGAAATCTACCTGGTTAACGGCTTCATTAACTTTAATCGCCAGCTCCTGGAAGGTTTTCTGGTTTTACGTTACCCAATGGAATCGCTCTGGGCCTCTTGAGCAGGAGAGGCGGCGTTTTCAAAAAGACGGCGTACGAAGCTGGGCAATGCAAATGCGGCCTGATGTAAGGTGGGATTGTAATAGCGCAACTGCTCAGCAAAAGGGGCAATACGGGCTGCTGCCCGCCCTGGGTCAAAATCCCTTACCGGGTGCAGCCGCTTACTCGCCAGAGTAAAGGACCACAACCCCATCGGATAGGTGGGAATATGGGCTAGGTACATGTGCACGCTTCCAAAAATGCGCCCCAGCATTGCATAGGCTGCCTGAATAGAATGCTGAAACGTAGGATCAAACGGGGACTCGCTTTGCGTGACCAGGATGCCCTCTTCGGTCAAAATACGAGCACAGTCGCGATAAAATGCCTCACCAAACAACCCTTCAGCAAAATCTACAGGATCGGTCGCATCGACAATGACCAAATCGTAAGTGGCTGACCGGGCTTGTTGCACAAAGGCCACGCCATCGGCCACATGAACGCGCGCTCGCGGGTCGTCAAACGCTACGCTAAGCGACGGGAAAAAAGCGCGTGAAGCTTCGATGACCACCTCGTCAATTTCAACTAGATCTGCCTGGATAATGGTCGAATAGCGCAATACTTCCCGCAACGTGCCTCCATCTCCCCCACCTATGATCAATACGCGCTGAGGATTCGATAGCAAGCACAACGCCGGATGGGTAATCATTTCGTGGTAGACGAACTCGTCACGCTCGGTTACCATCACCAGGCCATCCAGCGTCAGCAGCCGACCAAAGGCGTCGGTCTCCCAAACCTGCACATGCTGATAAGCGCTTTGTCGGTCAAACAGGACGCGCTCAACCCCAAAAGTAATGCCTGTACGTTGTTGCCAAAATTCGGTGTATTGCAACTGGTATTGCTTAGGCGAAGCCATAGGCACCCTTGAAAGCTTTAAAGATGAAAAAGCGGCGTAGCTCCCCCTTCTGGAGCGAGCCACGCCGCTTACCAACAAGGCAAGCTCATACAGTCCGTCTCAAGCAGCAACAGCTTCCTCGATAACGGGCTTGTGCGGCACGCGCTCTGGAAAGAGCCCGCGTTTGAGTTCCATACTCGACACATTCCGTGCCCTGAACCGCTCTTCCAGATAGCGCTGGATGACCCAGGGGTCAATGGTTTCGCCGCAGGTAAAGATGTCGACAGCGGCATAGCCGTGCTCGGGCCAGGTATGGATGGCTACATGCGATTCGGCAATAACCACAACACCGCTAACGCCATGGGGACTGAAGGAGTGAAACGTGTCGGTGATGACGGTAGCACGGGACCGCCGGACACCTTCGATAAGGATTTCACGGATTAAAGCTTCATTGTTGAGCACCTCCCGGTCGCAGTTGTAGAACTCGACCAAGATCTGCCTTCCGAGTGCTTGCATTGGCTACCCTCCTTTTGGTTTGCACCCCCCGCCTGCCACAAGCGGGGAAACATTGTATGGTTAACAAATAATGCCTCCTCGAAGGAGGCACCCCATACAACCGCAGTCCTGGTGAGCGAAGGGTAGGAGGACGCCGGAAGACGTCAAGTGCGCTACATGTCACGTCCTCTTTAGCTTACACACTCACCAGCCGCTAGCGCATCACGGTCTGGCCCTGCCTCCAACAGGACCTGCCGTGAAAAAACGCATTCAAAGAACGCGGGCTTTGCGGTTCAGGATCGCACCTGGTGGCAACAGGCCCTCCCCTGAAAGTGGTAAACAATGCAAAACTACATTCCCCCGCTGATTTTGTAAAACCCTCTACCCGCCCTTCTGTATTTTTCACACGCTCCTAGGTTTCCTTGCAGGGGGACGGATGAACGATCCCCAACACGAGCTGTTCCATAACAAGCAAGGCTAAAGCCGCCTATACGGCCCTTCATGGCCATCATCCCACATTTTCTCAAATCTTCATCTGTGACTATAACCTTCGATCCTATAGGTGCGTTAAGACAACGTCGATACAAGTTGGATAGATAATCGTTGTATAACGGTTGATTTTAAGAACGACAGCGGTTATCTTTGGCCTTTAAAGACAAGAACGAAGCTGCTCAGCTATGAGCCGTCACGCCACAACGCAAGTGCCTTTCTTCCACTTCGCTGCCGGATTAATCCGGAGGGCAGGGATGTCGTTTGTCGGCGTGCGATGTTGCTGTATGCGCTGAGCGCAAGCCTCTCCTTCAGTAAGCGGCTAAGCCGGGAATACCTTTGTAGGTTACGTCTCAAAAGAGCAGGTAGTCGGTAGACAGGAATTTCCCGGCCGTTTCGTTTTGCAGCGCTCGCTTCCCTTATTCCTAAACGCTACCCTCAAGGGTTAAGCGGCTTTGGGTGTATCCCATTTCCCACAAAACATCATAGAGCGCAATGTCTGGTGAAATCCGCTTTCGTTATGGCCGTCGTGAACAGGAGCTTTCCTGGGAGCTAGTACTCAAACGCAACAGCATTGAGCGCCTTAAGCAAGAGCGGCCGCCTTTACACGTAGTTGAGGAATTGCCCGAGCTGATCGCCCGCGGCTACGAAGCCATTCCCGAAGAAGACATCGTGCGCCTTTACTGGTACGGCATCGCGCACGACAAGCCCAAAGTGGGCACCTTTATGGTGCGCATCAAGGTGCCCGGTGGTCTGCTACGTCCGGATCAGCTCCGTGCTATCGGAGAAATCGCCGGCCGCTACGGCCGCGACTACGGCGAGCTGACCACACGCCAGGGTATTCAGCTCCACTGGGTGGCCATGGACAAGCTGCCCGAGGTGCTGGAGGCCATTGCGCAGGCCGGGCTGACCACCGTAGGTGCCGAAGGTGACACGGTACGTAACATCACAAGCTGCCCGGTCAATGGCATCAATCCGGACGAACTGTTCGACGTTCGCCCCGTCATCGAAGCCGCAGCCCGCTTTTTCTGGGGCAATCCCGACTACTCGAACCTGCCGCGTAAGCATAAATTCACCATCAGCAGCTGCCCGCATCAGTGTAATGCACCGGAAATCCACGACATTGCGCTGATCGGCGTGATCAAAAACGGGCGGCCGGGCTTTGCCGTCAAGGTAGGGGGAGGGCTTTCGGCCACCCCTCGGCTGGCGCGCGATCTGGGCGTGTTTATTCCCGTCGAAGAAGCCGTAGAAGTCCTGGCAGCCATTACCGACGTATGGCAACAAGACCTGCGCTACCGACTCAGCCGAGCCAAAGCTCGCATTAAGTTCTTGGTAGACGATTACGGTCCAGCAGGGGTACGTCAGCTGGTCGAGGAACGGCTGGGACGTAAACTGGAAGATTTTCGTGCGCCGGATCCACTACCCGGAGGAAATCACTTGGGCGTTCATCGCCAGAAGCAAGAGGGACTGTTCTATGCAGGCTTTCCCGTTCCTTCAGGACGCGTCACGGGAACCCAGCTACGTCAGATTGCCGACGTGCTGGAAGCCGTAGGCGGCGATATTCGCTTTACACGCGAACAAAACTTCATCTTAGGGAATCTGCCTGAAAATCGGCTCAATTGGGTATTCGATCAGCTCCGGGAGATCGGCTTTCCCATTGAGCGGCATCGCCTCTACGGCACCTCGACGGCCTGCACCAGCCACCAGTTCTGCAACTACTCCGTTGCCGAAACCAAAGAGAAACTCGACGAAATCATCGCTGACCTGGAAGCGCACTATGGAGATGAGGTGCAGGACCTAACGATCTATATGGACGGCTGCCCCCATGCTTGCGCACACCACTGGGTCGGCGATATCGGACTGCAGGGCACGCGCACGGCCGGTCCCAACGGGACCAAAATCGAGGCCTACGATGTGACGCTGCGGGGCGGGCTGGGTGTGCATGCCGCCATTGGTCGTCCCATTCTTCGCCGTATTCCCTCTGAGGAGATCAGTCAGGCTATTGTCCGACTGGTAGGCGCCTGGCTGCACGAACGTCGTCGCCTGGGCGACCACTATACGTTTCAGGCTTTCTGCGAGGCCCACACCAATGAAGCACTTCAGGCTATTGCGCTGGGGGAGGTTGTTCCCGCCCCTGAAGCAGCCCAAAACGTAAGCCTCATCCGCATTCCAGGTCCGCTCCTGGAGCTGACGGAAGGCAGCGACGTGATCGAGGTCAAAGCACCTACCGTACGCCTCGCCTTAGAGCAAGCTGGCCGGCGCTATCCTAAACTTAAAGCCACGGTGCTCACCCCCGACGGCCAGCTCAACGAAGCCTTCAATCTATACCTCAACGAAGAAGACATTCAAAGCCTTCAAGGACTGGATACCCCGCTCAAGCCGGGTGATGAGTTGCTCATCCTCATGGCAATGTCCGGAGGATAAAACAAACCGGAAGTAACCATGGCACGCCAACCGCTTTTTGACGACCTGGAAATCGGCGAAATCGCGCTGCAATTGGACGACCAGGAACCGGAAGACGTGATCGCCTGGGCGCTGGAGACCTTTGACGAAGACCGCATCGCCCTTGTCACGGCCTTACAGGTCGACGGCATGGTGATTTTGGACATGGCCTACCGGATCAAACCCAACATTCGGGTGATGACGGTTGACACCGGACGCCTACCCCAAGCGACTTACGATTTCTACGAACAGGTGCGCGAGCGCTATCCGGAAGCCCGCTTCGAAGTGCTTTTTCCAGACTACCGCGAAGTTGAGGAGCTGGTACGGCGGCACGGTGTTAATCCGTTCTACAAAAGCGTACCCTTGCGCCTGCTCTGCTGCCACGTGCGCAAGGTGCGGCCGCTAATTCGAGCGCTAAACCACCTCGACGCCTGGTTTACGGGCCTGCGCCGCGACCAGTGGGCTTCGCGAGCGGCCATCCGCAAGGTGGAAATCGACCACGACCACGACGGCGTCATTAAGATCAATCCCTTAGCCGATTGGACGAAAGAAGACGTATGGGCCTACGTTGAGGAATTCAACGTGCCCACCCATCCGCTCTACGCCGAAGGCTACACAAGCATCGGCTGCGCACCCTGCACGCGTCCTATTCAGCCCGGCGAAGACGATCGGGCTGGCCGCTGGTGGTGGGAGACAAACGCACCCAAAGAGTGCGGCATCCACTGCCCCATCGAGACCGGCGGCTTTGAGCACGAAATGGAAGCTATCGTTGGTCACGGCCATAGCACCAACGGCCACGCCCACTAAACTAAGCCAACCATGCCCTTGCCTATTCCGGAGGCTGCTCAGGAGCCGCTGCGCTTGGAGCTGGCCGCCTTTGTTAGCTCACTCCGCGACGAATTCACCCGCCAGCGCTACCAGCGGCTCCTTGAGGCCATCGAAACCGGCCAGATCGAAGATCAAGCCCTCGAAGACGCCCTGGAGCGCTTTCTGGAGATCGCGCTCCAGACAGGACGCATTCGCCAACAGCACGGCGCGCACGAAGAAAAAGCATTACGCGAACTGTTCTTCCAAACCCAACGCGGCAGCCAAATCCGTGCTGCCCTCCAGCAAGCTAACGAGGCGCTTCGCGCACTCCGAGGACATACGCTGCGCGAGCTATCTTTTCTACCTCATAACCCTGGAAGCTATCGACTTACCCTGCGCACCGATCAGGTCCAACTTACGCTGGAGATCAACGCGCAAGGCGTCTGGGTTGAAAACTTAGCCGTTGGCTGATGGAAGCTTTTATCCCCTACGTTCGAGCTGTAGGACGGGGTGAAAAACTCAAGCGCGATCTGTCGCGCGAGGAAGCGCGCCAGGCTATGCGGCTCATTTTAGAAGGCGTCGCCACACCAGCCCAAATCGGCGCCTTTCTGATTACACAGCGGGTCAAAGGCGAAACGGCCGAAGAGATCGAAGGCTTTGTCGAAGCAGCCCGCGTTTGCTGCCATCTCATCCACCCCAAGGTATCTAAACTGCTGGACTTAGGTGTGCCGTACGACGGTAAAGCCCGAACGCTTCAGCTCGTCCCGGCTATCGCATTGATCGTGGCGGCGGCCGGGCAGCCCGTCGTGTTCCACGGCGCGCCTGATGTGCCTACCAAGCAAGGCGTTACACCGGCCCACGTACTGGAGGCGCTGGGCGTTCCGGCCAACCAAGCATCCGAGGCCGTCGCCCACCAGATCGAAACCCTGGGCATTGGCTACCTGCACGCCCCGCGCTTTGCGCCATCCTGGCATGCGCTGACGCCCATCCGTCAGCAGTTCGGCCTTCGCACAGCCCTCAACACCGTCGAAAAGCTGCTTAACCCTGCTAATGCAGCCCGTTGCGTAGTCGGATTTTTCCACCGCAATTATCTGCTGCGTATGCGCCCAGCCGTCGCAAGCCTGATCCCAGGAAGCTGGCTCGTGCAGGGCATCGAAGGCTCCATTGAATGTCGTGCTGGACGCACCACCCGGCTGTATCCTGCCGATATAGAAGCTGAACCGCTCGTAGTGGAAGCTCCCCGACTGGGCTTTCCTGAATCGGATGACACGGTGCTTGAGCCTAATCCTCGGCTGCACGCTGAAGTAACGCGATCTATCCTGCAGAATCGGCCTTCTCCCTGCCGAGATACAGCCCTACTTACGGCTGGTGTGCTGCTTTACTTAAGCGGCCAGGCCGATCGGCTAAGCGATGGAGTGGATCAAGCACGCGCTGCTCTGGCCAAAGGGAAAGCCTTTCAACTGCTGGCCGACTGGCAAGCACTGACGCAATCGCCTGCTTATTCTTCAGAGGCCTCGGCTGCGACGTGACGTCCGAACATCAGCATCAGCCGCAGATGCGCCTGTAGCAGCGGCACTACTGCTAAGCGTTCCATGCGGGCTTGCGGCAGCTCAGGCAGACCGGGTGGGCTAATTCGTCCCATCCATAAGGCCATTTTTTCTGTTAAGAGGCGCTCACCGGGAAACTGTCCAACCGGTAGGTGTGCCTGATAAAACGTCAACGTACGCTGCAGACGGCTGTAGATCTCCTGGCCAGCTGCTTCAAGTCCAGCATCCACTTCTTCCTCCAGAAGCGCCCCACCCAGCACATAATCTCGATAGGTAAACGGAAGCTCCAGTAGCACTGGCACCACTGCTTGCCGAAGCGCCGGTACGGCATGCAGGCCAGCGTCAACCGCACGGGCCGTAGCCGTGGCTACCAGGCAAAGCGTCTCTTCAGCAACGAGCTCTGGATCAGCCCCCTCCAGCGCCTCCCAAACACGCCCGATAAGCGCCTGCGTCGCACTTAACGTCCCCAGTGTCGCAAAAGCCGTTAGGCGCGCAACCTGCATAGTTGGTGAATTTCGCGAACCCATAAAAAGCAAAACACGACTTTGGTATACCCTTTGAAGTTATACTCTTTGTTTAAAGTTGCCCCCGGTTGCCTCAATATCTTGCTTCAAGCTCCATGCTTGCTCCTTTACCCTCGTTAAAGGAAGAAGTTGTGTTGTTGCTGGATAGCCTGGAGGTAGCGCTATTAGAGTTAGAGACCCCTTCTCCGCAGGTCACAGTAGCCGCTCTGCGACTGCTAGTGCGGGCCTCCCAGTTGCTTTCGGCCTATATGCATATTCCAGAAGTAGCTGCCATGCAGCAACAGATCCAGCATCTCATTAAGCAGGGAGCAAGACTGGAGGTTGAGGAAATGCAAGAAACGCTGCAAAGTGCCCGGAAGGCCTTAGAAGCTTTAGTCGCCCAGCTTCCGGGACTGCGCGTCCGCATGTTGATCGTCGAACCTGACGTCGATAGCGCGGCGTTACTCTCGACCATGCTGGAAACGCCTTACCGCAGCTTAACGGTAGTGGCAACAGCTACAGAAGCACAAGCCTTGCTTTCCCAACAACCGTTCCATTTGGTCATTACCGAACTGCTGCTTCCAGACCTGGACGGACGTTCCCTGCTACTTTGGATTCGCCAGCAGCTTAGCCTGGCTACAGTACCTGTACTCATGCTTTCCGATCGCGCTTCCTCAACCGTTAAAGCCGAATGCTACGCATTAGGTGCTGACGCTTTCTTAGAAAAACCTTTTGATCCAGCAGCGTTGAGCTCAACCGTAGCCAACCTGCTCCAACGGACGCTACTCCAGCACAGCGGGGATCCGCTTACAGGCCTGCCCGGACGCCTCATGCTGGAAGAGGCATTTGCACGTTTTTGCACGTTACATGCCGGCACAGGAGCACCATTCTGTCTGGCTTTAGTCGATTTAGATCACTTTTCAGAAATTAATCAACGCTACGGTACGGCCGTAGCTGACGAAGTGCTTCGGCAGGCAGCCTGGCGACTTGGTCGGCTGCTGCGACCGGGGGATCTGATTGGCCGCTGGGAAGCTGATACGTTCTGCCTGCTGCTTCCAGATACCTCAGCCCTACAGGCCCGCGAGCTACTGGAGCAAGCGCTCCGCGTCCTGCAACTGGAACCCTTTGAAATTGCCCCAAACGAACCTGTTACGCTCTCTTTTTCAGCCTGCATTGTGCCGGTTACTTCGTCCCAAATGCGTTTGGTTTCACTTGTCGAACAAGCCCAAAAGTGTCTTATGGTTCAAAAGAGCGCGGGCATGATCCGCACCTATCAGGAACCCGCAAAAAGCAAACCTCGCATTCTCCTTGTTGAGGACGATCCTGATATTGCTACCCTGATTCAAATCCGGCTGCAACGTGACGGCTACGAAGTGGTGGTCTTCGCCAATGGTCGGGAGGCTGCCGCATGGGCCCGAATCAACACAGCCCAGCTTGTCATCCTCGATGTCAAGCTGCCCGGCATGGATGGATTTGAACTCTTGTCGTTTTTACGATCCCTCCCGACCTATCGCACTACGCCTATTATCCTCCTAACTAGCTTGAGCCAAGAGCATCATGTGGTTCGGGGTTTTGAACTGGGTGCAGACGACTATATGCTTAAACCTTTTTCACCTGTAGAACTCAGTGCCAGAGTTCGCCGGCTACTCAACCGTCAAGAGATTCGCATAGCCCAAGCGGCCTAGCTAGCATGTATGATCAGAACTTTTGCCCAAGAGCTCTTAGAGCTGACGTTTGGGGATCGGCTTTTTCAAGCCGCCCTCATTGCTTTTTATGTGCTTATTGGGCTGACAGGTCTCATGATCATCGCAGCGGTGCTGCTTCGCTGGCGCAATGATCAACAACAAGCTCGGAGGCAGCGCTGCGAAGCCCGATGGAAAGCGCGGCTCCAGGAAGTGCTTCTTGGGACCCAACGTCCAGAAATGTTATGGGCCACTGTAGCGCCCAATGAGGTACTTCAGTTCTGCAGCTTTTTGTATCGATTTGCTCGCCGCGTTAAAGGTGTCGAATTGGCTCAATTTCGCATGCTGGCTCGCCCCTACCTTCCCCAGTTACGGCGAGCGGTCCATCGGGGGAGTCCAGAAGCGCGGGCCTATTATCTGCAAATTCTGGCTGTGCTTAGCGAAGAAAATCTTTCTGAGGTGCTGCTACACGCCTTAGACGATCCGGCCCCCTTGGTAGCCCTGGTTGCTTTTCGTCGGCTTGCTCAGCCTGAAAATGCACCGCTCGCGCCCCAGCTTATAGGTCGCCTGCATCGGTTTAAACAGATCTCCCCAGCTTTGCTGGCTTCGCTGCTGAGTCGATTAGGTTTTGAAGCCCTACCTGCGTTGCGTCAGGCCTTAGGAGATGTTCAGCATCCGGCCTGGGTAAGGGCTATAATAGCCCAAACGCTCAGCCTCTTGAATGATCCTCAAGGGGCCTTTCTGGCGGCCCAAATGCTTCAAAACCCTAACTTACCGGATGAACTCGTGCTCGCTTTGTTAACCCTGGTAGCGCATGGCGGCACAGCAGCTTACACCGTCGTCTTACTCCCTTATCTACATCATCCCAACGAAGCTGTCCGTTTAGAGGCCGTACGTGCTTTGGGCACTATTGGAGATGCTACAAGCCAGACGCTGCTTGTCAAGGCCCTCGAGGATACCTCTTCCTGGGTAGCCCTAGCTGCTGCCCGCGCTCTTAAGCAACAGCGCGCTTTTGCACTTTTGGCCGAATTAGCTGAGCGATACCCTCAACGTCGCATGCTGATCGAACAGGTATTGCAGGAATCCTTCTCAGAAAAGCCATGATGCAGGCGATTTTGCCATTGCTGGCTGTCTTTCAACTGATTGTACTGCTTTACTTTGTAGCCCTCAATACGTACTACCTGGTTACCAGCTTAATGGCTTTTCGCAGCTTGCGGCGCTATACGCAGCAACTGAACTCGGTAGATATTGACGATCTGATTGCCACTGCAGGAGCTCCACCCATAACGATTATCGTACCAGCTTATAACGAAGCAGCCACGATTCTTGAAGCCTCTCGCTCTCTGCTGACGCTACGTTATCCTGACTATGAAATTCTTATTGTAAACGATGGTTCAACCGATACTACGCTTGAGGTGCTAAAAAGCACCTACCGTCTGCAGCCGGCACCTCGCTTCCCCTTGGCCCATCTGCCTACAGCGCCTGTGCGCGGCGTCTATCAAAGCCAGACCCATCCTCACCTTTGGGTGATTGATAAAGAAAATGGTCGCCGGGCCGATGCCATCAACGCTGGCATTAACTACTGCCGCACGCCCCTCCTTTGCCTGGTTGATGCCGACGGAATCATTGAGCCAGAAGCACTTATGCGTATTGTGCGTCCTTTCCTCGAAGATGCACGTACAGTGGCTTCAGGCGGTATTATCCGGGTTGTCAATGGCTGCCGCGTTCAAGATGGCCTGGTATCCGAAGTGCGCCTTCCTCAACGATGGCTGGCGCGGTTTCAAGTAGTCGAATACCTGCGTTCGTTTTTGGCAGGCCGTGTGGGCTGGGATGCCCTCCAAATTATGCTCCTGATCTCGGGAGCTTTTGGGTTGTTTCGTCGCGACCTAGTAGTAGCCGTCGGTGGCCTGGCGCACGACAGCGTAGGAGAAGATTTTGAGCTAACCGTACGTCTGCATCGCTACTGCCGAGAGCAGCGGCTGCCCTATGCGGTCCACTTTGTGCCAGATCCGGTCGCCTGGACTGAGGTACCAGAAACAAGGGCTTTGCTCAGCCGCCAGCGAGACCGTTGGCAGCGCGGCCTGATCGATACGCTGCGACGCCATCGACGTTTGCTGCTTAATCCACGCTATGGCCGCATCGGCCTGATCGCCTATCCTTACTTTTTCTTTTTTGAGATGCTCGGCCCAATTATCGAGTTTTTCGGCTACATTGTATTCTTTTTCCTGCTCATTACAGGGTACCTCTCCACAGCGTCCGCCGTCCTTTTTCTGTGGATTGCAGTGCTTATGGGTAGCGTACTCTCCGTTGCTGCCGTTGGTCTGGAAGAACTCTCGTTCCGACGCTATACGCGTCTGCAAGACCTGCTTTTTTTGCTGGTGCTATCGCTTCTGGAAAACTTCGGCTACCGCCAGCTCATCACCTTTTATCGCATTCGCGGGACGATCTCTTACTTGAGAGGGCAAACCGGTTGGGGAAGCATGGAACGTAAAGGATTTCAAAAAAGCTAAAACCATGAGCAAACTGCTTTGGATCATAGGTGGACTACTTTGCCCAGTGCTTATCAGCATGGCTCAGCATAGGCCGTCTAACTTTCAATGGGGTGCTCAGTCGACCTATCTCTATGAAGCCCTCAGTGGAGGACGCGCCCCGTGGCAAACCGGAACCCTAACGCTTCACCTTAGCCATCAACAGACTACTGCCTTAAGCGAATGGACTTTTGTACAGCGTTTTGGCCGGTGGGATATGGCTGTTGCTCTTGAAGGATGGACGACGCTTTGGCCTCATGCTTACGGCAATGCCCGCTTACAATTTTCCCCTGCTGCGGATTTTCTACCTACCCATGAGTCCTATCTGGAACTCTATCAAAGCATAAGGGCCTGGGAACTGGCTATGGCGTTTCGTTACCGCCACTTTTCCACGCAGCAGGTAGCCACTTGGGGGCTGGCTACAGGCCTTTATACTGGTCCTTGGTACCTCCGCACGCAGGCCTTATTGACCCCCCTGGCCGGTCAGCTCAACTGGACGCAGCGCTTTATGGTTCGCCGCTACGGCCCGTCGCTACTGTCTTTTGTAGAAATGCAGGCGGGCTATGGCCGGGGCGTAGAAATTATCGACGTAGGACCCGTGCTCAAACGCGTACGCACCTATTTCGTCACCGCCCGAGTTCAGCAGTTACTAACCCCAAACGTAGGCGTTACGTTTACGCTAAGCTACAGCCATGACGATTTATTTACACGTCGGGGTGTAGCCTTGGGCCTACTGATGCGCTGGTGACGCGTTTAGCTTCCCTCAGCCTCCTGCTGACTGCCACCCCCAATAGCCCGACGCATCTCGGTATCGGCCTGGATGTTGCGCAGGTTGTAGTAGTCGAGCACGCCCAGGTTGCCCTTGCGCAGCGCTTCGGCAATCGCCTTCGGAATCTCGGCCTCTGCTTCAACCACCTTAGCCCGCATCTCCTGCACAAGCGCTCGCATTTCCTGCTCACGTGCCACAGCTGCTGCCCGTCGCTCCTCGGCTTTGGCCTGCGCTACACGTAAATCCGCTTCGGCCTGATCGATCTGAAGCTTGGCCCCAATATTATCGCCTACGTCAACATCTGCGATATCGATCGACAGAATTTCAAAGGCCGTACCTGCATCCAAACCTTTCTCCAGCACGGTCTTGGAAATGCGATCCGGGTTTTCTAGCACCTCCTTGTGGGAGTTAGCCGAACCAATCGTCGAGACGATCCCTTCGCCCACGCGTGCGATAATGGTTTCCTCACCGGCACCGCCCACCAACCGTTCGATATTCGCCCGCACGGTCACGCGGGCGATGGCGCGTACCTGGATGCCATCCTTAGCTACAGCCGAAACTGGTGGCGTCTCGATTACCTTCGGATTGACGGAAACCTGGACGGCCTCGTACACGTCGCGTCCGGCCAGGTCGATAGCAGCCGCCCGCTCAAAGGTCAGGTCGATGTTCGCCTTGTCGGCAGAGATGAGCGCATTAACCACCTTCTGCACGTTACCACCTGCCAAATAGTGCGCCTCAAGCTGCGCTGTCTCCAGGTAGATTCCTGCTTTGTGTGCGGTAATGAGGGGTTTGACAATCAGATGCGGTGGCACCTTGCGCAGCCGCATGCCCACCAGGTCGCGCACTAGGTTTAGGCGCACGCCGGAAAAGTAAGCCGTGATCCAAAGCCCAACCGGTACGAAGTAGAAGAACAAAACCAGACCGGCGACAATAAGGACCAGCAGGATCAAGCCAGACGATAAGAGCAATTCCATAGTTGCAGTAATCGTAAAGCCCCGTATTTATTACAAGCTAACCACGGAGCGGTACGTTTGCAACCGCAAAGAGGTTACGTGCCGCCCTTATCGGGGTAAGGCTTTACGGTAGTCCCCACTGGCGCCCCCTGTTTTGGCCAACAGCTGGATGTCCGTAATGACAATCTCTTTAGAGAGGGATTTGCACATGTCGTAAATGGTGAGCGCAGCTACAGCAACAGCCGTAAGCGCCTCCATTTCCACACCTGTTGGACCAGTCGCTTTGGTAAAGGCCCGAATCTCAATGCTGCTGGTCTCTTCGTTAGGCTTAAGCTCCAGATCGACGCCTGTCAGGTTTACATGATGGCACAGTGGGATAAGCTGGCTGGTTTGCTTAGCCCCTAAAATACCGGCGATTTGGGCCACGGTCAGCACATCGCCTTTTCGCACTTCATGGGCTAAGATGGCACGCAATACGTCGGCTGGCAGAATAACACGCCCACTAGCTACCGCGGTGCGTACGGTATCGGGCTTGGCCGATACATCCACCATATGCACCCCTCCTTCCGGATTCAGGTGCGTAAGTATGGATTCCCGGGCCTGCAGTTCCTGTGTCATAGGGATGGCCTTAACCTCTAGTTAGGTACACTGTAGGGTATCGTCCATATACCGGCCCAGTAAACGGACAAGGTCGACAAGAGGTTCATGGTAGCTGAGGGCACAGGTCAGCAGCGGTTTCATGATGAAACACGCAGCGGCCACCGATGAAAGTAGCTAGCACCTGCGTCCGCAAAATTTCTTCAGGAGGAATGGTCATAATGTCCTGAGAAAGGATTACAAAATCGGCGTACTTGCCGGGTGTGAGCGACCCCAGCTCATGCTCTTGAAAAGCTGCATAGGCGGCCTCAAGCGTAAAAGCCCGAAGCGCCTCTTCACGCGTTAAGCGTTGTTCAGGATACCAACCGCCCGGTGGCCATCCCTGCGCGTCTTGTCGCGTTACGGCTGCGTAAAATCCCAATAGCGGGTCAGGGGATTCAACGGGGAAATCGGATCCAAAGGCCAGGCGCACGCCATGTTGTAGCAAGGTGTGCCAGGCGTAGGCCCCACGTACCCGGTCCGGTCCTAACCGATCCTCAGCCCAGTACATGTCGCTGGTAGCATGCGTGGGTTGCATGGAAGCAATCACCCCCAGCGCCGAAAAGCGAGCAAAATCGGGTGGGGCAACCACCTGCGCATGTTCGATGCGATGACGGCCGGCGGTATGCGATAAGGTTTGCAGAGCCTGCTCGTAGGCATCGAGCACCACACGCACACCGAGGTCCCCAATGGCATGGGTGTTGACTTGCAAGCCACAACGCATCGCTTGCTGCACCATCTGGGTAAAGCCTTCTGGCGGGTAACGCAGCAACCCTCGATTGCCCGGATCATCGCTATAGTCGGCCAAAAGTGCTGCCCCCCGACTTCCTAGTGCTCCATCGATGTAAAATTTGACTGAGCGTACGGTTAGATATCCCCCATAGCCCAAAAGCGGCCCTTGCGCACAAATATGATCAAAAGCTTCACCCAAACCATCCACCATAACATACAGCCGCAGACGAAGCATGCCCCGGTCAACAGCGCGCCGATACCGCTGAATGGTATCCCAGTTGGCGCCAGCATCGTGCACACCAGTAAGGCCATAGCGATGCACTTCGGCGATTGCCCGCTGCAACGCTTCTTCCAGCACAATTTCAGTGGGCGGGGGAATCTGACGGCTTACTAGCTCCATAGCAGCATCAATGAGCACGCCTGTTGGCATCCCTTGGGCATCGCGTACGATGCGACCACCAGAGGGATCAGCCACAAACGTCGTTAGCAGCGCTGGCGCAGCTTGCATGAGCGCAGCCGTATTGGCCCACGCGGCATGGCCGTCGATGCGCACTAGCCAGACCGGCCGCTCTGGGAAGACTGTATCGAGCATCTGACGGGTAGGAAATTCTTTAACAGGCCAGTTGTTTTGATCCCAGCCGCGTCCCAGCAGCCAAGCCTGCTCAGGAAGGGAAGCAGCAAATGCCTTAAGGCGGTCCAACACCTCCTGTACTGAGCGCGTGCCCGTCAGATCCACCTGCATTCGGCTTAGCCCCAGTCCCATCAAATGAGCATGGGCATCAATAAACCCAGGCACAACGGTATACCCTTTCAGATCAATACGAGGGGCTTGGGGGTAAGTCGCCAGCACCTGCTCGGTAGTCCCTACCATTACGATGCGTTCGCCCTGCACGGCCAAAGCTTCGGCCACGGGTTGGGTCGAATCGACCGTATAGAGACGCCCTCCGACAAGCACATAATCAGCCTGGCCGTAAGCACTCATGGCCCCAAACCATAAGGCCCATAACCAATACCGGGGAGTTTTCATCATCGCATCACCTTACGTTCTACCCAGAGCGTAACTGGACCGTCATTAATCAGATGCACACGCATCATAGCCCCAAAAACACCAGTAGGTACCTTTTGACCCAGTTCTTGGGCCAAACGTTCGACAAAGTATTGATACAGCCGTTCGGCTTTTTCCGGTGGAGCCGATTCGGTAAACGAAGGCCGATGTCCGCGTGATACGTCGCCATAAAGGGTAAACTGCGAAACTACCAGGGCCTGCCCGCCTACCTCTTTAAGCGAACGGTTCATTTTACCGTCCTCATCTGGGAAGACTCTAAGGTTTGCACATTTTCGAGCCACCCAATCAGCCTCAGCCTCCGTATCGTCACGGTGCACGCCTAGCAAAATAAGCAAGCCACAGCCAATAGAGCCAGTAATCTGTCCATCGACCTCTACCGAAGCTTCGCTAACGCGTTGCACTAAAGCGACCATAGGCAACTAAACATCGGTTAGCCATTGCTCCAAAAAATGAGCAAACGCGCGTAAGGCTTGTCCCCGGTGACTGATTCGGTTCTTTTCTTCTAAAGAGAGTTCAGCAAAAGTCTGCGTATAGCCCTCAGGGACAAAAAGGGGATCGTAGCCAAAGCCGCCTTCTCCGCGTTCAACTTCTAAGATATAGCCTGGACAAATGCCTTCAAACAAGTATAGCGTTTGCGCATCGGGAGCAAACGCCAAAACGGTACGAAAGCGTGCGCGCCGGTTAGCCACGCCTTCAAGCGCACGAAGCAGATGTGCCCGGTTTTCAGCATCCGTCGCTTGAGGCCCTGCAAAGCGTGCCGAGTGCACGCCAGGCCGACCATCGAGCGCTTCCACTTCTAACCCGGTATCGTCGGCCAAGGCAGGCAAGCCCGTATAGGCCTGGAGCGCACGAGCCTTGCGTACTGCATTGCCCTCAAGTGTAGCCGCGTCTTCGACAACTTCAGGGGCTCCAGGAAAATCACTCGCAGCCCGAAGAACTATCGGAAACGATGCTAAAAGGGCTTTAAGTTCAGCAAGCTTACCAGGATTTCGCGTGGCTAGCACGAACTCCGCTGTTTTTGCCATAAGATTACGAATTGATCGAGCTTTCACGTTGGGAAAGGCGAAACCTCCAAACGCTTTGATTGTTGCAGCCTTTGCTTTTGCAACGGGAAACCCTGAACCCAAAACAGGAGGAATAGCCTTGGCCCGAGCAGGTGTTGGTATAAAAGTCCGCGATAACGAACCGATTGATCGCGTGCTGCGGCGCTTTAAGCGTGCTGTCAACCGTAGCCGACTGCTGCGTGAGTACCGACAGCATATGTATTACATTAAGCCCTCTGAGGAGCGTCGGATGGAGGAGCAGAAGGCGCTCCGCAATGCCCGCCGGCACTCGCAGCAGTCCTAAGTAGACTGCAACGCCGGTACGGGAGCGACCTGCGAAAGGAGTAGGTCGCTTTTTTATTTACTTAATTCCAAGCTTAGGGCCCTACGCACGATTCGCTCCTGCTCAAGCTGATGTACCTTGGCGCTTCCGGTAGCGGGGCTGGCGCCTTCAGGCCGACCGATATAGCGCACGCGCCGGCTGCAATCGCCATGCAGCATTTCTAAAAGGGCATTCAGCCGCGGTTGCATGTAGCTCCAAGCACCCATGTTGGCGGGTTCCTCTTGTACCCAAACCACATCCTTCACGTCTCGGTAGCGGGCTAGTTCAGCCTGAAGTGCGGCCTTCGGGAAGGGATACAGTTGCTCTATGCGCAGTAGCCCAATCTGGCGGCGAGACGCCTCGTCCTGCATCATCGCCTCAAGCAGATCGTAGTACACCTTCCCGGTGCAGAGAAGGAGTCGCCGGGTTTCAGCAGGATCTGTTTCAGCCGGATAGATTTCTTGGAAGCGGCCATTCCAGAGTTCTTCCGGTGTCGAGACAGCTAGCGGATGGCGCAACAAGCTCTTAGGGGTCATTAGGATGAGCGGCTTTTTGGAAGGCATCCGGGCCTGCCGCCGCAATACGTGGAAATAGTTAGCCGGTGTAGTCAAGTTGCCCACAATCATGTTCTGCTGGGCACAGAGCTGCAGGAACCGCTCCAGACGCGCTGAAGAGTGCTCAGGCCCCTGCCCCTCATAGCCATGGGGCAACAGACAGACCAGCCCGGACTGCTGTCCCCACTTTTCTTCGGCTGCCGAGATAAACTGGTCGAAAATAATCTGTGCGCCATTGGCGAAGTCGCCAAACTGCGCTTCCCAGAGCACTAAGCTTTCCGGTGAAGCGACCGAGTAGCCGTACTCAAAGCCACAGACAGCATATTCCGAAAGCAGGCTATCGTAAATGAGCAGCTCGGCCTGTCCTTCACGGATATGGTTGAGGGGGATGTACTCTTCGCCGGTCTCCTGATCGTAAAGGACGGCATGGCGCTGGCTAAAGGTACCCCGTCGCGAATCCTGGCCGCTTAAGCGCACCGGCGTGCCTTCCAAAAGCAAGGTTCCAAAGGCCAAGGCTTCAGCAAAAGCCCAATCGATTTTCTTTTCCTTGTAAAAGAGCACACCCCGCCGTTTAAACTGGCGTTCCAGCTTAGGGTGGATGTGGAAGTTTTCCGGGAGCTGGACCAAGGCTTGGACTACGGCTTCCAGATCCTCCTTGCGGGCTGCAGTCTCGACTTCAGGCAGTGGCGGTTCTTCTTTGGGTTGTTCATCCAGCTGCAACACCGCTCCGGGGTCTTTTTCCTTAAGGTGCTGCGTGCGCTCAAAGGCCTCTTGAAGCCGGGCCTGATAGTCGTCGAGCATTTGCTCGGCTTCTTCGGGTTTCATATCGCCTCGCCGCAGCAGCATTTCTGTATAAAGCTTACGGACTGAGCGCTTCTGGGCGATTTTCTTGTACAGCAGGGGCTGCGTATAGGTGGGCTCGTCGGCCTCGTTATGGCCGTGCACGCGATAGCAGAGCAGATCAATGACGACGTCTTTGTTGAAAACCTGCCGGTAGTCAAGGGCTAAGCGCGCTACGCGAACGCAAGCCTCTGGATCGTCTCCATTGACATGGAAGATCGGCGCCTGAATCATGCGTGCGATGTCTGTCGCATAAGTCGAACTGCGGGCATCGGCAGGTGTGGTGGTAAAGCCGATCTGGTTGTTGATCACAATATGGATCGTGCCGCCGGTTTTGTAGCCGCGCAGCTGACTCAAGTTGAGCGTTTCGGCCACCACGCCTTGCCCTGCAAACGCTGCATCTCCATGAATGAGAATGGGAATCACAGCGTCGTAGTAGTCACCCCCTGGCGCATCCACACGCCGACGGCGCAACTGGTCTTGCTTGGCCCGTACCATGCCTTCTACCACCGGATCGACTGCTTCGAGATGGCTGGGGTTAGAGGCCAGCGTGATCTTGACTTCAGCCCCACTGGGGGCGCGGTGCACGCCTTTGGCCCCCAGGTGGTACTTCACATCACCCGAACCCTGGATGGTGTTAGGATCAATGCTGCCTTCAAATTCAGAGAAGATCACCTCGTAGGGCTTACCCAGAATATTGGCCAGCACATTCAAGCGGCCGCGATGGGCCATCCCGATGACCACTTCTTCGACTTCCTGATCGGCCGCATCCGACAAGATGGCATCCAGCAACGGGATCAACGACTCCGCCCCTTCAAGCGAAAAGCGCTTGTGCCCAATGTATTTGGTATGCAAAAAGCGCTCAAAAGCCTCAGCCGCATTGAGTTTTTGCAAAATGCGCCGCCGCATCTCGGGCGAAATGGGATCAGCAGCGCGCACAGGCTCGATACGCTCTTGCAGCCAGCGACGCTCGGTCGGATCTGAGATGTGCATAAACTCAATGCCGACCTTGCGCGTGTAGGTCTGGCGCAAAATGTCGAGAATTTCCCGAAGCGGAGCAATGTCTTTACCCCCCAGGCCGCCCGTGACAAACGTGCGATCTAAGTCCCAGATAGTTAACCCATAGGTGGCCGGGTCAAGTTCAGGATGGTAGCTCCACTCATAACCCAGGGGATTCACGTCGGCCTGCAGGTGACCACGCACCCGATAAGCACGGATGAGCTGAAGCACAGCCGCTTGCTTTTGGATCATGGTCAATTCATGGCCATTTTCCAGCCCTCCAAGCAGCGGCGTGGTATCCTGCACCAGTCGATAGGGTTGGTAAGGGATGCCTAAATCGGCAAACACGCGCTCATAGAAACCATGCTGCCCCTGCAGTAGCTCATCGATATAGGCCAGAAATGCCCCGCTTTCAGCTCCCTGGATGACGCGATGGTCGTAGGTGGAGGTGATAGTCATCACCTGCGAGAGGCCCAGGCGGCTGATCATATCGGCAGGCAATGCCGTGTATTCGGCGGGATAGCCAATAGCCCCTACGCCCACAATCACGCCCTGGCCAGGCATTAGGCGCGGCACGCTCATGACCGTACCGATCATGCCAGGATTCGTGATGGTTGCCGTAGTGCCCTGAAAATCTGCCACGTCTAAGCGGCCATCGCGTGCCCGTGCAATGATATCGTTATAGGCGCCCAGAAACTGAGCGAAATTCATCCGCTCGGCATGCTTGATATTCGGCACCAGCAGCGTGCGTTTGCCCCGGCGCTCCAGATCGATGGCAATGCCCAGATTGATCGTTTTTGGCTGCACATGAACGGGCGTGCCATCATCTCGCCGAAACGTAGAATTCATTACGGGAAATGCCTTAAGCGCCTGCACTACGGCCCAGGCAATGAGGTGGGTAAAGGAGACCTTTTCCCCACCTACATGGCGCTGATAGTCGTTAATAAGCGCACGGTTTTCCGCTAAAAGCCGGACCGACACCGTACGCACCGAGGTTGCCGTGGGAATGCCCAGGCTCGCCTCCATATTTTCAACAATCCGGGCTGCCGACCCACGAAGCGGCTGGGCTTCAACCTCTTCGGGCGGCAACTCAGGCGCTATAGACTCCGCTGCAGCCCCGTCGCCCCCTGGACGTTCGCCCGATACAAGACGTTTCGGCTCCGCACTTGGGCGCGCTTCAGCAGCGGCGACAAACGATTCGCCTGGCTTGTAATCGGCAAAAAATTCCCGCCAGCTCTCGCTTACACTCTCCGGATTTTCCAGATACTGGCGATAAAGTTCTTCAACGTAACCGGTATTAAATCCTAAGGTGCTCACGGTAGGAAAAAAGAAAGACCTTGCTTTTGGACTGTAGCTCGAACGATGCCCACGCAAGAAGGATTCCAGAATTTTAGCGGATCCGTGAGCGTTCGTCCCAGACAGGCTCCAGCAGCTTGTAGTCGCCTTTACCGGTTTGATCTACAAAGATGAAACGGCGTCCTAAACGGCGATAGTGCCAGATTTCATAGGGTTGTGTTCCCGATCGGCGTTCGATGAAATCAGGCTCTCCAAAAAGCACCACAATATGCCCTCGATCGGTTTGCCAGCCTGGCTGTTGCCCACTAAATTTGCGATTGGCCAGGGCAATACGCGTATAGTATTCTTCCATTTGTTCGTTGCGCGGCGTCCCAGGCGTTGGATCACGTTTTTTCCAGAACTCCAGAAAACGCTGCCAGCGTTGCTCGGGAGTCTTGCCCGCACGAATGTAAGCCAGCTCTTTAGCTTTAGCGATGTAGCGGAGCTGGTCGATCGCTACATCCAGGTCTTGCACATAGGCCATCAAAGGATTCCAGAACACCGTAAACGGCTTTTCCACCGCAGCTAACAATTCGCCATTTTCGGCTATAATGCGCATGCGCAATAGGTAAGACCCATTTTTCAAGGCTTCCTTGAGAACGAAGGGGTAGACGCGTGCGGTGCGCCCTGCCGGTAACGTGAGAACCTCTACCTGTTGATCCTGCAATACGTACGTTTCTTCGCGACCCAAACCCAAAAGTGGGCCTACAACAGGCCACCCACGGCTTTGCTCAAGATGCAGCAATTCGTAGACCACCCGTCCCTTTTGCCGCTGCCGAGCAGCAAGCTCATAAAACACCGGAAGCGTACGCGAGTCTATGGCCTCCACCGCCCCAACATAGGGCACCAGCTGTTGACGACCTGGGGTATATTCCTTAAGGAGTAAAGGATCACTTAGCGCTACTGGCCCTGCCAGGCTGCGCACTTGCAACTCCAGCGTCCGGGTAATGAGGCGTTGCGTTGCTTGATCTTCCAGTTGTACCACTACTTGATAGCGCCCAGGCGGAAGCGTAAAGGCGCGGGTTGATAGATCCGTGGATTCAGGGCTTTGCGTTGCCTCAAAGTCGACCGTGGTCACCGTGCGCTGCCAGCTCTCACGAGCGAAAAAACGTAAGCGATCGCCAGCTTCTACACGATACACTTCGGCTAACAGGGCATAGGTAGCCCTAAATCCATCATCGATACGGAGAAACTGCAACGTAGGATAGGGAACCTGTACGTAAAGCTCAATCCGGGTCTGCCCTGGCGGTGCTGGTGCAACGGTATGAACTGCTTCGATCGCAAAAGGCGCCTCTGGCTGCGCTTGCAGCACGCTTGCAAAAAGTCCCCACCCAAGGCCTAGACAGACAGCCCAGTGTTTCATCGTTAGCCCATCTTACGCTGCACGCCTAACAGCAATAAAACGTGTCGCTTCCCGCGTTATTGCCTCAATTATCGTCATGAATGCCGCATGCTACGTAGTAAGATAGACCAACGGTCAAAGATACCCTATTAACCGTCCAAAAAAGCGGTTGAACTGCAAAAATTAGGGATTTTCACATCCCCGCTTAGACCAACACGCGGCCAAACAGGGCTTCAACAAACTGCCGCCGATCAAACACCTGCAGATCCCCGATTTTTTCTCCCACCCCAATATACTTCACTGGAATCTGAAACTCGTTAGAAATGCCAATTACAATGCCTCCTTTGGCTGTACCGTCCAGCTTAGTGAGTACCAAGCCGGTTACCTCGACACTTTTCGTAAACTCTTCGGCTTGTCGAAGGGCGTTCTGGCCGGTTGAGGCATCCAGGACCAGCAAGACTTCATGCGGAGCTCCTTCAACCTGGCGGGCCATGACGCGCCGAATCTTGGCTAGCTCTTCCATTAGACCGCTTTTGGTATGCAAACGGCCGGCTGTGTCGACGATTACCACATCAACGCCGCGACTTTTAGCGGCAGCCAATGTGTCAAAAGCCACCGCCGCCGGATCGGCACCCGGATGTTGCTTGATTAGCGGTACGCCAGCCCGTTCAGCCCAGATTTCGAGTTGTTCGATAGCCGCGGCCCGAAACGTATCGGCTGCACCCAACAGTACACTTTTGCCTGCTTCGCGATAGCGGTAAGCCAGCTTGCCAATCGTGGTGGTCTTGCCGACACCATTTACACCCACAACCATAATCACATAGGGCTTATAGGGTAGCGGCGCTTCAAAATCAGCCGGACGATCCGGCGCATGGTCGCGGAGTAAATGGGCAATCTCATCCCGAATGAGGGCGTGTAGTTCTTTGGTAGAGACATAGCGGTCGCGCGCCACACGGGCTTCAACACGCCGGATAATCTCTAAGGTCGTTTTAACGCCTACATCGCTCGTAATAAGCAGTTCTTCAAGCTGATCGAGCACCTCGTCGTCGATCCGATCTTTGCCTCGGATCAAGCGATCAAGCTTACCGAGCAGGCTGGAACGGGTCTTCTCCAGTCCTGCCTCAAGACGCTCCTGGTCTTGCTTTTTAAAGCGATCAAAAAAGCCCATAGCCTACGATACTTCTGTAGATGCCCATGCGGCCGCTGAGGGTGCTGCAGACCAAGCACGCACGAATCGGATTACATAGCGCACAAAGGAATAGCTCAGCAGCACCACCGACGCCCAGAGCAAAAAACGGAATACTGGTGGATCAGCGCCCAGCAGTGCAGCCAGTATTGTTAGAGCCAGCACCGTCACGGCCACCTTGCCAATCCAAAGGCTCATGTACACACGTCGCGTGCGATGAGCCAGCAGCATGCCTCCTAAGACGATCAGGGCATCCCGCAATACCACAAACACAAAAAACCAGAAGGGCAGATCGCCCCGCACCACCAACGCCATCGATACCAACCCGGCAGTCACCTTGTCGGCCAAAGGGTCGAGCACTTTACCCCACTCCGAGACGGTGTGCGACCAGCGGGCCACCCAACCGTCAAACCAATCTGTAACTATAGCAAGTAGGGCCAACGTGATAACCCAGGACAGCGGGCCACGCGTCAGCACCAAATATGCCAAAGGAAACGCCAAAACAAGGCGCAAAAGGCTTAAAACGTTCGGAATGGTCCAAAACCGCCCTAACGGCAATAGACAAATGCTCCTAAATGGCGCACCCTGCTCCGGCATCCCGACTCCCAAGGTTGTGGATAGCGCGGGAAGCATACGCCGAAACCCGCATTAGGTTTGACGCAGCCATCAACCGATAGCACCACAGCCCCCAATAACAAACAAAATTTTTACCATCAGCCTAATTTGAAGGTCGCCCTTTGCGTTAGCGTTCTTTTCTACCTACGGCTTTCGTTGCAACACCAGTCCGGTTAGAGGTGGCAACGTCAGGCGCAAAGTGTCGACAGTCGCGTGCACAGCATAGCCCCTCGGTACCGTAGCCAGTTGCACGCGATAGCGTGACGCCTCGGACAGGGGTAAGGCGAACTGTTGCTCCATTTCATCACGATTAAGCGCCACTAAAACTATCTCGTTATCGAGCGTACGTTGGAAAACCAAAAGGCCTGCATCAGCCAATAGGACCGAAAACGTCCCACGACGCAGCGCGACCGATTGCTTACGTAAGGCAATCACCTGCTGGTAGAAGCGAAAAAGCGTGCTGTCGAAGCGTACCGGATCGGGACGGCGCGGCCGTCCCAGCGGATCGGACGCTTCGTCGGCATAGGTCAGTTCAGGCCAGACCATCGGCTTGCGGTCGTCCGGATCGTCGGCGCCCCACATGCCCGCTTCTGTGCCATAATAAATCACTGGTGCGCCGACATACGTCATTTGAAACAGGGCAACTAAGCGCTGAATAGCCCGCGCCCTGGCGTCAGGCGCCTGTACGTTATAGGCTGGATTATGGCGTGGAGAATTGTGGCGATCGTAGCCGAACTGCTCCCGGCTAATATGGGCCGGATCCCGGTTGACAATCATCGAGGCCAACCGATCTGTATCGTGCGAATCGATCAGGTTTTGCATGGCGTACTGCACGACCACCGGATAACGATTGCGCCGCTCTTCGAGCAAGTGAACAAACTCGGGCGCCTTTAACCCGTAATCGATCAGGAAGGCTTTTACTGGAAAAGCGAAGGCGAAGTAGTTCATTGTGGCTGAAAAGCCACCGTGTACGATCATCTCGCTGGCATCCTGCCAGATCTCCGTGACCGTGTAGGCATTGGGGTTAAGCTGGCGAACGTAGGCATTCCAATCCGCCCAAAAACGTATGGGGACTTCATTGGTCACATCCAGCCGCCAACCGTCAATACCATCGGAGGGATCGCCGTCGCCGTTGGGGTCCATCCAGCGTGCAGTAGCATGAAAAATATACCGTTTAGGTCCTGGATGCAGGTCTGTACCGTCTTCGTTGTCGGCAAAAACCGGCAACGTTTTTACCCCCCACCAGCCTTCGTAGTCGAATTCGTTCGTGTCGGGCGTAGCTGGGTCATCGAAGCGGTGAACAATATACCAATCTTTGTAAGGGGAATCCTGCTGCCGCGCTCGCAGGTCTGCAAAGGCGAAAAAGTCACGGCCGGTGTGATTAAAGACGCCGTCGATAATCACGCGCATACCCCGAGCATGGGCTTCCTGAATTAGCTGCAAAAAAAGGCGATCGGCGGCTGTCCAGTGCCAGGTGCTTGGGTCCTCGGTCTCCTGCGCCATAAGCGCAAGATCTCCCTCGGGATCCGGTCCAAAATACGGATCGATATGGTGAAAGGTGTTGCCGTCGTATTTGTGGAGCGAGCGGGCGTAGAAGACCGGGTTGAAGTAGATGGCCGTGATGCCCAGCTCCTGCAGATAATCAAGCCGTTCGATCACCCCCTGCAAATCGCCCCCATAGCGCCGATGGAAAACGGCATAGCTCTCGTAAAAGTCATCGCCCATTTCTCGCTCCCAGGCATCGCGCGCATACCAGTCGCCGGTCCAAGGGGAAAGCCGCCAGGAAGCGGGCGCGGGCGGTAGGGCAGGTGGATACTCCAGTGAGGCGCGTGTGGGATCATTGGTGGGATCCCCATTCCAAAAGCGCTCGGGAAAAATCTGATACCAGACGGCATCGGCCGCCCAATCAGGCACGTTGGAAGGTGGAGAATCTTGGGTAGCACATCCAACCCCAAGCCATACACTCAGGAGAATGAGCAGTTGGCGCATCGCTGAAATCGTTTAGGGGGTGTAAAGCACCGTGTACGTTTTAAGCTGACCCGCTGCTTCGAGCCGTATTAGATACAGTCCAGCAGCCAATCCGATAGGCGCCCACGTAGCCACGTGCCATCCTGCCGGTTGAAGCCCGTCGGCCAAGGTAGCAATCTGGCGGCCCAGCAAGTCATAGACGGCCAACTTCACCTGCATTGGGGCAGGCAAAGCATACTGTAGCCTCAAACTCGTCCGAAAAGGATTCGGGGAAGGGCCTTCCAGTTGCACCCGTTCTGGCTGTTGGGTTTCGAACGGCTCTGCTTGCACCGTAATCAGGCCAGGCTCAGCTTGTCCTACGTAGCGATTGGTATAAAGCCGGAATTCACCAGGAAGCAGTGTAATCCCCGTGTTCGGATCGCTAACCCTCAAGGAGTCGCCGTTGAAGTAGTCGTACCAGATACCTGTCGCCGGAAACGTAGGCGTAACCACCCGGGGCTCCAGACCAAAATTGCCTGCAACCACTACGCTTAGCTCCGGATGCTGAAGCGAAATCCAGCGATCGGGCACCCCATGGTGCAATCGCATCCGCACCTGTGTTTCCCGACTTCGAAATACCGCATGTTCACGCCGTAGCTTGAGCAGCTCGGCCCAGGTCCTGTACAGTTTGATCCGCAGTGGATCGTTGCGGTAATCCCAACGGATAGGTTTGGGATCGGTGCGTCCGGGTGCGCTGGACGGACAGTTATCGCCCGCTCCTTCCAGACATTGTTCCCCGCGATTGCCGTAACCGTAGCCCAGCTCACTAAACTGCCAGATCATCTTCGGGCCCGGCACGGTGAAGAAAAATGCCCCAGCCAGTTTCATCCGGTCCAGCGCCACAGGCAAATCCCGCACATTGTAGGATCCCTGCTGCGGCCCATAGGCCCGCATGCGATACATGAGCCACTGCTCATCGTGGCTCTCCATGTATGCAATAAGGTTAGGCGTGGAAAAGCCGCGGTTTTTGTAGTAAATCGTGGTCAGGTCAGACGAAAAGCTCGGGTCATTCAGATACCCCATCACGCTCTGGCTGAAAGCCCGATTGAGGTTGTGCCAGAGTAGCATACCGGCGCGGCCGCGATCCTGACCGTGCGCCGCCAGCTCTTTTTCTTCCTGGTTGTCTGCAAAATGCTCCAAGATGATGTAAGCCGTGGAATCTACAGCCCAGATTGCATCGGCCATCCGCTTAAGCAGCCGAATGCGTGAAGCATCGTAGGCACTCCAGGCGCCCACGTCGTTGCCGGTGAACTTCTGCGTAAAGCCTTTCGACAGGTCAAAGCGAAAGCCGTCTACGCGGAATTCCTCCAGCCAGTAGCGATTTGCACGGTCAAGCCAGTACTGAATGTAAGGGTGCTCATGGTTCAGGTCGTAAAACACATTAAAGGGATGGCGGGCAGGAATGTTGATAAAAGGATTCGCTGCGGCCGGTCCGTAGAGCTGCACAAGGGGTGAATTGCCGGTTGCATGGTTATAGACCACGTCAAGGATTACCGCAATGCCCCGGCGGTGGCACGCATCGATAAAGCGCTTGAGATCATCGGCCGGTCCGTAGTACTTGTCGGGTGCCAGGTGAAACGCCGGGTTATACCCCCAGCTGAGGTTGCCGTCAAATTCAGCCACAGGCATCAGCTCAACGGCATTGACGCCCAGGCGTTGCAGATAGTCAAGCGTATCAATAAGCGTGGCATAGTCGTGCTTGGCGACAAAATCCCGAATGAGCAGCTCGTAGATAACCAGCTCATGTGCAGGCGGTCGTTCAAAATCCGTTACCTGCCATGCATATTCAGGCTTGCCAGGCTGAAGCACGGCCACAATCCCTTCGGTCTTGCCAGTCGGATAAGGTTTCAGATTCGGATACGTACTGCTTGGAATGAATGGATCGTGCCAGGGGTCAAGTACCTTATGCGCAAAAAGGTCAGCCAAACGCAGCTTACCATCGATGAAATACTGAAAGGCATACTCCTGACCAGGGGTGAGTTCTTCGATTGTAATCCACCAGTGGACACTGTCGGGCCGTGGGGCATCGCGATACATAAAATAGGCAGGGTCCACTTCCCAGTTTGTAAAGTCGCCGATCACGTAGACGAACGACTTCCCTGGTGCGTAGAGCGAAAGCGTGACGCGCGTGGGATCACTCGGGTCGTAATTGATGCCATCCTCGATCCCGGGCGGACGCGGCCGGTCGACAATCTCGGGATTGCGGACGGCATAGAACGCGGCCGTGTCGGCCTCGCCCAGCGAATTCTCGGCAATGGCCCATACATCGAAGCGACCGGGTGTGGTAAGCGTCAGCGCATAGCGCAACGTGTCGCTGCTGGTTTGTGCTACTTCGGTACCATTGACAAGTAGCCGCAAGGCGGTTAAGGTAGTACCAGCGCCTGGATCCGCTACAGCAACAACTTCAACAGTTGTGTCGCGCGGCGCAATAAGGGGACGCAACGAGGTTACACTTGGAGCAGCAAAACGAACGGCTACCCCAGCTGGGGCCACGTCAACGAAAATATCGCGGCCTCCAATGTCCTTGCCTTCTCGGGAGCCATCGGCACTTCGAAAGACAAACGCTAGCTTGCGAATCTGTTCGTCGTAGAGGTTGTCCCACGGCGACGCTCCAGGTGGCGGCGTGCCTGAATAATCCTGGTAGTAGGCGCGGATGTCGGAAATGTAGAGGCGATAGAGATCCTCGCCGACGCGTTCCATGCGCGTGTCTGCGCGGTTTTGCCCCCAGTTGGCCTTCACATAACGCCAGTCGGTATCGGTGCGGCTTTCATTCGTGATAACCCCGGTATGGGCATAGACATCGCCCGTGTAACCGGCCAGACCACCCGTGCCAGCCTTCGCATTGAAATAGATCGTTACCGGCCGGTCTACCCGCACCACAACGGGATCCGTCCAAACGACCTGAGCCCAACTGACAGACGTCCAACCCCAAAAAAACAGCGCAAACAGCCAGAACCTGCGCATGATTGTCAGATTTTTCTACACGAATTCGCCTGTGCCTGTATCCCGCGACACTTCGGCTACGCCTTCGTGGCTTACTACAAACAAAAAAGAGTATTACTGAAAAAATGGGCGGGATCGAAGCCGCCGGACCTCTAAAGCTCCGACCCCGCCCTGCAGCATCCGGTTTACCGGACGATCGTCATCTTCTGCGCATAAATCCCCGAAGGGGTCTCCAGCCGATAGACATAGACGCCGTTCGACAGGCCCTGGGCTTCGAACGTGACGCGATAGGTACCGGCCGGCTGCACCTCGTCGACCAGCGTGGCTACAACGCGGCCCAATAGGTCATAGACGCGCACGCGCACCAGCTGCGTCTCGGGCAGCGTGTACTCAAACGTCGTGCGGTCTGCGAACGGATTCGGATAGTTCCGTCCCAACGCAAAACGCTCCGGTCGCGTGCCAGCCACTGGTTCGACCGCCGTGGGCGAGGTGCCAGCCTCATAGCAAAGATTCTGGATGTCCTGCGGCAGCGAAGCCACATCGGCCGTCGGGTTGCACTCAAACGGCAGCGCACCGCTTTCCTGGAACGCTACCAGCGGCATCGTGTATTCAGTCGGCCAATTCTTGGCCGCCGAGGGCAGAATGTACTGGTAACGCCGACGTCCTGGTGCAAATCCACCTTCGCCTTCGTCATTAAAGCCATCCAGCATATTGCCATAGCGATAGCGGAAGCCAATGCCGTTGTAGGTTGGCCCTGCTACCGTGAGCGTGCCCGTATAGATCAGGTCGCCGTCCTCGTCCGAAAGCAGCAACGGCTCCAGATCGCTCAGGCCGAGCGGCCGTGCCTGCGTCAAGCGCCAGAGCGGATCTTCGAAAACCACATAGACGCTATCTTTCTCCGGATCAAAGGCGCGCTTGACCTGGAAGTTCAGCGCCGGACGCATGTCGACCTGGAACGTTACGTCGATCTGCGTTCCTTGAGGAATCACATTGTCTTCCCGCACATCGTTAAAAAATTGCACGCCCAGATCGAGCGGGTCGTCTCCCGTAAAGACAAACCGTCGATCGCTGCCGCCGTAGTCTAATGGCTCTTCCCAGCCTTCTGGCCAGTCCGAGGGCGCGTAATCCACATAGAATTTGTATTTGAATGTGGTCCCTGTGAAGGCCGTAAGCGGAGTCGAGGTGGTGTACTGGGTAGGATCAACCGACTCAAACAGGGCGCAAGCGTCCGGATTACCGGCGTCCAAGCAATTCCCCCAGCCGTTGAAGTCTCCGCGCACGATAATCGTATCTCCGCGCTGTTTGTCAAACAGACCCGCTCCTACTAGCGGATCGATATCGACAGTAAAGATCACCTGAGCCGTGACGCGACGCACGCCTGTCAGGTCTACTGGCTTGGCATTTCCATAATAGACCCAGTGCAGCGTAGTATCCTGTGCTGGAATGACAAAAGAGCGATTACCCCTCAGCTGTCCTTCTTCCCAACCGTTGGGCTCGATAAAGAACTTATACTCTTGGCGTGTGCCAGCCAGTGAAGCCGGATAGTAGGCAACGCCAGAGAACAGGTGATAGCCCGGCTTGGTGATGTCGTCAGACTCGCGCTGCAAAATTAATTTTGTACTCCCCCAGTCCAGCGGGCCAGCGCCACTTAGCGGATCGCCCCGAACCCCGATCACAATACCATCAGCCCGAGGGTCATATCCATCGGCTGCGCCCTCTTCAGTGCTCACATAAACGCGGAACCAGACGGCCACCGTGTCGGGCTTTTGCTCCCAGGGCCGCCAGTCGTAGGCGAAGTCCCCGCCTTTTTCAAAAAAGTGCAGTACTAGTGTCGTGTCGCCCGTGCCAGCGGCCAGAGCATGGTCGCTGCCGTCTTCCCAGCCCCCAATGCCCGTGGCTTCGGCTTGGCTGGAAAAGAACTTAAACTTCAATTCTTCATTCTCGGGAATCTGGAAGCTGATCTCCCAGTAGTCTCCGCCCACGTTGGTGGGCTTGAGCGTGGTCTGATCATTCCAAGCGATCACGTTGCCATCGGGCAGCGTGAAGGGCCAATCCTGATTCGTAATTTGGCCTCGTACCTGAATGAGACCGTCAGCTGTGCCTGTTGTGTCGGGCAGCGTGGCGGTGTTTAGGCGCAGCGTAACGGTGCGCTGCGCAAACGCCTGGCCGGCCGTCAGCATGGCTGCCATAAGCAGCAGGCCAAGGCGGCCGCAGAGTTTTCTGGTAGCGCTTACCATGGCGGTTTCACCGGTTTGGTTATGGGGTTTGTGGGGTTTATGGTCAGAAGGCGACCATCAGGGTAAAGCGGTTGACGCCGTCGAAGTAGCGCCAACCTTCGTAAGCATAGTCCAAGGCTAACTGGAGCGGACCAAATCGATAGCGCAGTCCGCCGCCCAGAGAGAACGTATGTGCGCTGTCGGTTAGAAACAGTTCGCTGTAGCCTCCACGAAGGAGAACGAGATCCCCCAGCAGGCCCAGTTCGGCCCCGACGTTCACGTACTGGCTGCTGTTGCTGGGACTGAGGGCATCGAGGGCCAGGGTTAGCCGAGTTCCGTTGCGTTGGAATACCTCGCCGGCCAGACCAATCCGCATTGTCAGCGGCAGGTCGAACGGATCGGTGCGCAGCTCGGCCCGGTTGCTGGTGTTGTTGCCCTGGCTGCCTGGATCGATATCGACGATGGTAAGCAAATCATCGCCTTGCATGCGCATTTTGGTGCCAAAATTTGTAATGGCTGCGCCCAGGCGAACTCCCCAGAACGGCGTGACAAAGAGTGTCCCAACATCGAGCGCCAGACCGGTGGCCGTCGAGTAGGAAATCCGCTCGGTGATATACTTGACCGAGCCGCCGATCGAAAAGCGATCGGTGAGTGCGCGGGCATAGCTCAAAGCAAAAGCGTAGGAGGCCGCCGTGAAGGTGCGGCCGGTGCCGTCTTGCTGCTCTACCGTCGTTTCCTCCATTTCCGGCGTGCGCAAGGCGGTAACCGCTACACCTACGGCGCCAGCCCCTAAGGGAGCAGCTACGGCCACGTAGTTTAGCGCAATATCGGCCAACCATGCGGCATGTTCGGCGGTAAACATCCCCTGAGTCAGGCCAGCCAGACCGGCCGGATTCCAGTAGATGGCCGTGGGGTCGTTGACCGAAGCACTTAGGGCATTGCCCATAGCCGTGGCCCGTGCCCCAATAGGAATGCTTAGGAACTCTGCTGCCGCTGTACCTGCACGCGTGACCGTGCGCGTCTCGCTTGCAAACTGCGCTTGCGCAGGCCTAACGGCCAACAGGAGCAGGACAACAAGGACCCCGATCAATCTATGTCCACGCATGGCTGTCACTTGATAATCGCAAAGGTTCCGGTCTTTTCGCCGATACCCGGCGCTTCCACATGGTAGAGGTAGACGCCATAGGAGACCTCCAACCCATCCTCCGTGAGCAGGTCCCAAACGAGCGTCCCATTCATCAGCGAGGCGGCATTGAGCCCGTCGTTCGACCCTTCATTCAAGCGGAGCGTACGCACCAGCCGTCCTCCTACCGTAAAGATGCGTACCGTGGCCTGTGGCGGTAGGTGGATAAAATGAATGGCCCTTGGTCCTCTGCCCGTTGTGTAGGGATTTTGCTGCTCAAAACGGTTCGTAGCGATGTAGGGGTTAGGCACCACCCGTATCTGATCCAACAGCTGCCGTGCAACGTCCCGATCGACCGTCGGCCCTCGGGCTGTGAACTCGAACACGTCGGCCGAGAGGAACGGCTTGCGTGTAATGAGGGTGGCTACGTCGCCTTCCTGAGGATTACGCCGGGTTGTCTGCGTAAAGTCCAGCGAAATACGCCAAGTTACTCCCTCACGACCGCCTGGTAAGGGTTCGATCAGCACCAAAAAGTCGCTCGCAGGAGGATTAGCATCTGGACTAGCGGTAAAGCGAGCCGGTGTGGTCGACAGAATACCGCCATCGCTGTTGTCGCGATCTAAGAAGGCAAACTTAACCGGCTGGCCCGTCGAAAGGTTGATCACACGTACATTGGTGGGTCGGGCCGGAATGGTCTGAGCTCCAATGCGTAGCGGCTCTGACATAACCGAGCCATCGGCAACAATTTCAACCCGGTAATCGGCTGGATTACGAAGGCCTTTGATAAAGGGCGGCTGCACAAATGGCTCCATCACTGGAGCAAACACGTCCGGGTTGTTCCAGCCTGAATTTGCGCGATCCTGAACGATGTAGGGATCTGGGAAAAAGATGAGCTGAAAGCCATCTACCACGGGCACTTCTTGGTCCGGCTTAAAGGCCGTCGAACGCCGAATCAGGGTGTCAGGATTAGCTGCGTCGGTAATATCGATAAGTGAAAAGTTTTTCGTGGTCAGCGTATCCGGGGTATTCCGCGTGCCTGCAATCAGGGTATCTTCGAACACGATGCGATAGCGTGCTCCTTCGCGCACAGCACGCGGATCGATAATCTGATACGCAATACGGCTGGTAGTAAAGCCGGCTACACGCGGCAAAAAGCCATCTACATTCTCCAATTCAGCGTTGCGATAGCCGGCCACCGGCGCCGTAGGCGTCACGCGCACGACGTTCGGCCCGGTTTCGATCGTTCCATCTGGCCGCCGCCGAATGCGGATCGGCGTTTCGGTCGGAGCAATGTTGATCTCAGCAGCCCCGCGATCGTAGGCCGTTACCGCATAGTAATACGTGATGCCATTGGTGACCGTTGTGTCGACAAACACGTGCCGGATGCCGCTATCGTTACCCAGATAGAACTTGATTCCATTGATGTCGATGGGATGAAAGCCCGTAATGCCGTTTTTCAGATCGAATTGAGCGATTGGCTTACGGAAGGTTAGGTTGCCAAAACCGTCGGTGATGACGAGTGCATCGAGGAAAGCGGGATCCGTAGCCCGATAAATCCGGTAGCCTTCAAAATCCCGACCGTCCAGACCAATGCTTTCCAGGTAGGAATCAACAGATTCCTCAGCTTTGCTATCCCAGTAGAGCGTTACGCGACCATCGCCCGGCACAGCTACCACGGTAGGCGTTAGAGGCGCTTGCGCAAACTGATAATCTTCGGCATAGGCACTTAGGGCATAATCCCGTCCTTTAAGGGCTTCGGCCTGGTTGGCAGCCAGCACAACAGCCAGCGAGATGCGCTCGATCTGACCAGCTGCCAGGGGGAACAGGCCGCTGGAGACGGCCAGGTCGTTCTCCCCTGCCGGAGGCCGCTCTAAATCCAGAATGCCCGGCACCATAAAGCGATTAAAGAGCGTTTGATCTGGTGTCTGGGTCAGATTAAGCGTGAGGGCAGGGAAGATGCGCACATTGGTAATGCCAATCTGATCCGATTCGGCCACATCGGTCTTATCGATATTGCGCTCACCAGGGAAAGGCGTTCCGGCACCCGATGTAGGGCAGCCATCGTTTTCTCCAGGGTCCCCAGTATTGGGCACGCCATCGAGCCCCGTATCGTCGCGCAGCGGGTTCCAATCCCCATCGTTATCGATTCCGTCATCACGGCGCTCATCGATCATCTCATCGATATTTTCGTCGATCCCTTCGTCTACTGCGCCATCGCCATCGTTATCGAGGCAATCTTTGTAGGGTTTACCTAAGTCTTCAGGGCCGAGTTGATAGAGCACGGCACACCACTGCAGGCGACCATTGCGGCGCACCAGGACAGGATAGCGGCCGTAGGGATCTTGTGCAGCCTGATCGATCATTTCCTGCGTGACGCGAGGGCTGCCGGGCTCACCTCGACAGGGGTCTTTGGCGGCCGTATCATCATTGTCTATCCCATCTTTGAACTTCATGCCCAGGTCTTCCGGACCCACATCGATCAGGTGCACCCGCACCCGCTCAAAACCCGGAAGATCGCGCAGCCGCACACCCTCAACAAGCTGGTCAAAGAAAGGATCGGTTTCAAAAGCAGGAGGCCAGCGCCACCAACGGTCAGAGGCGGCCTGATCGATCATGTCCTGGGTGACCACAGGGCTGCCGCTTTCGCCGTCTCCATCATTATCGATTCCATCAGCAAACCCGACACCCGGGCTGGAGCCCAGCTCATTGGTGAACGGAATATGGGAGGCATTTTCGTCGATTAGACCATTGCCGTTGTCGTCAATGCCATTGAGGGGGTCCTCGCCCTCTAAAAACTCAGCCCGCACTACTGGGCTATTACATTCGGCTACGCTGCAGTCTGGGTTGCCTGTTGAGCCGTCGGCATCGTTGTCGATGCGGTCGATAGCATTACCCGGCGTTTCCAAGAAGGCGAATGCCGCTACGCCAACGGGATCAGCACCAAAGTTTTGGTCTCCTACGCCGTCCCGGTCAGTCATAAACGCCACGTCTTCGAGGATGTCAAAAAATGGAATATCATCGCCGCAGTCACCCCCTACGCAGTCAGCCAGCCAAATCGTAAAACCAACCCGCTCAAGGTCTTCAGTGCCGTCGTTCTTGACTTCGTAAAGCAAAAAGACCACATCGTCGATCAGGATCTG
>Ga0197142_1000071_pt1 | contig 80609 bp, 75 predicted proteins | sample GBS60_MetaG_FD_148614 | JGI IMG/M metagenome (GOLD analysis project Ga0197142, IMG submission 148614) | Sediment microbial communities from Great Boiling Springs, Gerlach, Nevada, United States - GBS 60_MetaG | ecosystem: Environmental > Aquatic > Thermal springs > Hot (42-90C) > Sediment... | reverse complement strand
AGGCTTGATCCTCAGAAGCCTACCCTGCTCCCTACTGAAGACGCTGTCGGAGCATACGTCATGCGGATAGAGAAGACCTACGAAGGCGCTCCACGGCCGATCGAGCTGCTAAGGAGAGAGGTCAGTATCCGTGGGCCACAGAACATAAGCCTGATACTTGACGTCGGAGACCTGTACCTAAAAGTACAGGACGATGACGGTGAGCCGCTGAGAGGCCTCATGGTTGAGGTCTCATCCGAGAAACTGGGACTTATCTCGAGAGCAGTTACAGGAGCGACAGGAGCCTTGACGCTTAGGTCGATCCCCTTCAGCGAGGGAGAGCCGAGCGCTGGTGTTCTAGAGATAACCGTGTATAAGGAGGGGGTAGCGGTCGCAAGAGACAGCATCCTCTTCCTCCCTGGGAGTAGCCAGCATACGCTCGTGGTCAATCTTGTTGAAGCAGTGGTGAAGCTGGTGAAGCGGGGCGGAGACCCACTAGCCAACGCTACAGTCAGGCTTGTCGATTTGGTTACACGGAGGGTTATGACTCAAAGCAGCGACTTACTTGGTCGGACAGTATTTAGGCTACTACCAGGTCTACACGAATTCTCCATCAGCTACATGGGGGTTACTGTCTCGAGCGGCAGGCTTAACGCTACTCAGGGAGATAATATCATCGCGGTGGAGAACGTCGATATACCATTCAAAATACAGGTGGTTGACTGGGCCGGAACCCCCATCACAGGTGCAAGGCTTGCTGCGACATGGAGGGGGAGTCCCATAAGCCTCAACACAGACGCACCCGCAAGCTATAGTGGAGTCATACCAGTCCCTGACTGGCTTACGGTTGATGTCTACTTGGGTGATAGGCTGGTTGAGCGGAGGACACTCTACGTATCCTCACAGGCTGTGTACGTTTTGAGGGTCCGGGGCTTCGCGCTCTCGGGCGCCCTGGTCGATGTGGAGGTGGTGGTTACAGGAGTCATTGGAGCTGCTTTGGCTCTTGTAGTTGCGGGCACCCTGTTGAGCAGGATGCGGAGTGGCAGAACCTCCCTAGTCCGCCCTGGCGCGAGGGTCGAGGAGAGGGGTTAAAAGATCTATAACCAGTACGGATAGCGACACGACTAGGCATGAAACAAGTGCGACGGCTGCCAAGAGATTGTAGTCGAAGACGCCTATGGCCCTGAATACTAGGTATCCTAGGCCTGGGTATGCGAATATTATCTCTGTCAGGACAGCACCCCCGAGTATCTGGCTCATCTGCAGGGTTAGGAGCGTCGTCTGAGCCAGCCGTATCTCTCCCCATAGGTGACGCCACCTGATCGTCCCTTCCCTAAGACCTAGCATCCGAGCGAAGCGAATGTGCTCCTCCAAGTTGCCGCTGATTGTAGAGGAATAGGCGCTGAGAAAGAACCAGCCGAGACCCATAGGGAGGATTAGCGAGAACGACGGGAGTGCGGCGTGATGAATTATGTTAAGTATGAGCGCTAAATCGTGTGCGGGGTTTCCGGTAAGGTGGGGCGGCACGACGCTTATTCCGCCGCCGAGGGGGAACAGGGGTATAAGGTATGCGAAGGTGAAGATGAGAACTAGGCCCAAGATGTAGTATGGTATAGGGTATAGCGCCGAGCTGAGGCCGACCAACAGCTTGGAGACCCGTGAATTAGGGGCGGAGCCAGAGATTATTCCTAGGGCGGTCCCGAGAGACCAGGAGACAACTATGCTTACTGTGAGCAGCAGTATCGTCCATGGGAGCGAGTTCATCAGGAGCGTCCTGACGGGGGTCGGGAAACTTATCAGAGAAGGGCCGAAATCAAGCGTGAGTAGCCTTCTCCAGAGCTCAAAGTACTGCATCACGGGATCTGTCTCAATCCCGTAGAACCGCGACCACGCCTCCCTAAGCCTCTCCGCCTCCTCGGGGTACCGCAGCATCCCTAGGCTGTAGGCGTGCCGCAGCCTCAACTCCACCGCCGTAGCCGGTAGGAGTCTGAGCAAAACAAAGATGATGCTGACTCCCAGGAAGATGTTGATAACCGTGAAGAGGAGCCTGCTTATCAGATACCTAGCCCAAGGACGCATCGGGAACTATCAAGTCAGAATAAGCTAGTTTTAAATTTAAAGGCTACGAACAATATTTGCGAGGTGGTGTCATTCTGGAGGATATTCGTGTGGGCGTGATAGGCGTCGGCGGCCATGGACGGGGGCGCCATCTGGTCCCCCTGACCAAGACGCCGGGCGCCAAGGTCGTGGCCGTCTGTGATATAGACCAAGGCACCTTGGAGCGGGTCTGCAGCGAGTTCCACCTTCCAGGATATCGGGACTACAGAGAGATGATAGAGCGGGAGAGCCTAGAGGCGGTTAGCATAGCAACTCCCTCAGGACTGCATTACAGGGTCGCCCTAGACTGTCTAAAGATGGGGGTACACGTGCTTGTCGACAAGCCGCTCGGAGCAAACCTAAGAGAGGTAAGCGAGGTGGTTAAGGCCGCTAAACATGCAAACAAGACTCTTATGGTGGGGTTCTGGTCGAGGTTCTCACCAGCCCTGCAGTTTGGCCGTGAGGTCGTTGAGACTGGTCTCCTCGGTGATCCTTACTATGCCTACGGCTACCTAGTGAGGAGGAGGGGCATACCGGGCAAGCCCACCTTCATAGATAAAGAACTCTCAGGTGGGCGGGGTGTTCTACTTGACATCGGATGCTACGCAGTCGACAACATGCTTTTCTTGTCGGGATTTGCAAGGCCCGTATCCGCCATGGGCGCGGTTTATACTAAGTTCGGCAGAAATCCGGAGGAGATTAAGCTGAACTGGGGCACGTGGGACCCTTCTAGATTTGAGCTCGAGGACTTCGCGGTAGGGATGGTGAGGTTCGAGAACGGCTTAAGCATGTTCATTGAGACGGCGTGGGCTGCAAACGTATCACATCTAGGCGAGGTGGGTAAGATCAGGATACTGGGAGATAAGGGGGGACTTGAGGCGGCGGGCCACGAGGCCCTTCAAGAGATCACCTACCACTCTAGGACGAGAAGCTATCTCACAGACACCAAGCCTGTTCTACCCACCGTGGATCTGCCACTAGAGATGACTAAGGCGTTCATCAACTCGATAAGGGAGGGCAGGGAGCCCCCCGTAACTGGCTGGCAGAGCGTCATACTCCACGCAGTAATAGACGCTATCTATGAGTCGGCTGAGAAGGGCCGCGAGGCCACGATAACCCTCCCCAACATATAGCGCCCCAACCTATTCACTCGGTTTTTCGTACAGCCAGCAGGCGACGGAGACTCCGTTACTTAGCCTAATTAGTGGCGGTGACTCGCGCCTGCACTTCTCCATCGCGAATGGGCACCTATCAGCAAATTTGCAGCCTGCCGCGAGGTAGGCCTCGATGTCCGTCGTGTAGACAGGGGCCTTACCGACCCACTTTTTATCGATCCTCGGAATAGACTCTATGAGTAGCTGCGTGTAGGGGTGGAGAGGCTCCCTGAATATGGCGTCTGCCTCCCCAGCCTCCACGAACGACCCTTTATACATCACGGCTATCCTGTCGCTTATGTAGTAGGCGGTCGCGAGGTCGTGTGTGATGTAGACGAAGCTGATACCCCTCTCCTCCTTCAGCCGCTTGAAGATGTTCAGTATCCCCATTCGCAGAGATGCGTCTATCATCGAGACGGGCTCGTCTGCGACTATGAGCCTTGGACGCGAGATGAGTGCGCGGGCTATAGAGAGCCTCTGGACCTGCCCTCCCGAAAGCTCGAAGGCGGTCCTGTCCGCGACCTCAGGCGGGAGCCTAACCTCCTCTAGGGCCTTTGAGACGATCTCGGCAGCCTCGCCATCGTCCTCGACGCCGGCCACCTTCTTGGCTGTGTGGATCAAGTAGGTCGAGACTTTCCTCAGCGGGTTGAACGACTCGAACGGATTCTGGAAAACCGGCTGCACATGTTTTGGGAGCCATCTATATCTCTCTCCAGCTGAGAGCTTCCAGATGTCTCGTCCGAGTATCCTTATGCTCCCCGATGTGGGCTCGATAAGGCCTAGCACCATCCTGGCGAGGGTGGTTTTCCCGCATCCGCTCTCCCCGACGATCGTGAATATCTCCGGACTATTGCTCAGCGTCATAGATACGTTATCAACAGCCTTAAACTTCTTTCCGAATACTATTCCCCCACTCTTGTAAACCTTCACGAGGTCCCTTATTTCTAGGACATTATCGTGCTGCATCCTATCACCTCTCTAGGAGCCAGCATGCCACGGTCCTGTCGCCGACGCGGAAAACGGGTGGCTCCTCGATCGAGCACTTCTCCATGCGGTAGGGGCATCGGGGATGAAAACGACAGCCGGCAGGTGGATTAACCAGGTTTGGTGGAAGGCCAGCAAGCCCCTCAAGCTGCTTTAAGCCCCCTATCCGGGGGATCGAGTTTATGAGGCCCTCGCTGTAGGGGTGGAGCGGCTTTTTGAAGACATCCTCGGTCCTCCCTGTCTCGACGATCTTCCCCGCATACATGATGGCTATCCTGTCTGTGGCCTGGTAGTGGAGCCCCATGTCGTGGGACACGAGGATAAATGATGTCCTATACATCTCCCTAATCTTTTGTATTAACTCTACAACGCCCCGCTGATAAACCACGTCGAGGGCCGAGGTGGGCTCGTCTGCCAGGACTAGGCTGGGGTTCAGTATTGTTGCCAAGCTGATGACCGTCCTCTGGCGCATTCCTCCGCTGAGCTGGTGTGGGTAGGAATTTAGCACCCTCTCGCTTAGCCCTAGTTCCTGGAGCTTCTCCTTTACCTGACGCAGGACCTCCTCCTTATTGACCCTCCCATACTTCTGGAATATTTCGAGGAATTGGTTCTTTATCCTTGATGTAGGGTTCATGACAGACATCGAGCCCTGAGGAATATACGATATCACTTTTGTCCGAATCTTCATGAGGGACTGCTGGTCCAGCTTGTAGAGATCCACCTCCTCCCCGTCGCGGACCCTAAGCCTCACCTCCCCCGACAGGAACCTGAGCGGCGGGGTTATGTCCCTGTAAATCACTCGCATCAGTGTTGTCTTACCACATCCAGACTCGCCTGCCAGCCCAAAGATCTCGCCTTGACCAACGGATAGATCAACCCCATCAACAGCGCGCACCGAGAGTCCTCCCACATCATAGTAGGCAAATAAGCCCTTGACCCTGAGTACCTCACTGTTCCTAGACATGGCTCATCTCACCTTCCAGCCTGCCACCTCAGACGCGGGTTAGAGTACTCGGAGATTCCGCGCGAAATTAGGAACAGCGACACAAATATCAAGATGATCGTTACGACAGGCGACATGAGCCACCACCACAGGCCCCTGAAAAGCGCCGAGTAGTTGAGGGCCCAATATATCATCACGCCGAGGGTGGCCTCGCTGAGTATCGAGACGCCGAGCACCGCGAGGGCCGCCTCACTAGATATCGCGAAGAGGACTGTGTTGGTGGCGTTGACGAGGTGCCACGGCAGCACGAACAGGAAGTAGTCCCGCAGGACCCTTCCCCACACTCCGTAGCCTGAGAAGATGGAGGTTGCAATAAAGTCGCGCTCTCTCAGCGATAGGACCATCGCTCTTACTTGCCTTGAGGGCCAGGGCCACGAGAATATGCTGATCAGCAGCCCCATCAGCGGTATATTCATAACGTCTCTTAGGAGGACGGCCAGCAGTATCAGCGTTGGAAGTGAGGGGATAACGACGAAGGAGTCGGTTATCGTCATAAGTATTCTATCCATTAGACCTCCGCGGGCTCCTGCAAGCATTCCTAGTATGAGCCCAACGTGGGACGCTACTAGAGCGGTTATAAGACCTATAATGAGCGAGTTGCGGATACTCCAGGTGAGGAGCCAGAAGACGTTCTGGCCATTAGTAGTCGTTCCCAAGGGATATTCTAGGCTTGGCGGTCGGTTTGGTGTGTCCGTGTACCAGCGCCTAGGATCCGTCGGCGCGAGTGCACCTATCCCTACCCCTAAAACAAGTATTATCAGGAACAGGATGAAGCCCGTCCTAAACGACCTGTTGTACCTGAAGATGCTTGCGAAGCTGTTTGAGAATTTTAGGAGCCCACCGCCCACCGTCTTGATCGTTTCGCCGCCGAGACGGGGGATAGCCACCATGCGCTTCACCTATACCTGACCGTCGGATCAATCAGCGGGTACAAGAGATCTAGGAATAGAGTCGCGGCTGATACTCCGAGGATGGACAGGAGCGATATCCCCATAATCATGTTATAGTCATTATTGATGATGGACTGGTAGAGTAGACGGCCGAGCCCAGGGTAGGCGTAGACCACCTCGGTTAGTAATGCTCCGCTGAAAATTCCTCCGAGCGCGAGTCCGAGTGCCGTTGTCTGAGGCATCAATATGTTTCTGATGAGGTAGCGACGTAGGATGAGTCTCTCTTTAAGCCCCTTAAGCTCGGCGTATCTCACGAAGTCCTCAGTCTTTTTCTGCGAGCTTAGTGTGAAGGAGGAGAGGAACCACCACCCGAGAGCGCCAGGTATTATGATTGAGAGGGCTGGTAGAGCTGCGTGCTTGGCCAGGTTTAGTATAAGGTCGAGATTGATCTGCTCCACGATGAGTGTTAGACCGCCGCCCAGCGGAAATATGGGGATGAGGAATGCGAATGTGAACATCAGTACGAGCGCGAGAATGAAGTAGGGGACAGGGTATAATACGACGGCGACTCCGGTGAGCATCTTCGAGAACCTGCGGTTACTAAGATACCCGGCCACCGTCCCAATCACGTTTCCAATGGTCCATGAAATAATTATCGAGAGGGTCAGTAACCCGACTGTCCACGGGAAGGCTATGCCTATCAACTTTGCTACAGGTGTTGGAAAGTTCATGATAGAGGGGCCGAGGTCAAATGTGAGGAGCCTTCTCCATACGGCGAAGTACTGCTCAATCGGGTTACCCTTGAGCCCGTAGAGCTCGTACAGGGCTTGTCTAAGCATCTCTATGGCTGAGGGGTCATAAAACTGTCCGACAGAGTAGATGAAGCCGATCTGAGCCTCCACTGGGTTATAGGGTAACAGCCGAGGTATCGCAAAGACAACTGTTACGCCTATAACTACCGTGAGGATAAAAGCCACAAACCTGCCGACGATGAAGACGAGGAGGCGACTCAACGGTACCATTATTTCTATTTTGATAGCTAAAATATATAGCTTAATGAATAAAAAAAGATTAGGTTATTTTTCTGGCTGCCTATTGCGCTGCTGGCCTTCGGCGTCCCAGGGCCCGTCCAACAGCGATTCCAACGATCAGCAGCACAACTCCGACTCCAGCTGCCACGCCTGACAACAGCCCAACGTCAGTTACCGCCTGGGTTACGGTGACCGGCTGAGTGACAACTTGTGTTCTAAGCTCAGTCACCCGCTGCGTCACCGTCCTCTCTATCGTTACAGTGACTCCTGGAGCAGGCGGAGGTGGAGGGCCTCGGACCAGACTTTCCCACTCCGCGGCCGTTGCAATCTTGACTAGGGGGGTGTTAGTCACTCGTAGCGGCGTCGGAGTCATTATAGCATCCTTTGTCGGCGCTCTACCAGTCGGCTTGACCTTCAGTATTACGAATAGGTGCTGCGACCACCAGGAGACCGGATCCATATAGTAGTTCTCGGGGAAGGTTGGCCAGTTGTCCCAGGCATAGCCGTCCTGGAAGGTGTAGAAGGGTGTTGGGAAGAAGCCCAGCCAAGGCAGGTCTCTTATCCATATCTTTAGTGCCTCCCGGTACAGCTCGAAGGCCCTCGGAGTATCCGGCGCCGTCCTCTCCAATTCGTCTACGATAGCGTCCAGCTCCTTTATCGGTGCCTCGGCAGTGTTCCAGCCGGTGCCGTGGCCGCCCTCACCCTTCTTCTGGACCCAATATTTGGAGCTCCACCTGTTGAACCAGTTGGCATACAGGTCTAGGATCTGGCTGCAGCCCGGCCAGAATGTGCCGACTTGGAAGTCGCCTGTGCTGTAGGAGGTCGAGAAGGGCCCTGACTCTAGAGGCGTCACCTTCACGTCGATGCCAAAGGCCCTCCACTGGTCAGCGACTAGGAAGGCTATCCTCTGGCTCTCCATCTCGAACCCTGAGGTAGTCTTGATTTCAAGCGTCCATGGGGTCCCGTCTGGCAGTCTCCACTTACCGTCGGGCCCGCGCGTGAAGCCCTGCTGTGTCAGGAGCTGCTCCGCCCTAGATAGGTCCTGCTTCCACCAACCGAGAACCGGGTAATTCTCTACCCACCAAGCATCGTTCTCCCTTGCTATGTCGAGCACGAGCTCCGGGTCGTATCCATACTCTTTAAGGACATCAAGGAGTGGGATGTAGTATGTCTCGATGTCAGCTGCGTGGGGTATTACTGGGAGCGCCGCAGGTGTTGGTGTGGACTTGTCTATGCCTACGAACGCCCTGTAGACGACCCTGTAGTCAATAGCGTAGGCGAGAGCCCACCTCACCTCCCGCTTGTCTAGGGGTGGGGTCTTCGTCTGGAACGCTATCCCTTTAACGCATGGATCTAGCGGCCAAGCGTAGGGCGCGCTCGCTCGCCATCCCTTCAGATACGGGTTATTCTTAATCACTAGCTCGGCCTGCTCTGGTAGAAGCGTCCTTAGGGCGTCGAGTTCGTGCTTCGTCATAGCGAGAGCCTTAGCCTCGTCTGGACCGTGGTTAATGTAGAGGACATACTTTGGCGCTGGAACGACGCCGAAGACCTTGGAGCCCCACCAGTTGTCAAACCTCTCCCACAATAACCAGTTTCCAGCAGGGTCCACTGCTCTCAGGTTGTAGGGCCCCGCGCAGACAGGGGGATTATTCTCAAACTTCTGCGGATCCTTGCCCTCCCAAACGTGTTTGGGGAGTATACCACCAGCCCCGTAGATTATGACTGCGTAGAAGTAGTGCCACCGCGGGTTAGGCGACTGAAGCTCTATGAGTACAGTAGTCTTGTCAAGGGCCCTCGCATCCTTAACAGAGGCCTTTTCGTTAGTGCCGATCGGGGCCGGCGCCTCCTTCAGATACTTCAAGGTAAACGCCACATCCTCAGCAGTTAGGGGCGTCCCATCGTTCCAATATACTCCATCGCGCAGCTTAACGATCAGTGAGGTGAAGTCGGGAGAGTATATCGGCGGCTCAGCCGCTATCCAAGGTATCAACATGCTGTTAGACGTGTTGATGTACCATAGGAATGCCTTACAGAGCTGCTGATAGCCGCTTCCACCCGGCGCAATCGATGCGGGGCCAACACCAGGAGACGCTATTGGGTTCCAATTGTTAGGATTTGCATAGGTTCCCCAGTGGTTCTCGATTACAAGGACGTCGCCGCGTGGTACACCTGCAGGTAGAGGAAGCTGGCCGAAGCTTAGTGGTACTGCGGACAGCAGCATCGATAGGGCCATCACCAAGGCGGCCGAAAGCGCTAACAGAGAAGACGTTTTCCCATTCATCGCACAAATAGATCGCCGAAGGGCCAATATAAGCATTTCCCATGCAGTATTTCTTGAGACAAGAATCTCACAATTTTACTCAGTTGTATGGAAAATGTTTTATCCAACCACATCATTGTGCTGGAGAAGTGAATAAGGTGTATGTTTAGGCGCGATTTTATGTGGGGGTTCTCTGAGGCCGGATTCCAGTTCGAGATGGGATACTCGCCTGAGTCTGTAGACAAAAACACCGACTGGTACGTCTGGGTAACGGACCCACTCAACATCCTGAACAGGGTCGTCAGTGGAGACAGGCCAGAGGACGGCCCAGGCTACTGGGACCTGTACAAGACGGATCACGACTTGATACAAAGGATGGGCGCAAACACCATGAGGATCGGTGTAGAGTGGAGCAGGATATTCCCCAAGCCTACGCGGGAGGTGGAGGTGCATGTGACTGTCGAGGATGGTGTGATAAAGAGTGTCGAGGTCCCGAAGACCGCTGCTGAGCAGCTTGAGAAGCTCGCAAACAAGTCGGCCGTAGTGCATTACAGGGATATGCTCAAGGACCTGAAGGACAGGGGCTTCAAAGTGATATTGAACCTGAACCACTTCACCCAGCCAATATGGATTCACGACCCAATAAGGGCAAGAGCTTCAGCCCTCAGAGAGGGGCCGACTGGCTGGGCCGACCCCTCGTCTGTCGTCGAGTTTGTCAAGTATGCCCACTATGCGGCCACAGCTTTCTCCGACCTCGTCGATATGTGGAGCACATTCAACGAGCCATTCGTCGTCACGGACATAGGTTATGGAAGATACCCATCAGAATATGCCTTCCCACCAGGCTTCTTCAGCGTCGAGGCCTTGATGAGGGCCCGATTAAACCTGATATGCGCCCACGCGCGCGGGTATGACGAGCTCAAGAAGGTCCTGGGAAGGAACTCGACGGTAGGAGTCATCTACGCTACCTCCGCAGTCGAGCCGCTTAACAAGGATGACCCCGAGGACAAGAGGGCTGCAGAGCTGCTAAACCACTTCTCAAACCTGTGGTTTTTTGAGACCCTGACGAAGGGCGAGCTCGATAGGTCTATGATGGGTCTTCAGACCCCCGAAAAGGTTCCAGAACTGAGGGATAAGATTGACTGGATTGGCGTGAACTACTATTCGAGAATTGTTGCGCGGAAGCCGAGGATCCCGGGTCTGCCTTTGATGTGGGATATGGTCCCCGGATACGGATTTGCATGTGCGCCAGAATCCTTCTCAGCGGCGGGAAGGCCGACATCTGAGTTCGGCTGGGAGATCTATCCCGAGGGGCTGAGAAACGTCCTGAGTATGCTGAGCAGATACGGTAAGCCGATGATCGTCACTGAGAACGGTACGGCGGACAGGCTTGACAGGCTCAGGCCACAGTTCCTCTTCTCCCACATAGCCGCCATCGAGGATGCGGTTAAGGCGGGCGCCGACGTTAGGGGATATCTACACTGGAGCTTCATCGATAACTTTGAGTGGGCGAGGGGCTTCTCGATGAGGTTCGGCGTAATCACCTACGACCCCTCCACGAAGAAGAGGAGGCCGAGACCCTCCTACTACATCTTCAGAGACATAATACAGGCCAACGGGCTAGACCAGACCATGAGGGAGACGGCGGAGCTACTCTACACGCCCTGAGCTACCTGTAGCTCTTCTGCTTAAACCTCCTAGCCGACCTCCTGTTAGGCTTTTTCGGCTCAGTCCTCCTAGGGTCGCCTACTAGCAGGTGTCTATCAAGCTCTAGGATCTTGGCCTTCAGAGAAGAGCTGGCCGCAGCCATCGCCCTCGCTATCGCCATGGCACACGCCTCTGCCTGACCCATCACACCACCTCCCCTAACCTTGAGCCAGAAATCATACTTTTTAGCGAACTTCTCGTCAAGGCGGAGGGGCGTCAGAATCTTCTCGCGGGCCAGCGTGTTTGGAAGCAAGTCAACCAGCATACTGTTGACGAAGACGCGTCCAGAGCCTGGACGAAGGATGAGCCTCGCCCTCGCCTCCTTCCTAGAACCTGTGAACAGCTGCTCAGCCTTGACCATTCGACACCTACTCAGGGACATTGCGTCCAAGTTATAAAAGTTAACGCCGAAATGCTGGCCATTCAGACCTTAGGGTTGCAGACCGGGGTTCCACAGGTTAATGTTACCCCGGTGAAAACATCGAGGATTATCGGGAAGCGGAGACCTCTTAAAAAGTCTGTCCACTGAAACGGTATTAGCCTCTGATGGTACCTGAGACGCCCGCCGACTGACTTGGACATCCATAACTTCGCACAACATATAGTTAGCATACCACTATCTACGTCTTTGCGAGTCTACGTCTTTAGACCGTAGTACACGCGGTATACTAAGGCACTAATTTATTTAATAATCTGATGTAGTAGATAGAGCCCCTACCCGACATTAATTAAATTATTGGTCTCAAGAGAGCTTCTAACTCGGAAGATCGCATAGATCATATTATAATACTTAATTATGCTATTAATTAAGAAAAATTTCTCTCTTAACCACCTGATACTTGCCTAACACATCAGCTAAATTAAATAAACGCTTATATAGCCTAGAAACGGAATGACAGCCGGCGAGTAATAATGTCAAGAAGCTATATAATACGAGACCCGCTAGCCCTACACAGGGAAGGCGTTTATAGAAGCCGGGGAATAAATACGTGGAAAGACAACATTCACGTCGCTGAGCACATTTCCGAGATGCTAAAACCGTGTTTGGGTCCCAGAGGGATGTATAAACTAATCATAAACAAGTTTGGAGACACTGTGGTCACTAAAGACGGCGCCGTCATCCTTGATAAGATGGATCTTCACCACCCAGTCGGTAAAATTCTACGAGACTCGGCAAAAACAATCGAAAAAACTGTCGGCGACGGCGCTAAGACAGCCGTCATCATCATAGGGGAATTACTGAGGAGGGCTGAGAGACTATCAGACATGAAAATCAAGGTCAGCAAAATCATAGAAGGTTATAGTATAGCATATAATATAGCTTTAAAACAATTGGAGCAAAATAAAATTGAAATAAGGAATATGCAGTCTGATACCTTAAAAAAACTTTTTCTCACCTTTCTATTTAGCAGAAATATAGATAACGCGCAACACTTGGCTGAATTGACCTCAGAGGCCTTCATTCATAATATAAAAACACTTGATACAAGAACCTTCTTTGAAGGAGACAACATAGTGATAACGAAGAAATTCGGAAAAAGTCTGGACGACAGCAAACTAATAAATGGAGTGATCATAAACAAAAGAATAGCCCACCCATCGATGCCCCGTGTCGTAAAAAACGCCAAAATAGCTCTACTGAACTTAGCACTCAAAATAGATGAGTTCAGACATCTACAGCCCTACAAGTATCATATAACGATAAAGAATCCTAAGGACCTCGAGACATTTCTCGAGACAGAGGAGGAAGTAGTGGGAGAAATGGTTAGAAAGATAGTAGCAGTAGGAGCCAACGTGGTAATATGTCGGAAAAAGATCGATCCAACCGCAGGTCAGTTACTTGCAGACAAAGGCGTCATGGCTATAGGCAGGGTTCTCAAGGAAGAAGACTTCAAAGCCATAGCTGCTATAACTGGTGCCCGAATAGTTTCAAGCCTTGATGACTTGAGAGTCGACGACCTTGGGTCTGCTGATGTGGTCAGAGTAGAGAAATACGGTGATGAGGAGGTAGTGGTTATTGAAGGCTGTAAGAATAGGAGCGGGTATACAATTCTTTTGAGAGGAGAGTCAGAGAGATTGTTGGATGAGGCTGAGCACGCGATACAGGACGCACTAAGATGCATGTCGCTACTAGTTGAGAAACCTGCTCTTGTGGCGGGAGGCGGGGCCATAGAGGAAGAGTTGGCGATAGTCATCAGAAACGAGTCATTAAAGTACCCTGGCAAGGAGCAGATCGCGATGCATGCTTTTGCTAATTCTATCGAGAAAATTACGCAATTGTTGATAAGTAATGGTGGTCAAGACCCACATAAGGTCCTTTCTGAGCTGAGGGCAAAACACCTAAACGGTGAATCCTATTATGGTTTCGATCAGTATAGCGGTCGAGTTGCTAACATGATTGAGTTGTCTATCCTGGAGCCTTATAAGGTTAAGGAGCAGGTTCTCAAAACAGCCTTTGAAACTGCTGTCATGTTGCTAAGGGTAGACGATGTTGTTGATAGGCGATACGCCAAAAGGCATGCGGGGGAACTTGGTGGGCAATAAGACAGCGTAGTAAAGGTCGTTACTCTAAATGTATTTAAACGTCGCCTATCTAAAAGGTTAAGGGACATGTGTGCCAATTATTTCTTAGGCGTAGATATCGGAACCGCCGGCACAAAAGCCGCACTCTTTGACCGCGACGGAAAACAACTAGCAGTGGCCTATGAGGAGTCCAAACTTTACTTCCCGCGAGTCGGCTGGGTCGAGCAGGAGCCAGAAGATTTTTATGCTTCAGCGATCAACACTATCAAAAGAGTAATTGAGACGGCTCAAATAGATCCAAGGGAGGTTGCTTCAATAGCTTTTAGCGGACAGATGGCCGGAATCTTAGCAATTGACAGGGACTGGAAACCGGTCATGCCTTACGATTCCTGGCTAGACATAAGAAGCAGAGATTACATTGACTATCTTAAAAATAATTACGAAGACCTTCTGATACGGACAACCGGCTCTCCACCTACAGTAAACCATCTGCCAAAAATGATGTGGTGGCAAAAAGAGAGGCCTGAGGTATTCTCCCGTATATGTAAATTTACGGTACCTGCTGTATATGTGGCCGGTAAGCTTGCCGGTTTAAAAGGAGAAGATGCATTTTACGACTATACTTACATAACTTTTACCGGACTCTTTGACGTGCATAAGATGAATTGGTCAGAAGAGTTGGCCGCGATCTTTAAGATCCCCCTAGATAAGATGCCTACCGTTGTTGAGCCTTGGCGGATAATAGGTGAGTTAACCTCAGAGGAGGCGAAAAAGACGGGGCTTGTAAAGGGGATACCCATAGTGGCTGGGGCGGGGGATGGTATGGCTTGCGTATTCGGAGCGGGATTAACCCGACCAGGGTTGTGCCTCGACATCGCTGGTACGGCATCCGCGTTCTATGTTTCAACCGACACGATTGTACCAGATACCAAATACAGAACGCTACTCTATTTGAAATCCGTAGTACCTGGCCTGTGGAGCGTGGGTGCTTACATAAACGGCGGCGGATTGTGCATTAGGTGGTTTCGGGATGAGGTCGCAGTTGAGATTAAGAAAAGAGCACAAGAACAAGGATTAGACGCATACAAGTTACTGGATGCTGAGGCCGCAAAGATCACTCCCGGTAGCGAAGGAGTACTATTCATACCCCACATGGGAGGAAGGGCATACCCCTACAACCCGAAATTGAGAGGTACTTGGGTTGGTTTCACTTGGAGGCACACGTTAGCCCATCTTTACAGATCGATCCTCGAGGCGATAGCCTACGAATACAACCACTATCTAAGAATAATTATTGAATCGTTTAGCGGTTTTCAGGCCGATGAGGTGAGAGGCATCGGTGGCGGGAGCAAAAGTGATGTCTGGAATAAGATAAAGGCAAATGTGCTCGGGATCCCCTATAGCTTGCTCAACCGAGAAGAATACGCCGTCACAGCCTTAGCAGTGATAGGAGGCTACGGTGTCGGAGAAATAAAAGACCTCGTTGGAGAGATAAACAAATGGGTCAGACCCGTCAGAAGATTTTACCCTGATCCCGAGACGCATAGTCTCTACACGAAATACGTAGACTTTTACGAAAAATTGTTGTCCAGTCTCGACAGTTTATACGAGGGGCATGAGTCACTACTTGATATGAGTTAAGCCTTTTCGTGGGATCAGTCAAAACATATATAGAGATTCATCAACATAGTGTATGAATCGAGAACTTATGCTTCCGGAGAGAATAATTATAGACTGGGAGCATAGAGCTGTAAGACCATTTACGCGTAAAAAAGAGGTCAGGCTAAGCGAGATGCGGGATTATTTTCTCGACACTGAAGAAGTAATGCGTATCTTATCTAGGGGTGAGGACCCCTTGGTGTACGAGTATTACGAGTACTCACCATCTGAATCTCCAGGGAACCTCAATTTTGGACTCACCACGATATATCCCGGCAAAGTCGGTAAAGAATTTTACATGACGAAGGGGCATTATCACGAAAAAGACGCGGCCGAGCTATATTACTGCTTACGGGGATACGGAGTTCTCCTGATGCAGACCACTGATGGTGAAGTACGCTCAATACAGCTAGAGCCAGGATCGGTGGGGTATGTGCCAGTAGGATGGGGCCACAGAACAATTAATACAGGTAACGAAGAATTCGTGTTCTTCTTCGCTTATCCCTCAGACGCTGGCCACGATTATGCCATTGTCAAGGAGAGAGGGTTCGCAAAGATCGTCGTTTATGAAAATGGGCGTGTAGAGTTTGTCGACAATCCCAAATATAAGAGGGCTGATTTAGGGGATTAAAGCAATTTTTAGCCCTTCCCCTCTAATAGAAAGGTTAAACGCTTCTAATCCTTCTGCTAAACTAAACCTATGTGTTATTAAGGGTTTTAGTTTTATGATTCCTGACGAGACTAGATCGAGCGCCTTTGCAAACTCGGCCGGAGTATGCATCGAGGTCCCGATAACTGTTAATTGCTTGTAATGAATCAGATTCGTGTTGATTGGGACTTCTTCCGGGGGCGTAGCTAAGCCAGCAAAGAAGTTTATCCTACCACCTTTACGTACTATTCTCAATGCATCTCGTTGTGCTTGGGGAGAGTCGACCGCAACTATGACCACATCGCTTCCACGTCCTGAGGTAAGGCTGTGAATCGCCTTATCTACATCCTCCCTCGCAGAATTGATTATATACTCGACCCCAAGTCTTTTCGCCATCTCAATTCTTTTTTCGTTAGTCCCCGTCATAATCACCTTGGAGGCCCCAGAATTCTTAGCCAAGAGAAAGTGCATCAACCCTATCGGGCCACATCCCATAATAGTCACAACGTCTCCCAGCCTAATGTTTAGCTTAGACTGCCCCCTTACACAGGCGGAAAGAGGCTCTACTAGCGAGGCCTCCTCATAGCTCAACTCATCAGGTATCTCTAGCACACCGCCGACCTGAAAGGCCTGTCTAGGTATCTCAACATACTCCGCAAACGACCCATCAACATCGAAACCTATAGCATATCTATTAGGACAGAAAACGTGCTCACCCGCGAGGCAGTATTCGCAGCTTCCATCAAATACGTCGGGATTTACAATAACCCTCTTGCCAACATAGCTCTCAAGTTGCTCCGAGGCTTCGACAATGTCTCCCGCGAACTCATGCCCTAGGGTAACAGGTATCTTAGTCCTAGTACCGGTTGCGTATGCCTTGATATCACTGGCACAGATAGTTGTAGCACGAACTCTGAGAACGGCATTGAAACGTTTGGTTTCCGGTTTGGGATACTCTACAAGTCTTAAATCCTCTTTACCGTAAAGCCTCATAGCGAGCATGTCTCGCTACTTCTATTATCCCGAGCTTATATAAGTTTTGATTTACTAAAGAAGTCACCCTCGAATAATGCAGACACCAATAGGTGGTTTTGCCGTCAGTAACGGTGCCGTTCTAAGCAACTACTCGTCCTTTTTTAATAATAACGTTGCTCGAATAGTAATAAGGCGTTCAGGAATGCCGTCACGGTCTAATATATGCTGATTTGATTTCTGTGAAGAAATCAATAGCCTTCCTCCCTTGCTCCTTCATACCGAAGCCGGACATTTTTATGCCCCCAAACGGCATGTGTGGCTCGTTGTAGTTCGTGTGCATGTTAACGAGTGTGATCCCGACTTTTGCGTCGCGTATAAAACTCATCGCTTTTGAAAGATTGTTAGTAAATATAGACGCTGACAGACCATATTTACAATTATTGACGGCCTCTACGGCCTCATCATAGTTTTCAACCGTCATGACTGTTAATACAGGACCGAATATTTCCTCTTGGAAAATCTCCATGTCTGGAGCCGCGTCGTCGAATACTGTAGGCGCGATGAAAAAACCTTTGTCGTATTCTGGGCCAGTTAGTCTCGCCCCTCCCGTTACAACTTTAGCACCCTCTCTCTTTCCAGACTCAATAAATTTTAAAACCGTCTCCATCTGTGCACTGCTTACCACGGGTCCTACGTCTATATCATCCCTCAGACCATTACCTACTTTGATTTTTTTGCATAAGTTGATGATACGGTCTAGGACACGCTCTTTTATGTTTTTCGTTACAATCAACCTACTAGTAGCTGTGCATTTCTGTCCCGCCACTCCGAAAGTCGCAGAAAGGAAGCCGTCCATGAATACGTCTAGGTTGGCGTCGTCTAAAACTACACAGGCGTTCTTTCCACCCATTTCCAGCTGAACCCTAGCAAGGTGTTGGGAAGCCAATGCGGCAATCCTTTGCCCTACCTCCGTCGAGCCAGTAAATGTTATGGCTTGCACTCTCTTGTCTTTCACCAAAAGGTCTCCCGTCGCACTCCCACTGGCTGTAACACAGTTTATCGCACCGTTTGGTAGACCTGCCTGATGCAGTATCTCGACAAGCTTTAAACCTATGATCGGCGTGTAACTTGCGGGTTTGAAGACAACTGTATTACCGGCGACAAGAGCTGGAGCGATTTTCCAAGCAGGTATTGATAAGGGATAATTCCATGGTGTGAGAACTAAAACCACGCCCAGCGGCTCTCTCGTATAGAATGTTACTAAATCTTTCCTGTCAGCTTCATCAAATTCTCCTGTGAGCCTTCCCACCTCGCTGGCGAAAAACTCGAACATCCGGATGGCTACATCAACTTCTTTTTTCGACTCGCTCAGAGTTTTCCCCTGTTCTATCGTGAGCAGCCTAGCAAGTTCGTCTTTCCTGTTCTTTAAAATTTGGGAAGCCCTAGAAAGCACCGCTACACGCTCTGTAAAAGATTTACGGCTCCAGATCTCGAAAGCCTTCTCCGCCGATTCTAAAGCATATTTCACCTCATCAACAGATGCACGCTGAATATATCCTATGACTTCTGAGGTGGCTGGATTGATGTCTTCATAATAATCAGCGCCTTCGGAAGCGATGTATCCACCGTTTATGAAGCTACTATACATTGGGACCTGCGAAGGGGCGGCGCCCACATTTTAAAATTCTGCTCAGCGTTATATTAACCTAGTCTAGAGCTTAGAATGATTTCCAAAAAGGCGTTTTTATACCCTCTCGACGGCCACAACCGTCATACCTCCGTCTACTACAAGTCTCTGACCTGTAACATATGCCGAGTCATCGCTCGCAAGATATAGCGCTGCAGCCGCTATGTCGTCGGGTTTAGCCAGTCTCCGTAATGGCGCGCGCTGAGCCATTCTCTTTCTATCCTCCTCAGTAGTTGCGGCATACAGTAGATCTGTTTCTGTTGGCCCTGGACAAATGGTGTTGACTCTAATATTATATGGAGCCAGATCAACAGACATTGCTAACGTTAAGGAAATTATAGCGCCTTTAAGTGCGCTATATGCGGCATGTCCAGGCTCGCCCGTAATGGCAGCCTTAGATGATATATTTATGATAGAGCCACCTCCACTCCTGATCATATGTGGGACAACGTATTGGGAAGGGATTACAGTACCCAACACATTGACTTTGAATTGCTTCTCCCAATACTCCAGTGGTTCCTCATGAAACGGCTTGCCTAAGTGAATCGCCGCGTTGTTGACTAGGATGTCTATGCGGCCGTACCTCTGGACGACTTTTTCTACCGCCTCTTTTACAGAGGCTGTATCGCTCACATCGACTTGTAGTGGAATAACGTCTGTGTTAGGGGCTTCTTTCTTAATTTGCTCGACGGCTCCGACAGCCCTCTGCCAATCAATATCAAAGATTGCTACTTTCGCGCCCTCTTTCGCAAACCTCAAAGCAATCGCAAAACCTATCCCACGCCCTCCCCCAGTAATTATAGCGACTTTATCTTTAAGGCGCACGTTTTTTATAACTGAATGCAGTTATATAAATTTTATCCCTTCCCAAGATATAAGAAAGTTTATAATATCACGTCGGAGATAAGCGATATGAGTAAGCAACTTCCCTCCAATCAACCATTAGGAGTTTGAAGGATATAGAGAAATCCAAATCTCTGTTTCTCTTTAGTCCAACGAGTTTAATGACAAAGGCACCGTAGTATTTAATGAGTGTGTAAAAAACAATTTAAATAATAAGTTTTTATTCATCGTAGGCATGAGGTAAACAATATATATCACCCTTATTGCTGTATATTATCGAAGAAACTATGAGCAAGGAGAAAAAATTCAAGAAGGAGGAAAAAATCTCGAGAAGGGCTGCGGTAGGCGCCGCAGCAAAAGTCGCTGGTGCCGCAGCGGCCGGGTTAGTAATAGGGGGCGTTGCGGGGTACTTGTTGAAACCAGAGGCTCCCCCGACGGTCACCACCGTGAGGGAAGTTGTCACTTCGACTGTTGTGAGGACTCAGACAGTCACCGCAACACCCACACCCGCTGCCCCGGGGCTCGCCGAGTTAAGACGCGAGCTTGCCCAGAGGTATGCTACGGGTAAGCCGGGAGATAAGTTCCTTGTTGGATACGTCACTTGGACGTTAGCTCAAGAGGCGCCAAAATATGACTATCAGGGTGCAGACCAAGCCGCGAAACAGTTAGGCCTCGACTTCAAAGGGATAGAGATTGGTGCAGAGGCTCTTAAGGCGGTCGAAGCTACAGACTCTCTAATAGCGGCGGGAGCTAAGGGGATTGTTTATTGGGCACCAGCTATCGCGGCGATGCAAGAGATCGTTAGAATATGTGAGCAGAATAAAGTGTTTGCAGCAACATCATGGACCAGAGACCCCGAGCTATTGCCAGGAGACAAGGGGCCCTACTGGTTCCTCGAGTTCAGCACCATGTCCGACGAGATGAGTTTTCACTGTATGACGTTATTATTCGAGAAAATGAAAAAGTATAACAGAAGTAAGGTTCTACACGTGCAGTCCTCCAAGACCATAGCACCCGACTCTACTGCCCTCATTAATCAAGGAATATCTATCGCATGGAGGAGATACCCATTCATACAGCTGTTAGGGCACTACTGGGGTGAATGGGCATACCCGGGAGGAAGGAAAGCTGGGGAGGACGCGCTAGCCGTCAGAACCGACTACGAAGCAGTTTGGGGACATAACGATGACCAAGCGATGGGGACCGTATCAGTTTTCAAGGAGAGGGGAATAAACATTGGCCCCTTTGCAGCTGCCAGAGACGCAATCGTAGCGGCCTTGGAAGAAATCGTTAAGGGAGACTGGTTTGTAACCTCGTTAACGGAGTTCCAGTATTTCGGGGGCAAACGTGTAGCAGACACATACGATGCGGTTACAGGAGCTTCCTACCCCTTGAGAGACGAGATGGTTCAATCGCCATGGGTAACGACAGTCCTGAACCTATCTACACCAGGGATTAAGGAAGAAAACGAGGAACTCATTAAATCTTCGGGACTGGTATGGCACCCCAACTTTGTAACGGTTGATGCAGCAGCACTTCTAGACTTTGCAAAGATCAGCGAGGTTTATCCGACCAAAACATACCCATATGACTTCCGAACTTTATCGGTCGGCAAGGTACGGGAACTAAACCTGACTTACGACAGGCACGCTAAGAACTATCTAACAGCAAACAACTTCTACTACGTCCCGTTGATGAGAAGAATGAAAGTCTCCGAGGATAGAACAAGGGGACAGAATCTAGAATCCTTCAGGCGACAATTTGCGTTAACTATGAAGTATTTCCTCGACTTAAATTGGGACGCATTCAGCGACAACGAGGCTAAGATACGTGCAGCCGAGACCGAGGGACTAAAGCTGGAACCCTTCTGGGGAGCGATAGATTAATATCTCGGGCTTCAGGGCCACCATAATATTTTTTAGTTCCTAAAAAACCCCTGTATGTGGAATTATTTTCATGTCGGGGGAACGGGTGCTTTTAGAAGTAAGGAATGTCTGTAAGACCTTCGACAACACGGTAAAAGCTCTTGATGGTGTTAGTATAACTGTTCATAAGAATGAAGTCCTCAGCGTGGTCGGTGAAAATGGTGCAGGGAAATCAACGTTGATGAAGACGCTAGTGGGGGTCCATCAGCCGGACAGCGGAGAACTTTATTTCATGGGCCAGAGAATCCCGTTCCCAAAAAATCCATTAGAAGCCTTAAAACTCGGCATTTCAATCGTGTATCAGGAACGGGGCGTAATACCACATCTTAAGGTTTATCAGTTTTTACTCCTTGGCCTTGAGTCTAAATTCACGCGGCTAGGGAGGCTTCAGCTCAAAAAAATCTTCGAGGTTTCAAGGTCAGTTTTCGAAGAGCTCGGTATAAAAGTGAGTATGGACGCTTACATGTATGAACTCCAGCTTTCTACTCAGAAAATGATCGAAATAGCGAGAGCCATACTGAGTATAAGGCTAGCTGTCGGTAATGGACACAATAAAGACATAACACCCCTGATAATTCTTGATGAGCCGACAGCACCACTTTCAATGGAAGAGAGAGACGAGCTTTTCAAATACATACTGGATTTGAAGGAGAACAACTCGTTCATATTCGTTTCACATATAATTCCGGAAGTTCTAAAGTTCAGCGACAGGGTCTATGTTTTGAGAGACGGCAAAATAGTTGCGCATCATGAGCTATCTTCAGAGAATGTCACGGAGGACTTGTTATTCAGGGAGATTGTCGGTCGAGTTTCTTACTATGAACTTTACTCTAAATATCAGTATGGAGTCGCTGAAGCCAAGGAAAAACCGATCGTATTATCGGTCAGACAAATGACAAAGAAAGGGTTTTTCCAAGACGTATCTTTTGATCTTCATGAAGGTGAGTGTATTGGATTATTCGGGCCTGCCGGATGTGGGAAAAGCGAGGTAGCCAAGGCTCTATTCGGAATAATCCATGCGGACAGCGAAAAGATATATGTGGGAGGTATAGAAATTAAACCTAAAAGCGATCCATATGAGAGAATGAGAAGAGGAATAGGATACTTCTCAGGAGATACCGGAAAAGAGCTCTTCCTTCACTGGCCTATCAGAAAAAACCTCTCAATAGTAAATTTTGAAAAAATAACTAGGAGACAATTGAAGATTGTCTCTATCATAAACTTTAACATTGAGAAAGAGCTTGCTGAAAAAATAATGAAGAGGCTTAGAATCAGGGCGCCCAGCGTCAATACAGAGTGTCATTCACTAAGCGGCGGAAATAAACAAAAGGTGTCAGTTGGGAAATGGCTTGAGAAAAGCCCTAAAATATTGATCCTCGAGGACCCAACGATAGGTATCGATGTAGGAGCTAGAGAAGACATTTACGAGGCTTTGTTAGAAATGAAGCGTAATGGCATTTCGATGATTCTGGTCAGCGACGACCCAAAGGAATATGTTATACTATGTGATAAGGTCTTAACAATGAGAGAAGGGAAAATACAAAAGGTCTATTCAAATGAGGAGTTTAGGAGAGTGATGGAGGCCTGAGCAGAAATATTAAGGTGCAACAAACTTTGCTTGTTTTTAACTATGGCTGGAGATTATTGAGGGGGAATCCTGCATTATGGGCTATTATGGGGCTGATATTGATTTTCTCGGCTATCGTTCCAGATAAGTTCCTGTCGACCAGTAATCTGGTGGCGATACTGAGAAATTTCGCAGTGACTTCCATGCTTGCCGTAGGACCCACTTTTGTTATTCTTTTAGGATCTATTGATTTATCATATATGGGTATTTGGATGTTCGGTGGGGCGTTAGTGTGGCTTGCATACCCCTACCTTGGCCTCTACTCAATCTTTCTATACCCTCTCTTCGGTCTCTTAATCGGCTTATTTAACGGCGTTGTTCACGTTAAAGCAAAGGTCCCCTCCTTTATCCTGACACTCGCTATGACCGCCATCCTAGCCTTCTTAACGACATATGTGAGGAACATATCTGGTGTCTTAACATTAACAGTTCCTGCTTACGACTTCTTACGTGCCTCACCTATTCCATACATACCTTCCCCGTTTCTCCTCGCACTACCCACCATCATTTTATCTATTTTCTTGATGTTCTTTACAAAAATAGGCACTTATATTTGTGCGATTGGGTCGAACGAAGAGGGGGCAAGATTAGCGGGCATAAATGTTGAGAGATATAAGGTTCTAGCTTTCATGATAAGCGGGCTTCTAGTAGGACTAGGGTCAATAGCTATATTCGTCCATCTCGGCAATCAAACGAGAGTAGACTTTGATCCTAGCGAACTTATCAGGGGCCTTGCCGCTATAGTGCTGGGTGGAACTCCGCTCGCAGGAGGTTTAGGGGGGCCGCACCGAACTCTCCTTGGCGCCATGATCTATGTTTTGATATTCAATGGCCTGTTCCTTCTACCGGGAGTAGACCCAAACCATTTGAAGCTATATATAGGCACATTGCTGTTGAGCGCAGTTATCATAGCTTCCAAAGCTCTTAAAGGGGCGTTAATTGCTTAAGAGGTGTGGCAGAGATGTCAGGGAACCTGTTCACACGTGAACAGATTTATAGAAACCTAAGCACGATAATACCGATTACTGGTTTAATCCTCTTAATAGCTTCTCTGAGGCTTGCTAATCCTTTTTTCTTAGCCAGCTGGGACAGCGCAGTTACTCTTGTTTATGGCATGTCCTTTTTCCTTATTGCAGCATGCGGCTTGACTCTCGTTATATTGATGGGGTCCTTCGACTTCTCGGTTCCAAGCGTGTTGAAATTAACCGCGATTATATTTGCGGTTCTCTATCCCTCAATTGGCTTTTTATCAATCCCTGCAGCGTTATCCGTGAGCCTCGTTTTCGGATTCGTCAACGGACTGCTTCTTAGCAAATTTAACATACCTTCCTTCATGGCTACGTTAGCGACCTCCATGCTTGCAGAGGGATTAGCCCAGATCATATCGGGCGGATACACAAGAATAATTACCGATCCGGCTTTTCGCGCGATATCCACGACCATGATCGGCCCTCTGCCCTCAATTTTCTACCTATCCATCGCGATATGGGCCTTCTACGTCTTTTTTGTACTTGCCACACCATTTGGTAGAACCATATATGCGGTAGGAAGCAACTTAGAGGCGGCACGTCTAGCAGGCATTAACATTCGGCTAGTCAGGACTTCGGTCTTCATGTTATGCGCACTATCAGCCGGACTGGCCGGCATATTTTATGCCTCACAGATTCAGGGTGCACACATGCAGGTTGGAGTGCTAGACACAATTCCCCTTTTCGCAAGCGTCGTAGTTGGTGGTACAGCACTTACAGGGGGTGTGGGGGGTGTGCATCGAACACTTTTGGGCGTGTTAATAATTAGGTGGCTGGATTCCGGGTTAAGCATGATAGCGATCGACCTCAATATCCGAATGATCGTTTTCGGGGTTATCGCAATACTGATGGCGATCCTGACCATAGATAGAAGAAAGATAAAGATAGTCAAGTAGAGTCAGCAACTAACGGAATTTAACCCTGAGATTATCGCTGTATAGCACCTCAGGGTTCGCCACGTACTTTGGTTTATCGCCACGCAACACGGCCTCAACATCCCCGGTAACCATTTCCGTCATTCTCCTAACCGCTTCTCGAGTGTGGGACGCCGCGTGAGGCGTCACCAACACGTTATCCATTTTTATCAATTCATAATTTGGGGGAGGAGGCTCTATTTCGAATACGTCTAACGCTGCGCCTGCGATGATCCTTTTTTTCAGAGCGGCAATAAGCGCTCTTTCATCTATCAATCCTCCCCTAGCTGTATTAATAATGAGAGCGTCTTTTTTCATCATACTCAGCTCTCTCTCCCCGATCATGTGGTGAGTTTCGCGAGAGTACGGCACATGAAGTGATACTATGTCGGAGCTTTGGAGAAGCTTATCTAGGGGTAGCAATTCAACTCCTAATCTCTCGGCGTCCTCTTTCTTAAGATATGGATCATAGGCAATCACCGTCATCCCTAATGCCTTTGCCATTTGTGCGACCAGACTGCCTATTTTTCCCAATCCTACGAGACCTAGGATCTTTCCGTGCAGTTCCCTGCTAAGCTCCCTTTGTTCGACCCATTCGCCCCGTCTAACACTCTCGTTTGAATGTACGATGTTTTTTACTAGGGATAGCATAAGCGCGAGAGTATGTTCCGCTACTGAGATCGCGTTAGCGCTCGGAGTGTACGTTACGATAATCCCTAACTCGGTCGCCTTTTTTAGATCAATATTATCTAGGCCAACACCGTATCTTGCCAAGATAAGTAACTTTTCCGCCTTCTCCAAAACTGAGGCAGTATACTCATCCAGACCAGCTATAATTGCGTCGTATTCGTGGATTATTTGTGCCAACATCTCCGCCTTTAACGGCGGGTTTTTAGCTCGAGTTACCTCTCCAAGTTTTTCAAGCCTCTCAAGCTGGTCAGGATAGTTCACACCAAATGAGCGCGGGGTTATAAGTATCTTAAACCTCAATGGTCTTCCCCGTATATTTTTTAGCTATAAACTTGGCTTCCCTTATATGCTGCAGATACTGCTCAACCATCCTCCTGAGACTCGTATGGTCACCGGCATTTATCAGATCGGGTCTTAGCAGTGATGCTCCCATGTTGAGGACTACTGTACCTGCGCCGATCCATTCGTGGACAACTTCTTTCGTCGGTGTTAGATCGCCTGTCATGACAACTGTTTCAGAGACTTTTTTAGCAATTTCTAGATCACTGTGATAGGACATTGGGATCAATCCGACCTCAACAACTTTAGCAACGATTTCATGCTTTGAATACAGTGCCATATGTTTGGCACCAACTATGGTATTCGAATCTTCGTATTAAACTTTGGAGCATGTCAGTCACAAAACAGGGCAAATCACGCCACTGTTCGTATATGCTTCTATTTAAATGAGGGTTAAATATTAGTCGCAACGCGAACCATTAGATTTTCATGAAAAGGTTTAGTGGAAAGGTGGTGATTATAACAGGTGCTGCGGGGGGGATTGGGAGAGCCACTTCAATTCTTTTCGCCCGAGAGGGGGCTAACGTTGTCGCTGTAGATATTCTTGGAAAAGAGGGGGTTGAGCTAGAACAATACATAAATTCCGAGATACGGAGAGATTCTGCATTATTCATTCAAGCCGATGTTTCTGAGCCGGACGAGGTGAAGGGTATGGTCGATAGGGTGATAGAAAAATATGGCTGCGTTGATGTTCTCGTTAACAACGCAGCCACCCAAGCCTTGGGGACTATCTTGGACACGGATGTCGACGTCTGGGATAATGTTATGAAGGTTAACCTAAGGTCTGCTTTTCTCTGCGCTAAACACGTCGTCCCCCACATGATTAAAAGAATGTCTGGGGCCATTGTGAATGTTTCGTCGATCGTGGGTGTAAGGGGTGGTGACAGAACATTAGCTTATGCGACATCTAAAGCAGGACTCATAGGTTTCACGAAATCTTTGGCTGAAGATTTGAAGCCGTATAATATCAGAGTGAACGCTGTGGCTCCGCGGGCTATAGATACCAAGATGTTCAGAGAATATAGGAGTGAGGAGGAGATAAGAAGTAAGCTTGGGAGATATCTGTTTGGCAGGCTTGGTAGGCCTGAGGAGGTAGCAAGCGTCATTTTGTTCCTCGCATCCGACGATGCTTCGTATGTTACGGGCGAGGTGGTGGTTGTTGGTGGATATTGTTGAAGATATTATCTTCTACTTGAGCGGAAGATCTACAGGTCTATGTATTTTCATGGATTCGATGGTGGCGAAGACAAGCTCCAAAGCCTTTTTCCCATCTTCACCGCTCACTTCAGGTTCTTTGTCATATGCTATCGCGTTGAGGAAACTTTCTGCCTCGGCAATATACGCTTCGTAGAATCTGTTTCTCCAACTTGGGAATGTTTCTGTCACCGCCTTTTTATCGCTCTTGGAGAGTACCATGCTTGATCCTCTAATGTCGCCTACAACTATTAACCCCTCCGTGCCAAGGATCTCTACTCTGGCATCATAGCCGTATCCCACTGGACATGCACCATCTATGATGCCTATCCCCTCGCTCTCGAAACTAAGCACACTGACGTAGACATCATGGTACCCGGCGTATTTTTCCTTTAGAGCGGGATTTATCAAGGCCTCACCCTTCGCGAATACGCTTCTGACTTCACTCCCCATCAACCATCTTGCTGTGTCAAAATCGTGGCTGTTAACCTCCGCCACCATACCGATGCCTGTCCGCGGGTCAAGTGCCCAAGAGGGTGGAAGTCCCGGCCCGCGGGTTAGACTCTTCAGGAGTATTGGACGGCCTATAGCGCCTTCAACGACAAGCGTCTTAACTCTCCTGAGCTCGGGATCGAATCGCCTCATAAAGCCAATCTGGAGCTTCACACCATGTCGCCTGGTTTTCTCGATCATTTTGTCGGCCTCTTCCAAGTTCAACGCCATAGGTTTCTCGCAAAAAACGTGTACGCCATGCTCCGCCGCCTCTATGGTCAAAGGGGCATGGGTGGGTGTGGGCGTAGTTATGAACACAGCCTCAAGTCTCTCATTCTTCAACGCGTCGCTCAGAGACCGGTAACAGCGTACGCCGCCGACCTTTTGCGCAAGCTGGTTGGCCAGATTCAGGTCTTGGTCGATGATTGCTACAAGCTCAGAAATCGTGATTCTGTTCGCGAGGTTTAACGCGTGTACTTCTCCCGCCCTACCCGCGCCGGCTACCGCGACCTTTATCCTTTTGCTCACGATTTCTTGATTAACTTGACAGTTTATAAATGATTAGCCGTGTGTAGAGAGATGCTCTGACGATTCGGAGTAGAATCCATCGTTTCAGTCGTATAGAGTCTTTTGAAGCCAGCCACGGTATCTGCATATATTGAGGTTTCTAGAACCACTGCGAGTGTAGCCCCCGAAGCAACATCTCCTAGAGGGGTTATATTTAAGAGAGCCTTGAGAAGCGTCTAGCTGCGGATAGTTGGCGTGGGCGAGGCTGGGGGTCCCGACAAGGCTGAGGAGTGGTTTGCGCATCAGCTTAGAGCATTTAGGCAGATTGCTCCGGCGAGGCGCGCCTCGCTCCGCGAGTTACTTGGGGCGGATCACCCCTCTGTAGAGACCCTTGGAGGCTCTAGGCATTACTTCCGGAGGGCGGACCTTGAGGCGGCGTCCGCCAAGCTGCCGGGCGAGCTTTGGGACGCGCCTGTCTTTCCTCTAATCTTTGTCCATGAAGCTGGTTCAGAGATCTATCTCTTGAGGAGTCGTGAGGAGGCGCTTGCATTTAAATCTCTTCTAGGGTTAAAGGGTCTCCAGAGGACTGATAGGGGCGAGTTCTACACTTATAGGAGTCTCGTCCTCTCCTTTATCGCCAAGTACCCATCCCTAGGTCTGGTAACTCCCTAGAGATCGGCCTCACTTGTAGTCTTCGTGCCTAACAACATTTTGTATCCTCTCCCCCCTCAAGTAGCGTACAACATTTTCCACCGCCGTCCTCAACATCTCCTGATAGACCTCTCTCGAGCTGGCTGCACCTGCAATCCAAGGTGTTGAGACAACGTTTGGCAGGGCTATTAGATCCATCTCCTCCCTCATGTTTTGGGGGTTCCACCAGACATCCGTAGCGTATGTGAATGTGGGGTTCTCTCTGAGGAACCTCAGGATATCTTCCCTCACCACTATTGGTGCCCTGCCTATGTTTACGAGGATTCCCTGCCGGTTCATCAGTGAGAGTCTCTGGTAGGTTATCAGCCCCCTAGTATGCTTGTTTAGAGGCAGCGATATGACGGCGTAGTCCGCCCCCGCTAGGGCCTTTTCGAGCTCACCCTCAAGGTAAAGCTCTTCCACCGGCTCATCACCGCGCCTAGACCTGGCGTATCCAGCGACCCGCATCTTGAAGGCCCGCGCTATCTCGGCAACCCTCCTCCCAATCGCTCCCAGCCCCAGAACCAGGATCCGTCTCCCGTAAAGCATCCTCGACTCACCAGTAATATCGAACAGACCGCTCCTCATCCTTGAGTCGAAGAAGGCGACTCTCTTGGCAGCAGCTAGGAGAAGCGCGAAGGCGTGCTCAGCCACGGCGTCCGCGTTGGAGCCCGCGTTGCTGGCCACCACTACGTCATTCCGGATGTGGCCCCAAGGCAGGCCGTCAACCCCCGCGTATACGCACTGGATAAGGCGCAGATTCCTCATCTTGTCCAGCTCCTCGGCGACAACTGGGCCGCAGAGCAGCACCTCGACTTTCTCTAGGTCCAACGCGGCTCCACCCGCCCCCGCCTCGACGACCTCTGCATACTGGCTGAGTACGCTCCTAAGCTCTGGGGGGAGGCTCACGGTGCTGTAGATGTAGCGTCTCACAGACCAAGCAGGATACGCGGGCATATTTAACTCCACGAGATGCGGGCCCGGTGGGATTCGAACCCACGACCTTCCGGTTAACAGCCGGGCGCTCTACCGCTGAGCTACGGGCCCTGAGCCGCCCATCAAAGCCCCGTGGGAACGGTATTTAGATTTATGTCGCTGAGTGGGCTGGAGGCGGTCTCAGCTTCTCCTCGATGTAGAGTTCGACGATCTTTCTCGCTACAACTGTTTTTCTTGCCCTAGGTATGTGTGTGACCCTGCCAGACCTGCTTATGACCGTCACCTCGTTGTAGTCTGACGCAAAGCCTATGTCGGGTCTCGAGACGTCGTTCACCACCAGCATGATTGGCTTAATTTCCTCGTATTCCGCGTAGATCTTCCGCGGGTCATGATTTAGTCCATAGACCGCTTTGAATGGTATGATCTCGAGAGTCGGTATCCTTTGCTTGACCTCGTTTATCACCTTGGGGGTCGCGACGAGCTCGAGGCTGAGCCTCGCGTGGGCCGCGCTCTCAAGCTTCCCCACCATGCCGCTTGATGGCCGGTAGTCTGAGACCGCGGCGGTCGAGAAGAAAGCCTCAGCCCCCTCAGACTCCTCCAGAACCTTCTCCAGCATCTCGGCGGCTGTCGTGACACGGCTTACCTTCACGCCCCTAGGAGCCTCGAGAGAAGTTGGGCCCAAAACCAGCGAGACGTCTCCTCCCATCATTCTTAGGGCTCTCGTCAGTTCTATCCCCATCCGGCCCGAGCTGGCATTTGTTATGAATCTTACAGAGTCAATATGCTCCCTCGTTGGGCCCGCGCTGACAACGAAGCGCCTTCCGGCGAGAGGTTTGGGGGCCAGCCTATAGATCACTTCATCCAATATCCATTCGGGCGGCGGTATCTTCGCCTTCTGCTCCTCGAGCAGGGGCTCCACGATAGATACGCCCATTCCTCTCAACCTCAATAGGGCCTCCTCGACCGCAGGGTTCTTCATCATCGAGCCGTGCATGACGGGGCAGAGTACGACTGGTATTCCAGCCCCCAGCGCGGCGGAGACCACTAGGGTGACGCTCGTGTCGGAGATGCCGTGGCTCACCTTTGCTATGGTGTTAGCGCTTGCCGGAGCCACAAGCACTAGGTCCACTCGGTCTTTACCCTCCGTGAGCTCGATGTGCTCCGTCCTGCCGCCTATCACGGTCAAGGGTTTCTGCCCCGTGGCCCACTCCATTATCTTTGGGCTGAGGAGGCGCGCCGCATCAGGGCTCATAACTGGGAAGACGTCCGCCCCGTGTCTGACTAGTGATCTGGCGATGTCCGGAGCCTTGTAGACTGATATGCTGCCAGTTATGCAGTGGGCTATCCTCTTGCCGGCAAGCTCATCTCCCCACGTACCCTTAATCTCTAGGCCCACGCCTGACAACGCCCCGACCCGAGATTCCAACATGGAGAATAATATTTTATCCCTTTGACGCCATTATCTCTTCACGGTTCTTAGGAAGTTTTCGAGTATTTTGTGGCCTTCCTCCGTCATTACCGACTCGGGGTGAAACTGAACACCATAGAGAGGGTATCGCTTATGCTCGATGGCCATAATCTCGGAGTCGTCCAAAGCCACGGCTGTTACTTCGAGACCCTCCGGGAGCGGCGGCTTAGCTGTGAGTGAGTGGTACCTAGCCACGCGGAGCGGGTTCTTGATACCTTCGAAGAGCCCGGCGCCGCTGTGGCTGATGAGGCTGGTTTTGCCATGCATAAGTCTTGACGCCCTGTCTACCCTGCCGCCGAGGACGTGGACGATCCCCTGGTGTCCCAAACAGACGCCGAGAAGGGGCTTAGTCCTCCCCAGCCTCAAAATGAGTTCTCCCGAGATGCCGAAGAGCCGTTTATCGGCTGGGTGTCCGGGGCCTGGGGATATGACTATTGCGTCTGGGTCAAGCCGCTCAGCCTCCTCCAGTGTGAGCCGGTTATTGCGGTAGACTATGGGCTGGACCCCAAGCTCGCCGAGATACTGTACGAGGTTATAGACGAACGAGTCTAGGTTATCAACAACGAGAACCCTAAGCAGGCCGGCTCACCTCCTCAGCGCTGCAAGCAGGGCAGCGGCCTTGTGCTCCGTCTCGAACCACTCCCCCTGAGGAGTGCTGTCCGCGACTATCCCCGCGCCCACCTGTATGCTCGCCTCACTCTCGCTGTGCCCCAGCAAGGTTCTTATTGTTATCGCGAAGTCGGCGCTTCCGTTGAAGGAGAGGTAGCCCACGCAGCCGGCGTATGGCCCTCTCCTCTCTGGCTCCAGCTCATCGATTATCTCGATAGCCCGCAGCTTTGGCGCTCCTGAGACTGTTCCAGCAGGAAAAGTGGCCTCGAGCGCGTCTATGGAGTCAAGCCCAAGCTTCAGCTCTCCCGAGACATGTGAAACTAGGTGCTGCACGTGGCTGTACCGGTGTACCTCCATCAGAGACTCGACCTTGACAGTCCCGAACCTGCATATCCTGCCCAAATCGTTCCTGGCCAAGTCTACGAGCATCACGTGCTCAGCCAAGTCTTTCTCGTCGCTGAGCAACTCGGTCCTTAGCTTCTCGTCGAGCTCCGGATCCCCTTTGAGGGGTCTCGTGCCTGCTATTGGGAAGGTCTCCACCCTCGAGCCCTCAACCCTCACAAGCATCTCGGGGCTAGAGCCAACTATCCACCGGTCACCATACCTCAAGCAATACATGTATGGGGAGGGGTTAACCTCCCTCAGACTCCGATAGAACTCCACGTAGCTACCCTCGACCTCAAGACTTATTCTCCGAGATAGGACGACCTGTATCGCCTCTCCAGCCGCGATATACTCCTTCGCACTAAGCACCATCGACTCGAACTCATCTCTAGGGATGACGGGCCTCACCTCTTTTCCCCTGAGAGGCTCTCCCTCCGGAGAATCTCTGCATGCTGACTTTAGCTCCCCCATCAGGTCCGTAGGATTTGTCCCGAATATGTAGGCCTCATTCATTCTATGGTCGAAAATCACGCCCCTGTCATAAACTCCAAACTGCATGTCGGGAAACGGGCCCGAGGGCTTGTCCCTGAAGGTTATATCTTCCCAGAACCTGACGGACTCGAAGGAGATGTAGCCCACGGCGCCGCCAAGGAACCTGAACCGCGTGTCGACAACCTTAGCTCCGAGGACCACCGCCCTCAAGACCTCTAGGGGATCAGCCTCCCGCAAAACAGCGCGGCCCGAGTCCCGCGCCCAGACCTCCACCACGCCGTCCCTCGCCGTGATCTTGGCAAGTGGGTCCCAGCCGAGAAACGAGAATTCAGCCAGCTTTCTGGGACCTGACACAGACTCCAGCAGGTAGGCCCAATCCGAGCGACCCACGATCGCGTTAAACAGTTCACAAGGCTGAAGCGGCGACTCGAGACGCTCAGCCCTCAGCTCCAGTCCGCGGAGGTCTAAAAGCCCGCCAAACTAAACCGCCTCTCAAACCTCGCCTAAGGAGAAAGGTCACCGGGAATATTAAGATTGCTAAGGTGGAGGACTTCTCGCCTCAGGTTTAATATAGTGCGGCCGGAGAGAGATTCTTGGGCCATGAGTAGGCCAGCCGAGCTGGGATCGATTAAGGAAGGCAGCAACATCGTCATTGATGGCGAGCCCTGCAGGGTGGTCGAGATCGAGAAGTCTAAGACGGGGAAGCATGGATCGGCCAAGGTCCGTGTAGTCGCGATAGGAATCTTCGACGGGGTCAAGCGGGCGATCGTTGGCCCCTCAGACCAGAGGGTTGAGGTCCCTATCGTGGAGAAGAGGGTTGGCCAGATCGTATCCGTGGGCGAGACAGTAAGCGTGATGGATAGAGACACTTTAGAGATCGTCGAGCTACCGCTTCCTGCGGACGAAAATCTCAAGGAACGGCTCGAGCCCGGAGCGGTCGCCGAGTATTGGGTGATCCTCGGGAGGCGAATGATAAATCAGGTAAGAAGAGAGTAGTATGCATTTTGCATGTGATAGTTTGCGACATGTTATTTAAGCTTTGTGCTTAAGTTAGCGACAAGTATATATACTACTAATTGCACATTACAAATCGCAGTATGACAACGAGAATACACAAAAAGAAGGCACCGAACGCCGGTCTGACTGGCCTCGAGACAGCGATAATCCTGATAAGCTTCGTGATCGTCGCGGCGGCCTTCTCGTTCGCGGTGCTGAACCTAGGCCTCTTCACGACCCAGAAGAGCGGCGAGGTCGTCCAAGCCGGTATAGACGAGGCTACATCGGCGATCGAGACGGTCGGGTCGGTAATAGCTAGGAGCGACCTAGACGGTGGCACGAGGAAGGTTTCCAACGTGACGGTGTTCTTCAAGGTGGCGGTAGGTAAGCGGCCGATCGATCTGAGAGTAGGCTCCCTCGTGGTCACGTACCACGACTCAAGAACAAGCATCGAAAACGTCTATACGAGTAACGCCACCGCACCGGTCATCTCCTTCTCGTCGCCAGGCGTCATAGTGAAGCAGATCGTGGGCGACGGCGACCACCTGATCGAGTTCGGCGAGCTCTGGTCGATAACGGTCGGTATCGAGGAGATGGAAAACCTTCAACCCACAGAGGTCCTAACGATACAGCTGAAGCCTGTCGTAGGCTCGGTCCTGAAGGTCGAGAGGCGGCTGCCGCCCTCACTCGACCCCGTGATGGACCTGGCGTAGATGGCTAGGCTGAGCAGGGATTCACCCCCAAACCTCCCCCATTTTTTCTCTCTCACTCTCTCCTGAACCACACTACATACTTTTTAACGATCTCTCTTAACGGGGTCTCGGGCCTCCATCCCAGCAGCGACTTTGCCTTTGTTATGTCGGCAAAGCTAGTGAGAGGTTCTTGTGGTAGAAGGGCCCGTCTCTCCGGCTGGACATCGCTTCCCATCTCCTCCGCGACAATTCTCGCCAGCTCCTCGACACTCCTAGGCTCTCCACTTCCAATGTTAATTATCTCGTACCCGGGGCTGATTTTGAGGGAGGCGATGGTAACCTTGGCCGCGTCCTCGACATAGATGAAGTCGCGTGATGCGGGGACGAATTCTCCGCCTCTCCAGACCCCTCTGACTATCGGGGGCCTGCCTGAGGCTACGCGGCTCACGAACTCCCTCAAGACGTTCCGCCCACCCTCGCCGAGGATGTTGAAATACCTCAAAACGACGCCGCGGACACCGTAGATTCGGTAGTATGCGTCGCCAAGTATCTCGCAGGCAAGCTTACTTACGCCGTAGGGGTTGAGTGGCCTCACAGCCCCGTCCTCCCGGTGAGGTGGCTTCAGATCCCCATAGACCGCGGCGCTAGAGGCCAGTACCACAAGCCCTGTTCCAAGCCTCCGCGCAGCTTCAAGAACGTTCATATGTATTCTGACGTTGTCGTCTAGATACGTACGCGGCTGCTCCACCGACTCAGGGGCACTTGTGAGGGCGGCCAGATTCACCACCACTTCGACGCCCTGCATACACGAGTAGACCGCGTCGAACGCTCTCGCATCGGCCACGACATACCCAGCCCTCCGGGCGCCCTCCGATACGCTGGGCCTAACACGATCTAATACCCTGACGTCCTCCCCGGCGTCAAGCAGGCGCCGCACCACTCGCCGGCCGAGGAAGCCAGCACCACCGACGACCAGGACAGTCAATATCCTGCCATATAGTCGAGCCTCACGGCTTGAATACCTATATCTTTATCTTTGCGCAATAGACTGTAAATCCTTATAAGAAACACCTATCCTAACTTCTTAGTGGGCCAGAGCTCTAGGCGGCGGCACCACCGAGGCAGGTGGACCCACCTTAGCGATGGGGTGGTGCTCTCCGGCTCTGGCTATAGGGGTGAAGGCCTGAGGGAGCATGAAAGGATCCTCGGGCCTAATGTGGGTTGTTCCGTGGAGTTCCCCGCCAAGTGTTGGCCGGACTCCGGTTGATCCTGCCGGACCCCACTGCTCTCGGGGTAAGGCTAAGCCATGCAAGTCGGAGGTCTCCGGGAATCCGGGGGCCTGGCGTACGGCTGAGTAACACGTGGCTAACCTGCCCTGCGGAGGAGGATAACCCCGGGAAACTGGGGATAAACCTCCATAGGTGAGTGGCTCTGGAACGACCACTCGCCGAAATCCCTGCACGGGGATCCTCCGTGCCGGGGCCGCAGGATGGGGCCGCGTCCTATCAGGTAGTTGGTGGGGTAACGGCCCACCAAGCCTAAGACGGGTAGGGGCCCTGAGAGGGGGAGCCCCCAGATGGACTCTGAGACAAGAGTCCAGGCCCTACGGGGCGCAGCAGGCGCGAAAACTCCGCAATGGGCGGAAGCCCGACGGGGTTACCCCGAGTGCCACCCTCGTGGTGGCTTTTGCCCGCTGTAAAAAGGCGGGCGAATAAGGGGAGGGCAAGTCGGGTGTCAGCCGCCGCGGTAATACCCGCTCCCCGAGTGGTGGGGACTATTACTGGGCCTAAAGCGCCCGTAGCCGGCTCGGCGTGTCTCTCGTTAAATCCACAGGCCTAACCTGTGGGCTGCGGGAGATACTGCCGGGCTTGGGGGTGGGAGAGGCGCCCGGTATTCCCGGGGTAGGGGTAAAATCCTCTGATCCCGGGAGGACCACCAGTGGCGAAGGCGGGGCGCCAGAACACGCCCGACGGTGAGGGGCGAAAGCTGGGGGAGCAAACGGGATTAGATACCCCGGTAGTCCCAGCTGTAAACGATGCGGGCTAGGTGCCGGGACGGCTACGAGCCGCCCCGGTGCCGAAGGGAAGCCATTAAGCCCGCCGCCTGGGGAGTACGGCCGCAAGGCTGAAACTTAAAGGAATTGGCGGGGGAGCACCACAAGGGGTGGACGTTGCGGCTTAATCGGATTCAACGCCGGAAACCTTACCGGGGGCGACGGCAGGATGATGGTCAGGCTGACGACCTTACCGGACGAGCCGAGAGGAGGTGCATGGCCGTCGCCGGTGCGTGCCGTGAGGTGTCCTGTTAATTCAGGCAACGGACGAGACCCGCGCCCCCTGTTGCCATCGGCCGAGAGGCGCTGGGCACTCAGGGGGGACCGCCCCCGAAAGGGGGAGGAAGGAGCGGGCTACGGCAGGTCGGTATGCCCCGAATCCCCCGGGCCGCACGCGACGTTCAATGGCGGAGACAGTGGGATGCCACCCCGAAAGGGGGAGCCAATCCCTAAACTCCGCCTCAGTTGGAATCGAGGGTTGCAACTCGCCCTCGTGAACGCGGAATCCCTAGTAACCGCCCGTTACCACCGGGCGGTGAATACGTCCCCGCTCCTTGCACACACTGCCCATCGCTCCACCCGAGCTGGGAATGGGCGAGAGCCACTCGAGTTGGGTGGCCCGAGCCCAGGCCTGGTGAGGGGGGAGAAGTTGTAACAAGGTGGCCGCACGGGAACGTGTGGCCGGATCACCTCCAGAAAACTCCACGGAACAACCCACAAACCCCCTACTCTCCAGTAACCCTCCTAAGCCGTGGATTGAAAAGTTCGTCTAAACCCATGTTTATCAAGTTAAGTGAAACGAAAATACACACCAAAACTAGGACGGGCCCGACTATGAAGTGGTAATATCCTTGCACTATGAGGCCGCTCGTCATATAGAGATGTAACAGCAACCCTAGCGTGATGATCTCGGCTGCTCCAAGCCCGATTAGTCTTAACCCAGTCTCAGCAAGGATCCCCCCAATGACAGAATACGCGAAACCAACGACAATATATGGGAAAACGTTAGGCAGTAATTCAAAAAATAATATCTCAAAGTCTCTCTCACCTATCATTCTCGCAAGCTCAACATACGGACGTGACTTAAGTGATAGAACCTGTGCCCTTATCGACCTAGCTGGACCTGCCCAGGCGAAGGCCGATATTACCAGCGCTATATACAGTAAATCGAGCCTTTGGATGTACGCAACGGCCGCAGCCGCGATAGCCCATGCCGGTAAAATTAATATAATGTTAGTTAACGAGTTTAATAGATTGTCAATTACACCACCCTTGTAAGCCGCAAAGAACGCTACAATTATAGCTATAGTGGTAGACACAGCACCTACTAGGAAACCCACAATAAGTGAATTCTTTAAGCCTGTTAAAAGCATCGCAAAAACATCACGACCAAAATGATCGGTTCCTAAAGGATGCTCTAGTGAGGGGCCAAGTAATCGTGGGAAGAAGCCAATGGCGCTTGACTGTATTCCACCGAGTCTAAACGAATTTATTATCGGTTCCAAAAAAGATAACGCGGTTAATAATAACATAATACCTACTCCTACCTGCAGTTTTTTAGACCTAGCTATGTAGAACTTGATACTTGTAAAAGTTCTCACCAGATCGTTTCTTAGCACAGTCATGTCAGCGCTACCCGTGGGTCAATTATCGGATAAATCAAGTCCATAAGCAAGTTAGCCGTCAAAACAGCAAAGATTGTCAGCATAATTATGCCTTGTAACACATTAAAGTCGAGCAATCCTATAGAGCTTACAAAGAGCGTGCCCATACCCGGATAAACAAATATCCACTCTACTAAAAATGCTCCAGACAGAATGAAACCTAAAGACATAGCTAAGCCCGTAGCCTGAGGCAAAAGCGTATTTCTTAAAATATAGCGCGTTAATATTCTTCTTGTGCTCAAGCCTTTAGCCAAAGCATACTGTAAGTAATCCTCCCCTAATATGGTGATTGCCAAAGACCTTGTAGAGATTAGCCAACCCATCATCGATACAATAATTATTGAGGAAGCAGGTAACAGCGCGTGTTGGAAAGCGCTCAGGACAAAATTGATGTCGAAGGTCATTAATGTAGCTGCATATGCACCTCTTGAGGGGAGGACAGGGATTATGTAAGCGAATAGCAGGAGTAGTATAACTGCGAGGATGTAGTATGGTATCTGAGAGAATACTAGAGACAAAGTGAAGAATACGTTATCAAACCTCGTACCACGTTTCCATCCAACAAGCACGCCTAACAAAAGACCTACTAGCCATGAGAATACAGTTGTAACGGATAAAAGAATTATAGTCCACGGCAGGTGGCGAAGTATTAATTCTTGAGCAGGTGTGGGAAAAGCGATGAAGGAGGGCCCCAAATTTAGTTCTAAAAAAAGTCTTCGAAGGAAAATCACATATTGTGTAAAGATGTCCTGATTAAGGCCAAACATTTCTTCGAACATTCTTATCGTCACGTCCCCAACAGGCTCAAAACCGTATCGTGACCTCAACATGTATACGTATGCGCGAATAGGGTTGCCAGGAATCAACCTTAATATGAAGAAAACAGCTGTGATGGCTAGAAATAGAACGATGACATAGCTGATAATCTTTCTAATTATGTATCTTTTAAGCTGCTCTTTATAAAGACTCATCCACTTAATTCATCGGGTTTCTTGCTTATAAATTTTTATAAAATTAACAACACCAGACGTTAGAGCAAGAGTATTGTTTAAACAGACTCGACTGGAGCTATGAGAATCCATCCAACGTAAGAAAGGCAGCCGGAGTCGCCAAAGATTTACGAGTGCTAATATATAAATATATCCAGAGAACTATGTGGTTAGGATGGAAAAATCGGATCTACTTACAGTTGATGATTTGAAAGTTTATTATAAGACAATTCTTGGCGACTATAAGTCTGTAGACGGAGTCTCGTTTGCAGTACATAAAGGAGAGATCTTCGGCATAGCTGGGGAATCAGGGTGCGGGAAATCAACTTTAGTTGATGGAGTGCTAAGATTAATTAGGCCACCTGGATACATAAAGTCGGGAAGAGTCGTTTTCGAAGGAATTGACCTACTCAAACTCGAAGAAAACAAACTGAGTGAGATAAGATGGAACAAAATATCCTATATACCACAAGGTTCTATGAATTCGCTTAATCCAGTATTAACCATTGAAGAGCAAACAACTGACGTACTCGTTGAACGCGGCAAACTAGACAAGGATCGTGCGAAAGAACTGATACAGCAAAAATTGAGTGTAGTAGGTTTACCGAAGGAGATATTGAAAACATACCCTCACGAATTGAGTGGCGGCATGCGACAAAGAGTCATTATTGCGGTAGCCATAGCACTTAACCCAACTCTTGTTGTAGCGGATGAGCCTGTGACAGCACTTGATGTGGTGGTTCAAAGTTCACTCCTAGCTCTGCTTAAAGAATTACGCGATAAATATGGTGTAACACTTATATTTGTCTCACATGATATGGCTGCACATGCCCAGTTAGTAGACAGAATGGCTATAATGTATGCAGGCAAAATAGTTGAAATAGGTGAGACAGATCATATCTTTCGCGATCCCATACATCCATACACAAAGCTTCTCGTATCCTCAATTCCGACTCTAGAGAAAAAAAAGATAAAGGGCATACCTGGGGTGGCTCCGAGCCCGCTAAATTGGCCCTCGGGGTGTAGGTTCCATACAAGATGCCCATGGGCTACAGATATTTGTTCCAAAATAGAGCCTCCGATGATGAAAATGACTGATAATAGATATGTAGCTTGTCACTTGTATAATGGCGACGTGATGTAGTGTGTCGATGTCTGATGTTTTGCTTGAATTTCGAAACGTATCAGTAATATTTAAGATTGGTGGAGGGATAGGATTATTTGGAGCGAAAAACATTGTAGCGGTTAGGGACATATCATTCAAGCTTCGAGATATACCAATGATTACTGCTCTCGTAGGTGAAAGCGGTAGCGGGAAAAGTACTATAGCACGATTAGCAGCTGGACTGCTAGAACCAACAGTCGGGGAAGTCAAATACAGGGGCAAAAACATCAGTGATTGGCTCGAAACGAAGGAGAAACAGTTCAGAAAGGAGGTTCAAATCATATTCCAAGACCCGTATGGTATTTATAATCCTTATTATAAAATTGATCGTTTTTTATACACAGCTCTCAAAAAGTTAGCGAATATCAAAGACGTGAATCATTCAAGATCTCTGATCATCGAGGCAATGCACAGCTTGGGTATGAGGCCAGATGAGATACTTGGCCGATACCCCCACCAGCTTAGCGGAGGTGAGCGACAAAGACTTATGCTGGTACTTGCGTTGTTAATTAAGCCGCGGCTACTTATAGCCGACGAACCTGTCTCCATGATAGACGCATCATTACGGGCGATTTTTCTTGAGAACCTTCTCGAGCTAAAAAACAAGATTAGCACTTCGTGTTTGTATATTACACATGATCTAATTACCGCTAACTATGTCGCCGATGAAATTTTAGTACTATGTCATGGAAGATTAGTAGAGAGCGGGCCTGCGGAAAAAGTAATAAGCGATCCCTTGCACCCTTATACAAAGCTATTGATTAAGTCCATCCTTCTGCCTGATCCGAAGATGAGGCACGTAGTAGGAGATGTGAGAGTCCAAGCGGCCACCCTCAGTGAGTTAAAACCAGAAAAAGGATGTGTGTTTAGGTATAGATGTCCATATGCCATGAAGGTATGCGAGACCCAGGAGCCTAGACTAATTAGGTTTGGAGATGGTAGGCACGTTGCATGCTATCTATATGAGAGTACCCCAAGCTTAGTCTAGTTATCCTTGACTAACGGTATGCCTTGATAATAAAATGTGGCTATCCCATGTGGTGCTACCGATTCTTAACATCCAATGAGCCTACAAGATTTTTGATATAGGACTTTTCCGGGGCAGTAAAACCTCTCCCCACTAGTCCTTCATTTGATAGTAGTGCCAAAAACATATTTATGTCTAAAACGATGATTCTTTCGCAATTGCATGACTGAGCTATTTGTTAGATTTGAGGGCAATCCAATAATCAGACCAGATAATAAATCTTGGAGACAGATCGGCACCTTCAATCCTGCTGCGATAGAACTTAAGGGGAAAATTTTCATATTATTCAGAGCGCTTTCGGCCGATAAAACTTCTACAATAGGTCTAGCTACTAGTAGGGATGGATTTAACGTGGATGAGTTACTTGACGAACCAATCTACGTTCCGAGGGCGGGATTTGAGATGAAGCGTGTGGCGGGGCATTCTGGATGCGAAGATCCGCGAGTTGTGCAGATAGGTGATGTTCTTTACATGTTTTACACAGCTTATGATGGTGTTAATCCTCCAAAAGTAGCGCTGACATGGATATATGTTGATGATTTTATCGAGTCAAGATGGAATTGGGCCTTGCCCAAGATTCTATCCACACCATATATTGATGATAAAGATGCCTGCATAATTCCGGAGAGATTTGATAAGGGTTTCTTTTATATCCACAGGGCGGGCGGCGTTAACATGGTATATGATTACATTGAGGATCCTAGAGATGTAGAACCAACAAAACTTAAGTCACATCCTCTCTTGAAGCCACGGCCAAATCGGTGGGACTGCAAGAAGGTGGGTCTGGCATCACCTCCCATCAAAACCGGCGGTGGATGGCTTGTATTTTATCATGGCGTATCAGGTGACTATATCTATAGGGTAGGAGCAATATTGCTTGACCCACGACTTCCACATAGAGTTCTAGCTAGGACGTCTGAGTACTTACTGTCACCAATCTATGATTATGAGAAATATGGCTATGTCGACAATGTAGTATTCCCTTGCGGCGCTATTGTGCGAGGAAACGATTTAATAATCTATTATGGAGGTGCTGATAAATATGTATGCGTAGCTAAAGCAAAATTATTTGATGTGCTGACGAAGCTTAGCAATCCTGAGTTATGAAAACCCATTAATCCAAGGCTTTCATGTGATTTGAACGACGGTGCCTGTTGAAGCAGATTTATACGCGGCTTCTAGAACCTGAACAACGTGATGCCCTTCTTCGGGACTTCCGAGCGGTTGCACATCATTAATTATACATTTGATAAAATGTCTATGGGTGTGTTGTGGCTCTTTTTCCTTAGACAGTTGAGGAATGAGCCAACCTTTTCCGTCAAGAAAAACCATTAGTGGGGTGTTAATTTTGTTTATGAAAATAGTTCCTTTTGTTCCATACAAGCTTGTACTATTCTCACCGGGCTTTTGCGTCCAACTAGATGCTGCTACTGCTAGGGCACCACCTTCCATATCCAGAAAGACCATATTATTGTCGTCAAGCCCAGTCGGCTTCTCCAGAGTTGTTAAGTATCCAAACACCGACTTAACCCGCCCCAAGAGATACACAATCCTTGCTATAGAATATACACCTAGATCAAGCAGCGCACCGCCTTGCGCACGATTCTTGTCGAAATACCAGATATCCACTTTTTCACCAAACATAGATGCTACTTCCTCCTGATATTTTTCTGGACCACCATGGGACGTCAATGCTTCGACCATCACCACTTGCCCGATATTGTTTTGCAACAGAATGTCTTTGACATAGTCGTAGACAGGCGTATCGAAATAAACGAAAGGTAGTACCATGACCTTAAGACTAGGGCGTCGTCTAGCCTCCTCAACGATTCTCCAAGAGTCTCTAGTATTTGTGGCCATGGGTTTCTGTATCATTACATGCTTATCCGCTCTGAGTGCTGAGACAGTAATTTCTGCATGTGTGGGATGAGGTGTAGCAACAATAACCGCGTCGATATCGTCCCGTTCAAGCATTTCGAGATAGTTTGTGTACCACCGCTTAATAGCCCATTTCTGTGCAGTGAGGCGCGCTCTATTCTCGTTCAGATCTGCTACTGCTACTATCTCAGCCTCTTCTATTTGTTTTAATTCCGGAAGGTGGAAGTGGTTTGTTATTCCTCCCGCACCTACTATGCCTAATCTGACCTTCCGCATGTTCATGACTCCTCCAACGGAAGCGACACGTATGAGGACCTCCATACCGCTCTAATCCCAGCTTCCAAAACTTCTTGTACATCCCTATTAAATTGCGCATTGAGAGGGGGGTCTATTTTTTCATCCTCCAGTATCTTAGCGACTAGGTATTCAGGGCCTGTGCGCATTCCTGAGGGAAGAGGGTCTGGTTCCACTATTGTATAGTTGATGTCTTTATAATCACTTTTCCTCTTTAAAGTAAAGAGGTGTATCTTCTTGTCACCTGTAACAATTATTGATCCTTCTGACCCATTTATTATTGGTCCAGAGTCAGGGTAGGGACCAATCTGTGACCAACAAGCCTCCGCTATCCCCACAGCATCCTTGAAATCCATCAATAACAATGCGTTATCCTCCACGTCGATGTAGTTTCTCACGAGGGTTGCTGCGTAGGCCATTACGCGTGAGGGTCTCTTCTTAAGGAACCATAGGGCGAGGTTCACACCATAACAACAATAATCTATGAGAGCCCCGCCGCCATTAAGCTCTCTATTATATAACCAACCATAAAAGTATGGACTACAGCCTATCTCTTTGGGCCCCGCGTGAGCTCCCCTGTATCTTATGTGAAAAATACCGCCTATTTTCCCCTCACCAACGAGTTTGTACGCATGCCTAATAGCTTGATTCCATGCTGTAGGATAATTAACCATGACTTTGATCCCGTATTTGCTTTCTGCCCTTAATATTCTATCAGCTTGTGCCAGTGTCGCGGCCATCGGTTTCTCCATCATCACGTGTACCCCTTTCTCGGCGGCCACCTCTACCACATCAGCATGCTTTGCGTTTTCATTACATAACAATATAGCATCTAATTCCGTATTAGCAAGCATTTCCCCGTACTCGCGATATGTTTCCTTAATCCCAAACATGTGTGCTGAGCGATCTATTAACTCCTGATTCGAATCCGCGACAGCCGCTATCTCGACCGAGCTAATTTCTCTAAACTGTTGAAGCAGACCCCATACATGATCGTGGACTAGACCAACTACACCTAATTTAAGCTTCTTTGACACAAGTATTGCAACCTCACCAGCTTATATATGTATGGTGACTAATAATCAACCGGAGTACAGGCCTTAGGCGCTGCATTTCAATTTCTGTCGCAAGGATTGCCTATTGAAGAAGTGGTAGAGTAGTCATTTTGGTTGTTTTAGAGTGCCAAAAAATGTTATAGGGTTTAAAAATATGTTATTTGGGCCTTCTTCTCAGGATAATTCCTGCTGCAACTCCCGCTACGGCGATAATTATCGCAGCAGCGACTACTCCAAAGACCCATTGCGGCACCACCTCGACAGGTACCTCTCTGGTCACTTCCATCTTTCTTTCTACAGTTTGTACTATTGTCTGTCCCGCAACCACTGTAGTGACGACTTCCCTTGTTACTAGCTGCGTGACTATCCTTGTAACTTCCTGGGGTGGCGGAGGTGGTGGGGGCGGAGGTGCTGGCTTCAGATTGAATAGAATGAAGATTAGTTGCGGCCACCAGTTGTACGGGATTATGTACATGTTCTCGGTCGTGGGCCATCCGACCCAGTATTTTGTGCTGAAGACGGGCTGGAATATTTTCTCCACCACAGGCAGATACGGCAACTCTCGCAGGAACATCTCGACGATCTCTCTGTAAAGTGGCTCGTTGTTAGGGTCGTCTGGGTCTCTCACTTCTAAGGTGTCTACTATTTGGTCTAGACGTGGACTGCAGAATTGTTTTCCACATTCTTCACCACGTATTGTACTATGATGTCGGATGGCTCCTTCAAATATATCTCCCGACAGCCACATTCCGTGAGGTAGGTGGGAAACCTCAACATCTATCCAGAAATTCCCCACACGCCTCATCTCCTCTCTCGTTGCAAACGAAGGAGTTATAACGGCCGCTTCTATTCCGAATCTGTTAAGTTCATCTGCCAAAACGTTTGCTATCAAGTTTTCTACGCTTGGCGGACCCCATGCAAGAATAGTGAAGGATAAGCGTGTACCGTTGGGTGTTACCCAAACACCGTCAGGACCCTTTTCGAATCCTAACCCTTTTAGGAGTTCTTCCGCCTTTGCTGGATTATATTCTACCATGAATTTGTATTTTTCATATATATCAGCGTATTCGTACTTCTTCAACGCACCCCAATCAGCATGCATGTATTTTGCCGGGATACCCTGCTCGGCGACCGGGTAGAGGCTTGCAACTTTTTCCTTATTCGTAAGGTATGCTATCGCCCATCTTACTTCTCTTAGGCTTAGTGGATACCTCGCCATGTTAAATTGTATTCCAAATGGCACGGGGTCTGGGAAAGGCGCATCAACCATGGGGACGCCCGACGCCTTAGCGGTTTTAATCATGTCTACGGTAAATAAGAACGGTATCGGAGAATCCACATCACCTCTTAGGAAGTCGGCCAGATCTATGTCCGCAGGTGGAGCTCGCCTCCAAACAACATACTTTGGTCCAGGGAAGACACCATGTACTTGTTTGCCCCAGTAGTCCTCTACACGTTCCCATACATACATCTTCAAATCGGGGAAAACCTTCCAAAGCTTATAGGGACCCGTTTCAACAGGAGGCCAGTTAGCGAAAGTAAGTGGGTCTTTACCCTCCCATATGTGTTTGGGTCTTACCCACTCACCATTTGGGCCCCACATCCTAAACACATGATGGAATCGCGGGTTTGGTTCTTTCAGCCTTAATTCTACAGTTAGCTTATCTATTGCTCTCGCAGATTCAACGTTTAAGGCTACGTATCTAGTCGGAAAATACTGTTTTTGCAGCTCCACACTAAACACGACGTCCTCTGCAGTGTATTGGACACCATCATTCCATTTTACGCCATCACGTATACGAAGAATGAAGGTTCTAAAGTTATCCTTGTACTCCCATCCACTTATTCTCCATAAGATGTATTCGCCGGTTACGTAATTAATATACCAGTCCCATTCAACAACGTTTTGGTGCCACCCTGAGCCCCATTGTGTCCCACCAGGGATGAATGGGTTCGCTTTATCGAAAACTGCAGGATCTACATCGGTTTCAACTATAACCGCCTGCTCTCTGGGGACAGGTAACCACGCAGGCTGTTGTGCTTCGGCACCACTTAAAACGAACAACGTTGAAGAGAGGCCGAACACTAATAGCAGCAAAGTCGCATAAACTTGCTGTTGTATTTTCATGGCGGCTAGGAAATATTAATACTACTATTTAAATTTTTATGATTTCGTTAAAATATGGTATCTCGGGTCATTGCTTAGACGGTGATCATTTAGAGGGCTAGTTCTTTTGGGCTTAGGTTTATTCTGGTGAGGTAGAGGTTGTCGTCCGGTCCTGGGACTAGGTATATCTTGTCTGGGTAGAGGACTGAGAGTTTGTTTATGGTTTCGCGGATTTGGGACGGCGTCGCTACCTGGTTATTCTCTAGCAGTCTTATGCAGACGGCGAGTTCTAGGAGCCTTATTTTTACTGGGCCGCCGAGGTATGTGGAGATTGCGTTGAACGTGTTTATGAGCTCCTTGTTCAAAGCTTCCCTAGAGGCTTTGCCGGCGTACTGGATCATTACGGGAGCAAGCGTCGAGAAGATCTGCTCCGTGATCTTTGAGGGCGGGTAGGAGAGGGTTTTGATGAAAAGGGCCTTATGACCCAGCACTTGGTCTGAGACTTCGTAGCGCCCCCTCTTGACACGCCTTAACAGTCCTAGGTCGACGAGCCACTCCAGCCTCGGTGGCACGATGTGCCTATACTTGGCGTAGAGGCTGCTTCTGATCCACTCAGCCTTCCTCGAATATTTGAGCCGTTCCTCCCTATACCTCTGAGCCGCCTCAAGCTTTGGTAGCAGCTCACTCTGAGCCCTCTTGCCAGCTGCCGCGAGTATGGACCGGAGGGCCTGCGGGTAAAGCTCCTCCATGACATAGTTCATGGCCTCCAGCCTGGAGAAGCTCTCGGTCTCCAAGACCCATCTAATTATACTGGGTAAGACGAGGTAGTCGTTTACTACTAGGAGCCAGAAGAAGAATAGGCGTTCAACCGGCTTCAGTGTTATCACGTCTAGGAGTGACAGCTCGGCCTCGCCCCTAAGAAAGGCTTCGCTGTGCGCTATGCTTCTGGTAAAGGCGTAGACGATGCCGTTCTCGCCGAGGGTTGGTGACTTCTTGCTGAGCAGGTTAAGGTCTGCCGCGAGGGATACGTAGTTTCGCGCGGCAACGGTGCTCCTTACCAATCCTACAACGTCGACTTGAGAGGCGGGGGGCGCCTTCAGCTTTTTAACAGATTCCTCGAGGATAGATGCTAAGAAGCTCTGAGACGCTTGGTCCCGAGCAGACTCCGACTTGGCGGCGGCCACGATCAGTCGGAGGTATCCAAGCCTGCATACCTCGCCGTGGCTCTCAATCATCAAGCAGTAACCATCCTCCCAGATAATTGCCGAGTCTTTAGCGGAGTATGCACCGGTCTCTCAGACGCCTCTCCCTTCTCCAGCTCCAGCACAGCTTCTCTGCTAACCCCCTGCTTGTCTCCTATATACATGAGGTATTTGCTCTCCTTGGGGATGTTGTCGTAGACGACCCGCCTCACGTTGAAGCCGACACGCTCGGCTATCGGCCTTACGAACTCGGCGAGATCTATCAGGACGCCCCTTTTCCTGACTATGCCGAGCACTATGACGCAGGCCCTGTCGCGCTTTAGTAGTCGATACATTTCTCGGAGCGACTGCTCCATGAACTCGGCGAACCTGGATAAGGACTGGGAGTGAAAGAGGCGCCGCCCCACCTCTCTATAATCGTATCCTAGGAACCAGAGCCTCAGCCAGTTATCCCAGGCGTATGTCTGCATGTTGAGGTATGGTGGAGAGGTTATGATGAAGTCGGCTATCGATGAGGGAAGCGGCAGGCCCCGGGCGTCGCAATTATAGGCCAGGCCCTCTACCGCGGGCAGCCTCCCAGAGAGTATGCTGGCAGCCCTTTCTAGAATGCATCTCGTCACGTCTCTACGAGGCTTGGATAACCCCAGTCTCCTCCGGGATCGGGCGACGTAGCTAGGAGACATTGAGAACGAGTGGGAGCATTTGATGGAGAGGCTGCAGCTGCTAGAGCCGTGGAGTATCCCTAAGACAAGCCCCTTGAGGAAGATGCCGAGCCTCGTGTCGTCATGCATCAGCAGCTCCCTCAGAGCCATGAGCTGTCTAAGAGTCGACCTGTGGTAAAACGCCTGAACCTCCTCAGGGGCATCCGGGTCTACGCCCCTAGCAATTATTGCGCGGTTCCTCCTCACCCAGTCCTCAACCTCCTCATACGTTGCGGGCCTAACCTTTGCGTGTGTCAGTACGAATGCCTCAGGGGCCAGGTCGTTGCCTACACCGATCCTCCCGTTGAGGCATGCCTCGAGCGGCGCTGTTCCCTTCCCAGCGAAGGGGTCCAGCACGAGCCACCCTGGCTCTGTGTACATCGTGATGTAGTAGTGCGCCATGGCTGGCGGAAAGGAGCCGGTACGTGAGCAGAGCCTGTGAAGGCTGCTCTCCCACCCGCGCGGGTAGTACTTCCAGCATCCCTCGAGATCCCAGCTAGAAACCCTTGCGACGGTGAACATCTGTCTTGACGCATGCCTTGCTCAGCAACGCCTATAACCGTTGACCACTCGAAAGGCTCGGAGATTCTTCTACTATATCCGCCGACAATATACTGAGAATATGTTGACCGAGGCCTCGAGGTGTTGCTTAGCGAATACCCTAGCGGTTCCCCTTGAATATGGGGAGAATACCTAGATAGTCCACGTCGTCGAAGATGGCACCCTCGAGGAGGATCGCCGCCTTCTTATAGACCCGGCCGCCCGCGAGTCTGACGAGCCTCTCGAGGGCGGCCATCGTCTCCCTCGTGCTGACTATGTCATCCACTATCCCGACGTTCTTGTCTTCGAGGTACTTCCTGTAGCGCCCGTCTATGCTGAGCCTAATTACCTCCTTACTGGTCACGGGCTTACACTCCGTGACGATTGGGTTAACCATGAAGGGCTTGACCTCTTTTCGAGCCACGATGTATCTTTGGTGGCCTAGGATGGAGGCTATCTCGTGTACGAGTGGGATTCCCTTGCTTTCTGACGTGAGGAGTATGTCGCACCCCTTTAGCCTCTCAGAGAGGAGTGCGGCGCACCTAGATATGAACTCGCGGTCACCTAGGCTGTCGAAGTAGGCGATCCAGGTGTCTTCGGAGACCCTGAGGAGGGGCAGAACCCTCCTCATCCCAGCGACCTCAATCTCGTAGAACTCCCTACCCTCGTAAGGCAGGATGACCTCCTTCACGCCAGTAGGGTGGTTTGGGCGCGCTTAAAAGTTTAGCATTCCCAAGCCGCTACTCTCGATGCCGAGGGCCTCGGCTAGATACCTTATGGTGTGATAAACTCGGAGTCCGGTGAATTGCCGTAACTGCAACGCGCAGACACTACTCTCGGTCGCCACCTCGGAGCAGTTTGTCCCCAGCACCTCTCGGGCGACGCGTCTCCCGACCTCAGAGCTCACGCTATATCCCTCGTGCCCCCGCCTCATCCCCCACGTCCCCGCGATTCCGCAGCAACCATAGTCCCTCGACTTAACCTCAAGCCCGAGGGAGGATAGGAGTTTTATGGAGGGCGCCCCGGGCGCGACTAGCCTGGAGTGGCACGGATAGTGATAGAAGATTATCCTCCCCCCTCCAGAGGCTTGGGCCTGCGCTGGGAGTCTTGCCTCAGAGGCTATGAAGTACAGTAGCTCCCTAGTCGATTCTGCAACCCTCGCCGAGCTGCTCGTCTTCAACAGCTTTGGATATGCATTTGCTAAGCAGTAGGCCGCCGTGGGCTCGCTACAAACTATCCATGCGCCTCGCCTCGCGTACTCTGAGAGACTCGCCACGTTTCTCTCCGCTATCCTCTTGGCCACCTGGAGTAGCCCGTATTGGATGGCGGGCATCCCCGAGCCCCGCGTCCTCACAACGGCGACCCTGAACCCCAGCCGCTCCAGCACCCTGACCGATAAGACCCCAACGCTCCAGTCGATGTAGGCTGCATAGGTATCTGGGAAATACACGACGTCGGCGTCAGACCTTTTGAGATACTCGAGCCCAAGCACCCTATACAGGTCCCCGCCCCTGAATCTATGCATCAGTCTCCTTCTGTCTAGGCCTAGGACGAGCTCCAACGCTTTCCGTACGGACCTGTTTTCCTGCAGCCAGTTGAAGAGGTGGGCCATCCTAGACCCCAGCAACGCATAGTATTCATACATCGTGAGCATTCTTTCGCGGAGTGTATAGCTGCGGCCACGATGCTTGACCCACGATATAGCGAGCGGCAAGTCTATCCGCGCGGGACAGACGTCGTGGCACAGGCTACAAGAGACGCAGTACCTTGCTATCTCCGCGGCACGTTGGACTGAATTCGTTATGGCGGTCCACAACACACCCATCGCCCCCACATAAGTGTCTCCGAAGACTCCGCCGCCGAGGATACGGTAGGTGGGGCAGACGTCAAGACAGGCCGCACATCTGATGCATCTGAGGGTCTGCCCCAGCCATTCGTCTCCGAGGGCGCCGATCCTCCCATTGTCTATCAGGACCAGGTGAAACTCTCTCCCCCCTCTCGACGCAGAAGGCCCCCTCGGTCCAAGCACCGTTATGTAGCTGGTCGACGACCTACCTATCGCTCTGGCGGGAAGGACGCGGAGGATTCTCGCCGCGTCTTCCCACTTCTCCACGACCTTCTCCACACCAGCGACGGAGACTATTATGCGCGGCATAGTCGCTACAAGTCTCCCGTTGCCCTCGTTTGTAACAAGGACCACGTGCCCCGTCTCTGCAACAACGATGTTGGCTCCTGTTACCCCCATATCTGCCGACTTGAAGAACTGCCAGAGATGCTTCCTGAAGAAAACGGTTATCTTTGTGGGGTCTTCCTCAACCTCAGCCCCCAATTTCCGTTTTATAAGGGAGGATATCTCCCCCCTGCTGAGGTGGACCGCAGGAGCTATAATGTGGGTGGGCCTGTGCCCCGCAAGCTGCACCACACGCTCCCCCAGATCCGTCTCGACGACCTCTACTCCCAATGACTCTAAGGCCTGGTTTATCCCGATCTCTTCTCCAGTCATCGTCTTAGACTTTACGACCAGCCTCACGTTCCTGCTTGCTGCTATTTGGGCTATGTAGCGCCTCGCATCCTCCGCCGTCTTCGCAATATAGAGATGGCCGCCGGCCCTAGATATAGATGCTGAAAGAACTTCTAGGAGCTCGGGAAGCCTCTCGAGCGACCTGCTGCGCGCCTCAAAGAGTTCGCGGAGATGTTTGTCCAATAGCGCACCTACTGCCTCCCTTGACTTCTCCGCCATCGCAAGGAGGCTTCGCCACCTAGTCTCGACCTCTTCCCGTCGCGCTAGTGCCGCCTCTACCTGTCTCCTACTCATCTGGATCGAACCCCGACACGATGCAGCCTATCTCTACTGGGCCGTGCACGCCCTTCACGTGGGTTAGTTCTATATCGGATGTGCCGCTCGGGCCAGATATTATCACAAGCCCCCCAACACTGCCCGACCCGAGAATGGCTGAGAGAGCCTCATAATTCTCCACTATCTCTCCCTCCCCAAGTATGCCGACGGAGAATCTTGGGATGAGGGAGGCGAGGTTTGACTGCTCGTCGAGGACTACTAGGCCGCCCGTCTCCGCTATGCCGAGACGGGCCCTGAAGATCCCTAGACCGTCCTCCCTAATCCTATCTATCCAGCCGGCCTCGGATAATTCGTCCCACCCGCCGATCCTGCCGACCCTCCCCAGTAGCCCCCTGATCGCCGCCCCCAGCCTGCCGCCGAGGCCACCAATTAAGAAGTTCTTTGCGCCCCAATCCCTCGCCCACCTCAGAATCCACGAGCAGGCCTCGTCTAGACTGCTGGCATAGGCGGTCTCGAAGCCATTTTTGACCAAAATCTCCATCAGGCGGAGGGTATTGTTCCTCAGACCTCCCACCACCTCCTATGGCGCGCCGTGGTTCTTGATAAATTAAAACATTATAAGCGGGTCGATGATTCTATAATCTGCTATGAAGATTGGAATTTTTACGGTGCTGTTTAATGAGGAGCCTCTGGAGAAGGTTCTGAGGTATGTCTCCGGTCTGGGTTACGAGGCTGTGGAGCTTGCTGCCTGGAGGGGAAGCAATCATCTTAACATTGAGAGGGTCTTAAACGGGGGCGCCCAAGAGCTAAAGAGGCTGGTCGAGAATTATAACCTCACGATCTCGGGCATCTCGAACCACCTAGAGGGCCAGCTCGTCCTCGGCCCCCATGACTCTTCGACCGACGTCTTCTTCAAGGGCACGCCCGAGGAGAAGGTTCGGTACGGGATTGAGAGGATGAAGAAGACTGCAGAGGCCGCCAAGCTCCTAGACGTCCCCGTCGTCAACGGATTCATAGGGTGCCCCAACTGGGGGGCCTGGTACATATTCCCGGCCGAATACGAGAGGATCTACGAGAGCTACTTCACACTCTTCGCGGAGCGCTGGGGAGAGATTCTCGACCACTTCGCTGCCAACGGCGTGAAGTTCGCCCACGAGGTTCATCCGCAGGAGGTCGTATACAACATCGAGACGGCCGAGCAGGCGATAAAGGCCATAAACGGCAAGAGAGAGTTCGGCTTCAACTTTGACCCCAGCCACCTGGTCTGGCAACTCATAGACCCGGTCGTCTTCATCAAGAGGCTGGGGGACAGGATCTACCACAGCCATGCCAAGGACGGCGAGCTCGTCAAAGAGAATCTGCCCGTCTCCGGCTCCATACCCACAGGATCGTGGATGAGGCCGACGCGAGGGTTCAGGTTCAGGATACCCGGCTGGGGCGATGTTCCCTGGAAGAGGGTGATTACGGCGCTAGCCGAGGTCGGTTATGACCACGTCCTCAGCTATGAGCATGAGGACCCAGTCATGAGTCGAGAGGATGGTGTCGAGAAGACGGTCGCCTTCCTCAAACCCTTGATAATCAAGAAGCGGCTGGAGAGGGTCTGGTGGTAGAGCTAGGAGGGGTGTGGCCTGCCATGCCGCGGGAGATAGGTGTAGGGATGCTGGGCTACGCCTTCATGGGTAAGGCCCACAGCAACGCCTTCATCAAGATGCCTCGAATGATGCATCCAGCTCCCGCGATACCTAGGCTCGTAGCGATCTACGGGAGGACAGAGGCCTCCGTGAGGGAGGCGGCGGAGAGGTTCGGCTACAAGAGGTACTACACCGACTGGAGGGCCCTCGTCAAGGATAACGAGGTCGAGCTCATAGACAATGGCTTGCCGAACAACATGCATAGGGAGCCCTGCGTCGAGGCGGCTGAGGCCGGGAAGCACCTGCTCTGCGAGAAGCCTCTCGCGATGAATAGTGTGGAGGCGGAGGAGATGTATAGGGCCGCAGAGCGGGCCCGGGTCAAGCACATGGTCGCCTTCAACTATAGGTTCGTGCCCGCGATAGTTCTCGCGAAAAGGCTTATCGAGCAGGGCCTCATAGGAAAGGTCCTACAGTTCCGCGGAGCATATCTCCAGGACTGGATAATGGATCCGTCCTTCCCGCTCGTCTGGAGGCTTAGGAGGGAGGTCGCGGGGAGCGGCGCCTTAGGAGACCTCGGGTCACACGTCTTCGACCTCGCAAGGTACCTTGTGGGGGAGGTGGACACCGTGATGGGGATGGCGAAGACGTTTATCGAGGAGAGGCCCCTCCCCGAGGACCCGACGCGTAAGGGGAGAGTAACCGTGGACGACGCCTTCATCTCGCTCGTCAAGTTCAGGAATGGGGCAATCGGGTCTGTAGAGGCGACACGCTTCGCGGCAGGATGCAAGAACCTCCTAAGGATCGAGATACATGGATCAGAGGGCACGCTTGTCTTTGACCTGGAGAGGCTGAACGAGCTCGAGCTATACGAGGCTCGGGGAGACACCACGACGCGGGGCTACAGGAGGATACTGGTCACGGAGCCGGAGCATCCATATATAAAGAGTTGGTGGCCGCCGGGCCACATTATAGGCTGGGAGCACACTTTTGTCCACGAGATACACCATTTCCTGGACTGCATCGTGAACGACAAGCCGGTCGCGCCGCAGGGAGCGACATTTTACGACGGCCTGAAGAATAACCAGATACTCGACGCGGTGCTCAGGTCTGCCGAGACAGGCAAGTGGGAGAAGATCCCAGGGCCGCTTCAATAGACCCATCCTTTATTTTATTCATCCGGATAGACCGAGCACGGGCCCTAGAGTCTCGGGTCTTCTCCTCGCATCCTCAGCGTCTATGGTCCATGGGATCCTTCCTCCGTCCATCAGGGCTACCTTGTCAACGACTCCCAATACTGCGTGGGGGTTCTGCTCGACGATCAGTATGGCTGCCCCCTCCTCCTTGAGGCGGGCGAGGGACTCCACGATCCGACGGATCACGAGCGGCATGAGGCCTGTCAAAGGTTCATCAAGTAGCAGAATCCTCGGCCGAGAGGCGAGGGCCCGCGCCACGGCGAGCATTCTCTGCTCTCCGCCGCTCATCTGTCCGGCCCTCCTCCACCTGAGGGCCTCCAGCTCCGGGATCAGCTTGAAGGCTTCGCGAGACAGGTCCCAGCCTTCGCCCCCCACCGCCGCCAGCCTCAGGTTCTCCTCGACGGTCAGTTGGGGGAAGACTATGAGGTCTTGGGGCACATACGCAACTCCAAGCCTCGCTACCCTGTGGGGCTTCCATCCCGTCACGTCAACGCCGTCTAGCAGGATTCTGCCTGTCAGTGGTCTCAGGTACCCCATGATGGACCGCAGGAGGGTTGTCTTACCGGCTCCGTTCCGGCCAATAAGGGCTAGGGCGTTTCCCCGATCCACCCTCAGCGAAACCCCCTTGAGGACCTCAAGCCCCTCGTATCCCGCCCTCAACTCCTCGACCAGAATCATGTCTCCTCCCTCAGGTAGGCCCGCTTTATCGCGGCGGAGACGGCCTCCTCTCGCGGCCTACCCAGAGCAATTACGCGCCCCGAGTTCATGACGGCCACACTGTTGGAGATCCTTGAGACAAAGTCGACTCGGTGATCGATCAGCAGGACACCGACATCCCTCAGGCCCATTATGACTGACTCGAGCCTCCCCGTCTCCTCCGTCGAAAGCCCTTGGCTCGGCTCGTCCAGCACTAGGAGTCTGGGGCTTGATGCGAGAGCCATAGCGAGTTCTAGGAGCCTCCTATGTCCAAAGGAGAGGGACGAGGCACGTTGATGTAGCTTGCTTGTTAGGTCAAGCTTCTCCGCCACCTCCCGGATCATATCCTCCCCCCTCTTTCCGGCGGCGAGCTCAATGTTCTCTTGCACCGTGAGCGAGGTGAAGACCCTCGGCGTTTGATGGGTGGCCGCTATCCCTAGTAGGGCCCTCATCCTTACCGGGAGCGCCGTGATTTCCTTTCCGCCGAGCAACACCCTGCCCGAGCTGGGGGCTATCCAGCCGGCCACTATCCCGGCCAAGGTCGACTTGCCCGCTCCGTTCGGACCTATGATGCCTAGGACCTCGCCCGCCCGGACCGCGAGCGAGACGCCATCTAGGGCCCTGACCCCGTCGAAGCTCTTCGAGACCCTCTCGACCCTGAGCAGAGGCTCAGCGACCAACGCCTTCCAGCCTCCCGAGCAGCCTAGACATCCATACGAGCCTTCTAGTGGCAAAGGCTATCGCGACCAGTCCCAGCCCCACCACCAGCACGTGCCCCCTCACCAGGCCGCTCGCCAGGTCGGAGAGGATGCCCACCGCAAGGCACCCGATAAAGGGGCTCAGCTCTATGACGGGGCCACCGACTAGGACCCAGAGTATCGGCTGGACAGAGTACATGACTCCTGCGAAGCCGGCTCCCATGTAGCCGTAGGTGAGGGCGTAGAGGGAGCCTGAGAGGCCTGAAAGGAGGCCTGAGACGCTGAAGCCTATGAACCTGTAGAGCCTCCTATCGTATCCGAGCGACTCAAGCTTATCCTCATCGTCCCTCAGCGCCAGCAGTATCCTGCCCAGCCGGGATCTTTGGAGAAGGAGGACGGAGAGCACCGCGGCGGTGAGGCCGGCGAGGGCGATAAAGTAGCGCGAACCCGCCTCGCCCAGCACACCCTCGAGCTGCCAGGCCACCGTCGCCTGTCTCGGAAGCACGATCCCCTGCTCTCCACCCGTAACTTCGTTGAAGTGAAGCATCAGTAGGTATAGGGCCTGTGATAGGAGGAGGGTGGCGATCATCGTGTAGGGACCCCTGGTGCGCAGAGTCACGAGGCACAGGATTACCGAGACGATCAGAGATGATGCGAGACCCGCCGCAAGGGCCGCAGGGGGGCCTCCGACCGGCGAGCGCAACGCGTAGAGTCCAGCGCCGTACATCCCAGAAGCGAAGAGCGCCGCGTGTCCGAGACTCATAACTCCAAGCAAGTGGAACGACACCGCGAAACCGTATGAGTAGATGGACAGGACCATGATTCGGGCTAAGAGCGTCCTTCCGTAGTCGGGGAGCAGGGTGTAGAGTAGGGCGAGGGCTGTTATCACGATGGCCGAGAGGACAGGGGTCCCCACGCTGTAGCGACTCCTCCCCGCCAAGCTACACCAGCCTCCTGACCGCTACGTATGCCAGAACTAAGGCTAGAGAGAGGACGCGAGAGAGGGTTGGTGGCAGTAGTAGAGCCGTGAAGCTCTCTAGCAGGCCGATGCCTACCGCAGCAGCCACAGTCCCGCCAACCCTCCCAACCCCACCGACAACGACGACTAGGAAGGACCAGATGAGGGCGTCGAGGCCCATGAGGAAGTGTACCTGCCTGATGGGAGCCGTCATCGCGCCTGCCAATCCTGCGAGAACTCCGGAGACTACGAATCCGACAGTCATGACGCGCCCGCTATCTATCCCCAGCGCCTCGGCCAGCCCCCTGTTCTGCTGGACCGCCCTCATCTTCAGCCCCAGCTCGGAGCTCCGTATCATGAGCCATACGGCTAGGGCAGCCCCAAGCGAGGCGGCCGCGACGAGGAGCTTGTACCCGGAGTAGCTGATGCCCCAGAGGCTTAGCAGGAAGCTCAGAGGCGGCTCTACAGAGCTTGGCGCAGGCCCTATCACCGCGAGCGCTACCTGCTGGAGCACGAGGAGGATGCCGAAGGTAGCGATTATTGTTGGCGCCAACCCATACTCAAGCCTCCTGAGAACAGAGACGTCAACTAGAACGGCAAGCGCACCACCGAGCAGGGCGGCGGCGAGAAGGCCGGCCCAGAAGCCGAGCCCACCCCTCACAGCCAGGAGACAGGCGGCCGCGCCCATCATGTAAAACTCGCCGTGGGCAAGGTTCACGATCCTCATGACTCCGAAAGCCAGCGAGAGGCCTAGCGCGACAAGGGCGAGCATGAGCCCTGAGACAACACCGTCGAGGAGGGCCAGGGGCAGGTACTCGAGGGCTGTCAAGGCCTAGAAGAGGGCCATCCTGGTATAGTCGTTCCCGTGAGTATAGAGCGAGTCCTCGATCCTCGTCCTGTGAACCACCACAAGCCTCCCACCCCTAACCTGCGAGACGAACTGGTGCCCAAAGGACTGGTGCAGCTTGCCGTTGAACAGCTTGTCGCCCTGCGGGTGCCAAATCCCCTCGTTAAACCAGTCTATATCCTCGAGGGTTGTGACAAAGGCCTCGTAGTCCTCGCGAGTCGGCCTGGAGTAGCCGCTCTGCTCCACAGCTTGCTTGATCACAAAGAGCGTCTCCCAGACCCCAAACATGTGGCTGAACGCCGAGACCTTAGAGCGGTCGGACTTGTCTGCTCCAGACTCGTCCACCCCGACGGCCTCCCTGTAGATCCTGTGGTAGCGCGTGTCGTAGCCGTCGAGGTATCTGGGGAAGCCTTCCCAGAAATATGTCCCCTCGAGATACTCTAGGCCGGGGGCAGAGAGCGGTGTAGCCTCGATCGAGTCTACGAATCCGAACATCTCCGGCCGATCCTTGCCTAGGAACTCTCCAAGCTCCCTAACGAAGGTTAAGACATCTCCCACCATAACGTGGTACAGCACGTCAATATTCCTCGGAATCCTCGTGAAGTATTTTGTGAAGCTGGTCTCGCCCGGAGGAATAGGGATCTTCTCCACGATCCGGGCCCCATACCTCTCGGCGGCCCTTGTCAGGGCGTCGCGGTGGTCGTGTCCGAACGCGTAGTCTGGATAGATCATTGCTATCCTTGTTCCGAGATTCTCGAAGATCCACCTCGAGACGGCCGTCACCTGTCCAGGGACATCGGTGATTCCAGGCTGGAAGCACCACCTGTTTAGAAGTCCGAAGGGGACGTGTGTGCCCTCGCTTACCGCGAAGTAAGGCCTCTTCAGCTCGCCGGCCCTCGGCCCCGAAGCCAGGACAACGTCAGAGAACAGGGCTCCAAGGATAAAATCCACATCATGCACCAGCACCATCCTCTCAACAACTTGGGGCCCCTTCACCGGACTCGTCTCGTCATCCTCAGCGACAAGCTGGACTGGCCTCCCCGCGATGCCTCCGATCCGATTGATATAGTCGACAGCGGCGTTAGCAACCCTCTCATACCAATATCCATAGGGCGCGCCGATGCCTGTCCTGTGGACCTGAAATCCAATCTTGATTGGGCGCTCACCGCCCTCGGCGGTCCCTCGCTCCGGCCGGGCCGTGGAGTAGCCAAGAAAGTATCCACTGACAGCTCCCGCGGCGGCCGCAGCAGCAGCGGCGACACCCGTCTTTAAGACGCTTGAGAGCGCCTCCCGCCTCCTCAACCCTATATCTCCGGTGTTGAGTGATTCCGCATCTATTCATATACGTGAGTTTGGAGGCAAAAAATGCCTAAAATTCAAAGAACGAGGAGAAACTGCCGGTCAGCACTGTGAATATTCTTATCTCGCTTCCCAAAATTATGTTTGGGGCAAAAACGATGGGCATAGTCATTAAGCTCGCGCCGCGGTTTAGGGAGGCCAGGCGAGAGCTAGAGGATATGCTTGGTGAGCGGGCGCGCGGCGTGGAGTTTGTCGAGAGCCTCTCGGAAGTCACCTTCTCCTCGGGGGACAAGCTGGTCGTAGTTGGAGACGACAGGGATATTCTACAGACACTACACTCAGTCTTTTGCAACGATATAGGCGTCCTAGCCGTGAGTAAAGAGGCGACTAGGGGGTTTCTCTCACAGTGCATGCTTGACGATCTCTCAGAGGCCCTTGAGAGGCTTCAGAAAGGTCAATACACGACAGAGAGCTTGAGGGCCCTCGAGGTGAGGATAGATGGTGGAGGACCCTACATCGCCTTTAACGATGCAGCACTCTTCGCGCAGACCAGCGCCACCCTCGTTGAATACAGCCTACACGTGGACGGCGAACTGATTTGGCGCGACGTTGCTGATGGAATTATCATAGCCACCCCACTCGGGTCCAGCGGCTACTCCCTCTCTGTGGGGGGACCACTAATACACCAGGGAGCCAACGCACTCGCCATATCGCCCGTGAACTCGATCGATATTACGAGAAGGCCCATAGTGGTGAGCGGGGGCTCCACCATAGTTATCGAGGACATCTCGTCGAGGAGTGGTGTTGAGACCATAATCGACGGATTCCTCAGGATACCTATCGAGGGTGAGATGGTTGTAACGAGCTTCCAGCCCCCAGTTAAGTATATCAGGCTTGAAGGGCTATCACATATCGCTAGCAAGATAGAGAAGAAGCTTCATCTTGCTGAGGAGCTGCTCGACGCGCCGCCCTCAGTAAAGCTGATACTTAAGACCATTCAGTATGAGGGGCCACTATCATACTCCCAGCTACTAAAGAAGACGATGCTCCCCGAGAGAACCCTGAGACATGCGCTGAGCATTCTACTTTCAAGGCGAATAATAGCTAGAGTTCCTCTCGCGAGAGACGCGAGGCACAAGATATATTACATCCCCGGCGTCCACCAAGTGACTGATCTTAGGCAAGGCGAGTAGACGTGCAGCAACCCCTAGGCGGAAGTCTCGCAGAGAGGCAGGAGGCCCTAAAGACTTTTATGAGGAAGTATCCGCAGGCGGTGACCGTGCTGACCACCAAGATCGAGGGCGCCTATCAAGGCATGACGATAGGCTCCCTGACCTCGGTGTCTCTAGACCCACCACTCGTCTTGGTAGCTATTGATAGGAGCTCGCGCCTATATGGTCAGCTGCAGAGACTCGACTTCTTCGCCATCCACCTGCTCTCCAGCGAGCAGGCGTGGCTGAGCGAGAGGTTTGCTGGCAGGGTCCCGGGTTTAGCCGACAAGTTCGGAGGCCTAGAGGTCGAGGAGGGCCCCGGCGGAGTACCCATTATCAAGGACTGCAACGCCCACCTCGTATGCCGCCTCTACAAGATATACGACGCGGGGGACCACGTCTTGGTTCTCGGCGAGGTCGTCTACTCGGCTGTTAAGGGCGACTTCAGACCCCTCATATACTTGGATCGCCGATACTGGACGGTGGCTTATGACGATAAGGGCTAAATCTTGGGGCTGACTACTGACTTACGCGTGATGATACCGACCTGCGCTGAGGGCGCCGCGCCCCGTGACGACCATGTCTCCTCTCTGATCATGCTCATTGGTGAGGCGTCTTGATAATCCAGCTCTATGGACCCCTCCGCGTCGCCGCGGGAGCTGCTGAGATAGAGCTGAGGCTAGAAGGAAGGCGGCGCCTGAGGGAGGTTCTCGCCGACCTCCCTAGGAACATACGCGACGCGGTTGTGGGGGAGGACGGGACGCCGAGGCCCGGCCTCTTAATCATGGTGAACGATGTTGACGCGAGAAGCGTATATAACTACGAGCTCTATGTCGAGGACACCGACAAAATAACAATCATACCGATGATCCACGGGGGAAACGCCGAACCTTTCGGTCCACCAGTACACCCCGGCTGAGGCCCACCTAGACCAAAGCTAAACATTTGGCAGAGCGGCAAAAATCTTTAGGATGGTTGGAAGAGGTTATAGGGGCTGGCCCGGAGAGATCATGTTTTGGAGATAGTCAAAGCCAGTTATGGTCCTTACAGGCTCGCGTCCGCTGAGGTAGTACAGATATCGCGAGACCCGCTGGAGCTTCTAGACGCGCGTCCCTGGCCACCAGACATTGGTGTACAGTTCATAAGGCCCGAACTAGTCGCCTCGGAGAGACACCTTGTCGCCGCCTTCTATGCGGCAGCCACAACGATGATTGCGGGAGCGGCTCGTTCGAGACGCATCGAGGTGGAGCTGCTACTGAAGCTGACTGGAAGGACACAGATCTCAGACGCCTTAAATATCGCGGGGCTACGGGGTGGAGAGACGAGGATAGTCGTCGCGGTGATCTCAGGCGGCGCGCAGGATCCGGCTGACTGGGTCGTGCGGGTCGCGGGTCTTCTCGGGGGGAGGCTGCAGCAAGTATCGCAGGCCGGCGATTCGAGGCTGCTCCTAGAGATCTTCGCTCCAGGGGAGGAGAGGCTTCGAGCCATACCCCGCAGCAGCTACGCTGACCCACTAGAGCTGCTATTGATAGAGAGGGTCGTAGCTAGCTACATCGAGTAACAAGCATTTTTTTATTTTCTATTCGTACTTGTAGAGTGTCTGTACTTGGAAGTTTTCTGGAAGGCGCCCAAGTGACTTATAGTACTTCACGAGCCGATGAATCTTCGCTTCCACAAGCTGGAGCCTCTTCTTGTTGTACCTGTCCGACCTGTGGGTCTGGAGGTGAACGTGCATCCTCCTCGCCCTCTCTATCAGGCTCCTGAGATCCTCAGGTATCTCCGGCAGGAGATTGTTTTCCTCGAGAATCTTGGTTAGCCTTTTACCGGTCAGGCTCCTCACGAGGGGTATGCCGTGCTGATCCCTCAGGATGACCCCGATCATGCTTGGCGACATACCCGACTTAGCGTACTTCACTACGAGCGCCTCGACCTCGTCAGGAGAATAGGTGACCCACCCGTACTGCTGCTTGGTTATCGGGCGCGTGGAGCTGGAGCGCCCCCTCTTCCTCGCATGCATCCTTGCCATTTTTCCACCCTGACCAAAACCAAGCCCCCATCGGCCATATATATCCTAGTCCCCGGGACCCGGAGCGTACGCCGCCTCCAAGTCAGCCGCAGAGGCCCAGTTAATCCGGATACCCAGCTAGGTCGTAGCCTTCATATTAGGCGGCACCCGGCTGCCTAGTGCTTCCCCGCGAAAAAATGTTTTAAGAATATGTCGTTGCAGATTAGATTATGCGTGGGAAGGGGGGCGGTCTGGGAATAAGCCCCGTGGCCACGACCGTTATCCTAGTCGCGGCGGCCATCGTGGCTGCCGTGGCCGTCGCGTTCTGGGAGTCGGGGCTCTCGGTCATTTTTACGAGGTTCGAAAAGATAGAGCTTGAATCGGCCTATTGGGATGGGGAGAGGATCATAATAGTTATAAAAAACTCCGGGTCGAGCCCCACCGTCATCGACTCGATATCCGTTAATGGCGCGCCGTGCCTCACTGATCTGTCTTTCTCAGTTGAGATAGGTCAAGAATATGCCATATCTTTGTCTTCATGCTCCCCCGGCGCGGGTGGGAGCATTATGAGCGGCGGCGTTGTCAACGAGATAACTCTTCACTCAAGCAGCGGAAAAAGATACCAGGTGACCGTTCTCGTGCCCTAGTCGCGTTCCCCCCTCCCCTTCCTTTCCGGAAAGGACGGCCCCACATACTGTGGGGTTTAAAAGTAGTGTCCATCTCTGCTTTGGTGGGTAATTTTTGGTACTGCTTAGTTTTTAAGCAGAAGGCTCAGCTCGTTTTTGAATAGGCATGGGCGGTAGAGCTCTCGAGGTGACTGTCTACGCTGCGGCAGTCGTCTCCTGGCTGGTCAGCGGCGTCATACATTTCCCGGGCCTCAGCACCAACATTTACAGCGACGTCGTAAGCTTTTGGATGAGGCAAGAGAGTAGTGGGCTTCAGACTGGCGAGGCGCCCTGCTTCACGTTCTTCTTCGAGTACCCTCCCCTCGCATGCCTCGTGACACATGCCTCAGCACTCCTAGGAGCTGGTGACCTTGAGCGATACTACCAAGCGTTCTTCTATCTAAGCCTACCGGCATATCTAGCGCTAGCTTGGTCGATCCTCCACATCTCAAAGATGAGCGGCGCAGGGCGGCTGGGCCTGGTCTTCATAGCGTCGCCGAGCCTAGCCGTCTACGGAATCTACAACTTCGACCACTTCGCCGCGGCGTTAGCAGGGGTCTCGATCGTCTTTCTCCTTCGGAGAAAGGTGCTGGTCAGCAGTCTTCTGGCTGGGCTGGGCTTCGCCATGAAGATCTACACGGGGCTAATGCTGCCCGCAATCCTCATCGAGCTGAGGGGCGCCGACAGGTATAGGTACCTCGCAGGGTTCGTCGCGGCCTCCATGCCACTATTTGCTACACAGGAACTCATACGGCCCGGCGCGCTGTCAGAGTTCATCCAGTTCCACTCGAGTTGGGGTCTGGAGAACGCTTGGTATATCTGGATCTTCTGGGACCAGTTTTCTCCGACGGCGAAGACGCTGGGCCCGCTTCTCGGCGCGTTCCTAGTTATCCACTTCTCTCTTCGCAGGATAAGTCTTCTTCTCAAGTTGTTCCTAGCGGTCTCGGGGTGGCTACTCATGTCTTACATCTTCACTCCCCAGATGGTTATCTGGCTTCTCCCACTCTTGGCCTCTGTTCCGCGCGTTATTCCCTTCTGGCCAGCCCTAGAGGTGGCCAACGTCAGCATAATCCTCACATGGTTCGGCGACTACAACCCTGTTATGCCCCCCTCACCGCCCCAGATCATGGCCTTGGTGAGGGCCGCCGCACTCGGACTGATGATCCTTACAGTCTACCGAAACGCCGGCTCAAGCGGGCTGAGAGGCTTTATCGCTCCCTCTTCCCCTCAACGAACTCCTCCAACATGATCCGGGCCACGTCGTCTGGGTACTGGATTGGGGGTGACTTCATGAGGTATGCTGAGGCGGAGACTAGTGCGCCGCTGACCCCGCGGTCCTTCGCTATCTTCACACACCTGATTGCGTCTATCGCGACTCCCGCCGAGTTTGGCGAGTCCCATACCTCCAGCTTGACCTCGACGCTTATTGGGGAGTCGCCGAAGTTCCTACCCTCTATCCTGATATAGGCCCATTTACGGTCCTGGAGCCAGGGAACATAGTCGCTCGGCCCGACATGGATGTTCTCCTGACCCAAGGGGTAGGGTATCAGTGACTCGACGGCGGAGGTCTTTGAGATCTTCTTAGACTCAAGCCTCTCCCGCTCGAGCATGTTGAGGAAGTCCGTGTTGCCCCCAAAGTTAAGCTGATATGTCCTGTCGATCTTAACACCACGGTCGACGAAGAGCTTTGCCAATACCCGGTGCAGTATCGTAGCGCCCACCTGGCTCTTTATATCGTCTCCAACGATCGGAATACCGCGGTTCTCGAATATTTTCTGCCACCTGGGTTCCCTAGCGATGAATACTGGTATGGCGTTGACGAAGCCGCACCGCGCCTCGATCGCCTGCTCGACATACCATTTGGTAGCCGCCTCGCTGCCAACTGGGAGAAAGTTGATGACCACGTCTGCCCCCGAGTCCTTCAGCACGGACGCCACATCGACGGTCTCTCCCCGGGCCTTTCGCACGATACCCTTCAGATACTTTCCGATGCTGTCGAAGGTCATACCACGCATAACCTCCACGCCGAGGCGAGGCACGTCGGCAAAACGTCTAGTGTTGTTTGGGGGGGCGAATATTGCCTCTGCGAGGTCCTTACCCACCTTCCTCTCGTCTATGTCGAAAGCCGCAACAAACTCTATGTCTGATACGTGATACCCGCCAAGTCTTACATGCATTAAGCCTGGGACGGAGACGTCGTCGGGCGCCTCCTTATAATACTCGACCCCTTGCACAAGGGCCGAGGCACAGTTACCCACACCCACGATGGCGACCTTAACCTTCCCCATGCATTATGATTGACCAGTTAGCGCGATAAAAAGTTTCTCTCAGCCCCTCGAATCCAAAAAAGATTTTGTAGAGTCTGCGGGTTGCTAGTCCGGTAGATCTCGACTCACATAACTTATATATCTGGCCGACCCACAAATAATACTGTATGACATGTCACACTTCTGAGGTGCTCAGACTCTTTTTCCTCCGAGCATTGCCGGTTCTGCTGGTTATTATGGTGGGCCTAGCTGGACCCGCCATTTCCCAGCGTATCGAGACACGCACCTCGACGGTGGTAACCACGCTTCCCCCCAAGACGATAACCACGACAATAGTCGCCGAGGGGGGCGTTGTTACTGCCACGATCCAGTTTCCCAGCTTCTTGGTGATTCAGTACGTCGATGAGTCGGGGAGGACCTGCACAGTCGTGTTTAAGGCGTTTAGAGAGATTCCCGAGACCGTGATCTCCTTCCAAGGAACTACCGTCTCTGTTCCTGGGGCAACGTTCTCAACAGTTGTTAATCAGGCTACATACGTGACTTCACTCGTTGAGACATACGCAGGCTGGACTACGACGTATACCGGGCTGGGGCCGGGGCTGAGAACCACAATTTCTATAGGGCCCTTAGTGACCACTATGGAGATACCTGCATACGGTGAGCTGAGAGAAGTTTGTGGCCCCGAGACCATCAGGCAGATAATGACTATTATACTGGAGAGGGCCCCTGCGACGGTCCTCATAGCGTTTCCGGGCTTAACGATGACGCTTCCTGGTGCCACTTATACTGTGCCTGGCATGACGTTCGAGATCGAGGAGTTCACAACGACCTACACCTCAGTAATAGAGGGCGATACCTACACAACCACCTACACTGTCTCTGGAACTACGATGTTGAGCACGATGCAGTTGCCATCCACAAGCTATGTCACCACGATCATCTCCCCGGGAGGCGTATCGACGGTATACGTCGTCTATACGACCACTCTGGCGGAGGAGACTACACCTACCAGGACCGAAACAACTAAGCCCACCCAAGTCACCACCACCCCCGCCACGACCACCGCTCCTACGACAACTGCGCCACCACCTGTAACGACAACTACCATAACCGAGGCTGGAGCGGCCCCACCCATAGATCCGCTTGTTCTGGCAGTGATTGGAGCTGCTATAGCCGTGGTTGTGGTTGCGGTCGTCTTCGCCCTGCGGAGAGGCCGCTGACTCCGAGGAGTTATCTGTCCCACTCGACCGGCCAATAGTTGTTTGACCAGTAGATGACGGGAATGTCGGCTAGCTTCTTTCCTCTTCCCGTGTAGGGTATAACGATAAGGTTTCTGAATGAGGGTGCTAGGATCCTAACTCTGTAGGGCCTGTCTCCCCTGTCCGCCCTGACGTAGTAGGCCATCTCGCCGTGGGCCGCCTCTGCCCTCGCGAAAGCCTCGCCAGCCGGGACGCGGAGGTTTATCGGGTGCTGCTTAAGCTTGACCGGGCCGTCGGGGAGCCCCTCCACAAGCTGCTTGATTATTTTCACGCTCTCCTTCATCTCTCTAAAGGCCACTACAGCCCTAGCGTAGCCGTCTCCCTCGCTCCGCACCGGAACATCGAACTTCACTTCGCCGTAGGCGTCGTAGGGCTCGTCAACCCTCACGTCGCGCTTCACAGAGGATGCGCGGAGCGTCACGCCCACCGCCCCAAGGGAGGCCGCCTCCTCGGCCGAGAGCCTACCTACGCCGACCGTCCTGCTGACAAATATGGAGTTGTCGAGGATTAGGTCCCAGTAGTAGTCGAGGCGCTGGTCTATGAAGTCTGCTACGTGCATCGCGTATTTCTGGAAGTCATCGGTTAGCTCCGACTCGCTTGGGCTCCTCCCGGTCGCCTCGGAGTACCACTTCCTGAAGTGCTGCACCAGCTTCACCGGAACCTTCTTGGGAACGTCGTTCCTCACGCCGCCCGGCACGAAGTAGGAGTGCGTGATCCTCTGCCCGCCGATGAACTGTACGAGGTCTACGACGAACTCTCTGTCCCCGAAGCACCAAAGGAAGGGGGTGGGGAGTCCCAGGAAGACTCCGTAGAGCGCGAAGTAGTAGAAGTGGCTTCCTATCCGGTTCAGCTCGGCCATGAGTGATCTTAGGTACTTCGCGCGTGCGGGGGGCTCCACACCCATCAGCTTCTCGACCGCCAACACATATGGGTAGAGCATACCGGCAGAGTCTAGGATGGCGGGCCTCTCTAAGTGGGGGATATTGGTTATCCAGGTCTTCGACTCGCACATCTTCTCCTCGCCCCTGTGCACGAATCCGGGGTCAGGCTCTAGGTCCAGGACCGTGTCACCCAGAACCCTCACTATAAGTCTGAAGTGGCCCGTCCCTGGGTGTTGCGGGCCATAGGAGAATACAAGCCCCTCACCAGTATCATAGATGAAGAGTTCCCGGGCCTCCCGCCTCTCCTCCTCGATCATCGAGGTATCAGCTGGGCAGCGAAATTATTAAGTTGTCTTCACGTAAACGTTCCGGCTATCTAGAGCTTTTGAAAAGTATGAGGCCGAGGACGATCAGCGCCAGTATCAGTGCCAGAGCGACCCTAAGGAGGGCTCCGAGCGCGGCCCTGAAGCCGGCGAAGAATCCCCATAGGAACGTCCCGAAGGCTCCCACGAAGGTTACCAGAATAACTAGTAGGAGGAGGACTAGGCGCGGGTTCAACCACTGCTAGTGCTGCTCTTGGACCCTTATATCTTATGAGGCCTGCCTGCCGGGCGGGCTGTAGTCCTTCCTAAGCGGCGGTATGTCTCTCCACCACTCGGGCAGCAGAAGCCTCTTGAGGTTGGGGTGCCCCTTAAAGATGACGCCCAGCATCTCGTAGGTCTCCCTCTCGTGATACTCGGCACTAGGCCAAATCTTGGTGAGGGACGGCATCTCGGGCCTATTCCTGTCCAGCTTGGTGGCAAGGTTCACCACGAATGGTGCTAGAGCGTCATCCAGGTAGGAGCCGGCGTGGTAAATCACCTCTATGGCGTTCTCGCTGGGCGTGAGCGCAACTAGGTCAGTCCCGGTGACGCCCTTGACATGGTCGAACCCATTCTCCTTGAGTATTGCGGCGGCCTCCAAGATGGAGTCGGGAGAGACAGTGACCTTCACGATCTTCCTATCAACTACTATTCCGAGGACTTTTGCACCCAGCAGGCTCTTAAGCCTCTCAAGAACCGATGAGAGTCTCGGACTGACCTGCGGCTGCTCCGTCATAGTAGATCCTCATTCATTATTTTCTCGCGTAGGAGTATGAATCCCTGTATGAGCGTCTGGGGGTTCGGCGGGCACCCCGGCACGTACACATCGACCGGGACGATGTCATCCACGCCTTGAAGGACGTTGTATGAGTCTTTGGCGTAGAGTCCGCCCGAGATGGCGCAGGCACCCATGGCGATGACGTACTTCGGCTCGGGCATCTGGTCATAAATTATTCGGACCCTCTGAGCCATCTTCGTCGTGACGGTTCCCTCTACGATTAGGAGGTCCGACTGCCTCAGCGACCCCACCGCATTCAAGATCCCGAATCTCTCCGGGTCGTACCTCGATCCCACCGTGCCTGCGAACTCGACCGAGCAGCAAGCCGTAGTGAGGTGGACTGGGAATAGGGATGAGAGACGCCCCCAATTCACGAGGTACTTGACGAGTGAGCGCCTCTTAAACCACTGGACGATGAAGTTTCCTCCACCTGCGTCGTTGAGGCGGCCTACACCATACCTCTTCAGGGATTCTTGCACAGCCGAGGGCGGGACCTGCTCGCTCTCAATGGATTCTAAAACTACCCTACTTGATCCGAGTGTGATGTTGAATATCCCTGTCTTGGGCCGCCAGTATGTGGGGGCGCAGCAGTTAGCCATTACACGCTCGCGAATGGATACTGTTCGAGCCATATATATGGTTATCACATTGTCCGCGCCTCGTCACTGCTAATGGGTCGTCGTGAGGACGTGTTTTCCGAATGTTTCTCCACGCTCAAGGAGTTTCAGCAGGTTCTCCGCCTCCTCGAGCCTGTGTCGCTCTACAATGGGCTTGATCAGGCCCGCCTCAATTAGGGCTAGGGCGTCCCTGAGGCTCCTCTTGTTGGAGCCCACCGCGCCCATTATCGCGTTCTCCCTCAGTATCATGTAGCCCAGCGGGATCTCGGCGTTTGAGACTGTTATGTTGCCGACGAGAACAATTCTTCCGCCCCAAGAGACCGATCTTAGAGAGTGATGGAGAGTGGGGGCGCCGACGCACTCGACCGCTAGGTCAACGCCCTCGCCTCCCGTGATGCTTTTAACCTCTTCCACAATCCTCGAGCCCTCCGCAACCACTACGTGGTCGGCGCCAAGCTCTCGCAGCCTCTCCGCCTTCCAGCCGCTCCTTGTTGAGGCGATCACGCTGCATCCAAGGTACTTTGCCAAGACGACGGCGTGGACTCCAACTCCGCCGCCTGCTCCTGTCACGAGTACGCGCTCCCCCGTCTTGGCCTGGGCTATGTCTCTTAGTGCGTGGAGTAGCATCCCCAAGACACATCCACATATCGAGGCCTCGGACGGCGAGACGCCTCTGGGAACCTTGACAAGGTCTCGCCTGCTGACCACCGTGTATTCTGCCCAGGTCCCCGCGACCTCCTCACCGAGCTGGCGCCTATTCCTGCAGAGATTCTCGCGCCCCGAGAGGCAGTACGCGCACGCGCCGCATGTCCTGTATGGTAGCCCGGCGACCCGGTCACCGGAAACCAGATCCTCGACCCCTTCACCAACCTCAGCCACCGTGCCGGCGAATTCGTGCCCCATAACTGTGGGATAGACCGTCCGTGGCATGAGGCCTCGATAGTTCAGGAAGTCTCTGTAGCACACGCCGGCGGCCTCCACCTTGACCAAGACCTCTCCCGGGCCGGGGCGCGGGGGCTCAAGATCGCTGCGTAGCCGTGGGATGGTGTTGGGGGCCTCCAAGACCCACGCCTTCATGCCGAGCCGGCCCTCATCTCCACAGCAGTCCCCATGAAGTCAGACCCTCTTGAGGTGTATTACCCGACTCTTCAAGTCGCCCCTTAATCCCGGCTCGATGCCCACGTTCATGAGGAAGTCTCCTCTACGGGTCTCCTGCCCATCGAGCTGGTAGGTGGAGCGCTCATCCAGGCCTCTGAGCCTTATTGGTGGCTCAGGCTCCCCGAAGCCGCGGAGTAGGCTGAAGAGGAAGACGACGGATTCGGAGGCGTCCTCGGTCACGTATTGGAACGCTGCGACCCTATGCCTCCTAGGACTCCTCAGCCTGTACAGGTCTCCATCCTGGACTATGTGGCGTATCTCCTTGTAGTGCTCGATATGCGTCCTAGCCTCCTCCATCTGCTCCGGCGACAGCTCCAAGAGGTTGACGCTTATACCGAGCGCGCCCATCATAGCTGAGTGGAACCTGAACTCGAGGCTCGGCGACCTGTTGGTGAGGAAGTTGGGGACGCCTGTAACCCACGCGCCCATGCTCTTCACGCAATATGCATAGCTGAAGCCCTCCTGGATGTATAGCCTGTCCACCGCGTCAGTGTTGTCGCTGGTCCAGAACTGGTCGAACCTCTCCATAGCTCCGAGGTCAACCCTCCCCCCACCGCCCGAGCATCCCTCGAAGATCACGTCGGGATGCCTCCTCCTCAGCTCCTCCAGAATCTCATAGACAGCTCTGACGTGTCTCACCCAAATCTCCCTCTGCCGCTCGTAGGGAGCGTCGGGCCAGCCCGGCTCGCTGAAGCTCCTGTTCATGTCCCACTTGACGAAGCCGATCTCATTTTCCGTGAGAAGCCTATCCAGCCATCCGAGGACGTACTCCCTTACGTCGCCCCTGCAGAGGTTCAGTACGAGCTGATTCCTCATCTCGCTCCTCGGCCTCCCCGGGAAGTGGTAGACCCACTCGGGATGCCTCCTATAGAGATCGCTATTCGGGTTAACCATCTCCGGCTCGACCCAGATGCCGAAGCGCATGCCCAGAGACTTCACGTGCTCTATGACCGGCCTAAGCCCGCGGGGGAACTTTCGCGGATCCGGCTCCCAATCTCCGAGCCCGGCCGTATCGTTGTCCCGCCCCCTGAACCATCCATCGTCTACCACGAAGACCTCGACCCCGATCCGCGCTGCCAAGTCGGCAAGCCTCCTTAGATTCTCCTCGTTGACGTTAAAGTACAGGGTCTCCCACGTGTTGAAGATCACGGGCCTCGGCCTCCCCGCGTGGTTCTTGGGGAGGACGACGCGCCTCTGGAAGCGGTGTAGGAGCCTGCTGAGCGTTCCGAACCCGCCGTCGCTATATGCCGCGACCAATCGGGGGGTTACGAATCTCTCACCCGGGGCCAGGAACCAGTTAAAGTCGAAGTCGTTTATACCAGCCGAGAGCCTCAGCTGTTCGTGTCCAACATACTCAGCCACTATCTTCCAATTGCCGCTCCAGGCTAGTAGGCAGGCCCAGACCTCGCCCTCCTCCTCATCGGCCCCACCCCGGTCGAGGAAGGCTACAGGGTTCAGCTGGTGGCTAGTGGTTCCACGCCTGCTCTCCAGCACCTTCTTACCGGCCCGGAGATTCTCCTCCTCGACCCTCGTCTCTCCTGCCCAATGCCCAGCGAGGTAAGTCAGCCTCCAAGGCCTCCCGTAGGGCAGGCAGAGGGACCCGGAAAGAGCCTCCTCAAGCCTTACTGGGACGGACCCATCGTTAAGAACCTCGGCCCACCTAACGAGGATGTTATACTCTGGGTAGGACTTGTAGTGGAGTGTAACTTTGAGGTCGTATCCTATGTCACGCATCTCCACAGCTAGGTGATCATCACCCTCGATTACGTGTCGCGAATAGCGGAGCACGCAGTCCCTGACACCGTCTGGGAGCTCCGCCTTCAGACAGGGCTCCATAAATCTCAGGCCGCCGAAGGTGCTATACTCCTCCCGAAGCAAATGCGAGGCGGGCTCGAAGGGGAAGTGACCCGAGACAGCAGCAAAGTCCCTTACAGACTCTACTGCGCCTCCCCAGTGCAGATTGACTAGCGTCTGATCCTGCGCTAGGCCCATGACGTATGAAGCGCGGCCGAGACGGATAAGCCAGACCCGAGACGACGGATCAAAAGAGATACGGCTCACAAGAAACGAGTCCCTCTACGCGTTTATTTCCTTTTCCCCCCACCTGTGGAAGGGTCAAAGGATTTTGCGTTTAGGTGATAAGCTTATTTCTAAGAACTGAGCGAGTAGCGTCATGACGCTCTTCAAGCGGCGGTACTATCTGCCCGCCACGCCGCGCGAGGTCCACGACTTTTTCCTTGACGTTAGGAACATGGAGCGGGTCTGGCCCCCAGAACTCGGTATGAAGGTCGTCGAGAGGATGGACAGCGTCTTCAGGGTTCGCTTCAGACTCCTCGGACAGATATGGACCGCTAGCTTCAGGATAATTGAGGAGCCAGAATATCGTCAGAGGCACGAGACCCTGGACTTCCCCTTCGGAGTACTTAGACACAGTATCGAGATAGCTCCCTCCGAGGGCGGCTCTATCGTATCCGAGTATGTAGAGCTTAGGTCTAGGATACCCTTCGCCTCCAGATTTCTTGCCCGAGTCTGGGACTATCGCGAAGCGATGATCAAGAGGAGCTTCGGCCTCGACGTCCAAGCCATCTATAGGGACCCCACGAGGATAGGTCTCCTTGCTGGGACGGCGATCTCGATGGGCGCTGTGGCCGCAGCGGTAGCCCTCACCTTGGCACCCACCCAGTACGACAGCCTCATTGGATTCCTGACAAGGCTGGCGTCGTGGTTGCTTCTCTGGTTCTTCACCCACGACCTCGCTCATCTTGCAGTCGGCGCGCTGGTTGGGGTCAAGTTCAGCCATTACTATCTCGGCCTCTCCAACGTAGTTAGGCTGGGCATCCTGCCACGTGCCTTGAGGCTGGCACCCCTCGCTCTCGGGATTAGGATCGATAGGGAGAGAACCCGAGCATCACCACGCGGCTACGCCGCCATGTATGCCGCCGGGCCCCTAGCCTCCATGTTCACGCCCTTACTTGTCCCCGCCGCGATGCTGCTAGACCAGCCAACAAGCACAGCAGGCCTCCTCTTCCTAGCGGCCTCGTTGGCGAACATCGCTTTCACCTCCTACTTCAGCCCCAAGGCGGGCTGCTTCGCCAAGGCATCTAAAGCCCTGAGGCGGGCGAGGAGTGGCTCACGCGGAGCCCCCTAACACACTTATTAGCGGGCCGAGAGCCAATAACTATTGATGGCGCGTCTATCTGGAGTTAGGGTTGCAATAGTCGCGGGGCCAGAGTTCGAGGATCTGGAGCTCTTTTATCCGCTGTATAGGTTGATGGAGGAGGGGGCGGAGGTGAAGGTCATTGCACCCGAGAAGAAGACGTATAGTGGAAAACACGGCCTGACCATAAATGCCGACACCACCTTCAGCGAGTCCTCACCCGAGGATTTCCACGCCCTCTTCATACCGGGGGGCTGGATGCCCGACAGGGTCAGGCGCGACAGGACGGCGGTTGAGTGGATCAGGCGCTTCGCAGAGCTGGGAAGACCCATAGGCGCTATTTGCCACGGCCCACAGCTACTGATATCAGCCAAGGTTGTCAGGGGCTACACCCTTACCGCAGTCGCGGCGATCAAGGACGACCTCGAGAACGCGGGCGCGACCTACCTAGACCGCCCCGTCGTCAGGGACAGAAACCTAGTAACGGCGAGGATACCGCCAGACCTACCGCACCTCATGCCCGAGTTCATCAAGCACCTACAGGAATCCTCACAGGTCGTCGAGGCGGCAAGATAGACTCGCTGCCGTAACCTAAGCCATATCTAAAGTCCACCCTCTCTTATTTCTGCCTCAACGATAACCCAAATGGGTCCACTCGCGTAGGCACAGCACCAAACTGCTAATGCCTTAATCTACAGCATAATCTAACATCTTTTGCAAGCACTGTTAATCTAACCCACTGAAGCTGGCGATGACGGCGCATCCACGTCGAGAGGAACGCTGACACGGGGGTAGTGTCCGGAGACCTAGCGTGTAGACCTGCTGGGTCTTCTCCGCCTTGACCGGTGGGGTGTCCTCGTAGGTTAGGCTTAAATCTTGGGCTGAGCACCTAGTCTCGCCCACCCACATGCGCCCTCAAGAAGAGTGCGGGTGGGCTCGATTAGTATAGTGGGCCTGGGTAGTATAGCCAGGTCTAGTATCGGCGGCTGTCGCCCGCCGGACCCGGGTTCAAATCCCGGCCCAGGCGCTGCGTGGAAAAGTGTTTGGCATGGACGAGGTGCTAGCCGTCTTTAGGCTGTGCGTGGGGGGCTGTTTTCATTGAGGCCTGTGCTTGCTTAGCGTTGATGACGCATTCTCCGGGAAAATATTTGAGGGAGGGGGTCCTTACTCTTGTTGGGCCGGGGTCCCATAGTGGCTATTGGGGCGGCCTCGAGATCTGGCTGATGCTCTGGCCGGATGGGATAGCCGCTGCCCCCAAGGGGGGCGCGAGGGTTCGAATCCCTCCCCCGGCGCGCATCATGATGCCTCTTTAGCCGGGAGGCCTTTAGCTTTCTGGCGCTTGGCTGAAGCGGCTCTCCTTATCTCGCTGGCGACTCTCCGGCAAGCCTCGCGGACCTTGGGCGACATCTCGGAGCCCGGCTCGAAGCAGTCTCCCTCTATCCCATAGATCGTTATCTTGGGGGGGAGCACTCCTAAAGCCTCGGCGAGCTCAAGGACCTCGTTCAGGGGCATCGTGTGGGAAGACCTCCAGCCCCCCTGAGAGGAGAGTCTTCGAAGATCCCTAAGCCTATGGATCCTGCCGACCTTCGTGACGCGTCCCACCGCGTCCACTATTATCAGCTTCTCTTGCGGTGTCATGATCGTGTGGAGTGCCTCGGCGGCCGAGTGCGCCTTGACTACGCGTATGTTGGGTGTTCCCGTGAGTAGATCCGCGACTAGGTGGCCGGCTCCGTCGTCTCCTCTCGCCGGGTTGCCTAGGCAGACGACCGTTACTCCCCGCTCCCTTCTACTCCTCCTCAATCTCCAGCCTGAGGAAGTGGGTTGCACATGAGATGCATGGGTCGTAGTTCCTTATGGCCTGCTCGAACCTCCAGGTAGCCCTCTCCCTAGGGAGCCTGATGAGCTGTGGGGCGATGGCCCTGAGGTCCTCCTCAATCCTCTTCTGGTTCTGCGCCGTTGGAGGCACTATTTTGGCTGACAGCACTCTACCATCGTCAGAGACTTCGTACCTGTGGTAGAGTATTCCCCTCGGGGCCTCGGTGCAGCCGGAGCCCCTGCCGGCCCTCACCTTTAACTCCACCCTCGGCCTCTCCGGCTCCTTATACTCGTCGATGATCCTCAGGGCCTCCTCAAAGGCGTAGAGCGTCTCGGCTACCCGAGCTATTATGCTCTTGAAGGGGTTTCGGCAGGGCGTCGAGAATCCTATGTCGGCCAGGGCCTCCCTTGTCTCGTCTGCGAGCTTGTCGCGGTTAAGGTTGATGCGTGAGAGTGGGCCGACCATGTAGGATCCGCGCCCCTTGATACGTGAGTGGAGTGCGTTGGAGTGGGGCACCTGCTCCTCCTCGAAGTAGTCCTCGTACTCTGGGATGGATATGTCGAGCCCCTTGTTGGAGACTATGCGGCCCTCGTTCATCGGATACTCTTTTGGGTGGCTTAGGGCCACGAACTCGTAGTCCTGCTCAAAACTCGGGAAGTTAAGCTCCGCGACCCAAGAGAGCAAAGTCTTGGTAAGCGCCTTCCCCTCCTTCAGCTCCGGCTTCAATGCCTCTAGCCTCCTCTTCGTGGGCACCTTGTAGAAGCCTCCGACGCAGACAGAGACTGGGTGGACCTCCCTCCCGCCCATCAGTGCCACTAGGTCGTTCCCGATCTTCTTCACACGCAGGGCGGTCTTCACTATCTCGGGATGGTCCTTAGCCATCCTTATGGCGTCGGCGTATCCGAGAAAGTCGGGGGCGTGGAGGAGGAAGGCGTGGAGTATGTGGCTCTCTATCCACTCGCCGCAGTAGATCAGCCGCCTGAGCTCTCTTAGCGGCCCCTCGACCCTTACGCCGAATATGCTCTCCAAGGCGTGGACTGAGCTCATCTGGTAGGCTACTGGGCAGATCCCGCAGATGCGCGCGGTTATGTCCGGAACATCATAATACATCCGGCCCACGAGCAGTGCCTCGAATAGTCGCGGAGGTTCGAAGATCCTGAACTTGACGTCCACCACCTCGCCGTCCCGCACCTTCACGTAGAGGGCTCCCTCGCCCTCGACCCTCGCGAGGTAATCCACGCGATACTCCTTCTCCCTAGCCGACAAGCTTCTCCTCCACCTCCCTGAAGCCCGGGGCCCAGGCATTAAACAATCTAAACATGTTGACAGCCTCCTCCTTCCTCACTCCGAGATTTGTGAAGCGCTTGGCGAGTGAAGACGTGTTGGGGCTCTCCTTTGGACCATAACAACCGTAGCATCCGCGCCCGTATTCCGGGCAGATGGCGCCGCAGCCCGCCTGCGTCACTGGGCCTAGGCACGGGACCCCCTGGCTAACCATTATGCAGACGGTACCGTTGAGCTTGCACTGGACGCATACGCTGTAGTTAGGTATGTTGGGTGCTCGGCCCGCTAGGAGCGCGGACATGACCTCGAGGAGCTGGTACTTGTTGATCGGGCATCCACGCAGCTCGAAGTCAACCTTGACGTGCTCGGAGATTGGTGTGGACTTGTCGAGCGTCTCTATGTACTCGGGCTTGGCGTAGACGTACTTCATGAACTCTGCAGACCCCTTCCAGTTCCTCAGGGCCTGAATACCGCCGGCGGTGGCGCAGGCGCCTATGGCTATCAGATATCTGCACTGGGCCCTGATCTCTCTAATCAGCTCCGCCTCGTGGGGTGTCGTAACGCTCCCCTCCACGAGCCCGACGTCGTACGGGCCCTTGACCACGGCGCGGGACGCCTCGAGGAAGTAGGCTATCTCGAACTTCTCGCCTATCGCGAGAAGCTCCTCCTCAAGGTCTAGTATGCTTAGCTGGCACCCATCGCAGGATGCGAACTTGAAGACAGCGATCTTAGGCCTGGGCGCGGCCATCAGACCTCCCTCCTCCCGAAGAAGCTCCCTATCTCGCTGAACCTGAAGACGGGCCCGTCTTTACAGACGAAGTATGGGCCGAACTGGCAGTGCCCGCAGAGCCCGACCCCACACTTCATGTTCCTCTCCATCGAGATGAAGATCTGGTCCTCTGGTAGACCTTGGTTCTTGAGCTCCGCGACGGTGAACTTCATCATTATCTCGGGTCCGCAGACCAGAGCTATTGTGTTGGCTGGGTCGAGTCTGATGTGTCTGAAGAGGGTTGTTACGACGCCGATGTATCCCCTCCACCTCTCGTCGCCCTTATCAACAGTTACGAGGAACTGTGTGTCCAGCCGGCCCCTCCACCTCTCTATCTCGTGCTTGTAGAGGAGGTCTGGTGGGGTTCGGGCGCCGTACAGGACGTAGAACTTTCCATACTTCTCGCGATTCTGCACTATATGGTATATGGCTGGCCGGAGGGGGGCCAGACCAATCCCTCCCGCAACGATCGCGACGTCCTTGCCCTCAGCCTCCTCAAGCGGCCAGCCTCGCCCGTAGGGTCCTCGGTACCCGATCAGCTCACCACGCCCCTTCCCCGCGAGGGCGCCCGTGACGGCGCCGACCGACCTCACCGTGTGCTCTAGGTAGCGCCTGTTGGCCGGGTCTCCGCTGATAGATATGGGGACCTCTCCGACGCCGTATGCGTATAGCATGCTGAACTGACCCGGCTTGAAGGTGGGGGGCTGGCCGTTTAGCGGTCTCATCCGGATCGTCATGGTGTCAGGCGTCTCGCGCGTCTTGGCGAAGACCCTGTACCAGGTGATGGCGAAGGGGTCGAGGGGGGCTTCGGCCCGGGCTAGTTGTTGGACCATCTACCCGCCACCCCCATAGATGTCGATAAGCCTCATCCGCGCCGCCCTGAGCCTGTCGGCCACGATTCTCACCAACTTCTGATAGACTTTGTAGCCGAACTGGGCGTCCTCCTCCATCATCCTCATGAGCTTCTCGCTGTCTAGTGAAAGGGCTAGAGTGTTCTCCACCGTCACCGCCCCTGACGCTTTCTTGTAGGGCTCGACGAGCGAGGACCAGCCCAGCACCTCTCCCGAAGAGATCGTCTCGTATCTGAACTCGCCCTTCCCAGGGATGTAGAAATAGAGCGCGACCCTGCCGTAGACTATTAGGTAGAGCCTCCTGTGGATCTCGCCCTCCTCGAAGATTCTCTGGCCCGCTGTGAATCTCACCACTTTGGTGATCCTTGCTAGCTCGCCGACCTTTTCCTCCGGGAAATCTCTGGTGAATGGGTGGTCTCTTAGAAGGGTTAGGACGTCGACTTGCTGCTCCATCAACCCCCACCTCCCTCCACGCTAGCCCTCACCCGCCCGGCCTCCACCGTTATGTCGATCCCAACGGGGCACCAGGTTATGCATCGGCCGCAACCCACGCAACCCAGGACTCCGAACTGGTCTATCCATGTCGCGAGCTTATGCGTCAGCCATTGCCTATACCTGCTGAGTATGCTAGCTCTGATGGGGCCGCCGTGTATGTAGGAGAATTCTTGGGTGAAGCATGAGTCCCATCTCCTCCACCTCTCGGCGCCCTCCTCCGTGAGGCGTGTGACCTCTTCGACGCTTGTGCAGAAACATGTGGGGCAGACCAGGGTGCAGTTAGAGCAGGCGAGGCATCTCTCGGCAACATCCTTCCAGGCCTCGCTCTCGAGGCCCCTGTAGAGCGCCTCCTTCAGGCCCGAGACCTCGAGCCTCTTCACGAACCTCCCGAGCCCCTGCTCAAGAAGCCTCTCAGCCCCCTCAACCTCCTCGGTAGTGGCATCCCTCGCGCCGATCCTCTCGAGGAGTCTCAGCCCCGCCTCGCTCCCGACCCTCGCCACGAAGTAGTGCTGTCCGTCCAGAAGGACTTCTGTCAAGCCGACGTCGAAGCCGGATTTAGCGGCAGGCCCCGTGCCGACGGATGCGCAGAAGCAGTTGGCGCCGGGCTCGTAACAGTCCACCGCGACTATGAAGACCGAGCCGCGCCTAGTTAGGTACACCCGATCGACGTAGGGCCCCTGCAGCAGCACCTTGTCCAGCACGCCTATGGCTGACAAGTCGCAGCTCCTCACACCTATGAAGGCCATCTTCTCATGGCCGTCTTGGCAGGGCGTGACCTTCCCGTCCTTCCCTATGGATAGGAGCCTCACCCTTGGGGGGTAGAGGAACCTCTTCCACGAGTGGGGCCCAACGACGTAGCCGAAGTAGGCGTCGTCGCCCCTCTGCTCGACCCTATACGAGCCAGGGGCCTGGAGGTCCCTCAGCCCGACTGGGAGATCCGCCGCCGACCAGATCTCGTCATAGATTATCGCGCCGTCCCTATGGACGGGCCCTATGACGACGTAGCCGTCTGCCCTCAGCTCCGAGATAAGACGGTCGAGATCAGAGGTAGATAAAAACCATCGTTGACCCTCACGGGTAGAGGAGTTTTCCCCCATCCGCACCGACTTGCGCGCTACTTTATTTAAATATTGACAACTTGTAGAGTAGGAGCTCATTCTACTGCATTTAAGCGCATATAGGGGTTCAGACAGGGATGCCTGCCCTGAGGAGGGCCTGCCTGAGTGCTCCGGAAAACCTCGTACTTAGCAGCCTGCCCGCCCCAGCCTTACCGACCAAACCCTCCAGCTCCTCGTCGTACGGGATTTGGCCGAGGAATCGCGCCCCCATCTCGCCCGCTGCCCCCTCCACGTCGCTTCGAGCCCCAGCGGCGGCCATGTTCTCCACGACTCCGAGCACCTCGATCCCGAGGCCCCTCAGAATCTCGATGGAGCGCCTAGACGCTGAGAGGGAGAGGGGAGAGGCTGTTGTGACGATCAGGGCCCCCCTCCGGCCGCGAAGGTATCTGGCCGCAGAGAGAAGCTCGTCACCCGTCCCAGGGGGGAGGTCTACGACTAGGTAGTCCAGCGGACCGAACGCCGTGAGCGCCACGACCTCCTTCACCACCTCCTCCTTCGCAGAACCCGAGAGGGGCAAGGGCCTACCCCGCACAAGGAGATCGATCGACATCACACTCACCCCCTCAACACGCGGCGGGACGATGCCATCGCTGGTCTCGGCCGGGGCGTCTGAGACGCCGAGGATCGCGAGGGAGGAGGGGCCGTGGAGGTCTAAATCTAGAAGCCCAGTCTCATGTCCTGAGCGTGCGAGTAGGAGA
>Ga0197142_1000070_pt1 | contig 80921 bp, 75 predicted proteins | sample GBS60_MetaG_FD_148614 | JGI IMG/M metagenome (GOLD analysis project Ga0197142, IMG submission 148614) | Sediment microbial communities from Great Boiling Springs, Gerlach, Nevada, United States - GBS 60_MetaG | ecosystem: Environmental > Aquatic > Thermal springs > Hot (42-90C) > Sediment... | reverse complement strand
TTAATCAGAAGAACCGAGTTTTTCCCTCTTGCCCTTTCAAGGAGAGCAATCACCACAGCACTGCTTGCCCTTTTTGCAAGGGTTATGCGATTACCGAGGGGAAGAGACGGAATCTTCTCTTTAATTAATTGTTCGATCTTCTGCCTTATATTTATATGGATATTCTGATTCCTTGAAAGGTCTGCAAGGTCAAAGAGCCTGAGGAATTTTATAAGTGAGAGGGTTATCCTCTGGGGTGTCTTTGGATTTTTACAGAGGGCGAGTTTCAGTCTATAGCTATCCCTGAATCTTGTTGCGCTTGCAAGAAGGCTCAGACACTCTGGTGGTGTCCTTCTGCTCTCTGCAAGGGCTATTGCCATTTCTTCAGTGAAGTCCTTATGGAAGAGCAACTCTTCTATCTTATCTGGAGCAGATGGCCAAGGAAGGTTACGCTCTTTTAAAAGTTTCCAGAGGTCCTCCATATTAAATTTTAGCACAAATTTTTCTCTTAATAGGTTATAATAATTTCTATGTCTGGTATGACAATAACTGAGAAGATCCTTGCTGAGCATTGTGGTAAGGAAAGAGTATATCCAGGTGACCTTATTTATGCAAAGGTAGACCTTGTTCTTGCCAATGATATTACAGCACCTATTGCCATAAAGGAATTCGAGAAGATTGGAGCAAGGGATGTTTTTGACCGAAACAGGATCGCCTTTATCCCTGACCACTTCACTCCCCAGAAGGATATAAAGGCTGCTGAGCAATGCAAACTCCTGAGGGACTTCTCAAGGAAGTATAAACTCAGTCTTTATTTTGAAGTCGGCAGGGTAGGAATCGAACATGCCCTCCTTCCAGAGCAGGGCCTTGTTGTGCCAGGTGACCTTGTTATAGGTGCTGACAGCCACACCTGCACCTATGGAGCCCTTGGTGCCTTTGCTACAGGTGTTGGTTCTACTGATGTGGCAGCTGCAATGGCAACGGGAGAATGCTGGTTCAAGGTACCTGAATCAATGAAGTTTATCTTTTATGGAAAACTCCAAAAATGGGTTGGAGGGAAAGACCTTATATTGCATGTGATAGGTGATATTGGTGTGGATGGAGCCCTCTACAGGGCCATGGAGTTTGAGGGTGAGACCATCAGGAATCTTCCAATGTATGGAAGGCTCACCATTTGTAATATGGCCATAGAAGCAGGTGGAAAGACAGGTATTATTGTGCCTGACAGTATAACTGAAGAGTATGTGAAAAACAGGGCAAAAAGACCCTATAAGTTCTATACCTCTGATCCAGATGCTAATTATGTAGAGATAAAAGAATACGATGCATCTAAGATGGAGCCCCTCGTAGCGTGCCCCCATCTTCCATCTAATGTAAGGCCAGCAAGGGAACTTACACACATAACCATTGATCAGGTTGTTATCGGTTCCTGCACAAATGGAAGGCTTGAAGACCTTAGGGAGGCTGCTACGGTCCTTAAGGGCAGAAAGGTGAATCCAAATGTGAGGCTCATTGTAATACCGGCTACCCAGCAGATTTATAAAGAGGCAATGAAAGAAGGTCTTATTGATATATTCATAGATGCCGAGGCAGTTGTGTCAGCACCTACCTGTGGCCCCTGTCTTGGTGGCCATATGGGGATCCTTGCAAAGGGTGAGAGGGCTATTGCCACAACAAACAGGAATTTTGTTGGAAGAATGGGCCATCCAGAAAGCGAGGTATATCTCAGTAATCCTGCTGTTGCTGCTACGAGTGCTGTCCTTGGAAGGATCGGCCATCCAGAAGAACTGGGCCTTTAATTTTAGAACTGACCTGAACTTATGCTCTTAATCCTTCTATTAAGTTTTATCCAGAGATAGGCACCTGTTCCTACTATTGTAAAGGCAAGGATGTGTTTTACTATCAATGCTGGGACCTGGCCCTTTCCAGCCATGCTTGCCCATTCAAGGTCTTTGTAGAATATGGTTCTTGGGACTCCACCAATGAGTATCCAGTAAAGGGAGAACTTTGCAAGTCTCGTTATACTTTTATAAAGAGAAATAAAATATGGCAGGGTTTCAGGACCCTTAAACCTCTCGTATCTCTTTAAAACAATCCACATAGTGACACCACTTGCAGCAAGAAGGGCAGTGGCAACATCATGGAAATAATTATTCAACATTATAAGGATGCCGAGTTCAGGACTCATAGTTTATTATAAGATAAGGATTCCCATTTTTTCTTGACTTTGCATACTGCCTGAAGGCCCTTCCCTGGGGATACTGAATCATCCATGATGTTATGTGGCTCATGGGAAAGCCCTTCCAAGAGATCTGGAATATTCTTGATATAATCCTTGGAAGAGTAAAGAGCCGTGCCCTGAGGTCAATAAGAAGCTCCTCCCTTTCCTGAGGACTCATTGTCGGATGTTCAAAAACAGCATGATTTCCGTCAAAGAAGTCCCATTCAAGACCAGGGATCATATAGTCCCTGTATTGTTCATATAACTCCGTGCCAGGAAATGGCGTTGTCATTACAGGATGGGCAGAGACCTTCAGTTCATCACAGAGTTTCAGTATCCCTTCAAAGTCTTCTCTTACATCCTGTCTTCCACCAACCATGATAAAGAGCATCACCTCTATACCGTGGTCACGAATCTTCTTAATGGCATCTCGTCTCTTTTTTGCCTGCTTTGATGTAGCCTTATATTCTTCAAGGCTTCTGAGATTGTTAGACTCCCAGCCAACAAGCACAGCTGTCAGACCGGCAGAGCGGGCATACTTCAATAACTCATCAGCCCTTGGATGTTCAACGGATACAAGGTCACCAGAGCCAAACCACCATTTCCCTTTTATGCTCTTTGACATCTCCCTGTATAATTCAATTGTGTGATTGATATTCACTCCCCAGATATTGTCATCAATACCCCAGAAGAGCCTGTATTTGCTTGATGCCACCTCTTCAATAACCTCATCAATAGGCCTTACTCTTACCTTTCCTCCAAAGAATTTATGAACAGAGCAGAAGGTACATCTGTGAGGGCAACCTCTGGATGTCTGGAAATAACCATAGACATATCTCGTCCTCCATAAGTTCGTAACGGGCCTGGGAAGCCCCTTTAGCTCGGGAAAACCTCCATTATAAACAGGTTTGAGTTTACCCCTCTGGGCATCATCAAGAACCTCTCTCCAGACATTTTCTGCCTCACCGAGGACAATAGTTTTGCCTCCTCTGGAAGGGCTGTTACATGAATCCCTCCAAGAACTACCTTTTTTCCAAGGGCCCTCAGCCTGTCTGCCATCCTGTAAACCCAGGGAGCCTGAGGGGTCAGGACTGTAAAGCCAATGAGGTCTGCCTCTATATATTCAGGATCAAAAGGCTCTTTATTGGCATCAATTAGATCGACCTCTGTATCAGGTCTTACGGAATAGGTGAGACCTGTAAGGTATTCAAGGACAGGTGGTGCTATTGGAAGACCCTTTGACTTTTGTCCGCCTTTGCCAAAGGGTGGTGAAACAAGGATGACCTTCATGGTACCTGCTTGGTGGTGAAAGTAACAGTTACAGTTGCCTTCCGGGAATTCTTTATCTCTAAAACTTTATTTCTTATCTCCTCTGGATTTATTAATGCACCCCCTGGTCTTCCATAGAAAAGGACTTCAGCATCATTAACGGAAAGCCTCACATCTTCTACCATCTGACCTGCATTAAGTTCAACAACAAGAAATCTCTTTATAAGGTTGGAAAGCTCTTTAAGCCTCTCTTCAGGAAAAGGCCAGAGGGTTATTGGTCTAAAAAGACCTGCCCTGACACCGTCCTCTCTAAGCCTTCTCACCGCAGATAGACATACCCTTGCAGCTATTCCAAAGGCAACAAGGACAATCTCTGCATCCTCCGTCAGGTACTCTTCAAACCTTACTTCTCTTTCCTTGATTCTTTTATACTTTGCCTGAAGGATATAATTCCTCCTCTCAAGCTCTCCTTCCCCCATGTAAAGAGACTTTATCACATTTGGTGCCCTGCCTTTTGCTCCTGTAACAGCCCAGTTCTTTGGCGGAAGGTTCTCTGGTGGTTCGTAGGGTCTCTGGTAAAGGGGCTCCATGATTTGACCTATTACGCCATCACCAAGGATCATAACAGGATTTCTGTATTCATCAGCCTTGTCAAAGGCAAGCATGGTAAGGTCCCAGAGCTCCTGAAGACTGAAGGGTGCAAAGACAATCAATCTATAATCACCATGACCTCCACCCTTTACAGCCTGAAAATAATCTGCCTGACTTCCTGATATATTGCCAAGTCCTGGCCCACCTCTCTGCATATTCACTATTACTGCAGGAAGTTCAGCACCTGCAAGATAGGATATTCCTTCCTGCTTAAGACTTATGCCAGGGCTTGATGATGAGGTCATCGCCCTCGCACCAGCTGCAGAAGCACCATATACCATGTTTATTGCTGCAAGCTCACTCTCAGCCTGAATAAATACTCCTCCAACCTCGGGCATCCTCCAGGACATATATTCAGGTATTTCGTTCTGGGGAGTAATAGGATAGCCAGCATAGAATCGGCAACCAGCCTGTATTGCAGCCTCAGCACAGGCCTCGTTTCCTTTCATGAGAATCTTTTTCATAATGTTTATTATAACATGCTTCGCCACTCGAATTGCCTCATCAAAAATCTAAACTAAACTGAATCGTTGCCTCACTTAAAAATCTAAACGAAAATATCAAAATAGTCTTCTGAAATAAACTTTCAGGAGGCAGAAAATGGGGTTAACGATGAAAGAGATTTGGTGGCAAAAATAACAGTAAAGGCAATAACAAGAGGACTATCTGAGAGGTATAAAAAGGCAACAAAGAAAAGGAGAATTTAGGGAGGAAAAATTAGGGAGAGTCCCCAATTTTTCTACTTTACTCCATATAAAAAATATGCTATCCTTTTATATGCTTCAAAGACTCGAAAATTCCACAGTATGGAAGATCCTCCTCCTCCTGAAAAAGCACGGAGAGATGTCCATTGAGGATATGAGTAATGCCCTGAATATCACCACCATTGGCGTAAGACAGCACATATTGAATCTTGAAAGGAATGGATATGTCACCTACCAGATGAGAAAAAAAGGAGTTGGAAGACCAGGCTATATCTATAGCCTCACAAAGAAGTCAGAAGAACTATTTCCTGATAGTTATAAAAAATTTGTCCTTGAAACCCTTCAGGATATAGAAGAAACAGATGGAAGAAACAAGATTGAGCAGATCTTCAGGAGAAGAAAGGAGAGGCTCTTTGCGAAGAAAAGCCTGCTCCTTAAAGATGCAAAAAATTTTAAGACAAGAATCTCCCTCTTTGCTAACTCATTAAAAAGCGATGGTTATTTAATAGATCTCATTGAAAGACCTGATGAAATAGAACTTATACAGTATAATTGCCCTATCTCTGCTGTCTCGAGCAATTATAAAGAGGCATGCAAATATGAGCTTGAGCTTTACAGAGAACTCTTTGGAAATGGAGTAGAAAGGCTCTCCTGCGCCTCTGAAGGCAATAGATACTGCCTCTATAAAATACCACTCAGCAATTAGTGTTCCGTCACCTATTGCTTATTATATAGGGGTTAGGGAGTAGGGGTTAGACTCTTTCCTACACCCTAATCCCTACACGCTATTCCTCATCTAAAGCCTATAGCCTGATTTTTATTAAGCCTCTTCTATTGAGGATGGCCTGTCCCCATCTGTGACTGGCTGAGGGACTCGAGCTCTTTTTCATTTATAGTAATCTTATACTGTTTCTGGAGTTCATCAACATATTTATTAAAGGCCTCTGCCTGTTTGTTTTCAAGTATAGATTCCCTTATCCTGTCCTTAATTGCCTCGAACTCAACAACCTTGCCACCCTGTTTTAAGGCATTCTTGTTTTTTTCATAGAACTCCCTAACCTCTTTATCGCTTACCTCTATATTAGAAAGCTCCTTCTTCAAGAGAAGCCTTATGGCAGCAATCTTCTGAAACTCCTCGACCCTTGCTTTATACTCCTTCTGAAGCCTTTCAAGCTGTGTCTGGTACTCTTTTTTAAATTCCTCCACCTGCTGATGGTACTCTTTATCTTTGTTATACCCTTTTTTCTTTGCCTCTGCATAAAGGATCTCTGTCTTTATAAGCTCATCCACAAGCTTCTTCATCCCCTCGGTGCCCTGAAAGAACTGAAGGGCGTAAGGTGGTAGGGTTTCCAGTTTTCTTGTTACATCTTCTCTTGTAATTGGTGTTTCATTAACCTTTGCAATAACTGAACCAGAAGACTTCTTATTGCATCCAGAAAAAATCATTAATGTCCCTATGATGGTAAGGCCTATAATTATTGACTTCTTCATCTTAGCTCCTTTTGGATTAACATTTTTTCAGGCAAAGCCTGCATTGATTATAACATAATTATATACTGCAGACCTATTCTTATGATTTATATCATGGTTATAATCTCATTGTGGTAGTAAACTAATTCTATAAACACTCACTTGGAGTGTACGATAAAAATTAAGGAGGTATAAAAATGGTAGTAGAAAGAAAAAGGGTTACAAAGGATTCTATAATAGGAGATGTAATAAAAGATATCCCTGAAGCAAAGGCGGTGATAGAGAAGTATTTTGGTAATGGTTGTTTTACCTGTCCGGGGATAAAACTTGAATCTATCTCTTTTGGTGCCATGATGCACAATATGGATCCACAGAAGATTGTAGACGAGATAAATGCACTGTTGGAGGAATAAAAGATGGCAAAAGAAACAGTTATTGAACTAAAATGCTTTGTGTGCGGAACAGATAATCCCCAGATGGTCTATCTGCCCTGTTATCATGAAGGAAAAGAAAAGATAGTCTGTGTGAGGTGTTTGCCGGTACTCATTCACGGGGCTCATTAAGAGAAGCAGGTACTTCGGAGGACTCACCCTTTAATTTTACCTTACTATATTTTCCCGGCGCCATACGGAATAGATGGTAAGCCTATAGCGTGGAGCTTACCCTCATCCTAAAGCCTAAGGCCTGAAACTTATAGCCTTTTATGGCGGAGAGGGTGGGATTCGAACCCACGATCCCATAAAGGGATAGCGGTTTTCGAGACCGCCCCGTTCAACCACTCCGGCACCTCTCCTCCTACCACAGGCTACATATCTTTTTTGCTTTATAATAACATAACACTAAGGCAGTAGAGCGATCGAGCACTCAGCCGAGGAGATTGTGAAGCACAACCTGATTGCTTGCTCCTACCTTTAGTTACAACGCTGAGCGCTCGGCGATAGTGCGACAGTCAAATAGCGAAGTAGAGAAGTAGACCAGCAGAGCAGAAGTTTTTAAAGGGGCTTTAGCCCCTTTAAATCTCCAAAATATAATTTTTTTAATTGAATAATTTGAATAATAGGGAGTTTGAGGGACAAAGTCCCTCAAAGAAAGAAATATCTATTCCATAATATCCTGCTGCTCTGTTGCTCTGCTGCACTGCTGCTCTATCTTCAGCCTATTGTTTTTGACAGCAGTGAGTTATAATAATACTATGAAGCCCACAAAGAAGATACTTTTTCTCCTGCTGTGTGCGCTGAGTTATGGATGCGTTATAAATATCTCCATGTGGCCTGAAGAGCAGCCCCTTAAAGAACAGGTCATTGAAGGAACAGGCAGGCAAAAGATATTACTCATACCCCTTACAGGAACTATTACAGAAGATGGAAGGAATTCACAGGTAAGCCTGATCAAAGAGATGCTCCAGATAGCTGAAAAGGACAGTTACATTAAAGGTCTTGTATTGAGGATAGATTCACCTGGTGGCACCGTTAATGCCTCTGATGTGATCTACCACGAGATAAGGAGATTCAAAGAAAAGAAGACCCTTCCTGTTTATTGCCTGATAGACGGTATTGGTACATCAGGAGCATATTATATCTCCATGGCCTGTGACAGGGTCTATGCTACCCCATCTTCCATTACAGGAAGTATCGGTGTTATCGCCATGAAGTTTAATGTAGAACCCCTGATGTCAAAGATAGGTATCCAGCATGAGGTTGTAAAGTCAGGAGACAAGAAGGACTTCTGGTCGCCCTTCAGACCATCTACCCCTGAGGAGAAGGAGATATTCCAGAGAATAATAGATGAGCTTTATGAAAGATTCTTAAATGTTATTTATGAGGGAAGACAGAAGACTCTCTCCATAGAAAATTTAAGAAGACTTGCAGACGGGAGGGTTTATACATCAGAACAGGCTTTAAAAGAAAGGCTCATAGATGGAATAGCTTACATGGACAAGGTAATAGAAGAGCTAAAAAAGGAACTAAATCTTAAAGAGGCAAGAATCGTTAGATACTATCACCCAGGAACCTACAGACCTACCTTCTATTCTCACAGTGAAATAAACCTCTCTTTATCAATTAAGGAGCTTACAGGATTGGATTCCGTAAGATTCATGTATCTCTGGATGCCATGACTTATGAATTGGTCTATGCTATAATATTACAAGCCTATTGCTAAAGGTAATCGGCATAAGGAGGTAAAGTTAATGGGCTACACAATTCCTGTAAAGGTCTATGAATTACTTGAAGAAAAGCTTGGAAAAGATATAGCCTCCGCACTTACTCTGGTAATTGAAGAGTCTATCCGTTCAGCCCTTGAAGACTCTAAAGATAGACTCAAAATAACTATCTCTGAAGAACTTAAGCAGGAGCTCGCTACAAAGTATGACATTGAACTGGTTAAAAAAGAGATAGATGTGGTTAGAAAAGAGATAGAACTTGTAAAACTTGAGTTTAAAAAAGATCTCAGAATAGCTACCATTATTCTCCTTGCTGCTATAATTATCTTGAACCAGAATTCTATTGAATTTATAGCAAGACTTATAGGGATTCTAAAATAAAAAAAGAACCTTCAGCCTATTATCTTCAACCTGTGTATAATTTCTATGCCTTTATCAAGGGTCTCTGCAATATCTCTCCTCTTGTTCTGAGCAACAAACTCTCTCTCAAAGGCATCAGCAAAGTCAAGCATAACCCTGTCCTGCTCCGTAAGGCCTTCCCTTCCGACTATTGCCTCAAGCCTTCTGAGGTCCCTTCCCTTTGCGTAATATTTATAAAGAAGATTTGCAATCTTCCTGTGGTCTTCTCTCGTCCTTCCCTCTCCAATACCATTCTGCATGAGCCTTGAAAGACTTGGCAGGACATCAACTGGTGGGAATATACCCTTCTGGTGGAGCTCCCTGCTGAGGACAATCTGACCCTCTGTTATGTATCCTGTAAGGTCAGGTATGGGATGGGTTATATCATCCTCCGGCATAGTAACAACTGGAAGAAGTGTTATAGACCCCTTTCTGCTCTTCAACCTTCCTGCCCTTTCGTATATGGATGCAAGGTCAGAATACATATAACCTGGATACCCCCTCCTTCCTGGCAGTTCCTCCCTGGCAGTTGAGACCTCTCGAAGGGCATCACAGTAATTAGTCATATCAGTAAGAACAACGAGGACATCCATTGATTTATCAAAGGCAAGATATTCAGCCACTGTAAGACAGAATCTCGGGGTAAGGAGTCTTTCAAGGACAGGCTGATCAGCCATATTAATAAAGGCAACAAAGGGTGCCTTCATCTCCTCAAGGGTCTTCATATAGAAAGAATAGTCCTGAAATGTGAGGCCCATGGCACCAAAGACTATTACAAACTCTTCTTTTTTAAAAAGATCAGTTTTTCGAATCCCTGCATTTTTCAAAACAAATGCCACAACCTCCTTTGATGGAAGGCCTGCACAGGAAAAGACCGGCAGTTTTTGTCCCTTCACAAGGGTATTGAGGCCATCAATGACTGAAAGACCTGTCTCTATAAATTCCTCAGGTCTTGCCCTTGATACAGGATTCATAGGATAGCCTGTCACAGGTACCCATTTTTCAGGAACAGGAAGTGGAATACCATCAAGGGGTTTAAATGAGCTACTGAAGACCCTGCCAATCATATCCTCTGAAAGGGGAATCTTCTTGAGGCTATCAGTGAATACAACAGTTGTATTTTTTATATCAAGACCTTTTGTTTCGCCAAAGACCTCAATAAGGACTGTGTCGCGTTCAATCTTCAGAACCTCTCCCTCTCTCTCCTCTCCTGAGGGAGAAATAATTCTCACAATCTCTCCTGTGCGGGCTGAAAAGACCTTTTCTACAAAGAGCAATGGGCCCTTTATGGAAGAAATGGTCCTGTAGGAATGCTCTAATGCCCTCATCTCAATATCTCCTCAAGACTCTGACCCTTTTTAAGGGAATCCAGTGCCCTTTCGTAAAGCTCAACAATATCCTTTATTTTTCTTAAGGTCCTCTCTGGTGGAGAAAAGGCATCCTCTGTATAGGCATTCTGGCTGAGGAATTCAAGCCTTATTTTTTCAGCTATGTGCATGAGAAGCCTGTCTGAATCCTGAAGACCCTCCATTCCGACTATCTCGACAATCTCCCTTAAGGACTCCTCTTTCTGGAGTATCTCATTACATCTTTGCCTGAGGGCTGACCAGTCTGGAGAAACCCTTTTCTCAAAAAATTCCACTACCTCCTTTGTATATAAAGAATAACTCTGGAACCAGTTTATTGCTGGAAAGTGTCTTCTGTGGGCGAGGGATGTATCGAGCATTAAAAAGGCACCAGCAGTCCTGAGGCAGGACTGAGTAACAGGCTCTGTAAAATCTCCACCAGGTGGAGATACAGAAAGAATCATGCTGAGGGAACCTGTCCTTCCTCCAATAGTCTCAACAACACCCGCCCTCTCAAAGAAACTGGCAAGCCTTGATGCAAGATAGGTTGGATAACCCTCTTCACCTGGCATTTCCTCAAGGGCAGAGGATATCTCCCTTAATGCCTCTGCCCACCGTGAAAGGCTATCTGCAAGAAATAGGACATGGTATCCCATATCCCTGTAATATTCTGCCATTGTAACGGCTGTATAAATAGAGGCCTCCCTTGCTGCAACAGGCATATTTGATGTGTTTACAACGAGGATAGTCCTGTCCATGAGGGGTCTGTCTGTCCAGGGGTCCTTGAGTTTCATAAATTCCTCGAGCATCTCTGCCATCTCATTTCCCCTTTCACCACATCCAACATAGACCACTATATCAGCATCAGCAAATTTTGCTATAGACTGTTCGAGAATCGTCTTTCCTGTGCCAAATCCACCCGGGAGGATTGCTGTTCCTCCCCTTGCAAGAGGAAAGAGCAGGTCAATAGATCTCTGACCTATAATTAATGGTTCAAAGGCTGGTAATTTTCTTTTATAAGGCCTTGGTATCCTTACAGGCCATTCATGACAGCCAAAAAGTTCTGTTCCATCCTCGAGCTCTGCAATAACCTCATTAAGACTTATCTCTCTTTCAGCTATCCACTTTATTATACCCCTTTTATGAGAAATCAGATAGTGTTTGAAAGGCCCTTCTTCAACATAACCATAGAAATCTCCTTCTTCTATTTCATCTCCTCTGTTCTTTAAAGGAAAGAATCTCCATCTCCTTACATAATCAAGGCCGTAGAGTTCTCTACCACCTGTTATGAATGGTCCCATCTCTTCCTCAAGCCTTTTTAATGGTCTCTGAAGTCCATCAAATATGCTTGAAAGAAGCCCGGGCCCCAATCTCACAGTAAGGGGCATACCCGTGGATTTTACTGGCTCTCCTATTGAAAGACCCCTTGTATCCTCATACACCTGTATAATGGATCTGCCCTCCTCAAGTCTCACCACCTCACCTGTGAGCATAGAACGTCCAACATATACCCTATCATAAAGTTTAAGACCCTTTGCCTCAGCAATAACCGTTGGGCCTGATATGCCCCTTATTATTCCCACAGCTTCCTTCATATCCTCAACCTCACATGATAACCGATTGCCCTTCTTATTATTCTCTGGAGATAATCCTCAACCTCTTCAGGTTTTTCTGGTGCAGGTATTATCACAATAACTCCCTTGAATCCCTCCTCAAGTCTCTTAAGTCTATCGTGTCCAAAGGTCTTGACGAGCCTCTCATCAATTGCTATGAGACCTGTCCCGGGATCAGCCATTACCTTTTTTATAACCTCTTCAAAATCCTCCTCCTTTACTGAATACTGAATAACACCTGCAAGGCTGAATCCATACCGAGCATCCTCAGGCGTTATGAAGACTATCTTTTTCATATTATCTCATCTCTAAGAAGTGTCCTTTCTATTGCTGAACCCTCAAGAATGGTACCTGCATTTCTGTTTTCAATGTAGAGACACCAAAGATAATATAAAATGAGACCTTTTCCATCAGGTTCATAACTCATCTTTCTGAGCATCCTGCCGAGACCCTTTAAAAGGCTATCCTCTACCTCACCTGAAAACCCCGTAATCGACCTCACCATATCTAATACACCTGTAAGAGAGCCCTTATTTTTCAGCTCTTCAAGGATTCTATGAGAGATTCTTCCACCACCTATAAAATCCTGAAAGGGTATATTCCATTTTATTGACTTGTATGTATTTATAATATTCCTCATGTCTATGAGATAGAGGATGAAGGACCTTAAAGGTTCATGGAGCTTGAGAAATCTAAGATATTCCATAAGGGTATTATTTATAAATATCTCTAAACCAGAAAGGCCTTTTTTTAAAAAAATCTCCTCAGCAGCATGAAAATCCTTATAAAATCCTCCCAGAAGGACTGCGAGTTCCTTTACAGTAGAATCAAAATCTCTCCTTGAAACAACCAGCTTTTTTATCTTTTGTGAAAGAAGGCTTATCTTTAAAATATCCTGAGCTTTTTCAATATAACCTGCCTTTATGTATCTCAAAGAGATAAAGAGGGTTTTGAACTCGATCCACACAAAATAGGGCCAGAAACAAGACCTCAAGCTATCATTCATCTCAGAATAAATCCATATGTATCTTTTAAGTAAACCTGACCAGCCAGCGCTGGTATAACCTGATGACCTCAGAAGACCGGGTATATCAGGAGCGTAAAAGAGGGTTTCCCAATCCTTGATAAGCCTCCCTCTTTTCCCTCTTATCCTTGCGATGAGATATTCCTCTGGATAATTCCGCTGGAGAGGTTCTTCAAGAAGGTCTTTCATAAGACTCCTTCAGTATTTATTTTTGGATAATACCTCTTTCAGGATTTCTGGTAATATCTCAGGCCAGAGCCTTTCGAGCCTCTTTTCAAAGGTATTATCCACGATTACACCCTCTTCTGACTCCACGCGGAGACCTCCTGAAATCGCTTTATCCTTTAATATAAGGGTGTCTGGAAAATATCTCTTTGCCAACTCCTCATCAGAAGGGTTTACATATACTCTGCTCCATTTAAAAGAAGGTATCTCTCTTACAAGGCTCTCAAAAACCTCCTCATAATCCTCCGACCTGAGCTCTTTAAGAGAGTCCCTTGCAAGTCTATAAAGCCTTTCAGAGAGTTTATTCATTGCCATGCTCCTTAAGGTCTGGGACTCCCTTTTTGCCGTGAAAAGAATAGAAGAGACCTCTTTAAGGGCCCTCTCCTCAGCTTTGTTTAATATTTCCTTTCTCTTCAGTTCAAACTCAGAAAAAAGCCTCTCCCTGTAAGACTCTACCTCTCTTCTGGCCTCTTCTTCAAGGGCCTTAAGATCTTCCAGAGACCTCTTTCTTAAGGATACAATTAGTTCCTGATAGCCCATCCTATTTTGTCGTAAGGATTATTGTAGCAATCACAAAGCCGAGTATTACCATTGTCTCAGGAATTGCAACAAGGATTATCACAGTTCCGCTCAGTTCTGGTTTTTCAGCAAGGGCACCGGCTCCTGCTGAACCAATCCTGGATTGTGCCCAGGCTGTTGCAAGGGCACTAAGACCAATGGCAAGGGCTGCTGCAAAGGCTATGAGAACCTTTTCCATAAAGCACCTCCTATATTTAGATTTTTCTAAAAGGCTCAAATCTCCTTCCACCAGACTCAATGAATTTGCTGAAGAACTCTACATAATGAAGTCTCATGGAATGAATTGCTGGTGAAAAGATACCGAGAATGATATTTACAAGATGCAAAAGTCCTGCAACAATAGCTCCAGCAATTATATTACCCGTCATTCCTGCAAGTCTGTTTGCAACAAAGGCAAGTAATACAGATGTCAGACCTATAGCCATTATCCTTGCATAGGATATGATATTGCCTATGCTCTTTATAAGCTCAAGGGGTGCAAGGAGACCGCCTGTTATAAGTAGAATCGGCAGGAGGATAATAGTGAGTGTAATGATTGGATGGACAAATCTCTCTGGTATTATTCCGCAAAGGGCAGATACACCAGTTACAGTGGCAATTATTAATAATATGTCTATAAATTTTGCAATGGCCTCCTTCTTTGCCTTTCTCTTGATGCCTGTTATAATACCAAGAAGCAGACCAATCAATACATGAAAAAGACCAACAGCAAGGGCAAAATAGAGCATAGGTATAACGGCTGTCCTTCGCTCAATACATATGGGCTCAAGACCGAAGAGCTTATGGCCAACTTCACCGAAAAACTCTCCATAGAGTATTCCGAAAAATATAGAATAGATAGAGCATACAAACATTATCTTCGAGATATCCTGAACGTGCTTTTTCTTTCTAAATCTTTTTAAAGTAAATATCGAAAGGCCAAGCAAGGCAAGGCCATAACCCGAATCACCAAGAATCATGCCAAAAAATAGAGGGAAGAAGATACCGATAAAGGGTGTTGGGTCGAAGGTCCCGTATTTTGGAAGGGGCAATATCCTCACCATTATCTCAAAGGGCTGAAAATAAGGTGGATTCTTTAGCATCACGGGAATCCTCTCGAGGTCCTCTTCAAATATCTCCCTTTCAACAAGGGTTACCCTTCCTCCAAATCTTTCAGTTAATCTTCTGGAAAGAGTTGTCACTGAATCAGAAGGCATCCAGCCATAAATAATAAAACACATCCTTGTCTCAAAGACATGGGCAGTGGCCTTCATGATGGAGAGCCTTTCATCAATCCATTCAAGTGTCCTTTCATAAAGAGGCCTCCATCTTAATGTGAACCTGTTAACCTCACTGTTGACCTCTTCTACAGCCCTGTTTATCTCAGAGATCCTTTCATTAAGTCTCTTCAATCTCTCAGTAAAGGAAAGGCCTTCAAAAGTTGAGGGAAGGATAATCTCCGGTATCCGTTCTGAGCTCAGGGTCTTTCTGATAATCTCTGAAAGGACCTTTTCAGCAACTATTACACCTGCAATTGTTCCATCAGATGCCCTGTTTGTAAAAAGCTCATACCTGCCATCAGTTATTTTCAAGAGAAGCCTTCTTATGTGAGGAATCGCCTCAGGCTCTTTTATTGTAAGACCTATAAAATCTATCTCCTCTGTTTTCTCCACCCCCCCGATTATCGGTTCTATGGCATCCATAAAGTTTTTATACCTCATCAGCTCTGAAAGCTCCTTCTGGAGAAGGTCTTTTTTCTTAATAAGCCCTTCAAGGAATTTAATATGTCCTGGAAGCAATCTCCTCAATGTCTCTATGATATTGTCGGGCTCGATATAACTCTTTCTTGTTGAAATTTTGGGCATCAGGGAGAAGAGCTCTTCAAGACGGAGCTTCATATCTTCAAGAAGAAGTTTCTCCGAAAGGGCCTTCTGATCCATTGAAAAGGTACTTATATATTCTTCCTCCGCCTTATCAATAAATCCAACAGTCTCTGTCTCGATCTGAAAAATTCCCTCTTCCCTGAGAACCTCCAGGGTATCTTTAAGAACTTCCTTCAAACCAGCTATCTCTACCTTTGACATCCTGACAATCAAGTTTATCCCCTCTTCACTATCCGTTCTTTTATATATCTAAGGACTATATCCTTTAAAACCTCCTCCCTCATATCTTGTAGCCTGCAGGCCTCTTTTCTGGCCCTTTCGAGAAGCTCTTCTGCCTTTTTTTGAGCATCCCTCTTTATGTTTTCTTCAATCTCCATAGCCTCTTTCTCAAGGCTCTCTTCTCTTAATAGAAACTCTCCCTTTATCTCCCTTTTCTTCTCTTCAAGCCATTTTTCGATTCGCGTCTTCTCTCTTCTGAAATTATCAGCAATCTCTCTTTCAGCCTCTATTATTAATGAAACCAGGTCTTTCATATCATATCCATACCACATAATAAGAAATGAGTCAACCCTTAATGGAGTGGTATAATATTTACATGAATTTCTGGGAAGTCTATTTCGAGGCAGTAAGAAAACAGAACTGGCACAAGGCCCTTGAATCCCTTAATGAACTCAAGGGTTCAGAGCCCGAAAATCCCCAGGTATTTCTTAAACTGGGCGATGCCTACCAGAAGCTCGGAAGGCCTGAAAAGGCTGTACCTGAATACTCTCAGGCTGCCTGGCTCTTTTTGAAGGATGGCTTTTTACAGAAGGCCCTAGCAGTCTATAAGATAATCCTTAGACTCGATCCCTACAATCAGGAAGCAGTAAATAAATCGAGAGACCTCATGGTGGAGATAGAAATTGCAAGACAGAAGTCAGAAGTCAAAGGTCAGAGGTCAGAAATCGGAAGTCAGGAATCAGAAGTCCAACCTCAAACGCCTATATTACCCCAAATTGAAGAGCTAATAGTAAGAACCTCCTACGAAGAATCTCCAGATACTCAAAGAGAGGCACCACCAACTGTTACTTCCCTATATGATCAAGACCTCGTGCCTGAATTTCTTAAAGATCTTTCCCCTGAAGAGATCAGGGATATAATGTCAAAGCTCAAGGCCTCTCAATTTAAGAAAGGTGAAATAATTATTGAAGAAGGAGATTCAGGTGATTCCGTCTATATTATTAAATCTGGAAAGGCCATTGTAACAACCCATGTCCTTGGCAGAAAGATTGAGCTTGCAGTACTTCAGAAAGGAGACCTTTTTGGAGAGGTTGCCTTCCTTACAGGAAGGCCAAGGACAGCAACAGTAACTGCCTTAGAGAATATAGAGGTTCTTGAATTTACAAGACCAGTCCTTGAGGAATTGATAGAGAAAAGACCAGTGATTCTAAAGGCCCTTCAGGATTTTTACTATTCAAGACTCCAGAACACGCTTAAAAAAGCTACTCAAATTCATAAGAGAGAATAAGAGAAGTGCTCCACTGCTCAGAGTTTATCCTGTCATGTACATAGGCATCACAACCACCTGAGGGACATTCTTGTGTAGGTCTGTAAAAATACTGGTGCTGTGTGCCTTTTGTGGAGAACTTTAAATACTCACCATAGGCCTTTAAACGGAGACCTTTAAAGATCCTGTAGTCTCCACCAAAACTCAAAAATCCACCAACACCATCTGTCTCTGCAGTAGCAAGTTTGTATCTGAGGACATGGTCATCCCTGTCCTTTGCATAGACATAACCAGCTCCTCCTTTTAAAAGAAACCTTAAATCTTTACCAATCAAAAATTCAGCATCCACCCCCCCATAGATAAACTCATATCTTATCCTGTAGTGAAGAACCTCTCCTGGCACATATATTGTAAAATCAGAACTATAGGGTCCATATCCAGTCTGGGCAACATTACTGGCTACAAAACTGAAACCCTGATGTTTAAAACCAATGAAGGGTTTAAAGGACAGGTTTTTTGAACTGAAAAGGCTATAACTCATATTGAGGTCAATTATCAGGGCATCGAGTTTTATATCTGATTCAGAATAGATGTCTTTTCCTGGATGGGCTACGCCATAAAGAGAAATATCAATGTCATCGCTCAGCCAGTCGGAGTCCTTGAGCTTTCCTGAGCCATTGTCAATATTTTCCATTATGCTGAAGCCAAACCTGAACCTCTCACGAGAATTCTCTTTATAGGATATTGCTCCATCAAGGCCAATAAGGTATGTCTTCAGGGGGAACTCAAGTTTACTCTCTATTCCTGATGAACCTTCATAATAACTGATGTGATAGGTCGTGTGGCCTTTAAGATATGAGGATTTTATACCGAGCTCTGTTATGAGTTCTCCTTCTCCAAAAGGAGCAGCTGTTACCGCCCGTGGACTAAATAAAAAAGCCATTACAAAGGCAATGAGAAAAATAATCTGCATGAATAAACAATAACTTATTTCCTCTTAAAGGTCAAGGGAAAATTACCAAAAGAGAGGCTGAGGAAAAAGATTATCATCTTTAACTAATCTTATGCTAAAATTAAACATGAAGATTGCCATTACAGGGAAAGGTGGAGTTGGAAAGACCACACTGAGTGCTGTCCTCTGTTATCTCTTCAAAGAAGAGGGCAAAAAGGTCATTGCTGTTGATGCAGATCCAGATGCAAATCTCGCAGGTGCCTTAGGAGTTCCCAAAGATAAGGTATCCAGTATAAGACCAATTGCGGAGTTAAAGGACCTCATAGCTGAAAGGACAGGGGCAAGGCCAGGCCAGATGGGAGGGGTCTTTAAGCTGAACCCGAAAGTAGAGGATATCCCTGAAGAGATAGGATACAGACTCGATGGAATAGTGTTACTCACGATCGGAAGCTCAAAAGAGGCTGCCAGTGGATGTTACTGCCCTGAGAATGTATTTCTCAGAAGACTTCTCAAACACCTGATAGTTGAAAGAAACGAAGTCGTAATCGTTGACATGGAAGCAGGTATAGAGCATCTCACAAGGGGGACAGCAGAAGGTGTTGATGCCTTTATTGTTGTTGTGGAGCCTGGCTCAAGAAGTATCCAGACTGCCATGACTGTAAAGGAGATGGCAAAGGGCCTTGGTATTAAGAGGGTCTTTGTAGTTGGCAATAAGGTAAGGAGTGAGGAAGACAAAGAGTTTATCAAAAACAACATCCCCGATATGGATATCCTTGGTTTTATAAGTTTTAATAACGAGATAATGGAGGCAGATATCAAGGGTATCTCACCCTATCATTATTCATCCAGGGCTGTTGCTGAGATAAAGTCAATCAAAGAGAATCTTCTTAATAAGATAGCATATAGCGGAAAGTGGGGAGCATATAGCGGTTAAATGGATGAATAAGGCTGAGCTTAGAAAGGAGATCCTCCAGAAAAGGGACTCCATAGAGCCATCCGTTAAAAAAATTAAAGACAAGGCAGTCATAGCAAGGCTTAAAGGTCTCTATGAATTCAAGTCTGCAAAGACTCTCCTCCTTTATGCATCTTTCAGGTCCGAAGTTGACACCCATAAGCTGATAAAAGAGAGTTTAGAGGCTCAAAAAAGGGTTCTACTGCCAAGAGTAAATTACTCATTAAAAAAACTCGAGATAAGGGAGATCGAGTCTCTAAATGACATTGAAAAAGGTCACTGGGGCATACCAGAGCCAAAGAGAGCAACACCTTTAAGAGACTTAAATGAGGCTGACCTTATAATTGTGCCTGGTGTCTGCTTTGATAGAAAGGGAGGAAGGATTGGCTATGGAGCTGGCTATTATGATAAACTCCTTAAAGGTCTTAATAAATCTATCCCGGTTATTGCCATTGCCTACGACGAACAGGTTGTTGAAGAGATTCCATTAGAAGCCCACGACAGACGGGTTGACATGATTATTACAGACAGGGAGGTTATATACTGTGGACTTAAAAAAGATTAAAGAGGGTGTAAGGCTTATCCTTGAAGGAATCGGTGAAGACCCAGAAAGGCCAGGCCTCAAGGAGACACCAGAGCGTGTGGCAAGGATGTATGAGGAACTCTTTGAGGGTCTTGGAAAGTCTGTTGAGGAGCTCCTCAAGCCCATTGAAGGTGAAAGCCATGATGAGATGGTCCTATTGAAGGATATCCCTTTTTACTCTATCTGTGAACATCACCTTCTGCCTTTCATAGGCATTGCCCACATTGCCTATATTCCAGCAGGTAAGATAGTAGGCCTCAGTGAACTTGCAAAGGCCCTGGAGGTCCTTGCAAAGAGGCCCCAGGTTCAGGAGAGGCTCACAAGTCAGCTTGCAGACCTCCTTATGGAAAGGCTAAAGCCCAAAGGTGCAATGGTGGTTATTGATGCAGAGCATCTATGCCTGAGTATGAGAGGGATTAAGAAACCTGGTGCAAGGACTGTCACCTCTGCTGTTAGAGGTCTCTTCAGGACAAAACAATCCACTCGTGAAGAGATGCTTGAGCTTATTAAAAAGCACTAATTTAGGCTTCAGAGTACTTTACAATCCTCTTTATCATAAGCGATAATAGACAACATTTGTTTAAACTCAAATTACTAAACTAATAGGAGGAGGTTATAATGACAGCACAGATAATTGATGGAAAAAAAGTAGCACAGGATGTGAAAGAATTACTCAAAAAGGAAATAGCTGAATTAAGCTCAAAAGGTATTACGCCTGGTCTTGCCGTTGTCCTTGTGGGTGACAATCCAGCTTCAAAGAAATATGTTGCCTCAAAGGAAAAAACCTGCGAAGAGATAGGTATAAAGAGCTTTGGCTACAAGCTCCCTGCTGAAACAACTCAGGAAGAGCTGATAAAACTAATTGATAAACTTAATGCTGATCCATCTGTCCATGGAATCCTTGTTCAGCTTCCCCTTCCTAAGCATCTGAATGAAAAGGAGATAATGTACAGGATAGCCCCTCATAAAGATGTGGATGGCTTCGGTCCCCATAGCCTCGGAAGACTCGTTCTTGACGAGCCCACCTTTATACCCTGTACACCCTTTGGTGCAATAAAAATGCTTGAGGCCTATGGGATCGATCCTGCTGGAAAACATGCCGTTGTTGTCGGAAGAAGCATAATTGTTGGCAAACCCCTTGCACTTCTGCTCCTCAGAAAAAATGCCACTGTAACAATATGCCATTCAAGGACACAAAACCTTAAAGAAGAATGCCTCAAAGCAGACATCCTCTGTGTTGCCATAGGAAAGGCAAAGTTTATAACAGGCGATATGGTTAAACCAGGTGCTGTTGTTATAGACATTGGCATAAATGTAACCCCAGAAGGAAAGATAGTAGGAGATGTTGACTTCGAGGCTGCGAAAGAGAGGGCCTCTTACATAACACCTGTGCCTGGTGGAGCAGGTCCAATGACAATAGCGATGCTCATGTATAACACAGTGGAGGCAGCAAAGAGGAGTATTGCTAAATAAAAAATGATAAAAGAAGATAGATTTAGAGAACCAGAAGTGGTACTACAATCAGAAGGGGAAAAGGCAATGGAAAGCCTTCTCTTGAAGAAATTAAGGGAAAGGCTTTCTCAGGAAAAAAGAATAGTCTTCTCTTATATCTTTGGCTCCTTTGCAAGAGGAGAGCCCTTTAGAGACATTGACTTAGCTATATACACTAAGGGTAGAAAAGAACTTTCATGGAAGATTGAGCTCACCGGTGAACTTACTACTATTACAGGATTTCCGGTAGAGATCATAACATTAAATGACGCACTAATAAGTATCCAGATGAGGGTAGTTGAAGAAGGTATCGTTCTTACAAGTAGAGATGAGGACATAAGAACAGACTTTATCGAAAAGACCGGAAAGAAATACAGAGAATATTGCCATTTCAGAAACCTCTTTCTCGGTATCGAAGGTATAGCCCACAAAGTTAATAGAACCACCTATGAAAGTAGATATTGAGAGGCTGAAAAAAGACATAGAAGATATACTTTCTGTAAAAAGGGATATAGCAAATCTCTTAGATTTAGGGACTGATAACTTTCTTGCTGATAAACGCAATTCTTTAGCATTAAAATATCTCTTAGTAGAGGCTGTTGAGGCAATTTGTGATGTGTGCCAGCATGTTCTGGCAAAATCAAAAGGAATAGCCTGTAATGGATATGTTGATTGCATCATCAAAGCAGGGGAAAACAACATAATAAGCCACAGTCTCAGCAATAAACTGAAGGGACTTGCTAATTTAAGAAACAGCCTCATTCACCGATACCGGATTATAAAGGATGACGAACTTTATAACTCACAATACAAAACCTAAGTGATCTTGAAGATTTTGTAAATGAGATTAAAGAATGGATTAAGAAATATCTGAGTCAGGAAGTATGAGATGATAATAACGAAAAAAAAGGATTTCCAAGAGCTATACGAAAACATAAAGGGCTACAGGAGCTTCTTTCTCCTTGGATGCTCTGAATGTGCAACCCTTTGCGGAACTGGTGGGGAGCCAGAATTAAAAAAGCTCAAAGAGACCCTTGAAGGCCTTGGCAAGGAAGTAACAGCCACCTTTGTGGCAAAGACAGGTTGTCAGGTCCTTGGGACAAAGGTTGAACTTAAGCCTTTTAAAGAAGCCATTGATAAAGCAGAGTGCATAATAGTCCTCTCCTGCGGAGCTGGCACCCAGACAGCTGTTGAACTCTATGAAGACAAACCAGTATACCCTGCTAATGATAGCCTGTTCCTTGGAAACATGACGAGACTCAAGGTCTTTGACGAGAGGTGCTCTCTCTGTGGAAAATGCATCCTTGATAAAACAGGAGGAATCTGTCCCATAACTACTTGTCCAAAAGGACTCCTTCACGGCCCCTGCGGTGGGATGAAGAATGGCCATTGTGAGGTAAGCCCTGAACTCTCGTGTGCCTGGGTGAGGATATACGAAAGGATGAAGAGGCTTAATAAGCTTGATGAGCTAAGGGAGTTCATAATAGAGCCAAAGGAATGGTCAAAGGCACAGAAACCAAGAAGACACCAAGATAGGCCGGTAGAGCATAAAATCTCATGACATTCAGGGAAAAACTTGAATCAGGCAAATTTGTTGTTACTGCAGAGGTTGGCCCTCCAAAGGGCACAGACATTACCGAGATGGTTCATCACCTGGAGCTTCTTAAAGGCAAGGTTGATGCAATAAATATTACAGACAATCAGTCAGCTGTTATGAGAATGAACTCCTTGAGTGGATGCGTTATATGTCTTCAGCATGGTGTTGAACCAATCCTTCAGGTTACCTGTAGAGATCGCAACAGGATAGGCCTTCAATCAGATATCCTTGGTGCCTATGTCCTTGGTGTAAGGAATATCCTCTGCATGACAGGAGACTATGTGTCAGCAGGAGACCATAAAGATGCAAAACCTGTTTATGACATAGAGTCCGTTGGACTTATCAGAACTGTAGCAGGTCTTAACAATGGTAAAGACCTGTCAGGAAATGACCTCAAGGGCAAGACAGACTTCTACATTGGTGCAGTCGTAACTCCTGAGGCAAATCCCCTGGAGCCCCAGTTAATGAAATTCGAAAAAAAGATAAGGTCTGGTGCAAAGTTCTTCCAGACACAGGCAGTATATGATATGGAAAGACTTAAGGAATTCATGAAGTTCGCAAGACAGTATCCCGTAAAAATAATAGCTGGCCTTGTTGTGCTTAAAAGCGCGGGCATGGCTCATTTTCTCAATACAAATGTCCCAGGCATAAGGGTTCCTCAGGAACTTATAGATGAACTGAAGGCAGCAGGAAAGGAAAAGGCCCTTGATACTGGCCTGAACATTACGGCAAGACATATAAGACAGATCTACGAAGAAAAGATATGCGATGGAGTCCATGTGATGGCAATAGGCATGGAAGATAAGGTGCCCGTGATACTTGAAAGGGCAGGACTTCTTTAAATGAAGGAGTTTGTTGTATATAAAATCTCTGAAGCTGAAAAAGAAGAAATCATCTCAAAAGTAACCTCAGAACTTTTTAAAAAAGAAGAGATTCTCTTCGCCTATCTCTTCGGCTCCTTTATTGACCCTGAGATGCCTGGTTTCAGGGATATAGATGTAGGTGTTTATATAAAGCCCAAGATGAGATTGGTGTCGCAAGTAACAATGCATAGTGGCGAGGTAACAGTTGAGGGAGAATTTTTTGACTATGCCATAAGGCTTTCTCTGGAACTCGAGAAAGTGGTAAAAAGATATCCCTTTGATATAGTCGTCCTCAACAATGCACCCCTTGGCCTTGCCTTCAGAGTTACTCAGGGAAGGATCCTCTTTATAAAGGATGAAGATCTATGGACAGATTTTGTTACAAGAATATGGTCTTTATATCACGACCACGCAATTACAAGTAGAAACCTCCTTGAGGATATAATAAAGGCATAATGATTGATAGAGAAAGGGTAACCACATATATATCTGAGATTCAGAATGCCATTAATGTGCTTAAAGATTATGCAAAGCTTGACAGAGAAAATTTCTTGTCCTCACCTGTTAATATAAGGGATACAAAATACTGTTTTATAACAGCTGGACAGGCAGCTATAGATCTCTGTTATCATCTCACTGCTAAGCTTCTTAAAAAGGCACCTTCAGATTACAGCAACTGCTTTGAATTACTTGAAGAACTTAAAAGCTTCAATAAAGAGACATTAAAATGTATGGCAGACATGGCAAAGTTCAGAAATCTTCTTGTTCATCATTACAAAAAAGTCGACAATAGCCGTGTATATGATAAACTAAAAGAGATTGACTGTTTTGAAAGATTTATCAAAGAACTGGAAATACTTATAAAGGATTATTAAGGATGGTAACTATTCAGGATCTCTGGAAGAAAAAGTCTGAAGGAAAGAAGATAACGATGCTCACAGCCTATGACTATCCCTTTGCAAAGATAGTGGATGAGGCAGGCATTGATATGATCCTCGTTGGTGATTCCCTTGCCATGGTTGTCCAGGGAAAGGAAAACACCCTTCCAGCAACAATGGATGAGATGGTCTATCATACATCTATGGTTGTAAGGGCTGTGAAGAATGCCATGGTGATTGGTGATATGCCTTACCTGAGTTATCAGGTTTCAGTAGAAGATGCTGTAAAGAATGCAGGAAGGTTTATAAAAGAGGCAGGAGCCCATGGAGTTAAAGTAGAAGGAGGCTCTGAAGTTATTCCACAGATAAAGGCAATGACAAAGGCAGAGATACCAGTCCTTGGCCATATTGGCCTCACACCTCAGGCAATCCTCAGGATGGGTGGCTTTAAGGTTCAGGGAAGGACAGAGGAGCAGAAAAAGAGGCTTATAGAAGATGCCTTGAGTCTTGAGGATGCAGGAGCTTTTGCCATAGTCCTTGAGGCAATACCAATGGACCTTGCAAAGGAGATCACAGAGAAACTCTCCATCCCTACCATAGGGATAGGAGCAGGTCCTTATTGCGATGGCCAGGTTCTTGTGCTTCATGACATCCTTGGCCTCTTTGAGAGATTTACACCAAGGTTTGTGAAGAGATATACTAACCTTAAAGACTTAAGCCTTCAGGCAATCAGACAGTATAAAGAAGAGGTAGAGAAGGGCCTTTTCCCTTCAGAAGAGCAGAGTTTTAAGTAAGCTCACCCATCCTTTTAAGTATCTCCCTTGAGCTCAAAAATTCATCTCCAAAAATTAGGGACACTCCCTATTTTTTAGAGCCTAATTAACATAACTATTTAATTTTTCAGTAAGTTTTTTGAGAATTCTTTTAAAAATGGGGAGTGTCCCCAATTTTTGGGGCAAAAAGGGTTAAAAATATGGTGGCCTTAGTCTAAAGAAATCTGATCTTGTAAAAATAGAGAGTCCTTGGGCATCTTCAAAACCAGATATCTCCTTTCTCGGGAAAAGAAATCTTACAGTAAGGGAAAGGATTATAAAAACAGAACCTGTGATTATAAAAAAGATGCCCTTTTCACTCACAACATAAAATCTTACCCAGTATCTAAGGTCAGCAAAAAAAAGACTCTTGTTGTCAAATCTTATAGCCTCTCCAAGTTTTATAATCCCTTTACTTATCTGTTGAGAGCCCTTAAAGACTGAGATCTCAAGAGCTGGATCTTTAATCTCAAGGGTCTTCAGGGGTCCTACTGAAAGAGGTCCTGCCTGAAGACCTGGCTCATTCCTCTTCTTGCTTAAAGAGAACCTATCATCGTAATCAGTAAAAAAATAGATACGAAATCTGTAATCTCCCATCTCAAAAGAATCCCTGTTACCCTGAAGGACATTCAATCTAACATAGGCTCCATCAAGCTCCTCTCCTTTATCATCTTTGAGGATGAACAGGGGTGCTACATCTATTTTTTTAACTAAGAAGGAGAGCCCCTCTCTCTTGTAGGGCCTGTTTATTTCTATTAAGCTCTCTCCTTCATCAGCGAGAATCTTTACTTCAAGCCCTGTTGGTATAGTTCCCTGATAATATGTTGGTTTTACATAAAGGACAGTAAAAGTAACATTGGGTATATCTCCCTTAAGAGGTCTTCTGAGGATTCTGTATTCTCCAGTGAATGTCTCTCCCTCTGCAACATCAGCATAGGCCCTGAAGGAGGTATAAAAGGTTATAAGGGCTCCTACAAGGAGAAGAAGAAAACTCATATGAAAAAGGATTGTCATAAGGGGTGAATATCTGTTTTTAATGGCATAGAACCTTCCATCCCATCTCTGTACCCAGTAACCCCTTTTAAGAAGGGTATTAATGAAGGCATCCATAGATACATCAAGCCTCATGAGAGCACCTTGAAATATCTCCTCCTGAGACACAGGCCTTTTAAAGACCCTTCTTAAAATAAGGGGTATCCTTGCACCCATAATAAAGAAAAGATTCAGAAAAAAGAGAATCCATAATATAACTGTCAAGACTGAATTGTATATATCAGTGAGGCCAAAGGATTCAAGGAACTGAACAAGCTGGGGCTCACTCGTCTTCCAGGCAAGGTATTCATCTTTTCCAAGAAGTCTTTTCTGTGGAATGAGCACACCAAGGAAAAAGACAATAACAAGGGCGATTATTATGAAGACAGTGAATCTATAGGATTTTAAGAGTTTAAGAAAATTCATACTTTTTTGCCCTTAATCCTGACAATTAAGAGCCCTAAAAGGACAATTAATGAACCAGTAAGAATCACTTTATTGCCAGGATAATCAATAATCCTTACAATGAATATCTCTTTTATCTCGGGGAAAAAGACCCTAAGCCCTTCAAATTCAACCTCTTCATTTAATTTAACCGTGCCCTTCTTTATTGTAAGCTTTCCGCGGGTAATCCTGAAAGAAAGAAAATCCCTTCCTTCAATCTTTATATAAAATCTATGAGGTAATGCAGGACTTCTGAAGTAATAATCTTTTGAAGGCCCCACTTCAGGTAGAAGAAAGGCTGTATCAAGAACCCTGCCTTCTTTATCCTTTATTGCATATTGAGGTGAAAAGTCCCTTTTTACAGAAAAAAGATAACTAAGGAGGGCTCGTGGATAGAAACCTTCCTTGGCAGGGACTATGAAATGCCTTTTTCCTTTTAAGATCTCTATATTGTCTCCTTTTATAAATCCAGAAGTCTCAGTGACTGAAGCAAATCTTCCTTTCTGGGATATAATAAATTCCGAGACCATCCCCTCATGTGTAAGATTTATTATTCCATCAGTTCTATAAAAATAATTCACTAATAGACCGATGACCACAAGGATAAACCAGAAAGAAAAGACCGCACCCATCCATCTACCCTCTTTTATCTTAAATATAATGTCCAGGAGCCTATTAAGAAGTAGTAGTCCTGTGAAAACAAGAGAAGGCCTGCTACCAAAGACCTGCCAGAAAGGTATTTTAAAAATAAAGACAAAGATAGAGGCCATAACAATCTGGGTCATGAAGAGACCAAGAAAGACTGGATAGGAGCTCAAAAAGACAATTCTTTTAGTAATAAAATTCATCCTTTTTCTCTGGTTCTTCCATCTCAACAGGTATAATATCGATTACGAGCCATCCCGTCTTCTGTCTTTTTAAGATATATCTGAAGCCCTGACCAAAGCCTTTTATTGAAGAGACTATCTCCCTTGAGGGATTCTTCTGGTATATATAATTCCATTCTTCAAAGACCTCAACCTCTGCCCAGAAAGGAGAGCTTTTGACCTTAACAAATGTTAGGTCTGCCATATCGTAAACAAGGAGAAGGCTCCTTGCTCTTAAAAAATCAAGGTCTCTGTAAAGCTCATGCTTAAGAATTACTGAAGCTGGAAAGTCATCAAGCCTCAAAGTCTGTCCATCAGAGGCATAGAGGTCAATAAATATCTTATTGTAAAGAAGAATAGTCTCCTTTATAAAGGTCTCTTCCTTAACCCTTCCAAAGAGCCATCTTTTGTATTGGGAAAAATTCTTAGGCTCAAAGATAAGGCCTGTGGTTACATAAAGGACTGAAAAAAGCGATGCAAGAATAAGAATCCTCTTTATCATTTCCGCTACACCCTAAATTATATCTCTTGCCAGGCTTCAAAGATATGGAGGCTCGATTTTACAAGGAGATCTATTCCAAAATAGGTTATCACCATCCCTGGAAAGGCAAGGATAAGGAGCCAGGCAAACCTTCTTCCCTTCCATCCCATTGTGAGTCTCAGGTGGATTATAAGTCCATAGATAAGCCATGTAATAAGAGACCAGGTCTCAACAGGGTCCCAGTTCCAGTAATGACCCCAGAGGTTCTTTGCCCACATTGCACCAGAGGCAATCATGACAGCATCAGTTACAAAACCGAATATCAGATACTTAAAGGCAAGTTCTTCAATCCTTTCAGGTTCAGGAATCTTTCTTAAAAGCTCTCTCTGAGGAGCCTTATCTTTAAGAAGATACAAAACACCAAGGCCAAGGCATATACTGAAGGCACCAAAGGCAAGCCAGGCAAAAAGCACATGGATATAAAGCCAGATAGACCTTAGAGCAGCCGTCATAGGAGCAAGAAGTGGATTACTCATTACACCATATCCAAGAAGAAGGAGACTTAGAGGGAAAAGGGCTATACCAGTTATTCTCAATGACTTGAATTTTAAGGAAGCACCTACATAAAAGACCATAATAAACCACACTCCACCAAGGCTGCTTTCATAAGGACCTGCAACTGGAAGGTTTCCTGTAGCCTCTAACCTGAAAAATATGGCGAGGTTTAAAACACCAAAAGCAAGAAGGGAGATATAAAAAGAGGCATCTATTGCCCCTGCCTTTTTAAACAGGGTGCCATAAAGGCTCAAGACCGTAGAGAGGGCAAAAAGGACAACGGCTGTCCAGAAGAATACTGTCTCAAGAGGTGCCATTAATATTCAAGGAGTCTCTGTCTTGTCTGGTTTTCAGACCTTCCACGAGAATGCTGGGTGCAGGAGCCAAAATTGTCTGAAGCTCCTATGGTATAACATGTAATACCAGCTGTTCCTGATTCTTCCCATGTACTGTCAGTAACTGGAGTGGTTGATCCTGGTCTGAAAAATCTCATGGCACCACCAGACATAAATCTATATCTTTTTGTTATGCCTTGCTGTCCACCTGGTATATACTTTGCATTACTACCATGGATAGCACCAAAGTCCACGCCACCATGACAGGCAAGGCAAGGAAGATTTGAACCATATCCAGAACTACCATCACCTGTTGAACTACGATTACCAAGATGGGTTGCTGTTGGATAGTCTGGATCTGTTGGATCTGCAGGGTTTGGACACATGTCTGTATGAGGGAATTGGGAAGAGGAAGCATTAGTAGCATTCTGCTGGGCATATACATTCCTGTTATGGCATTTTGCACAAACATGTGTGGCAGTAGTAAAAACACCATCTGTGTATTTTGCATCATTTCCATTCATATCACTAAGGATATACCTTGTATTTACTGAGCCATGGGCATTTGTCTCATTAAGATGGCAGTCTGAGCAGTGAAGGCCTGCCAGTACTCCTACTGCAGGATCATTAAGACGCTGGCCCTCCTTTGTGACATAATCAGTCCAGACAGCCGTCGGTAGATAAGTTGTATTATTCGTCCAGTATCTCTTGGGGAAGATATTCAAATTATGGTGCGATGCCCATCCCTTACCACTAAGACCCTGAGAATTAAATTGACCCCTCACATCAGGGATGGTCATATTTCTATTGTTTCTTTCAGTCACTATGGAGGCGTATTCATAGGTATTTCTATAGGTAGCATTACTGTTCCATGGTGTATAGCGCCTTGGCCTCGGTGCAGAACCAAAATCAAGGCCTGTACCTGTCGAGTTAACAGTAATTGTTGATGCACCTCCAAGATTAGCCCCCCAAACAAGCTTTGTTCCTACACCAATGTCAGGGTTCTGACTACCGAAGTCTATCTCAACCCAGAGCTTTGTAACCCTGATAGCAGTTGCAGTTCCTCCACTCTGTATATACTTCATTCCTGCCTGAAGACCTCTTATTGAAGCACCATTCCAGGACTGACCAGTTGCAGGATTTGTCGACCAGGTATGAGAATAAGTAGCATAGGTAGTTGTAGGAGTTATGGTTGGAGAAGTGTAATCTGCAGAAGAACCTCCAGGCCTTACAACTAACTGAATCTGGTCGTCACCCGCTGCTGCAAGTTTTACAACCGCCTTAACCGTCACGGAGGTAACAGTTCCTGTATCAGGAATAAATGAGCTGTCAGGATCATCAAGGTTTACTAAATGAACAGCATTATTTGTCGAGGTGCTTGCATAGGTTGTATCTCCATCATCAGTAACAATATTGTAGTAGTTTGTAGCTCCGCCTGTATAGGTCCATCCACTAAGAGAACCAGAAGCATTTGGCTCTAATGTTATAATTGTATCTGCCGATTCATCCGAGTCATGACAGCTCAGGCAGAACCTGTCCATGTTGTTACGGTCTGCTGTTGTAGCACCAACGCCTCCCTTAGGCCATGCCCAGCCTGTTGTGTAGTTATCTACATTTCTTAAGTGAATTATATTGTTAGCAACGGGCTCCATTGGATGGTAGTTTTTGTCTATCTTTACATCCGTTGCGGTTGAGGTTACATCGCCCTCCATATGGCACACAATACAGTCAAAACTCGTAACGATCTCCGTGGTTGTTCCATTGGAGACATGCCTTGAAGGTCTTACAAAATCACCACCACTGCCCACAACCTTTCTAAGGTCTCCGAGGGTTGTTGCTCTATGGCAATCAGTACACTTCGCATCTCCACCCCATTGGGGTGTAACTGCCTCTATGCCTGTTCCATGGCAGGCAACATTTGAGCAGGTCTTATCTGACGCAGAATAGGTTCCACCATAAGTAGAAGAAATAACTACATCTATAGTCTGATTAAGATGAGGTGGGGTATTTACAGTAACTCCATCAGTTGTTGTTGTATTATGACACCAGGTGCACCTTGTGGATTGATATGTCCCTGATGCATCAGTCACATGGCCATAATGGCTATTGGGTGTTGCTGAATCAGCACCCCCATTTTCATAATCAGGGGCACCTGCTAAGTTTGTTTTACCATGACAGAAATTACATCCTGTTCCTGTAGAACCCCATTGAGGGCTCCAATACTGTCTTGTGTTTGTATCCCTTCTTCCATCACTGTGGCAATAGAGATTTGTGCATTGACCATAAGATGTTGAAGGAACAGAAGAAAGGGAGCCACTTGAAGTACCCCTGTAGAGGGCACCTACGAGCCTTGGATCACTTGTCTCATCAAAATCCCACTGGATAGAGCCATCGACATGACTGTTATTAACATGGCATGCTGAACAGGCAAGCTGCATGCCTGTTACTGAAGAGTTTACATGCTTTGGATGGCTTCCTCTTGTTGGTGGATTAGATGTTGAGGCCCCATGACAGGCACCACCTGGTACATTTCCGCATGAATAGGCATTTGCTCCTGAATCCCATATAGGTGAAGTATAAAGGCCTCCGTTAGGAGACATTGTCCCACCATGACAGTAAATATTTGAACAGGTCTTTGTTCCTGTATTTGATACGGATGTAGAGGCATGGGTGCTTTCATACTGTGCTCCTGTCTGGCCATCATAGGAACCACCTGCATAGATACCTAAGATATCAACAAATCCGATGCTGATAATTGTATTGTTATGGGTTGTGCCCATTCCAACACTCTGGTAATGACAGATAGAACAGGCATATCCCCTTGTGTTCACATGGAACTGGTGTGCTCCAGCAGTAAGGGAACCTGTTGGAGGAGTAGCCAGTGGAGGAGGAGGATTTCCATGACATGCATCACAGGCTGCACCAAACCCCTTTGTATGACTGTGGCAATTAGTGCATCTCTGGGTTGATGGAGACTGATAATGAGCAGTGTCAGCATTTCCTGTATTTCTCCATCTGGCAACACCATTGCCTGTTGTCTGGGTATGGCATACCTGACAGACACCCCTTGTGTTTGCACCTGCCGATGATTCAACATAACTATTACTTGCATCACCAGTTTTATTATAAAATCTAACCTCTTTGAGTCCACTGTTTGGTGTAAGAATCTGTTCCTTTATTAGAAAAATATTCTTTGTTGCGTGAGGAGTATGGCATTCAAGGCAGACTATCTGCCAGTTCTGATATTTTGTGCTTGTTGACTGGCTCGAATGGCTCATCACATTATGACAATCGGTGCATAACTGACTTGAGAAATCTCTAACAAGAAGAGTTCCTGTACCAGATTTCGGAACAAGTGTTTTAATGTAAACATATCTTGGGTTATTATCAATAGTAACCAGACTCCTCCCGTCCCTTGAGGTTCCAATTCCATCAGCGGAGCTTGCCATCGCATAAAGATAATAAGACCTTCCCTGAGGAAGACTCAGAAAAGCCTCATAAATGCCACAGCCAGTGCCACAACTATAATTAGTGTTTAATGTCAGATTTACAAAGGTAAATGTACAGGTCTCTGGATCAGTTGAACCTGTATCCTCACAATAACCGATCTGAGCTGATGTTATAGTATTATCATCCCATATCTGAACCTGGACCTTAAAATCATTTGTACCACTTTGGAGACTCACAACCACAGGGCTTGCCTTTGTGCCAGGGCCCGGGTTTATAATGCTCACGGTAGGTGGTTTTCCATCAGAGGCAAAAAGCACCGTGGAATAAATCAAGACAATAAACAATATAAAAATAACCCTCTTCATAGCTTTCACCTCATGGTCCATCTACGGTGAGGCTATTTGAATCACTGTAATGAATCCTGTGGCATGTAAGGCACCTCACCTTCCCCGAACTGTCGAAAATAAGATTGTTTGTTGGATTTCCATCAGCATCACCTGTATATCTTGTACCAGATTGAGGGAGACCATTGGAGTCGAGGGGTGCTGTTCTGTCATAGTTTTTAGAATTCTCATTAAGACCCTGCCCTACAGGATGACTGAAAAGATTCACACCATCGGGTGGATAGGATGGGTCATCTCCTTCAACCCTCGTATGGGTTGAGACCCTGTAAAAATGACAGTCCTCGCATAATTGATTTATGTCATTAGGCAATCTCTGGAAATGCCTTCCAGAACCTGTACCAGAACCTCCATAGGAGGGTGCAGAAGGGTCCCAGGGTGGATGAACCTGCCTGTGCTGGTCATGGCAGACAGAACATGTTACTACATTATTAAAAAGACTTAACCTTTGTTTTAGGGCATCATGAGAGAGATCCTGAGATGCCCTGAGACCGTAGGAATTTGAAGGTGAAGAGCTCACAGGCATAGAGCCTGTCCATTTATGAGAGGTACCCGAGATTCTCGGCACAGCCTGCATGGAACTCTGGAAGGGCTTATTATTTGCTAAACCACCACTTACATGACAGCTCAAACATAGATTCTCATTGGTATCATAACTCGTCATCCCTGGACCAGGGGCCTTATGGGGAGCATGACAATCCATACAATCAACTGTGTTTGTAGCATCATGGGGTGGATCAAGAGAAAAACCCCTTGATGGAAGGATAATAAAAAGTAGAAACATTATTAACATTACTAATCTCATGAGTTTTCTCTGAACCTTCCAAGACCTATATTAATTGGACCATTGTAAGGTCCTTTAATGGTTTTTAATAGACCCTCTGGCCTGAATATCCTTATAAATGAACCTCTCTCATCACCAGCAGAGACTACAATCTCGGCCTTCCCGTCTCCATCAATATCTCCTGCCTCTATAGAGGTTGGAGTAATTCCTGTATCGCCGAAGGGTTCAAAGGAAAGGTATTCCTCAAGCTTCTGATTAAAGAGCCTCACCTTTGCCCCATCCAGCACGACTACCTCATCAATACCATCACCATTAAGGTCACCTGATGCAAGTATGGCCTTTTCATCTAAGAATGAAAATAAAGACTTCTCATTATTACTATTTATTTTATGACCTGACAAATCCCTTAAATGTAATATCCTTAAATTATTTTCTTCGGTAACAACGACCTCTATTATTCCGTCTCCATTGTAATCACCGGCTGAAAAAGAGAAAGAAGAGTCTGTTTTTCCGCTATAAAGTGTCTTTCTATCATATGTTCCTGAAAGGGCAATTATCTTTGCATTTGATCCTGAAATATAACCCACAATTATCTCATCCCTGCCATCCCTGTCAAGATCATAAAGAAGAACCTTTATTATTCGAGCCTCAGGGATATTGAAGCTGGATATAAGCTCTCCCTGAGGAGAATAGACATATATCATATATTGTGAGTCTGCCACTACAATCTCATCAGATCCATCTCCGTCAATATCACCGCCTGTAACCTTTAAATTCCCTTCAAAAGATGAAGGAGTAAACCTACCAGCAATCTCTCCATCAATCCTCAAAAGAGAGACTTCGGGAGCTATTCCAATTCCAGTTCCGACGATTATATGGGTAGAAATACCTCTGGCCAGATAAAGACCCTCTATTACTTTCTCTTTACCCGTCTCTATACTGAAAGTCCTGTCAGGAGGTTTAACATAACCAGCAATGTTGTTAAATCTGATTTTATAACTACCAGGTGGGGCTTCCCGAGTCATCCAGATAAGACCTGAACCCTCAAAACTTTCAGGACCTGAGATAGAAAAAGAGGCTTCTCTTATATTTGATACTACCTTTATTGTGCCTGCAAAGAGGACCTTCAGTTTAACAGGTATAATGGCTAGACTTCCTGTCACATCTCCAGCATCTACAGCAACCGTTGTATTATATTCACCTGGTAAAAATCCCCTTACGAAGGGCTTCAGAGTAAGAGTAATCGTTGAAGGTGTGATACCGGAAAGGGAAGACGGGCTAAGCCAATCTGCCTTTGATTGAAGAGTCCATGAAAGCTCCCTACCTGTGGCTGAGATATAGATATCTGCGGAAGGAAGTTCCCTGCTACCTTTTTGATAGATTAATTCAATATTAGCAGGTGAAACAGATAGGGCAGGTTCCTTAACATTCACATTAACAATAACGACACTTTCAACTCCATTAGGAGTATAAAAGGAGACATAGGTGGTATAAGTCCCCTTTTCTAATCCCTTAGGATTTACTGTTATGTTTACTTTTGATGGCGTAGTAGAATTTTGAGGTGATACAGAAATCCACGGAACTGGAGATTCAGCAGTCCATGAAAAATCAACTGGATTACCCAAAACTTCTACAGGAATTGATACAGGCTCTCCTTCCTCATAAACCTCAAAATTAAGTACGATAGGTGATAATCTCAACTGTATAAAGGAATCAACACCAAATACATCTATCCTTGAATTGTTGTGATTGCTTACAAAGAGTTTTCCATCCCTGTCAAAGACAGCATCAAGGGGTATTCTGAACTCACCAGGAGAAGATCCATAAGAACCCACATAAGAAAGGAATGCACCATTCTTATCATATACGACAAGGGAACTGTTATAGGAATCAACAATATAAAATCTCTCCCCATCTATGGCAAGGCCCTGAGGTCTCAGAAATCTACTGCCCAGCATCCCGCTTCCCCTGATCTGACGTTTGAATGTTCCATTCAGGTCATAAACCATAATCCTGATATTATTGTGGTCAGAAATATAGACCTCTCCTTTATTTTCATCAATAGCTATGCCAGTTGGAAAGCTGAGACCTGAGCCGAAGTTGAATAGAAATTCTCCATACCCTGAATAAACCTTCACTGTATTATTAAGACTGTCAACAACATAGACCCTTCCATCGGAATTTATAGCCATGTCATTTGGAAGACCGAACTCACCATCACCTCTACCAAGCTTATAGAGGAAATTACCTGCTGGATCAAAAACGGTAACACTTCCGCTTTTCTGCTCACCAACAAAGACCTTATCATTCCACACACTTATACTCAGGGGTCTTTCAACTTGGAAGGCACTAAGAAGAAGGCCATTATTTGAGTAAACATATACCTGATTATTAATTGAATCTGTCACATAAAGCCTGCCCCTTGAATCAAGAGATAACCTTACAGGACCTCTGATGTCATCTTCAATGGTTCTAAGGGGTGTAAGGTAAGGAATAGTTGCACCTTCACTGAGATGGATGCTAAAAACTGTTAGGAAGATAAAAACTCCAAAACAGCTTATTTTATTAATAATGCTCATCTTACTTCTCATAACTATTATAGCAATTTTTGTTCCATTTGCATTATTTTTTAACTCTTTGATTTTTTTAAAAAAAGAAAAAGGTCGAATATAAAAAAGGACAATTTTTGACACTTAAAAGGCCTTTTTTAAATTCCCTTTTATTTTATTAAAAAATTTTAGTATTTATTTTTAAAAAGGCCGTGGCTGGATACCTCTGTATTTATAATCCAATTAGACATAACTGTTCAATTTTTCAGCAAATTTTTTATAACCCCTTTAAAAATTTGTGAATGTAACAGCTTCTCATTTTTGCGGGAAAATACGCATGCCTGTAAGGGATTTTACGCAGTTTTATCTTTAATTCCTGAAAAAGAGGGACAACTTTTGGTCATAGTCTTTCGGCATAAATCACTATGTTTGAATTCTCTTTCTTTCTGCGAAGCCATTCCTGAAGGGCTGAAAGTCTTTTTTTATGTAGAAGGGCAAACATTATCTCTGTCTTTGCTTCATCAAAGGATTTATATCTTGGTGGCTTTTTATCATAAATCTTTATAATATACCAGCTTGAGCGCCTCTCGTAAGGACCTATCATACCACCCGAGGACTTTCTTAAAATATCCTGAAGTTCAGGAGAAAATATCGAAAGCCTCACCCATTGCGGTTCTGTAATAATCACCTTTTCTTTGTATTTTTCATCTTTCTTGAGCCCCTTCACTACCTCTTCAAAAGAACTCCTTTTAATCTTATCATAAATATCTTCACTAAGTCCCTTTTCTGTAATTTCAATCATCGAGACCTTAACCATCTCGGGCTCAAGCAAAGGTCTGTTTAATTCATATTCCCTCTTCACCTCATCAAGGGTTACACTGAATATATCAGCCATGGAGACAATAAACTTATCAATGACCACCTTCTCCTCAAGCCTCCTTATCAACTCATTCTCGTTGTATCCGAGATTCCTCAGATATTTTTTAAAATCCTCTTCTGTCTTGAAGGACTGCCTTAATGCCCTTAACCTGTTTTGAACCTCTTCTTGAGTTGCCTTGATATTTTTAGCCTTTGCTTCTTCAAGGATCAGGGATTCTTCAATAAGGGAATCTATAACTATATTCTTTATAGTCAATTCATCTACCTGATTACCTATCGCAAGTTTTCTCTCTTTTAACTCTCTGAGATAGGCCTTTTTAGGTATGGGTTTTCCATTTACCTCAGCAACAGGCCTCGAGCAGGCTGGGATTATTGAAAGAACAAGTAAAAGGATTATCCATTTCCTTATCATGGAGCTATCCTTACAAGACTTCCAATCTCATAAACTGGTGAGGTTAAATAACCAATCCTCAGCTGAATCCTCTCTATTTCTCCAGGGCCAAGTATTATGCCTTTCCATACAAGATTCAAAACTCTTTGTGTTTCATCAGCCAATGGCCTATCAGGATTAACCGAATAAAAATCATTTGAGAAATATACCATAGTTGGCGGTTTTCCGATCCACTGGATGTAATTTGCAAGGCCTGTAAAATCTCCTCTCTCATTAATCTCTGGATTGCCTCCATCCCAGAAACCAGCAAGGTTATATTTCCATGGATCTAAGTATGTCTCCTTTGTGACTAATCCATCAGGATACCATCCCACATCTCCACGGCTAGTTCCGAAATCTCCGATCCATGGTTCATCTCCATAGGCATAATCGATGGCAATATATTTTCCGGACATATTTTTTATGTCAATAATTAAATCTAAAAAGTTTCTACCTGCAAGGACATGCATCTTACGGTTTATTAATACTGGATTGCCTCCAAGATCAACACTGTGAAGACTCTCTCCAATAAACTCCTTAAAATCTCTCTTAATTATTCTTGCTCCAAGATATCTCCATCGGGTTATATCATGAACCTCACCACCTGATAAGGCTATCCCCTCATTGGCATTGCACCAGATATGAAACCATTTTTTACCATCATAATAGGCAATACCACTCGCCTCCCTTCTGAGACCTGAGTCACCAGGAGGGAAGTCACCTCCGATAAAAAGGCCCTGGGGTCTTATGCCCTCTTCGTCAAATCTCGAAAGACCAATCTCAAGTCTGCTCCCATCAGGCCTGAATTCCTTTATTAAACCTCTGCCCTTTTTCGTATCAAAATTTACATCGAGGATAGGAGCACCCGTTGCCATGGCTGAAGTCTCAAAAAACCTGTTAAAGAAGGCTGTAAGATCTATTCTGAATAGAAGGGAATCTATCTCATTAAAGGATATATCATTTGATATCCTTAGACCATTCCTGTCTTTAATAATATAAAGGGCTGCTGAATTAGTGCTGAAATGGAAAAATCTGAGCAATACATAAAAGAATATAGAAAGACCGATAAGGCTCAAACCTGAAAAGAATAATATCTTCTTAAGGAGTGTTTTCATTTTTATCTCTTTCTGGTATTATAATATCAATGAGACTCTTTCCCTCATCAGGATATATCATCTGTGCTATCTCTGGTTCAGCTATTGCCCTTGCTATCCTGAAGGGAATGGATTTGTTCTTTGCCCTTCCAGAAATGGAAGAGGCAATAATAGCTGACATAGAAAAACTTTCTGGCATGTCCATAAGGCCTGAAGGCAATCTTGTAAGATTTATCTCTTTATTCTTACACATATTCTTCGGATTAATAGGTGCCGTAGCAGGCTGGTTTTCCTTTCATGTCTGTCTCGGGTTTAAGAACCTTCTTCAGAAAGAATAACATCTGGCTTAATTGGTAAACCTGTATGGGGTTCGGGCCTCGCCATTCCAAGGACAAGGGTATAGGTCTTTGATTCACCTGGCATCAGGACCTGATAGAGCCACAGGAGATTCAATATCCTGTTGTCAAAACTGTTAAGAGGTCTGCTTTCATCTACATCTGTAAAGCTATTGGAGAAATAAACAACAGTTGGAGTATTATCAAGCCATTCAATAAAATTCGCATAATTTGAAAACCTCTCAGGTTCACCAGCCTTTGGATTTCCTCGATCCCATATGCCCGCATATCTATATTTAAGGGGAGATACATAACCCTCAAACCTGAAGACCTTACCCTCTGTCCAGCCCACATCTCCTATAGAATTACCGAATTCACCAACCCATGGCTCATCTCCGAAGGAATAATTATAATAAACAGGTTCATTAGCAAGATTTTTGAGCTCAACCTTCAAAAGGATATAGTCATCCCCAACCCTCTTAGAAAGAAACCTTCTCATCATGAGATGAAGAGGCTTAGAACCTTTGAGTAAGTGAAGCTCGTGGAGGCTCTCAAGGATTATCTCCTTATTTGTTGACTTCAGAACCCTGCTTCCCATATACCTCCATTTCCAAGGTCCGATAGATAGATTATCAAGGTCTTTGATTGTCAATGCCTCATTAATAGAACACCAGATATGTCGCCATGCTGTGCCATCATAAAAGGCAATCCCTGTATTATTCCTGCTTTTATCAAGCCACCTTTCCACATCACCGTAGGGAAGATCTCCTCCTATGAATAATCCTTTCGGTCTCCCTTCCTGTTCGGAGTATCTTGAAAGAACAATGAGGAAATTTGTCCCATCAGGTCTGTATTCTTTTATAACGCCATTTCCATCTTCATTATTCCATGTAAGCTCGAGGATCGGTTTACCAGTAATAGCTGCTGCAAATCCCTCAAAGAATCTCAATACACAGCTTGCATCCACCATGAAGAGGAGCCTGCTGGCCTCGTCGAAGGCGAGGTCATTTGTGACCTTCAATTTACCATCTTCAGCCTTAACAAAATAAAGGACAGCATTACTCGAGGTAATACCGAATATCCAGTGAGCTGATGCTATTGAAAGCACAGTGAAGATAATACCTGTAAAGGCAATAAGTATGGCTTTTAATGCAAATCTCATCCAATTTTTGTCAGTTCTCTGCGTGTTTTCACCCACTTTAGGACTCTCCCCTTTTAAAAACCTCTTAATTTATTTCGGTTTTTTTTGAAAATTTCTTTAATTGCCTTAAATGTAAAGCAATTTTTATGCCAATTTAAAATGCCACCTTTATTTCGATCTTCTCTGTCTTTTTAAGTTCTAAAAGAAGTCCCTTCAGCCTCTTTTCAAGCTCTTTTTCTATCAGGATATGTTCTATTCCCTTCGAGACCTCTGAAAGGGGTTTTGTCCCTGCAGACCTCTTATCAATGAGCTTAAACAAAAACACACCCCTCTTTGTCTTTACAGGGCCATAGACCCTCTTTATTTCAGCCTTTTTAAGAAGACCTGCCATCTCTTCAGGAAAGCCCTCAAGGGGTGTATAAGGGGCATTCCTGTTAAGCTCTTTTATATCAGGCGGTACATTCTCGAGAGCTACCTTATCAAAAGAGTCAGGGTCTTTGTTAAAGACCTCAAGGAGGTGATGGACATCAGACTCCTTGACCTTGAGAAGATAGACCTTATAAGTCTCGGGTTCTGTAAAATCCTTAAGGTTTTTCCTATAATAAGAATCAATATCATCCTGACTTATCTGTATTCCGCTTTTAAAAGAATTTCTCAAAGACTCTATATAAAGGTTCTTTTCGATCTCTCTCTTTAAAAATCTCTTTTCGCTGCCTGAGATATCTCCCCGAGAGAGTTTCCTTAACTCCTCCTCCATCTTCACTTTATCAATCTGAAAGCCCTTCTTTTTTGCAAACTGGAAAAGCAATTCCCTATCTATCATGGTATTAAGAAGATCCAACTTTTCTTCTCTTGTCAAAGACTCCTTTCCGAGAAGAGAAGCCTTTCTCTTGGAGGCAATCTCAAAATCCTCAGCAAGGATACCTGCTGAACCAACCTCTGCTACCACATCCTTGCCCTTTGTACAGGCTGAAAGAAAAGCAAGAAGAAGAATCAAGACTATACTATCTGACCTCTTCAATCTTGTCCACCTTCCATGTATTTTTATCTTTTATGAGATGGTATTTAATCTTGTAAAAGACCTCTGAAGGAGGCTTTGTAATAGAGCCGTCTTTTTTGTTCTGCCACCAGTAAAACCATAATTCCTCTGTTACAACATAGCCCTTCTTTCCTGTTACCTTTGAGTCAAGGACCTTGAAATATTTCTGCTGGGCAACCATTATGCTATTTTTATTAATAAGGGCCTGCACAACAGGGAAGACCCTGTTCATCTCAGCAGTTGTAGCAACGGACTGAAGGAGGTTGAGGTCAAGGGTGGTATAAACCTTAATCAGCGTTGAATTATAATTCTTAACAGCAGTTACGAGAGGGCTTTCTGCATACCCCCTAATGGGAACAAAAAGGAGGTACAGGAACAAGAAAGCCAAAAACTGAGAGGTTAACTTTGTATGTAAATATTTACCCATCCTCCCGCTCCACGCTATTATGATATATTATCAAATATGAAACTAATTTTTACAGCACTATTAGTAATCCTTTTAATCATTATAACCCTCAACAGAAACTATCTCTGGAGTGATGGATATCTTTTGTGGATGGATACTATAAAAAAATCACCAAACAAGATAAGACCTTATATTAATTTTGCATCCGTCGCCCTTTCCAAGAACAGAACTGAGGAAGCCCTCAAGGCCTTCAGAAGGGCCCTTGAATTGAACCCCTCTGATCCCTCTACTGTGTACTTTTATGGCATGGCACTACAGAATCTTGGCATGAAGGAAGAGGCAGAAGAATATTTAAAAATAGCCAAGGCCCTTAAACCCCTTGATGAAAAGACTATGCTTCTTGAGGCCTCTGTATTTCTCAATAATGAAAGGTTTATGGATGCTATAGAAAAATACAGAAATATCCTCTTAATCAATCCAGGTCAGGCAAAGGCCCTTCTTGGAATCGGCTATGCCTATGAGAAGATGGGAAGTTATCACGATGCCATAACTTATTACAGAATGGCCCTTCAGAAGGACCCTGACCTGGCCGAGGCATGGCTCAATCTTGGCACACTTTTATGGAAAACAGGTAGTAGAGAAGAAGCTCTGAGGGCCTTTAAAAAAGCTGTTGAGAAGTCTCCTGAAAAGGCAGAGGCTTGGAATAATCTGGGTGCTGCTTATGCAGAGATGGGTAAAAAGGATGAGGCCCTTAAGGCCTTTGAAAGGGCCATCCAGTTAAAACCTGATAATGATGTGATAAAGAGGAATATTCAGAGATTAAAAGATTCTTAATCCCCTTACCCCTCACCTTATCCAAAAATTCCAGATCCCCTTAATCATGCCTGCCAGCCTTACAAAAGACCTGATGGTTAAAAGGGGCATTATCAAAATATATTCTGATGCCCTATTTCTGAGTATCAAACTAAGAGAGAGCGGGAAGGAAAGAAAAAAAAGACAAAGAAATAGCAGAATCTCCACATAAAAGTAACCTGAAAATAGAAAGGGAATCCCTGCTATTGAGAGTCCTGCAAGGGGTATCTCGAGGATATCCTTCAAGACTGTATAGTCATCTCCCTTTGCCATTTCAGGATGGTACTTGTAGAGCTTCATCCTCCAGAAGGCATGCCTGAATTGCTCTTTGAGATATTTAAAAAGTTTTTCTGTATGGTAATGGGCGACAAGGGCCTGAGGTACGAATCTTATCTTATAGCCTGCCTTGAGAATCCTGTAGGAAAGGTCATTGTCCTCACCACTGGCAGTCCTGTAGGTCTCGTCAAAACCTCCAAGGCTTCTGAAGACTTCTCTCCTTATTGCTACATTATAAGAGCCAAAGGCCCGTATAAATCTCCCGAACCTTGAATGTCTCCACTTAATCTCAGCATGTATCAGTCTGCTTAGAAGGCTCTCAGGGTTTGCAATATCATAGGAGCCCGCAACAGCACCTACTTCAGGTGAATCAAAACCCTCTATAATCTTTGAAAGCCAGTCAGGCCTTGCAATACAATCGGAGTCTATAAAGGCAACAATCTCTCCCCTTGATTCCCTGAATCCCCTATTTCTTGCAGAGGCAGGACCTCTGTTTTCCTGCCTGATGTATTTAACGGGATAGGAGCAGACAACCTCACCTGTATTGTCTGTTGAACCATCATCAACAACGATTATCTCGAGAGGAGGTGTCTCCTGATTGAACAATGCCTCTATAACAGGCCCGATAAGAGAAGCCCTGTTATAGACAGGTATGATTACTGAAATGGAGGGCATATTATCAAATCTCTAATCTCTTTAATCTTCTAGCATGTCCTGTTATTAAAACTTTCAATACCACACCGCTACTTCTGATGAAATTTTTCAAATCATCCAGACTTCTTATTTTTGAAATATGTCTCATAACTAAAGACGGACTAAAAACGAATTCCTTCCATGCCAATTTATGAAGTCTTCTCATTTCATCTTCTGATATTCTAGGATGATTAAAAACAAGAGCGTGGGTATCAAAATAAAGGCTGTCTGCAATATCCATTTTTAGTATCTTAAATTTATTTACAATATCCCACATCTCTGAGCCAGGAAAAGGTGTAGCAATATTAAACTGGATATAATCAAGAAGTCCTTCATCCCTCAATCGTTTTGCAAACTCAATAGTCTGAAGTGCCTCCTCTACTGTCTCTCCATTCAGTTTCCCATCATTAAGCCAAATATTGCCGATCATAAAAAGTCCCTGATTTATTATCCCGGCTTTCCTCGAAAGATTAAGTGCATAAACAACTTCTTCTACTGTAAGCCTCTTCTTAATACCAGAGAGAACTCTATTGCTTCCACTCTCAATACCCCAGGCAATCTGCCAGCAACCAGCTTCTCGCATTTTTAAAAGTAAAGATTCTGATAAAAGATTCTTACTAGCCCTCATCTGACACTTCCAGTAAAACTTTATACCTGATTTTAAAATTCTTTCAAGCACATCATCCAGCCATTTGGGATTAGTGTTTATCTCATCATCGAAGACATATACCTCCTCAACACCATAATTTTCTCTTAAATACGAAAGTTCTTCAATGATATTATCAGGACTCCTGAACCTAACCCTTGGTATCTTGAATCTCCACACAGCATTCGAACAGAACACACACTCAAAAGGGCAACCTCTGCTCCAATAAACAACAGCCTGTTTTTTCTTTTTAAAGGGAGCAAAAAACTTATAAGATGAAAGGTCTATTAAGTCCCAGGCGGGAATAAGGTCTATATCTTTTAAAAGTACAGACTGGTGAACTCTCGGTAATTTTTCTCTCTGTTTTATCAATCCGATTAATTCCGTAAAAGCGATCTCACCTTCCCCAAGGACAATAGAATCAAAATATTCAACATCAGGTCTCATGGCAGTAACATGTACACCACCTGCAATAACTGGAATGTCGCTTCGCCATTGTTTTAATGCCATCGCAAGTTTTATGGCTCCATGAAAATTTGGTGTCAAGGATGTAATGCCTATGACATCGGGATTCTCCTTTTTTATAATCTCCATCTGCCTCTCTATGGGTAACTTGTCTTTTTCAAAATCGAGAATCCTGAATTCGCATTCAGGAAATGTTTTTCTTGTATAGCTTGCTATGTAAGCAAGACTCAATGGTGGTGACAAGACCTCAAAGGGTGTTCCGTAAGGATTGATTAAAAGAATCTTCATAGATACCTCATAAGTAGATCAGCCTCTTGACTGATCCTGAGATTATGATCAAAATATTTTTTTACTGTTTCTATGCCCCTTTGCTCAAAAGTCTTCCTCATGGTCTCGCTGGAAAGTAAAAGGCTTATCTTTTTTCTGAGATCAATTACATCTGATGGCTTAAAAAAAAGAGAGTTTTCCCCATCCTTTAAATACTTCGACATTGTATGGAGTTCTGAAACTATTAAGGGAAGTCCTGCTGCCATAGCCTCCATTATCTTTAAAGGGCATGTGGAATTTGTGTAAAGGGAACTCCTGAAGGGTGCAACATAGACATCAGCACTCTTCAATATGCCAGGAATCATTCTATAGGGTATCCAGCCCGTAAATATTATATCACTGTGGGAGATAGAGAGAAGATATCTCATGTACTTAGGGTCACCATCTCCAATAATTACAATCTTTGCACCTATGCCTTCAGTAGCCTTTATAAGTATGTCAACACCATCATCTATTCCTATGTCCCCGTGATACATAATCACTTTATCCTTTTCACTGATACCATATTCCCTCCGAAAATCTCCGTCTGGAACTGCAGATACAAAAAAATCCACATCAACGCCATAAGGTATGGCATAGGTCTTGCTGTAATCAATTCCACGACTTGCCCACACAGCCCTCGCTATGTCAGACTCAGTGATCACTGCCCTGCTCATTCTTGCCACTGACTTTTGAAAGAGCCTTAAAAAAGGAGAGAGCAATCTTGAAAGGGGCTTATTAAAACTTCTATACATGACATCTATAAATTCAGGCATATCAGCCACCACAGGACTACCATAAAGCCTTGCAAAAAACAGGATAGGCCACCATCCATAAACTAACTTTATATCCTTTGTCCTTAGTAATCTTATAACTTTAATTAAAAGCCTCAGATTCGCCTCTGCCCGTTTTCTCAAATCAAAAAGTGACCAGCCCTTTACATCAACCGGCTCATAATGAATACCTGCATAACTAAATTCTCCGTCTCCTCTTCTACAGGCAAGATAGACCTCTATGCCCCTTCTGGCAAGCTCCTTTGCAAGGCTTTCGGTCAGGGAAAATCTATAAACAGGAGGTATAGCCTCTTCTGTCACAAGGATTATGGACACGATTTATTAATGCCTACCTCCAAAGACATATCTCTTCATGATGGAAAGGGCATTTGAAAAGGATGATAAAAACTCATCAAGGGTGGTAATCGAAAAAAGTCTTTTTAGAATATAGGGGGCAGAAAAATAATATCTTCTGTAAGATTCTCTCGCAAATTCATAGATCCTCTCTCTGCTTAAATGAGGATAATTAAATGACGGCAGGGCAGTCGGGTCCTGCCAGTGAAGCTCCTTCGGGACAAGGTATCCTCTCTCTTTTAGTTCCATATAAAAAGGTGTACCTGGTGCAGGTACTACAATGCCAAAGGTCACATAGTCAGGCATAAGCCTTCTGACGAATTCATAGGTCTTTTTCATAGTCTCTTCTGTCTCTCCTGGAAGACCGAAGGTAAAATACATCAAAACCCTCATACCCGATTCCTTCACAAGCCTCACAGCAGACTCTATCTGCTCCACTGTTTCATTCTTCCTCATATTTCTTAGTATCTCATCATTTGCACTTTCGCAACCAATACTTATGGTGTGACACCCAGCCCTTTTCATCACCTTAAGCAATTCCTTATCTATCCTGTCTGCCCTTGCGTTGCAGTGCCATGTAAACCTCAATCCCTCTTTCAACATATTCTCAGAAAGCTCTATTGCGAAATTCCTCTTGGTTGGAAGGGAACAATCGTAAAATTTTATCTCTCTTATACCTAAAGTATTGACCTGCCTTAATTCCTCCATTACTGATTCAACAGACCTGTATCTTATCGGCCTCTGAAAGGCACCAGCCTGACAATGGATGCACCAGTTAATACAACCTCTTGAACAGTTCACAATAGTAAGGGGTCTCCTTTTTGCAAGGGGACAGCGGTATATGTGAAAGGGCATTCCTTCATGAACAGGGATACCGAGTTCATCAAGGTCCTTTATCCTTTCAGCCTCTCCTGTGAAGAAAACCCTTTCACCTTCCCTGAAATAAATACCCTTCACATTCATTGGAACCTCACCATTTATCAATCTCATCAACGGAACCTCTGGCTCTCCCCAGAGAAGGTAATCCAGATAGGGATGTCTTGCTATTGCCTCCTCTGGTTCTTCAACACTGAAGATAGATAAGGACATACAAGAAGTTTTTATATTATTACTGATCTCCTTTGCAAGTTTTGCAATTCTGGCATCAAGCTCAAAGGTCTGAAAACAAGTAAGATAAATAACCCAGTCAGGCCTAAAGTTTACTATTTCCTTTCGAATATCTTGCAAAGTGAGCTTAAGGTTATTTGCATCGATAATCCTAAAGTCATGCCCAAATCTTTTCAAATAGCCCGCAAAGACCTGGAGGTCATAAGGTGGCCATAGCTGGTCTGCTTTATTAATACCAAAGCTCCCGAGGACCCTTCCTACAGGGAGTCCCTCTATGCCTGGTGGGTCAATGAGGAGTACTCTCATGGCATCTCCTGCTCTTTAAAAAATAATCAACAAAACTTTTTAATCCATAAAGCTTTCTCTTTAAATCCTGAGGACTCTTCATGTTCCAGAGCATTCTTATTATCTGCGATGGTCTGAGATAAAACTCCTTTAGTCCCCTATCAATAAGTTCATCCATCTCTTTTTTTGAGAGCTGGGGATAGTCAAGGAGTGTAACCTGCTCGAGGTTTTTACTTACCCATTCTGTCCAGTCCCTTGCAACAAGGTAGTTATTCTCCTTTGCCCATTTATAAAGCTCTGTGCCTGGATAGGGACATATGCCTGAAAACTGAAGGGTGTCTAAGGGTAAGGACTTGGCAAACTCAATAGTCTTTCTCACAGACTCCCTCGTCTCACCTGGTGCACCAACCATAAAGCAGCCGTGGATTATAAAACCATGCCTCTTTGCCTCTTCTGTAAATCTCCTTGACTGCTCAAGGGTTATTCCTTTTTTAACTGCATCGAGGGCCTCCTGGGTGCCAAATTCATATCCTACCATAAGCATCCTGCAGCCTGCCCTCTTCATAAGGGGAAGCAATGACAAATCCATATCTACCCTTACATTACAGCTCCAGGTCACCTTCAAACCCCTTTTAAGGATCTCCTCGCATACGGACCTTACATGGTGAGGACTTGCTGTGAAAGTGTCTGTCTCGAACATTATCTCCTTTATATAAGGAAAGAGCTTATAGTCGTACTCAATCTCATCAACAACCTGTTCTGCTCTTCTCAATCTCAACCTTCTTCCATACATAACAGAGGTATCCCTGCAGAAGGTGCATCTTCCGGAGCATCCCCTTCCAGAAATGAGGGTAAGAAAGGGAAATCTCTTGCCTGCATCCCTGTACCATTCAGGTCTTATGTGATGCCAGGCTGGGAAAGGGAGTTCCTCAACATTAATGGGTTCAGCTGGCGGATTAATCCTTATTACCCCATCCTCTATAAAGGCAACACCCTTTATCCCTCTTATGTCCCTTCCATCTGCTATATCCCTCAGTACATAATCATATTCACCAATCACAAGGCCATCAACAAAAGGGGCCCTCCTAAGGGTATCCTCTGGTTCTGCTGAGACATGGGGACCTATAAGGATAGCCCTTGAGCCAGAATCCTTTGCAAGACGGGCATAGGAGATGTCGTTGTAAATTGAAGGGGTTGTTGTATGAATTACCGTGAGCTCAGGCCTGAATTCCCTGAACTCCTTGTCTACACCATTACAGGTGAGATTCAAGGCAGCACCATCAATGAATCTTACATGATGACCCTCTCTTTCAAGTACAGCAGTTGCTATGAGAAGCCAATCAGGATGCCTCTGGACCCTTCCCCTTGATCGAGCTGCCCACCTTGCTGACCTGCAGAAGTCCTTTCCGTAGGGAGGATTTAATACGAGGATTTTCATATATTATTTTAACATTTTATCTTCTCCTTCATTAAGGCAATCTCCTGTGCGAGGGTATCAATCCTTGAAGAAAGCCTTGATATGGTCACTGAAAATGATATATTCAGTGCAAGGAGAAAGAGAACTCCTGATAGAAATAGCAGTGAGGGTGGATAATAGATACCAATCTTATAAGAGAGATATTCAAGGAGTCCCCTTGATAGAGAAAGGAGACATATAAATATGGCTGACAGGAGCCATAGAAGGGAATACCTCTCCTTGAGCCTTCCTGTAACGATAAGAAAGACAACAAAGATAAGGATTGATAATCCTATAAGAAAAGAGATTATCTGAACTATGTCCATGGCTACCTCCTGAATCTCCTTAATGAACTGAGAATTACACCTGTTGTTACCTTAAGCATATAATAAAAAGACTGAAAAAATCCTATAGAAGACCTTCCAGAGGTTCTGGGTCTCATCAGGGCAGGGACTTCTACTACCCTCAGGCCTGCCTTTAAGGCGTATATGATGGATTCAACCTCTGGATAGTCCTCAGGATAATTTATTGAAAAGAACTCTATAGCCTTTTTCCCGTAGCACCTGAAACCAGAGGTGGGATCTGTTATCTTTACGCCATAAAGAAGAGAAAGCAAAAGGGAAAACCACCTGCTTCCAATCCTTCTAAAAAAGGGAAACCTGTAATCACCTGCCAGCACCCTCGAACCAATAACGAGGTCTGCCTCATCTGCTAAAACAGGCTTGAGAATATTCTCTATCTGGTCTGCCCTGTGTTGAAAATCTCCATCAAATTGTACAGCTATCTCATAGCCCTTCGTAGAGGCATATTTCAGTCCTGTCTGGACAGCACCACCTACACCAATATTGTAAGGATGGTCAATGACAGCGAAGCCCGATTTTCTTGCAACATCGCGAGTATTGTCAGTGGAGCCATCATTTATAACAACAGCATCCTTTATGAGTTCACCAATATCCTCAGCAACCTTTGGTATGTTCTTTTCTTCATTATAGGCAGGTATTATGAGTAGAAACCTCATCCACCCTTTTGTTCTGCCAGAACTGGTTTCTTTAATGTCTTTTTCTTTATTAACTCCCACAGGTATTCATAACCTATCATAAAGAGGAAGAAGAAACCAACAGAGGGCAGATAGACCCTGTGCTCAAAAATCACATCTATAATGGGGATGAAACTTGATGAAGGTGAAAGGGTTATATACCACCAGAGGATCAGGAATGTAACAAGGCGGTTTCTCTTAAACATAAAGAGCGCAAAGGCAATAACAAGGAGATGAGCAAGAAAGGAGAGGATTGTGGGAAACTCAAAAAAGGATTTTGCAATGGGGTAGTCATAGTCAAGGTTCTGATTGATAGGTAAAAACAGAAGTCTTACATAAGTCCAGATTACATTAAATTGGGTAAGAAGGTATTGATAAGGAGTAAGGAGCTTTACACCAAAGCCAGCTGACTCCTCTCCACCTTTGTATGTAAAGCTCAGCCAAAGCCTGTAGGCAGCGGTTAACCAAATAAAAAGATAGACCCACCATCTTCTCAGGGCATCTTTAAAAGAGCTCAATAGCATTACATCATATATAAATAACATTACAGGAAATGTAATAAAATCCTCTCTCGAAGCCATGCCAAGAAAACTTACAACAAATAACCATACATAAAAAGACCTCCTACCTGTTTCAACTGCCCTTGTGTAAAGAATAAAGCCAAGGAGATAAAAAAATGTTGCCATAGGCATAGACCTGCTTATTATGTATGTAACTGCCTCTGTCTGGATAGGATGAACAACAAAAAGAATAGCACTAAAAAGGGCTATCTCTTTTGAAAGGGAAGCCCATTTTTCTCTAAATCTCGGCAGATTCAGAACTGTAAGAACAAAAAAGTAAAATAGAATGCCATTTATTGCGTGAAGGAGATTGTTAAAGATATGATATCCTATAACATTAAGACCACCCAAAGCATAATTTATGGCAAGGGTTACAAGCAATAGAGGCCTTGAGCCAACAGGTCCTTCGTTTTTCCAGAAAAAGGATGGGATATTCTCAATATGCTTTATCCTTGGATTCTCAACAATTGTATGCTGGTCATCAAAATGAAAGCTTGCAGTATATGTATTGGAATAGGCAACTCCGACAGTAAGGATTATGAGGGCTATAGCAATTATATTAAATCTTCTCTCAGGATTCACATCACACCTGTCCAAAATAAAGTTTTGAATGGGCATGAGGCCAACTATTACTTGCGCCATTAGTAAAAAGCACAAAAGGCGACTCCTTAATGTAACTTGTTAAATAACCTCTCATGACCTTAATATACCTCTCAGAAGCTCGAACAACCTCATTCTACATTTAAAAATAAATCCTGTCGCTTCTTTTGTGTTTTTGAGGCCTTATAGTGGATTCACAATTAAGTTTACAAAATCAGTATAGAGAAAATCAATTTTTCCTCTCAAAGATATTGAATCTAACAATCGCCCAGATTGCCTCCAAGCCATCCTTCCAACCGATCTTTTTGCCCTGCGCCCTTGTCCTGCCTCCATAGGATATCCCAACCTCAAAGACCCTATATCCTGCCTTTGCAATCCTTGCTGTTATCTCTGGCTCTATATCAAAACGATTAGAGACAAGTTTTGGTCCTATATCATCTATAACCTTTCTCGTGAAGAGTTTATAACAGGTCTCCATATCGGTAAGATATAGATTCGTAAAGGCATTGGAAATCAGAGTGAGTATCTTGTTGCCGACATAGTGCCAGAATCTCAATACAGCATGGGGTCTACCACTCATAAACCTCGAGCCATAGACAACATCTGCCTTTCCTTCAAGGATTGGCTTAAGTAAGTCCTTTATCTCATCAGGATTGTATTCAAGGTCTGCATCCTGAATAATCACAAAATCACCAGTGGCATATTTAAGGCCTGTCCTTACAGCAGCTCCCTTGCCTTTATTCTTTTCATGAAATATGACCTTAAAAGGCTCACCAAGCCTTTTCAAAAATTCACGGGTCCCGTCATTTGAACTGTCATCTACAATAATTATCTCCTTGGTTATGCCCTCTGGAAGGGTAGCCTGCACCACCCTTCTTAAAAGCTCCTCCACTGTATCAATCTCATTATAAATCGGAATAATAATTGACAAAACAAAATTGGGGACTCTCCCCATTTTTCTACTACCTCAAGAGTAATTTATTGATTTTTCAATAAAAAATTGATCAGGACTCAAAAATTAGGGGCTGTCCCTAATTTAGCATTCTTGTATGGAGTCCTGAGATATAGCCGATACCAAAAAACAAACCTATTACACCAAATAGTGATAAAATGGCAAGCCAAGCAGCCCTTTTTCCTCTCCAGCCGTAGGTTAGCCTCAGATGAAGGTTCAGGCCATAGGTGAGCCAGGATATAAGGGACCAGGTCTCCACAGGATCCCATCCCCAGTACCTTCCCCACAATCCATGGGCCCATATAGCACCAGAACCTATCATTATACTTTCTGAAAAAAACCCAAAGAGAATCAGCCTGAAGGAGAGTTCATCGAGATATTTTTCCTCTGGTATCTTGAAAGAAAATCTCTTTGTAAGCCCTTCTCTAATAATGGTCAGGGCACCAATAAAGGCAGCAACAAAATAGCTACCAAAGGCAAGCCAGGCAAAAAGGACATGGATATAGAGCCAGTTTGACCTGTAAGGAGGCTCAAGGGGTGCAAGCTCTGCCGGGCTCTGGAGGCCATTGCCGAGGATAAGAAGCACAACAGGTGAGACAAGGATATAGGCTCCTTCTATCTGCTTGAAATAAGATTGAAGGACAATATAGGTTAGACTAATAAAGCATGAGCCCATGAGGGAGTTTTCATATACTCCCATCACTGGTGGATGTCCTGTAGCATACCATCTGACACCAATGGCAATGCAATGGGCTATGACAGCACCCCTTAAAAACCACTGACCTAAACCAGAACCTTTTTTAAAAATAGCTGAATAAAGCCCCAAAATAAAGCTCAAGGCATAGAGGCCAACAGCAATCCATATAAAGACTCCTTCAAGACCTGCCATCATCCCTCCAGTTCTTTAAGGATTCTATAAAGTTCATCCTTTTCTTTGTCATAAGGCATCTCCCTCAGGGTATCTCTAATAAAATTAATAGCCTCTTTTGTTTTGCCCGCATCAACAAGGACTGTTGTGAGCCCCTTTATCGAAAAGAGATGATACCTGTCAATAGCAAGGGCCTTTCTGTAATACCTTTCTGCTGATAGAAGGTCACCAAGGTAATAATAACACGAGGCAATATTGTTGTAAAGGTCAGAGGCAGTGAAGGCCTTTGAAACACCTTCCCATTTTTCTGGAAACTCGGGAAGGACCTTTTCATAAAGAAGCTCAACTTCCTTAAGATATTGGAGGGCCTCTTTATATCTTCCAGTCCTGAAAAGAGACTCGGCAAGATAATACTTAGCCTTATGATAATAGGGTGCTATCCCGAGGGTGGCTCTGAACTCCTTTTCAGCCTCTATATATCTATCAGCATTCAAAAGAGCCAGGCCAAGATTAAAATGGGGTCTTGCTTTCTCAGGTGACTTCTTTACCACATCTGACCAGAGAGATACCTCTGTATGCCATACTGTATTCCTTAAATAAGTGGATATCAAAAATACCAATGTTACAAAAATCAGCAGATTATTCTTTAATCTCATCACTTATCTCAAGGAGTTCCTTTTCAAGAAAGGCAGGATAATATCTGCTCCAGGCCCTGAGGTCAAATCTTCCATCAGCATAATGGATAATAGTAATAACCCTCTCATTGCTGATAAACCTGATTATTAATCCAGCAAGACTGATAACAAAGGCTATTATAAAGGCAAAGGTGCCCAGGTCTCTGCTTACAATAAGGGTAATCCAGTGAGAGTATTCAGGTATAGATATAACATAATTATCAGCCTCTGCTGAATCTCCAGGCCTCAAAAAGAGGTCTTTTAATAGAAGACCATCTTTATAAAATTTTACAAAGAAGACAGGGTTTTTTTCATCAAAACCCTTTGTCCCGATTTTTCCTTTTTCTCTGTAAAAATCAGGGAAAAACCTCACAAGAAGCCTCAGTCCCTCCTCTTTTACCTCAAAGTAATCATCAACAAAAAGGCTTCTCAGATTTACATAACTATCAAAAATAAGAACTCCATCTTTCTTTATAACAAATCTTGGAGATACACCATATCTTGATGGAGAAAATTGATAGCCCCATAATGTGGCAGGCTTGTTTATAGCAATATTAAAGCTCTGAGACCCAACTATCAAGAGGGCAGAAAGCTGGGTAGGAACAGTCTCCTTTGCCTCGAGTCTAATCTCTTTTGCTGTAAAGGTAATGTCAGGTGGTCTTGAGCCTGCCATTGAGATGTAATTCGAGGTATCTCTCATGGAAATCTCTGCATTTTCCGGAGCTATAATCTCAGCATTAAATCTTGATAAGGAGCTTATTATGGCTGTAATAAAAATTACGATAAGACCTCCGTGAAATACAATAGATCCCCAGAAACCATAAGCTCCCTTTTGAGCCCTTAAGACATTAAGAGTTCCTGATGACCTCTCAACCTCGTAGTGCCAGCCCCTCTGGATTAAGACCTTCTTGACCTTTTCAAGAGTTGCGCCCCTTCCTGAAAGGCTTGCATGAAAGGCCCTCCTTTTAGAAAAGTCTTTTTGTCTTGTTTTAAGTCTCTTTATTGTACAGAGAAAAGTGGAAAGGCCAAGAAAAAAGGCAATACCAACAAAGGGGATACTTGTTACAATAAAGGGAGTACTCAGATAAGTGGATAATTTCCAGAGGATGGGTCTCTCCTTCTGCAATCTAAGGAGTTCTTCATCTGTTAAGGTAAACTGATTTGGAAGAAAGGCTGAGAAGGTCAGTATAAGGATTATCAAAAAGAGAACCCATACTGCAAAGGTCCTCGAACCAATAAACCTCCATATCCTCTTTGCTCTCAAAGCAACACCTCTTAATGGTCAAGCCTTTCGAGTACTTCCCTCGCCTTTCTATAGTTAGGGTCTATCTCGAGGGTCTTTTTTATAGCTCTAAGGCCCTCATCCCTCATGCCAGCCTGTAGAAGTAGCATACCTTTATTAAACCAGGCATCAGGAGAGCGGGGCTCGAGTCTTAGTGCCCTGTCAAGATTCCAGAGGGCCTTCTCATAATCTCCCATCTCTGCATAGGTAACACCAAGGTTTATATATATACTTGGAAGGTCAGGCTTAAGAGACTTCGCCTTATTTAAAAGGTCAAGGGACTCCTTGAGCCTTCCCTTCATTGCAACGAGGTTTCCAAGATTAATAAGGGTATCAACATTATCAGGTTCAAGCCTCAGGGACTCCCTGTAAGCCCTTTCAGCCTCTTCCATACTTCCTATTTCTTCATAAACAAGACCGAGGAGAAAATAAGCCTTACTGTTGCCTGGCTCCCTCCTTATTAATTCATCTAAGTAAGCAAGGGCACAGGCATAGTCTTTTTCTTTTATACAGAGTTCTGCCTTTGCCCTTATATTGGCATCCTCAATAGCAATACTACCTGAAAGCCTCAGGGCCTCCTCTGCCTCTTTATACCTACCAAGTTTTATAAGGCTATCTGCAAGGGCGTTCAGAACAAACCTGTTATAGGGGTCTCTTTTTAATATCTCTTCATACTCCTTTACTGCCTCCTCAGGTGGAAGGGTATTAGCGTAATTAAGCCTCGGCCTTATCTTATTGGGAGACTTCTTTAAGGCATCCTCCCATAGAGACCTCTCCGAAGCCCAGAGGCTATTTCTTTGGAATGTGAGGATGCCAAAAAAAAGAAGCAACAAAATAAAAGATATACCTATAGCCCTTGCATATCTTTTTAACGGTATAAACCAGAGGACAAATCCTGTAAGGACAAGGAGGAAACCTAAAAAAGGTAAATAAAGTCTATACTCCATTATCAACTCTGGAATAGGGAATATACTCGACTCTACCGAAAGGGTGATGTAATACCAGAGGATACCTATTCCCACAAGCCTTCTGTGGTCCTTACCTTTAACAAGGATAATGGAGGACACTATTAATGTAAGATGGACGAGAAAGGCAAAGAATGTATCTGTCTCAAAGAGGCTCAGTGAAAGGGGATAATCATAGTCTATATTTAAACCATAAGGCAGTAAAAGTAGCCTCATATAGGTCAGGAGGACCCTGAACTGGGTAAAGAGATAAAGGTGTCTCGGGATGTCAGGTGCAACAGCTGTCTTCTCCATAAGGGATTGCTGGGACATATCCCAGAGGGCATCTATCCTGCTGAGGGGTATAATGAGAAGGGTGATTAAAAAGAGGAGAAGGACAGGCCAGGGCCTTTTTTCTTTAAAATAAAGGAATTCAAAAAGTAATATAACTAAGGGTATTGTAAAGGCATTCTCCTTTGATTTCATGGAAAGTATACAGGAGATGATGGAAAGGGCATAAAGATTCTTTTTTCCAGAAGACCTTGCTACAAGATAAAGATATAAAGAAAGAAGATAAAAGAAAGTGCAGAGAAGACCAAATCTCTGGGTTATATATGTAACTGCCATGGTGTTTACAGGATGAATCCCGAAGAGAAGGGCACCGAAAAGGGCAATCCAGTCCTCATATTCCTTGTAGACATTTCCGAAATTAAGCCTTATGATGGTTTTGAGAAGATAAAAGACCAGAAAAGCATTCATTATATGAATAAAGAGATTTGTGAGGTGATAAACAGGAGTCTTCAATCCACTAACAAGGAAGTTCAGATAGAATGTGGCAAAGCCGATAAACCTCGAGCCATTGATATTCCTGAGGAGCTCTCCTCCATCCTTTACACGGAGATTTTTTACTATGTAACTGTAGTCATCCCACTGAAAGGGTGAGGTAAGGGTATTTGAATAAGGGATAAAGATAAGAATTGCTAATACAAGTAAAAGGGCCTTTCTATTCATAGCAATCCTGTAGAAGTTCCAGATTCTCCCTGGCAAGCCTGTCGTCAGGATTGAGACTTAAGGCTGTTTTAAAGGCCTCTTTTGCCTCTTTACACCTTTTAAGTTTCATGAGCACATAGCCGAGATTATTCCAGGCATCGCTGTACTCAGGATCTGTCTCAATGGCCTCTCTGTAGAATCTTTCAGCATCCTTGAGTTTATTCATATTAAAGTATATATTTCCTTTGCCCATGAAGGCGAGCCTTTTAATCGCTTTTCTGTCTTCCTCTGTAATGGCATCCTTTTCTGCCTTTAAAAGGGCCCTCTCATATAGACTAAGGGCATCCTCTAAGTTACCAAGGGTTTCCATAATCCTTGCGAGATTCAAATATGCCCCTGGCTCTGGATAAAGGTTTAGTGCCCTCTCTGTTGCCTCCATTGCACAATCCATATCACCTGCATTACCGCAGGCACTGGCAAGGTTTATCCAGGCCCTTGTATTTAGTGGTGCCTTCTTCACAACATCCCTCCAGAGGCTCACCTCTGTCTTCCATACACTATTTCTCTGAAGGCTCAAGAAAATTACTCCCAAAATCAGCACTCCCATTACCACTATCCGCTCCACACTATTCGCTCCCCACTATTTGCTATCCACTCCTCGCTTCCTCTTAATAGCCTTCTCATATTCTATATAGGCTTCTTTTCTATCAGGAGCTATCTTCATTGCCTTTTCATAATACTCCTTTGCAAGGGCAAGATTCCCGAGCTCATCAGCCACATTTCCTGCACCAACAAGGGCTTCATAGGAACTGGGGTCTATTTCAAGGGCCCTTTGATAATACCTGTAGGCTAATCTGAGTTTTCCCTTTTCATAATTCAGTGACCCAAGGTTTACATAAGGCTCTGGCTCCCTACTACCAAGGGACACGGCCCTTAGCCAGGCCTTTTCAGCATCATCCGGCCTGTCAGCAGTTTTATAGAGATAACCGAGCCTCGTTAGATATCCCGTATTCTCTGGTTCGAGATAAATTGCCCTTTCAAGATGACTTATTGCACAATCAAACCTTCCCTGCCTCTCGCAGAGCTCGCTATAAAGGGAATAGGCCTTTGGGTCTTCTGCAAGGCTAATGGCAACCTTAAGGTATTCCTCTGCCTTATTTAAATCTCCCTTTTCCATGAGGCCATAGGCCATAGCATAATTTGCCTTTGGAGAGTCTGGCATTGTCTCCAGGGCCTTCTGAAGAAACTCCATTGCCATGTTTATATCACCCTTTAAGCCATATATAGCTGCAAAGTTCAGATATATCTCAAGGCCAGCCCTCAGGTAATAGAGATTTCCAGAAAGGATTTCTTTTTTAAAGACCTCTGTAGCCTTAAAAAGGACAGATAAAGCCTCATCAAGCCTGTTTCTCATAAGTAATGTACCAGCAAGGTTTATATAGGGCCTTATCTTATGAGGAGACTTTCTAATAATATCCTGCCAGAGGATGAGGTCATCCTTCCAGACGGAGTTTCTGAGCAATGTGGCTGTAATTAAAAGGAGAGAAATCAAAAGGAGCAAAACAAACTTTACTGACATGAATTATTTTAACACAAAATAAAAATAAAATGGATAAAATGGGGACAATCCCTAATTTTTTAACATTATAATCACAAGTCCTTTATTTTATTAAAAATTTTATCATAGCATTTAAAAATTGGGGAGAGTCCCTATTTTTGGTATAATAAAATATGCCAAGGAGTATAAGATTATACCTTTTAGATTACCCTCATCATGTAACACAGAGAGGGATTAATAAAGAACAGATATTCTTTGATGAGGAAGACTACAATATGATGCTCAAATATCTGAAGGAGGCTTCGGAAAAAACCTCTTCAGAAATATGGGCTTACTGCCTGATGCCAAACCATATCCATCTACTTCTTGTCCCGAAAGTAGAACATGGACTTGGCAGGTGCCTCCACCTTTCCACATTCAGATATGCCCAGTATTTTAACAAGAAATACGCAAGGACAGGAAGGCTATGGCAGAATAGATATTATTCCTCCATTGTAGAGGTAGAGACATATCTCTGGGCTGTTGCAAGATACATAGAGACGAATCCCTTAAGAAGTGGCCTTGTCAAGAGTCCTGAAGAATGGAGATGGTCAAGTGCATCATTTCATTTAAATGGCACACCTGATGAGCTTATAAAAGAGACTTCAGACTGGCTACCAGAGGTTCTCAAGGCGAGGTATAGAGAATTTTTGTTTGATAAAGCTGACAATACAATAATTAGAAAAGCAACCCAGTCTTGTAAACCTCTCGGCACAGAAAGTTTTATTTCAAAGCTTGAAAGTCTCTTCAATATATCCTTGCAGCCCCTAAAGAAAGGAAGACCACACAAAAAATAGGGACACTCCCTATTTTTTTGGAAAAATCTTAATAATCAAGAAGTTATAAAAAAATTAGGGAGTGTCCCCAATTAAGTATGAAAAAATCGGGAGTGGATTCTTCCACTCCCCTACTTTTCCCTGAGGCTTTTTATCTGAGCCCTGCTTAATTATGGATTGTCATAGTCATAGGTTGCACCACCATAGGCCCTATCACCACTATGACCCTGAGTGCAGACATTCAAGCTATCGGCTGTCCTTCTCACATAGCAACCACCGGAAGCAGTTGTTGATGGCCTTGCAACACCTCCACTTGAATTACCATCACTTGGACCTATTGCCCAGGATGCACCATTAAGGAATCTCTTACCCTGCTTTGTTGTCCAGGTGGGCCTTGATGTGCCCTGGACATTCTTTGAATAGAAGTTTGTTCCATGGATTCCACCAACGCGCTCTGAGCCTGCAGCACCTGTTCCACGATAAGCTGCATGGCACTGGTTGCAGTGGATGTTTGTACCCACATAGGTGGGAGTTGCTACACGACTGTCCCCTGAATAAAGGGCCCTGTGCCGCACCCTTGAGTACAAATCAGCGGGCGGGCTTGTGAGCTGTCTGTCTCCATAGGCAGAGCGTCTATGGCAGTTGAAGCAGAAGTAGTTATAGGTATAGGCATCGCCAGCATTCTGCGTCTCTGTTGTGATTACTACATTTGTCCCATCAAAGAACTCATAGCCTATTATGGGCTCCATGGATCTCACGAGGAACTTGTTAACTGAGGCATGGGGCCCAAGAGGATCAGTAAGGGTTGAGCCGTGGCAGTCTGTGCATTTGAGGATAGACCATGGTCCAAAAGGTGGCACAAAGGTGTTTCCAAGGCCTGCTGTTATGGCATAGGCCCGGTTAGTGAGGGCAGTGGCTGGAGCAGGTGTTACCTTAAAGCTTGTTGAGCTATAAATCTCTACTATCTCATACCAGCCTGGAGGTGTATTAGCAGAGCCTGCTGTTGGATAATTCGTTGAGCCAACATAGACCATCCAGCCTGGAAGGACATTCTGTGGCAGGCTTCCACCACCACCAAGGGTTGCGGTACCAGCTGTTGATATGCTAATTGTGCCTGTTGTGTATTTTGGCCAGTTGGGGTTTGCACCATAAGGCCTTCCCGTGGCTGTTGTTGAGCCAGTGGCTGTAATGGGCTGGTTCTTACCCCTTGCATATATGGCATGGTGGGCAAGGTTGTCAGGGTTTGCCTCCTCTGCTATGTCAGAGGCAGGAGAAAGGGTATTAATTGTACCCATTCCTGATGGTGTTGTAGGAGGTGCAGAGAGGAATCCATAGTAGCTATGGCACTTCATGCAGAGGTCTCTCTGGTATTGGACATCCCAGGTCTTTGTATAGGTATAGGCAGAACCTGGACGGTAGTTGTCTCCAGCATTCGTTGTATTCGGTGCAAGGAAGCTTACACTCACACCCCAGGCACCCTTCTGGCCTGAGCCTGCTGAGCCATCCTGTTTGAAGACCTCATAGTGATCTCCTGCTGATGGTGGTGCTGTAGAGTTCCAGGCAAGGCCAACATAGTAGGTTGTGCCTGTTGAGTCTGTCACAGAGCTTGTTATCTGCCTTATCTGCCTGAAGCCATTAGACTTTTTCACCATTATAAGATAGCCCTTCCACTTGTCATTGGGCCATCCTGTAGCATCAAAGGTCTTGGTTGTATCCTTTATGTATATAGAAGATGGAGGAGTATTTCCAACAGCTGACACTGTACCAGAGGGGTTCACCTGGGCTGCATGGGTATTGTGGCAGTCTGAGCAGGAGACATGCCTTGAGCCGATGTAATAGGTGTCACCAGCACTGAGGGTGCAAGAAGGTGTTGTTGATAGTGTTACGGTATTGGAAGTATTTGAGCTAATTGTAAAGGTCTGGCCAGAGCAGTTACCTGATGTGAATGTTATGGTTGCACCAGCAAAGCTTCCAACCCAGCGCTTTGTGTTATCTGTGCAGGAATTTGAGGTTACAGAACTGCAGGAACCGCTGTCACCAAGATTCCAGCCAGCAGTTGCTGTCAGGTGCTCGTCAGGTTTATGGAGGCCGAGGTTGTCAAGGGGATGGGATGCGGGTTTTGCAACCTTATAGGAGGCACCTGCACTAAGGGCTGAGGGAAGGGCTTTAGAAAGAGTGATGCTATAGGAGTATGGGAGGCCATAGTTAGTGTTACAGGTTGCATCAGAAGCTGTAGCTGTATTGCCTGATATCTTTATTACTACAGAGCCACTCCTGAACATGTAATTGGTAAACTCATTAGCAGTTATTGTATTGTTTGTACAGCCCACAACTGTTGTTGCGTTCCTTGCAGCAGCATCCCTTAGCCTTCCACTATCAGCACTGAAGACGTTGAAGAGCTGTTCAAGGCGATTCTGCATAGGGTCGGCTCCATAGTAGTCATAACCATCTGTGGACTTATAGTTATTTGGCTTGTCAAGGCCAGTGCCAGTGGAATCTGCACCCTGGCTATGGCAGTTAAAGCAGACCTCCTCAATAGGTGTTAAGTCCTTTGTTATCTCAAAGTAGTCGTTTACTGATGGTGTAAAGGCAGGCCAGGAGGCAACGGTAACCTGCTCAAGGGTTGTGTCTGTTGCTGTTATTATTGCCCTCTGGGCCTGGGAGCCATTTGCCTTTGTTATAACAAGGGCAAAGCCTGTATAGTCCTTTGTGAGGTTCTGGTCAACTGTTATTGTTGTGCCTGACACTGCTGTGACTCTTCCACTTACGAAGTCCTTGAAAGTACCAGAGCCCATAACAGCAAAGAAGGAGTTCCTTCCTGACTGGTGGAGGCCAAATTTGGGGTCTGTGCTCTGGGCATTCATAGAGCTCTTAGGGCTCATGGTGTCGTTGTGGCACTTAAGGCATACAGCCTTGAAGGTGCTTGAATCATTGAACGGGCCACTCGTAACTGCATAGTTATGCGTTGAATTCTTCACCACCTGTGTTGCCTGTGCCAGGGTTAAACCAGAGTACGGTATTGGCGGAACTGTTGATACATTATTAGGTGTGGTATAGGCCTTTGTCTGCTGGTTCACATGACAGCTTAAGCATATGCCACCGGTTGTTGCATCAAAGTCACTATCAGTGAATCCTGAGGTTGTTGTAGGAGTTATAGATATACTTGACCTCAGGTTCTTTGACCTTGTAGCATTTTGATTAATATCAGGCCTGAAGATGTCGTGGTCCACATGGCACATAAGGCAATTTCTGTTTGTATCTGTTGAGTCACCAGGTGTTGCCGATGTTGGATAGGATGAGGCTGAGTCATTGTTCATGTAGTGCTTATAGACCATTATCTTTGTTCCTGAAAGGGTTGAGTCATGCATCCTGTTGTAGAGGTCACTATGACAGCCTGAACAGCTTGAGCCACCAGAAGACTCTCCTCCGCTCGGGCTAAAGGCACTATTCATATCAGGGCCTGTATGAGGATGGCAGGAGGTACATCTTGAGCCACTGTTATGGCCATCACCACTTGTGGCTGTGTAATGGTTTGTCGAGGTATGACAGACATTACATATTCCATTGTATGGAGAGGTGCTCTTTGCATAGTCTGTTCCTGTTTGAGCGTTTGTAAATGAGACAGACTGGGTTACAATCTCAGTTGGCTTTCCTGTTACTGCATCGGACTTAGACCATGGATAGAGATGGACCATATAGATATTGGAGTCTCCATGGGGGTCATGGCAGTCCCAGCAGAACTGACCACCACTGGCTGTCGTGGAATGCTTTGTGCCATAGTGTCTTGAGTCTATCTTCCTTGAAGAATTTCTCAATACGCCATTTACTGTCACACCTGTAGAGCCTGTCTTGTGGCAGGCCTGGCATACGCCATTCATACCCCATGTGGGGTCATTTATATTCCTTAGTCTGAAGAAGTTAGATGTTCCGTGAAGGACAGCATTGTCATGGCAGTAATAGCACTGCTGTGGTGAGGCAGCCTCAAAATTGGCTGCTGAGTTACCTGATGCATATGTGCCAGTGGTCTTTCCATGACCTGTGCTTAACCATTCTGTCTGGGATATGACTGCCTTTGTTCCATTAAGGAATGTAAAGTCATCCACATCTGCCTGATTAAGAAGATGGCAGTCCTGACAGGGTGTGCTTATAGCACCCCAGGTAGCACCTGTTCCACCATGGCAGGAGATATTGGAGCACTGGGTTGGCGTTGTAGGGTCACCCTGTACAGATACGGTAAAGCTGACAGGGTTTCCGGCAAAGTCTCCAGCTCCAAGTAGGTTATAGACCTTATTTACATGTTTTGAATAATCACTTATAGAGCCTGAGGAGTTGACTGTTGCACCATGGCAGTTGTAGCAGGTTGCTTGATTGTTGATTACATGTTCAACATGGCTATTTGCCTTTGGTGAACCCGTTGTATAGCTGGGCGGGTATCCATGACAGGCACTGCAGGATGTTATGGTTCCGCTCCAGAGAAGGCCAGCATGGGTTGGTGAGGTAAAGCTCGTTCCAGGGCTATGGCAGTAGGTATTTGTACACTGATGGCTTGCCGAGCTCCAGGTGGCTGAAGAGTTAGCAAAGGTATTGAAGTTTATGTCCTTCTGGGCATTGACATGTTTTGTTCTGTCTGAGATTGTGGTGTTATTTGATGCCACGAGGCTGTGGCAGGAATTACAGGTAAACGCAGGGTTTGCACCATAGGTTGTTATGTGCTTTGTATGGGGTGCAGAGCTTCCAGTATTTGCATGGCAGGAGCCACAGTTAAGGGTTTGGGACCAGGTAACAGAGGCATAGGTATTTGTTCCTTCATAGGGTGCTGCATTGCTGTGGCACCATATGTTGTTACAGGTTCCATCTGAGAATGTTATATTAGAGTTGTTTGCATCAGTCCCAAGGTAGGCACCAGGGGTGTAAGAGGGTGTTACTCCAGTGCCAGTATAAGGGTTTGTGTACATGGTGTAGTATTTATAGTTTGTCTGGGCACTTCCCCTGTAGGCACCTGTGCCTGTGCCATCGGTAAAGGCAATCTCTGCAGTATTTGGTGTGCCTGCAGGTCCACCTGTGTGGACTGTACCATTTTCTGCATGACACTGTTCACAGGAGAAGTTATAGTAATTTGCCACATCTGAATGGACGGCATGCTTTCCATTATATGACGCAGTTCCTCCTGCACCCATACTCTCATGGCAGGAGCTACAATTAAGGACACCTGTTGCACCCCACTGGGGTGAGGTCGTGCCATGGCAGTAGGTGGAGGAACAGCTCGTGTCTGCATTGTAGGTTCCACCAACACTCGGCATAAAGCTTACATTCTCAACCTTATTGAGGTGGTCTCCACCACCAGAGACAATATTAGTTCCATCCTGTGTTGTCGTGTAATGGCATCTTTCACAGCCGAGGCCTGCTGTCTCTACATGCTTAACATGGCTGTTTGCTGTTTCTGAACCAGCAGATCCAGAGGAATAAACTGGATGGCTCTTTCCAAGACCATCTCCGTGGCACTGATCACAATGGTTTGTGAAGGTGTCAGCCCATGAAGGGGTCTTGTATGTTGGAGTTGCACCCCTTGCTGTATTACCAGAGCTATGGCAGTAGAGATTTGAGCATGTACCGTAGTCTGTTCCAGGGGGCTTCTCAAGAGGTGCAGAAAGACCTCCATAGGATGCACCTGTATTAAGCTCTGTAAAGGCTATGTTGACCTTTTTATTTACATGTTTTGTATAGTCTGTAATGGGGCTATCACCTGTAGAGACTGTTGTATTATGGCATTCACTGCAGGTAAAGTTCTTACCCATTACAGTGGCATTATTTACATGCTTTAAATGGGCACCTGTTGACATAATGTCTGGTGTAGTTGCGGCATTAAAGTCGTGACAGCTCTTACAGGTAAAGCCAGAGGCATTCCATGCAGCAGTTGTATTTGGTTCTGAATAGGGTGCGGCATTCTCAGTTCCCTGGCTATGACAGTAGATGTTTGTACAATTTGGTGATGAGTAGGCTCCACCGTCAGCATTGTATCCACCGGTCTTCCAGGCAACCTCCTTGATATTATTTACATGAAGTACCTTGCTTGATATGGTTGTATTGTCTGATACAACGGACTGGTGGCACTCAGTACAACCCATATTGTAGGGAGAGCCTGTGTGCTTCGTATGGGCGTTCGTTGCAGGGCTTGAGGCATGGCAGTCGTTACATGTGAGGGCACCGGCATTCCAGGCAACGGTCTTATATGTTGGAGAGGTAGAACCAAGGGGCTGACCATCACTATGACAATAGACATTTGTGCATTGATAATTTGGTGAGCCTGAATAAGAAGGCGAGCCACCTATCCAGGATGTATCAAAGCCTACATTCTTCTGGGCATTTACATGGTTTGCATAATTAGAAATGGTTGAATTGCCCGTTGCTACAGTATTGTGGCATGACTGGCATGTAACCTGTTTTGTCCCTCTTGCTGAATCACCATATTCATCAAAGGCAACATGCTTTACATGGGCACTGCTCAAAAGGCCTGTCGTGCCAGTACCTGTCATGTTTGAAGAGGTGTCTGCCTTTCTGTGACATCCACCGCAGTCAAGGGTTGTATTCCATGTTGCGGTTACATAAACATTGGTACCACCAAGGGGACTGGCATTGCTATGGCAGTAGAGATTGGAGCACTGATGGTTAACAGAGTCATAAGGACTGGCAGAAGGGTTAAAGGAATTGAAGGCAATCTCCTTCTGGGCATTGACATGTAAGGTCTTATCAGAAATAGTTGTATTGTCTGAAGCCACGGTGCTGTGGCAGTGGTTACAGGTGTACTGTGCATAGGTCTTTACATGCTTTGTATGAGAAGCAGACCAGCTTGGTGATGCATCAGATGGTCCAGAGTGGCAGGAGTTACATGCCATAGCAGCACCACCCCATGTAACAGTGCTGAAGATATTTGTTCCACCAAGGGGATTGGCATTGCTATGGCAGTAGAGATTGGAGCACTGACCATATGTAGTTGAAGGAACAGGGTTAACAGAACCTGCGTTGGTAGTTCTGTATGTTGCACTTGAGCCAATCCTCGGGTCACCTGTGTTAAGTGCCCAGGTTGCAGAGCCATCTACATGGACTGTTGAGCCTGTTCCACTGTGACCATGGCAGGTAGAGCAGGTTACTGCTGATTGCATGGTTGAGGCATTACCAGCATGCTTGACATGGCTACCACGGGTAGGTGGATTTGTAGCATCTGCCTTATGACAGCTTCCGCATGTAACTGTGCCAGTCCAAGTGGGAGCTGTGCCTCCTATGGTTGAGCCATGGCAATAGACACTTGAGCAGGTAAGGGTTCCACCTGTTGTTACTGTTGTATTTGGGTCTGCCTCGTAGGTAAAGCCATTTGCAAGGGAACTCCTTCCGTCATAGGCTGCACCTTTGTAACCAACAGTGGTTGCATTTATACCTATCTGGATCTTATAGTCACCAATGGTTGGGTCACTTTCTGCAGGCTGCATGCCTGTATTGTGGCATTCCATACAGCCAACCTGCCTTTTTGAGTATTGCATTGCACTTGTCTGAGAGTGTTTTACATGGGCACCTGGTGTGGTTACACCTGTATTTGTGTCATATTCAACACCATCTATCTTTATCTTCTTTACAAGGTTGTGGTCTGTGGATGAATTATAGTAGCTTGGAGGGACTCCATGGCATACACCACATTTTGCACCTGCTATCTGGAAGCCCTGCGGATGCTCCTGGTGGCAACCACTGGCAGGATTGAGACAGGACTCACCAGGATTAATGGTTGTTCCGTGATTTGGATTGTCTCTGGTAAAGTTTGCCGTCTGGGTATGACAGGCCTGGCAGATACTTGATGAATAATTAGCAGTATCAATAAATCCACCTGTTACTCCATAGCCAGGTCTGAAGAGCTTTATGGAAGAAGTAAGGGTCTGGCCACCAGGGTTTGTGAATGTAATAGAGTCCTTTATGTTCATTCCATAGATAATGCCGAAGCCATTGCCCTTAACATAAGCTGTATTTACCTGTCCACGCACATAGAACTGAGTCTGATTCTCTGTTGTTGAGATAATCTCATAAAAGAATGGATAATTCTTATCAGGCAAAAAGTAATTACCCTGATATTCTGAAGTTAATGCCGTTGAGAGGGTTATGAGGGTTCTGTTATTAACAGAGTCATAAGAACCAACTCCTGAAACAGTAAAAGCACCAGTGGCAAGATAGAGGTTCGGGTCAGCAGTCCTCCAACGATACCACTGCCTTTGTTGATGGGGGTTATGGCATGATACACACTCGGTTGTCCAGGAGCCACTCCAGTACTGCGTTGATGTTGTTGAGGCAGAGTGGATATTTGCCGGAGGTATATTCGGATTACTTCCTGAATGGCACACCCAGCAACGCTGGTTATTTATTGTCCAGTCAGCATCACTCCAACCTTCAGGCTTTGTCTGGCCTGCCCAGGGGGGATTTGCGCTACTCGATAGCCAGTGGCAGTTACCACAATTAACAGACTGTGAGCCCCCTGGATGATGGGGCTGGTCAAGGCAGAGACCAGCAACGGGCAGGAGGATAAGTGCTATTAAAAGTGATGTTTTTATAAGCCGTATCATACCCATAACCCCCTTTATTGTAACTTTCCTGTTGATATCCTTACACCAAAGGAATCCTCAAAGGCATCAAAGGTATTGAGAAGCCCACCCTGAGGATTGAATATCTTTATTGACCTTTTCCTGGCAGCTGGACCATCACCTATGATAATCTCGGCTATTCCATCCTCATTAAGGTCACCACTCGCTATGTAGTCTTTAAGAGTAGAGCCAGTAAGGAATTCTGTCAAAAGATCGCCATTAGCACTTATAATCCTGACAACAGTTCCTGTATCATACTGGCAGGCAAGGAGTATCTCAGGGACTCCATCTCCATCGGTATCTCCACTTGCTATGTTTGTACCACCTGTGCCATTACATCCATCATAGACAGCAATAAGTTCTCCTGTCCAGGGCATTGAAGAGGTATTTATGTGATAGACATATACAGGAGCATCACCCCTTGCTGGTACTACAAGAACCTCAGGGATTTCATCATCATTGAGGTCTGCTGAACTTATCCTTAAGCCATTAGCACCCCTGTGTTTTAGCCTCAGGCCAGTGCTTATGAATTGACCATCCTGATATTTAAAGGCCTTAAGGTCAACAAGGGGAGTTCCTGCAAACTTCCTTGTCTTCGCAGTTATTATTTCAAGCACACCGTCATTGTCAAGGTCTGCAAGGCTTAGCTCTATGCCGTAGCCAGGGCGATCAAAAGGACTAAATTGACCTATAGTATTTCCGTCAGCATCTAAGACAAAGACCTTTGAAGGAACCTTTGCACCAGGACCTGTTCCAATAACAATCTCATTTATGCCATCACCATTCACATCACCGATCTGGACTGTAGCACCTCGTTTGAAGGGTTTAACAGGCGGAATTGTGCTTATGAGGTTTCCAGCCATATCATAGACCCTTATCTCCATGTTGTCCTTGTTGCCAGGGCCATGGCTTGCAAGGATATTTAGTCTCTGACCAAGGAATATATAGTTGCCTTCAAAACTCAAGCTCCCTTCCTCAGGAAGCATACCGCTCTGAGATCTCGGTGTCTTGTAGCCCTTGACAGGCTTATATGTTATTGTGTATTGGCCTTCTGGTATGTCTTCCACTACATAGCTTGTGCCAGAGCCCTCAAGGGTTACTGGACCAGTGATGGTGAATGAGGCAGACTCAAGATTTGTAGATACTGTTATCTTCTTTGAGGTTCTTATCTCGAGGTTTACTGTAATGGTTGCTGGGCTACCAATGGCTCCATCTGCTGTTACTGTTATGTGGCCCGTGTATCTGCCTGGATCAAGGTTTGTATTAACAAGGATATTTGCAGAAACAGTGCTGTTGGATGAACCTGTAGTGGGTATTATGGTGAGCCATTGGGAGTCTGAAGTAGCAGTCCAGGTCATGGAATTTGTTGGATCATTTAAGAGGCTTATGTCAACAATAAGAGGGTCTAAAGGTGAGCCCTTCTTCTTTACAAGATCAAAGCTTTGGGGTGATACACTAAGAGTGGGCGGTGCAATAACATGGAGTGTTACCTGAATCTTCTCGCTTCCTCCATTTGATGTTATATCTATAGAGCCTGTGTAAGTTCCCTGTGAAAGGCCAGAGGTATTGATAAGGAGGTTTATTGCCACTGCTCCGCTAGGAGCAATAGTTCCAGAAGTGGTTGACAAGACTATCCACTGGTCTGGACTTGAGGCATTGAAATTAAGGTCACCTGTACCATCATTGGATATGGTTATTTGGCCAGAAAGGTTTGCCCCTGCATAAGAAGTGAATTCAAGGCTTAAGGGCTCAACCCTTAAAAGGGCATAATTGTCTATGGCAACTACATAGATGGACTTTGCAAGGCTTGAGGCAATATAAAGCCTATTGTTATTAAAGGTCATCTGGACAGGGTTATAATAAGGTGCATTGTTGTCATAGATTGTCTTCAGATAGGATCCATAAGAGTCATAGACAACTATTATATTCTGGGTACTGTCTGCTACATAGACTCTTGACTCATTGTCAACAGCAATGGATGAGGCAGCCCCAACCTTTCCCTCTATGCCAAAGCCATAATTTGAAAAACTCCTTATAAAGTTACCATTCTCATCAAAGACCTGAACTCTCCAGACATAGGTATTTGTGTAACTGCCCTCTGTAGCAACAGCACCGCTGTCAAGGCAATATATCTGGGAATTTCCAGGGTCAACTGCCATAGACCTCAAGCCATTAAATTTGCCATTCCTTACAATACCGTCACTACCAGCATAGCCACCGAACTCCCTTATCTTGTTCATATTTGAGTCAAAGACCTTTATAAAGTAGCCATCTGCCACATAGGTCTTTCCATTAAGAAAGGCAATAGAGACAGGCATATCAACTATATTTTTATAGGAGTTTATGAGATTCTTGCCTGAATAAAGGTCTATCCTCTTCTTTCCTCCTACATAGAGGTATCCAGAGGGTGAAACAGCAATGGTGGTAGGTTTAAAGCCAAGATTTATGGTATTTATAAGAATTCCTCTATGATTATAAATCATCACCTGTTTATTGATGGTATCACCACGATAGATATTTCCGCTGTTATCTGCAGCTATTCCTCCAGGGAATGAGAGGGACTCAATGGTGAGCAACTTAGCAACCTCTGGGGCAGTTGCTGTCTCACCCAGGGTAAGAAAAAGGAAGAATCCAAGGAGGCCTATAAAAACTCCTGTTAAAAACCTTACCTTTCTCATGGCTCCTCCATTTATATATGCCTTATCATCCCTTTTTATAGCAAGTTTCTTGCCATTTATAATCCCTTGTTTTTATTTAAAATATCTTTCATTGACCAGTCCTTTTCTGACATTTTTTGTCATCAGGTGTGGGAAAATCCTCACTTGAGATGGCAGTCAAGACAGAGTTGACTACCCTCCATTGGTCTTACAAGAAACATATTTCGAGTACCAGATGTATTTGTCAGATGGGGGTCGTGACATGTTGAGCATTCGACCTGATTACCTGAGATAGAAAGCCTTTGTTGCAATATGGCCGGCAGGCTTGTTCTCTCCCTCAAACCTGAATCTGATGCCTGAGCTGTGTCATAATTAAAACCTATAGGATGATCATTCCTGAGGTCAACTCCACCTGTACAGGTATCACCTGTGCAAGAGGCCTCACCGATATTTAATGGGCCAATATTAGGATCACTTGTGCCAAAATCACCAAATTGATTGTAAAAAGGTAACAATGATGGATCCCAGTCTGCTGGATAATTTAACAATACATTCATTGCCCCTATCCCATCGTGACAACTAAGACACAACAAGGAATTTATACCGGGCTGGGGCTCACTTCCGTTAAAAGTATATGTATCACTCGTGTATGGCAAAAAGGTATTTGCTGGTAGCGCCCTGTTCCATAAAAATTGTCCATTAAGATTAGGACCTGTGTCAGAAATATTATTTGGATTGTTGGTATACCCTTTGCTTTTATTTGCACCATGGGGAGTATGGCAGTAAACACAGACCTCTTCTGTACCTCCGCTAAAGGCAGAGCCACCAAATATCGACAGGTCATGAAGTCCCCCCGCTACCCCTGCTGTGGAATTTCGCACATTATATGTGTAAAATAGCACACCTGCCATTAAGAGGCATAGGATAAAAGTCCTTGATTTACTAAGCATTTTAACCTCCTGAACAAATCCTCCTTAAAAACATACTACTGGTATTTTATTAACTTGCAATTCCCGTGCCAACCTCTCCATGCTACTCACTAATCTGCAACTTCCTCATGGCCATCTCCTTTCATTATAAAACTGCGTATTATGCTCCACATCCCTTCCAGCCACATGGCATTTAAGATAGCAGATGGACCGCCCGGTTGGAGAGGCAATATAGGATGGTAGTGGCACAGGAGATACAAAGTTCGGGTCAAAGTCTATGAGATGAAGGTTTATCTTTGAGCCATGGCTATTGTGACAGGCTGAACATGGTATATGGTAATAAACTATGTGCTCCTTATGTTTCTGAAAACTCTGATTTCCAAGAATGGACTGCCTTTCATGACAGCTATAGCATAGTTCATAGACCTCATAGGATTCAGAACCTTCTCGTCTTTCATACCTCGCCTTAAGAATATATTCATAGTCAGAGCCATGGGGACCCTTAGGGCCAAAAGGGTCATTGTTTCCGTGGCAGTCTGTGCAGAGGATCTTGCTATTAGAATTGAGAGGGGGTATAAGGCTTGGTACATTTCCGTTCTTTCCCCTTGCCTCAACAGGATGGTAAGAAGGGTTAAGGCTATCCATGAGGTCTGAGATGTCCTTTCTATCAGGTGGCCTGTTAAGGCTATCAGCATGGCAGAGATAGCAGACCTCGTATTCCTCATCTGCTTCCTTCTTCTTGACCTTTGTTGCTGAATAACCTCTCGCCTTTCTTAAGGGCCTATCAGGTGTTGATTCATGAACCCTGTGGCAGTCCTCACAGGCAACATGCCTTGGAGCAGAGGGGTCTCTCTCTGGCAGTTCCTCAAAGGCTCTATGAAAATGAGATGTCTCAAGGACAGGATGTCTGTATCTTTTCTGGAAGACAGAGAGTATATCTGTTTTAGCCTTGAGTGGAGAGGGCATTTCCCCTGTTGAACTGTGACAGCTGAAGCATAACTCCTTTTTTTCGAATCTTAAAGTGGGAGAGCCCTTTTTACCATGGCCTGTATGACAGGCAGAACATCCTGCGGGATTTTTAGCCTTATCAATATGGGTGCCGAGGAGACCGAAGACAGGTAATGGTATCGAGAGTAGGATAATTGCCAATATAATCTTCTTTGAAGAAATCATAAAAATCATCTCCTACGGGCAGGCCTCATGGCACTGAAGACATAGGGTATCGTAATTATTCCATGGCCAAGGGCCTTGAGGACCTGAGCTGTATCTTAAAAACTTTGTAGTTCCTGGTGTTGGATCATAATGGGGATCATGGCAGGAGGTGCACTGAACACCATAGTGGGGGTTGTTCGTATCTCTACAGCCATTTGGATTTTGATTATAGTCGCAAGGATAAACACTCTCTGTTTTCTGAAGAAGCGGTGGAAAGGGAGGAGGATTTCTTAATTTATAAGTTATAGTACCGCACTGGGCAGCCTTATCAATGGCAAGCTGTTCGTTATACTCAATGGATATCAGATGATGACCGCTAAGATCAGTGCCAAAACAAGTAGGACCAGGACATAAAGAACCTGTCATAGAAATGGTTGTCTGACTTCCCCATAAGTTCTGCACCTCCCCAAGGGGAATTGTTCCATCGTGACAGCTCAGACAGAGTTTTGAGGCTCCATCGGGTGGATTAAGGGGTGTTGTAAGCTGAGTGGGTGTCCTTGGGGGCATTGTATATGTTTCTGTTGAAAGTCTCCTGTTCCAGAGAGGAACTACTGTTGCCCTATGAGGGGTATGGCAAAATACACATATCTGTGTCTCAGATACTGCCCTTATTGTTGTGCCGGTCTGGGTTGATGAAAGGTTGTGTTTGTTTCCAGGGGCTGTCAGATTCCCCGGACCCTGACTGAAAAGTATCTGTGGGAGTAAGATAAAAATGACAACGAAGAGCAAGGAACGGAGAAATATCCTCATTAAGAGATTGAAAAACTGGAAGTCTATTTTTTCTATTTTATAACTCATAAGACCAGATAAGGTTCACTCCCTTTTCTTTTGCCATCTCTTCCACAACAGGCTCAGCAGAATAGGTTACCACAATAGGAAAGGCCTCTTTCTTGATTACCCCTGCCTTTCTGAGCCTTTCTATAAGTTTTAAGAGGTCTTCTATATGCTTTTTTGAAAGTCTTGATTTTGCCTCTCCTATAATAGTAATGAGTCTTTTGTCCTTTTTGCCTGTGCCAAATATATTCACCTCATCATGCCTACCATTATATTTTATAAACTTTCTCACAAGCCCCTCTGTTACTATAATACCATATTTATTTTTAAGTATAGAAGGAAGAGATTTTATTGCCCTGTCTTCAAGGCTATAACCAACAGTATCAGAAAGACCTCCAACCATCTCCCTTGTCTCGGCAAGTCCCCTTGCAAGGGCCTTAAGCTCTTGCTGCGTCTCTTTCTGAGCCATGACGAGGTCATTAACAACCTTTTCAGTATCCTTTTGGGCATCCCTAAGCTCTCTAATAGATGCCCATACCTTGTTGAAGTTCTCCTCTGTTATTCTTTTAAAAGACTCAAGGCTCTCCTCTGTCCTCCTCTGAGCCTCGGCTAATTCATTTATTGACGCCCAGACTTTGTTAAAGTTCTCTTCTGTTGTTCTCTGAAAAGACTCAAACCTCTCCTCTAAAGACTTAAGGCTCTCCTCTGTCCTCCTCTGAGCCTCGGCTAATTCATTCACCCTCTCCTCTGTCCTCCTCTGAGCCTCGGCTAATTCATTTATTGACGCCCAGACTTTGTTAAAGTTCTCTTCTGTTGTTCTCTGAAAAGACTCAAACCTCTCCTCTAAAGACTTAAGGCTCTCCTCTGTCCTCCTCTGAGCCTCGGCTAATTCATTCACCCTCTCCTCTGTCCTCCTCTGAGCCTCGGCTAATTCATTTATTGACGCCCAGACTTTGTTAAAGTTCTCTTCTGTTGTTCTCTGAAAAGAAAGAAGACCCTCAGATAATCCAGCTAATGTATCTTTTAGTTCCCTAAATTCCTCTCTGGCTATACTACTCTTCAGGTCTTCATAAATATCCTTTAAGGCCTCTGCAATCTTCTTTGCAGCAGAGGGGTCTATTGTTTCTTTCAGTTCTTCGTATAATTTCAGATGATTTATCATCTCTTTTCCTTTAAATACTCAAAGGCCTGTATCCTCATATTAATTGTGTCAGCTACATAAATCACATCGTCATATATAAATATACCTGCTGGAAGGTAAAATTTTCCATACTCATGGCCCTTTTCACCAAAAAAGAGAAGAAGGTTCCCCTGTCTGTCAAAGATCTTTACCATGTCCTTACCTGCATCAACAACATATATATGGCCCTCTGAATCAGTGGCAACACCCTTTGGTTTGTCAAAGGTATGGTAGGCATCACCTGGCTCCCCGAATTTTGTTATGAATCTTCCATCTGGCCCGAATATCTGAATCCTGAAGTTCAGGGAATCACTTACATAAAGAAGACCTTCTGAGTCAACAAAGAGGTAGCCAGGATAATTGAACTCTCCATCTCCATCTCCTCGTTTCCCAATCTCATAAAGCCCTTTACCTGAGGTACTGTAAGCATAAATCTTATGACCAAGGGTATCGGCAACAAAAAGGATGTCTCTTTTTCTGTCTATTGCGAGGCCTGAGGGTCTCATGAATTCACCTTCAAGATAAGAAATAAACCTACCATCAGCCGTGTATTTAATCACCTTGCCAATGTCTGGGTCTGACACATATATATTGCCTTCTCTGTCAGAGACAACACTTATAGGATACTGGAACTCTTCTCTATCTGTCTCAATTATATGGAAGGTCTTCATGTCCTTTTTATCAATTACTGTAACCCTTCCTGCACCCGGGTCTGCAATGTAGAATCTCTTATCATCAACATATATGCCCTGAGGTCTTAGAAGGATTGGAGAGTTTTTGGGATCAGAGAGGTCTTCAAGGCCTGCCAGGATATCAATGATGTTTTTTCCTTCTTGATAATTCACCTGCTGGAGGCTCCAGAGGTATCTTATCCTCGGCTCTTCAGGTTCACCGGGCCAGAGAATACCACCTGACATAGTCATGTCAATATGGGAGATGTAGAATTGAGGGGCACAGGAAAACAAAAAAGCGAGTAGAGCATAGTGTATAGCGTATAGCGTGTAGCGAGTAGTGAGAAAGCGAGAAGCCTTCATTTTTCAGCCATCCTCTTTAATATTGTTGAAAGAAGTCTTGAGACTTCATCATGAAGGGCCTCAAGACTCATAAATGTCTCTTCTTCTAAATAACCAAGATCCTTAGATAAGGATAATTGTGTTTCTAATTCCGCGCATGAACCATGGGCGATCTTTAAAAACTGAATATATTCTTTTTTTCCTCTGCGATATCCCTCAGCTATATTAGAGGGAATAGATATTGCAGCCATTCGCATCTGAACAGCTAATCCATATCTCTCTATATCAGGAAAACCATCTGTCTCTCTATAAACACGAAGGGCAAGCTCATAAGCCTTCCTGTAAACAATGAGATCTTTATAATCCCTCGTCTTCATAATTTCCCCTCTCCGCTCAACGGTTTATTTTCCCTACACGCTATACGCTACGCACTACACGCTCTACTCATTCCTTCACCTCTATCCTTGCCTTTTCCTTGAGAGATTTTAGGAGTTTTTCTTCTCGCTCCTTCTTTCTCTTCTCCTCCAACTCCTTCCTTAACTTGTCCTTTATCTCTTCAAAGGTTAACTGCGTTGGTGGCACCTTCTCCTCCATCTTTATAATGTGATAACCGTATATGGTCTCTATGAGGTCACTTATCTCACCTGGATTTAGTTTAAAGGCAACTTCCTCGAGCTCAGGCAGAAGCCTACCTCTATGAATAAGACCCAAGTCTCCACCTTTTACTCGCCAGTCATCATTAGAATACTGATAGGCAAGCTCAGCAAAGTCCTCTCCCTGCCTTGCTCTCTTAAGAATCTCCTCCGCCTCTCTCTTCTTTTTTGCCTTTTCCTCATCTGTTGAGGTTGGCTCTACCTTTATTAGGATATGTCTTATGTGAACAGCCTCTGGTCTCAGAAAGTCCTTTTTGTTCTTTTCATAATACTCCTTCAGTTCATTATCAGATACCTTTGAGACCTCAAGGATCTCCTGCTGATAAAATTTATTAATCAGAAGATTCCTCTCTATATCCTTCTTAAGGTCATCCTCTGTAATGCCAGCCTGCTTAAGGGCCTTCTGGTATTCCTTTTTTGACTTAAATCGCTTTTTTATGTTCTCAAGACCATCCTTCAACTCAGACTTACTAACCTTTATACCAAGCCTCACTGCCTCCTGATAATAGAGCTCCCTTCTTATAAGTTCATCCAAGGCCTTTTTTCTCAGTTCAGCCCTTTTTTCGGGCGTTACAGTCTGATGATAAAAGGCCCTTGGAAGGAGCTCGTTAACAATACTTTCGAGTTCTCTTTCTTTTAAATTGACACCATTAACAACTGCAACTATCTTATCCTGCGCAAAAGAAGTTTCTTTTAGTGATAAGATCAGCAACAGTAACACAAACAAATAAATTTTTGTATAACCTCTCATATCTCCTCCTCTACAAGACCTTTCTGAAGTACCTACTGAGCCTCAAAAAGATCCTATGCTCTGTAATATCAGATGTATGATCCTCTGTCTTTTTCATTTCATAATCTGCTATAAAGACTAACTTTCCATAATACCATGAAAAGGCTGTCTGTAAGTCTGATACTGTCTTGTCAGCCACTGCATCAATATCTCGAGTAAAGGAAAGTGAATAATATGTCCGCCTTATAAAGCTCGTATTATAGAATATCCTGTAGCCGTAAATCTTTGATTCAGGTGTTGAGACAGCTGGATTAGTAGTATTAGTTCTAGAAATGTGTCCAGAAACATTAAGGCTGTGTCTTCTATAAAACCATTTAACTCCTAAATCAAAACCATTGATTGTTTCAGTGTAAGATACATCGTTATCAACCAGTGCATAAGTATGGCTAATGCTCGAGTTAAGAGAAAGATTTCTCCTTATTAGAGCTGATATTCCATAACGGACCTGATGTTTTTGTGTATCTGTATCGTCATCTGTATTGATTAACCTATCGTATTGATAATTCCCGCTAAGGGTAAAACTTCTCCATTTAGTGGTATAGAAACCTATATTTGCACCATAAGGAACCCCTGACTCTGATTTTCCGATATTAGCACCTCCATTTAACATAATGCCCCTAAACCCTGAATAACTAAGATTCTCAAACAAGCCAATACTATAAAAGTTATCCTTCTCTCCTTTTGAGTCAGTGCCTTCTTGATAGTTTACAAAAAGACTGGTTCCTGAATGTAGATAGGTAGCTAATCTTGTGCCCATAGAGGCTCCTGCTCCAATATTCTTGCTTTCATACCTTCCTGAAGGGGATTCGGCCTCTCTGTATCCTCCATTAAGGGATAAATAATAGCTTGTATCAGGACTCTTCTGGAAATACCTTGAAAGCCTTGAATTAAGGCTATAGGAAGTAAGAGTACTCATTTCAGTGGTCTTTTCTTTTCTTAAGGTATTTTCAAGAAGCCATGAAGAGATATCGTTTCTTGTATCAAAAGTAAATATCTCATTCTTTCTTTCGTAGATATATCTACTGTCGTCATTGATATTAAGGTAATAATCAAGAGAGTATTCATATTTTCTTCCACCGAATTTCATACGGGCATCATATGTAGTATTCTCTGTTGACTCATTTCCAGATTTATAGATATTTTTGTCAAAATCAAAGTTTATACGAGGGAAAGGTATATTGATTCCTCCATAAGGTCTTTCTTTTATCTGTTGAACTTGTTGCTGATTACCATTGGCATTTCCATTTGAATTGCCATTGGCATTACCATTTGCATTTCCATTGGCATTTTGATTAGTATTGTTTACAATTTGGTTGAATTTAAGCCTCTGGCGTTGCTCATAGATACTCTTTACACTCAAAAGCCTTCCATTCCCAAATAGATTTATATATATTGGCAGGTAATATCCCGTACTGATGCTATAGGATGTGCTTGTAAAATTATCTCCATCGTATCTGGAATATCTTAAAGTAATTGGTCTTGGTAGGTAATTGAGAAATTGAAAACTTTTAGCCTTGACATAACTGAAATTGAACAATCTAAGAGTCGCATTTAACCCTGCAAGCGTACTGTCTGTATAATCTCCTGAAAAATCTCTATATGTACCATTTATATCAAAGGCAATCAGCCTTGGGTCAATTATTGGGCCTTTGAGGCCAAGCTGATAATCCTGTGTAAAGGAATCACTCGAATCGTCTGAATTGGAAACCCACTCCCTTTCATACTGAAGGGTCGCTACTCCATAAATGATATATCTTGTTGGAAGGGACTCTCGCCTTGCTTCTACAATTGCAGGTAAAAGACCAAGGAATAGGGAAATCAATAGAGATAATACCCATCTCAATAATAATGTCCTTCTTCCTGCAATCTGGGTAATCATTTTATGTTCTCTAAAGGCTCTCGTCCATATTCCAATGTTGTACAAATTTTATTCCCTTGAAGTTCATTAGCATAATTTCCAATCATTCTCTCTTTCAAAATCTCGTTCTTAATTTTTTGTATGCTATGCTTCTCCCTTTTTCTTCTACCCTTGATAGGCACTATAATCCCTTTCTTTTCAAGATAGACAATATCTCTTTTAAGTGTTGATATGGATGTAACAAGAAGGGCAGAAAGGTCTTCATAGCTTAAGAGACAGCCCTGCTCCTCTGCCTCATGGGTAAGCCTCACGAGCCTTCTGAGTCTTAATCCCCTCAGACCCTCTCGTTTAAGAACATCATCGTCAGACTGACCTATGAGGGTCAAAAAAACCTTTCTTACCTTTGAACCATTCCTTAAGGGATATTCAATCCTTCCGAATTCCATCAGCCTTTAAATCCCTCTTGATTGTTGCCTTTGAAGTAAGAAGAAGGAGGCTCAGGTCTCTGTAGGAGAGCCTTGCACCCTGTCTCATGGCTTCATTAATCAGTCTTCTGAGCCTCTGTCTTCTCAGGGCTGAAACACCTCCACTGAGAAGGTGTTCTTTGTCCTCATCACAGCAAAGGTTCAATTTGATACCCTTAAGGGTATTCCCCCCTGTCCTCACATAATATACTAATGTTCCCATAGAACACCTCCTTTCTGTGTGAAATAGCACACTTAATAGTGGATTTTCACACAGTTATCGATGATATAAAAATACCCCCACCAGAGGGGTCTTTTTTCTTATAACCCTTTAAAATAAGCTCATTTGAACCCTCTCTTTAAAAGGCAAAAATAAAAAGGAGAAACCCTTTTAGTTAGATAAAAAGCAAGAAATATGCCTATCTGAGAGGGGAGTGTGTAGCGAGAATAAAGAAGTAGGAAGTAAAAAACTTATCCCTGAGTAATCCTTACTTCCTCGTAATTAAGGAGCTCCATAGTATCTTCCTTCATCGCCATGGCATAAATGCCGTTCTTGGTAAGATATCTCACTAAATCATCGCTAAGATACATGGAGGCAAATATTGGTATGAGCTTTTTACCTTTGTATTCAGGAAAATAATCGTAAAACTCTTTAAGAACCGCAATAAAGTCATTTATATACTCAATCCTTGGAGTTGACTTTGTCTCATTCAGAATCACTATCTCATCACATACTGCTATGCAGTCAAACTCCCTTCTTTTTGCTCTGTCTATTGAATGCCTCTTTTTTATCCTTACGGCAAAAAAATCAAAATCCTCACAGCCAAAATACTGCTTTGCAATGCCTTTTATGTTTGGTGCTACCATGTCTTCTGCAAAGGTGCCAAGCTTGTTTGTGACTTCTCCCCATTTTCTATTCATCTCAGCTCTCCAGGCCTTGAATTCCTTCTCCCATTTCTCTGTGTCCTTTTGTAATTTCTCCTCAAAGACCTTCCTGTCTCTTTCCAGTCTTTCTTCAAAGGCCTTCATCTCTTCTTGAGACCTCTGCCTATCTTTTTCTAATCTTTCTTCAAAGGCCTTCCTGTCTCTTTCCAATCTCTCCTCAAAAGCCCGCCTCTCTTTTTCTAACCTCTCTTCAAAAGCCTTTTTTTCTTTTTCTAACCTTTCGTCAAAGGCCTTCATCTCTTCCTGAGACCTCTGCCTGTCCCTCTCTAATCTCTCCTCAAAAGCCCGCCTCTCTTTCTCCAGTCTCTCCTCAAAAGCCTTCATCTCCTCTCGAGACCTCTGCCTGTCCCTCTCTAATCTCTCCTCAAAAGCCCGCCTCTCTTTCTCCAGTCTCTCCTCAAAGGCCTGCCTACCCTCTTCTATTCTTCTTCTGAACTCCTGGAGCTCCATCTCTGTGCGCATCTGGGTATTGTAGAGTTTATTAAACTCTATTCCCACGTTCTTTATAAATTCCTCAAGGACTGCCTCAAGCCTGTAAACCTTTTCCTCAACCTCTGGCATAGGACCACCTTCTTCTATCTTTTTAATTATCTTACATTTTATTGCCTTATTTATGCAAGAACCGTGTAGTGAACTACCTGCACCTCCGAGGTGCAGGTGTTTTTCATAGAGAACTTTTAATCAGGTCAAGTATGTTAAAATTTATTCTTAATATGAAGACAATTCATTTAAAACTCCGAAGACCCCTTGATGGCGAAAGTAACAATAATGGTAGCTCCCTCCATGCTACCCGCTATACACTATATGCTATACTTTTAATCCTCATCCTTTTCTTAACCCTTTTCCCCTACATCCTACTTCCTACACCCTACACACTCCGCGCTCAGGAGAATATGGTTCTCATTCCTGCTGGGGAGTTTATTATGGGAAGTCCTAAGAAGTCAGATTTTCCAGAGGACGAAAAACCTGCTCATAAAGTATATGTGGATGAGTTTTAT
>Ga0197142_1000069_pt1 | contig 81619 bp, 67 predicted proteins | sample GBS60_MetaG_FD_148614 | JGI IMG/M metagenome (GOLD analysis project Ga0197142, IMG submission 148614) | Sediment microbial communities from Great Boiling Springs, Gerlach, Nevada, United States - GBS 60_MetaG | ecosystem: Environmental > Aquatic > Thermal springs > Hot (42-90C) > Sediment... | reverse complement strand
GATTTCCTTTTTAACTATAAAGTTCCAAGTGGCGGATATATTTTGAAGTAGTATCCCTATCCTATTCGTTCCGTTCGCAACACTCGTTGTGAGTCCATACAAACCAAGAATTGGAAGTGTAAGAAACGAACCACCACCCGCTAAGACATTTATTACGCCTGCGAAAAAACCTCCTAAAAACAGAAGAATCTCGTACACTCAGAACACCTCCAGGAATACTCTTAAAAGTCTTATTAAGTTATAAAGGTCTGTGAGACTTATTATTTCAACTTGTGAATGAAGATACCTTACAGGAACGCTAAGCGCAACCATTGGAACGCCCTTTTCTGCAAAAACACTTGCATCGTTTCCACCGCCTGTTGCTCCTATTTGTAAAGGTATGCCTTCCTTCTGTGCTAACGAAACAATAAACTTGATAATCTCATAATCAGATATAGAACTATTATCAAATGCTCTTACCACTGGTCCTTTTCCAAGTTCTATGTGTGTATTCTGCTTGCTACAACATGCAAAAGAATCGATTGCAATAGCTAAATCGGGATTATATATATTTGCGAGAGCTTTTGCACCACGAAGCCCAACTTCTTCCTGTACTGTCCAGGCAAAGACAACTTTTGAATGTGGATTCACATTACGTGAGACTTCAATAAGTGCGAAACAACCAAACCTATCATCTAAACTTCTCATTGCCAAGTAATCATTGTTCAATAAAGCATAAGTTTTCCTAAAAACTACATAATCCATAACGTCAATTCCAAGCTCTATAAGTTCATCCTTATTTTTAGCACCAACATCTACAACCTTTTCAAAAACTACGCCATCTGCTTTAAGATGAGGTGGAACTGCACCAATTACGCCTTCAAATACACCGTTTTTCGTAAACACCTGGACAAAAGAACCAGGCAGAGTTTCTTCAATGATTCCTCCAACGTTCTTTACCTCCAACTTCCCATCTGCCCTCAGTGAGGAAACATAAAAACCTATCTCGTCCATGTGTACCATTAAGAGCACCTCTTTTTCATTGAACAAACCTTTCTTCTCAAAGATTAAATTCCCAATCTTGTCAGTCCTCAGCTTAGATTTCTCTACACCTAACATAACAGAGATTTTCTCTCTTACACGTTCTTCTCTACCGGATACACCAGGTACTTCACACAACTTGATTAGTTCACTATGGTCAAATAATCTAGGTTTCACGCTAATACCCCCTATCACTTCTTGAGTATATGTATGCATTTAAAATTATACCACAAATTCATTCGCTTTCCGAATTGTTTTTTTACACAAAATAATTTGACTGCTTGACAAAAATATTTGCTAATTATAAAATATATTTGCATTAAGACAAAATATCTAAAAGAGGGAGGGGCTAAATTTATGTCAGAAGAGCTGTACCAGTATGAGAAAAGAAATTTAGCGTTGATAATTAGTGGGCGATTCGAATCTGTTTTAGGTGCAGCGGCTTTGCTTGTAGCCATGCCGTTGTATATTTTAGATAGGACGGGTTCGGGAACAATGATGGGAATATTCACGGTTCTTGGAATATTACCACGATTGATTTCAACACCTATTGGAGGAGTTATTGGAGATAGGCTGAACAGAAAGACTATTATGGTTCTTCTTGATGAACTGAGAGGATTGTTGTTATTTATTCTATGGCTTATTGCTATTAATGACAAGATGAATGTAGGGGTGCTTCTTGTGTTTAGAGCAATCATTTCATTCTGTGACGGTCTTTTCGATGGACCCACCGGAGCCATGTTTGGAGATGTTGTGAAGAAAGAAAATCTCAAAAGGGCAACATCGTTAAATGCCATGGCAAATAGTGGGGCTAACATTATTGGACCTATCGTTGGCTCTATGTTATATGGTTACTATGGATTGACTAATGTTCTTCTTATGACGTCCGTATTATACATATTATCAGGAGTCAGTGAAATGTTCATTATTTATAATCGTCGTCCAAAGGAAGGAAGAGTTAATTTTGTTGGTGAGCTCTCTGAGGGAATCAAATTTGTTGTAAAAAATCGAGGTTTAAAGTTTTTATTTACTTTTGCTGTAGTAATAAACTTCCTTATGGCGCCTGTTTTTAGTGTTATATTCCCATATATTCTTCGAACAATACTAAAATTTTCCGCAACACAATTTGGTACGTTACAAGTCTTTGGAACAATAGGGGCGTTATTAGGAAATATAGCGATTATGTTCTTTCTTCATAAATTTAGCTCTAAAGCTCTAATATCTTGGGGGCTGTTACTTGAACAAACATTTGCGGTACTTTTTTCTATATTTATTATGCCCTATTTTGGGTTTGGCAAGGGAACATTGTACATGCTCTTCGTCACTGGCACAGTTGTCGTTAGTTTCTTCAATGTATTGGTCAATATTCCGATTAGTGCAAATCTTCAAATATTAGTTCCATCTGAGCTGCGCTCAAGAGTATTTTCCGTTTTGTCACTTTTTGCGATGGGAAGTGTTCCAATTTCATCTGCATTGTATGGGTATCTTCTTGACAAAATTGATGCTTTTTGGTTTTTCTTAGCAGTGAATATTATTTCTACAATCGTAATTGTTGCTTTTCTGATTAAAGCTCCAGATGAGGCGTATGATCCAAATTTTTCTACAGCGCAGTCGAATGTTTGAATTGTGCAATAAGTATATTGTTTAATTTTATACTTTGTGTTAGAATATGTAGTGGTTAGTATCTTTGTTATAGTATTATAATTGGGGTGATTATTATTATCGCAGCTCAGGAATTCTTAAGGGGCACAATTTTTAGTACATTAGCTGGACTTTCAACTGTGCTTGGCGCAATACCGTTGCTATTATTTCACAAACACCTTGGAGAAAAGGTTATCGATTCGTTGATGGGTATGGCTGCAGGCATAATGCTTGCAGCAAGTGCTTTTAGTTTAGCAGGTCCTTCGCTTGAAATAGGTGGAGTTTTTCGTTTCACCGTAGGTTTCTTGCTTGGCGCGGTTTTCGTAGATTTAATGGATAAGTACTCACCACATGAACATTTTTTGAAAGGTCACGAAGGAGCAGATGTTAAGAGACTGTCAAAGATATGGCTCTTTGTAATAGCTATAACAATTCATAACTTTCCAGAAGGTATGGCGGTTGGCATAAGTGGGTACACACCGGAAGCTTTAAGTGTTGCTGTAGCTATCGGAGCGCAGAATATTCCAGAAGGTGCTGCCACAATGGTTGCGTTAATGAATGCGGGATATTCAACACCGTTTTCATTATTAATTACGTTGCTAACTGGTGTTGTTGAGATTCTCGGTGGAATATTTGGTGCTGGACTGATATTAATTAGCAAAGAACTTTTGCCATATATGTTGGCATTTGCAGCAGGTGCTATGGTGTTTGTTGTGAGCGATGAAGTAATTCCAGAGACACACTTGCGCGGAAATGAGAGGTTATCGACATATTTTCTGATATTGGGCTTTCTTGTTATGTCCTCCCTTGATGTGGTACTTGGTTAAAGTCTATGTCTTCTTGTTTTGGTAAGAACATATAACTGGCTTTGTCCTTTCCAGTCTTTTTGGATATGTATAATAAATCGTCGGCTGCCTTCATAACTTCTGTCGGAGATTCATAGTTTTCAGAGCTAACTACTCCACAAGAGACAGTACATTTTCCGTGCGGGAATTCTGTTTTTCGTATTTCATCCAGTATAGATTCTATTAGTTCAAAAACTTCTTCATCTGTTAATTTCGTAAGCACTACGCAAAATTCTTCACCGCCATATCTACCGGCAATACCTTTTCCAGATACCTTTTCTTTTAGTATCTGCCCTACCTTCTTTAGAACTTCATCTCCAACGAGATGACCATATGTATCATTAACCTTTTTGAAGTTGTCAACGTCAAACATAGCCAAGTAATAAAGTGATTTAGTAGCCTTAGATAGTGAATGAGTTTCTTCAAGGAAGCGTAGTAATTCTTTCTTGTTGAAAAGTCCAGTCAACCCATCGATGGTTGATGCTACTTTCATTTCTCTGAATAAATTCATTGTGTTAAATAACAGTGATATACTCTCAGAAGCTTCATTAATAACTTTTTCAACGTTCCTGTACTCCACAAGTTTTGAAAATGCAATTAAACCTATTTCGGACTCCTCATATTTAATCGGAAAGGTGACGAGGTCGTCTGTTTCAAATCCAGAACCATAGTTGCCAAAATAACTCCACATAGACGGTTCTATTGGCTTTTCAAGGCATTTTGATAACTTTTCTTTTAGTGCAAGTTTGCCCAAGGGTAGTCCGTAATTATATATTCTGCCTTCAACAGGAGAGAGCAGAAGGAAAGCCGCTGCAGAAAACCTTGTAAAGAATTCAAGGAAGTTCTTAAATTTTTGTACAACATATAATTCATCTCTTGCATATTGGATAAGAGATAATACTTCCCTATTAAGTATCTCAGAACGCATTTTTTGTTCGAGCACATCATAAATATTCGTTACATAAAAGCCACCGGAATTTGGGGAGCTTTTATAATCGGCGGATAGGAAGTTCTGAAGTTCATTCTCCAATTTTTCCTTCGATAGAAGTTTTGATATAAATTTATTGGCTCCGCTATGTTCAGCCCAAAATTCATTAATAACATCGTCCGAACCAGTTAAAACCGCGATACCCGCATCCTGAAATGCGGGTATCGACCTTAAGTAAAGGCACATCTGGAGCCCAGATATACCTGGCATGTTATAATCGCTTATTATTATGTCAGGATACTCTTTTAATGCAACCTCTATACCTTTCATTCCATCTTCTGCAACAACTACTTTTAAATTGTGCTTTTCTAACAAGCTTTGTAGAACCATTCGCCAAAATTTGCTGTCATCTACTATGAGAACTTTCTTGCTCACAAAGGTACCACCACCACGGTTGTTTATCTATTTCCTCACATGATATTATACCACGTTTTTCTCTTTTTCTATTTGCATTTTTTCAAATCGTGTTAAGTCAAGATATGATATGTCCGTATGAAGTGCCTTTCCGAAAACAATTGTTTCAGCAAGAGCCTCTCCGACAGCTGGAGCGACCATGAATCCATGACCAGAGTAACCAACAGCGTAGTAGTATCCTTTAACTTTTTCACTTTGCCCGATAATTGGCTGTGCATCCGGAGACATGTTATACATGCCAGACCAATGTCTGATGATTCTTATATCTCTTAAAAATGGAAATATCCTGACCATTTTACTGGCTAATTCCTTTTCAAACTTATAAGTGACGTTGTGATTAATTCCAGGTTTTTCATCTTTATCTCCTTGCCCTAATATAAATTGACCGTGTTGTGTCTGTCTCATGTAAAAATTCCCTGAGAAACTTATTGCCATCATTGGAAAGAAGTTTTCAAGAGGTTCGGTGACAAGTATTTGGTGACGATAGCTCTCCGTTGGTAAATCAACACCGAATAATCGTGATACCTCCCTTGACCATGGTCCTGATGCATTTATAACAACATCACAAGCAAAGTAACCAGCACTTGTTTCGATTCCAGTAACTCTGCCGTTTTTTACGTCTACATTCTTTACTTCAGTATGAGTATATATATCTCCGCCCATTTTTCTGATTGCTTGGGCATAACCAATGACAGCTTTATGCGGATTTGCATGTCCATCTGTTTGGCAGAATGTTGCCATTATTATACCTTCCGTGTTAATGTAAGGATACTTTTCTGAAACTTGTTTTGGAGTAAGTATCTCAACATTTAATCCCTCTTCTCTCTGCATTTTAACATTTCTTTCAAATTGTTCTGCTTCTTGTTCGTTGTAAGATAAAACAAGGTAACCACCTTGTCTATATTCAATATCCATTCCAACATCGTCTTTGAACCTCTCAAATAATTTAACACTTCTCATTGCGAGCCTTACATTGGGTCTTGTTGACCACTGTTGTCTAATTCCACCTGCACATCTACCTGTTGAACCGGAAGAGAGGTATGATTTCTCAAAGATTGCTACCGAAGTTTTGCCCAATTTACAAAGGAAATAACCGAGTGCCGTTCCTGTTATTCCACCACCAATTATACAAACATCATATTTTTTGATTTCACTCATCTGATTTACCCTCCAATCTTTCCATTCTTTCACCAACAGACTTCACAACAGCTTCAAATGGTGTAGGGATTGTTGGGGGGCGATACGCACCTAATTCTATATCAGAGATTGTGCTACCCGTTTTTTCAGCTAATATTTGCAATGTTAAGTTACGACACGTCTTACCACCACATGGTCCCATACCTATTCTCAGCACTCTTCTAAGTTCTTCGTAATCCGTAATCCCCATATCAATTGTACGTTCAATTTCTTCTCGGGTTAGCTCCTCACAGCGACATACAAAAGCTTCAGGCTTCTTAAAGTAGCTAAAACTTCTTACATTTTCTTCAAGACCTTTCGGCACTTTCAAATAGACTATGTGAGTTTTTCCTTTATTGTTTGGAATTACGTGGTCTATTTCTCCGTCGGCAACATACTTTCCTTCTCTATCTAAAAGCTTAACTTTATCACCTTTTGACGGAATTGGTAATAGTTCATAAGGGATACCTACAATCGAGTAATTCTCGTTCTCTTGAACCATAAAAATCGCAAGTCCAGGACATTTAGTAACGCATACACCACAACCAATACATTTTTCGTAATCGATATGTGGAATACCATTGATATTACCGCCAACGTTTATAGCGCCTGTTGGACAAGACGTTTCACATGGATTGCATGGTATCGGTTGTGGGCATTCTATGACAGCTCTCAATTTTCCTTTTGGACCGTAATTATTCTGTAATTCTTCTCTATAACCACCAGCTGGAAAATATATGTTTAACTTCTTAAGACCATCGCGAACCTTTTTAGAAAATGGACCTCTTCTGAACTCTGATAGTTCATCCTTCATCTTTTGAATCTTTTCTTCTTGTGATTTGCCTGTAATCTCTTGGGCAATGTTGTAGCCGGCGATATATCCTTCAATCATTGCTGTTGTAGCTTCTTCTATGCCGGAAAGGTCCCCTGCAACGAATACATTTTGGACAGTTGTTCTCATGTTTTCATCTCTCCACGGAATATGACCACCTAATTCTGGCATATAAACCAACTTTGCTCCAGTTTGTGCGACAAGTTCAACATTTGGTTGTAGTCCAACAGCAAGGCAGATTGAATCAACGACAAATTCCTTTTCGGTTCCAACGATAGGTCTGAACGCATCATCAACTTCTGCAACAACAGCACCTCGAACTTTATCGCTCCCAATTGCCTCAAGAATTGTGTGCTTTAAAAGGATTGGAACTCCAAGTCTCTTTATTTTGTTTGCGTGGACAGCGTATCCACCAACTTTTGAAGATGCTTCTACAATAGCCTTGACAACAGCACCTGCCTGCACAAGTTGATATGCAACAATAAGGCCTATGTTTCCAGCACCGATAATTAAAAAGGATTGCCCCGGAAGTACCTTGTATTGATTCATAAGTGTTTGAACTGCACCTGCTCCATAAACACCTGGGAGTGTATTATTTTTGAATGCTAAAAATTTTTCCGTTGCCCCAGTTGCAATCAGCAGATAATCTGCTAAATACTCATTCACAATGTTGTTTACTCGATCATAAACGGTTATTACGTCTTCATATATACCTGTTACTGTTGCTTGCTGTATTATTTCAACTCCAAGACTCTTAACCTTTTTGACAAGTAAATTGCCAATTTCAAAGCCCCTTACAGATGCGTAAAAACCTTCGTGCCCAAAGAATTTATGTGTTTGCTTCGGAAGTTGTCCACCTGGTTCAATTCCTTCGTCAACAATTATTACATCTTTCCCGCCACCGAGAGTTTCGGCAATAGCTATGGCACCTGTCAAACCAGCGGGTCCCGAACCAACGATAAGTGCTTTGATGTGTCTTACCATTTTGGTTTCCCCCTTCCAGACTGCATCTTAACATTCATACCTTCTCTTATGGGGGTAATACAGGCTCGAACATTTGGAACTCCGTCAACTTCTACAAGGCAGGCTGAACATTTACCAATTGCGCAGAAGAAACCACGAGGATGATTATGTTCGGTAAAACCAAAAACATCGATGCCGTTTGCTATTAGGGCACTTGCAATCGTATCATTAGGTGTTCCACAAACTTGCGTTCCTTCAAAGTAAAAAACTAATTGAAGTGAATCAGTACTCACACTAAGAATAGGATGCTCTTTCAATCTTCTCATTTAGCCAACCCCTTCCTTCCGCTTAAGGCTAAAACACGAAAATAAATTCCTTGAAATTCTTAATGCTCTTCTATAAAATTATAATTCATTTCACTTTTCTAAAGAAACATCAAATTTGTTCGTTATGTGAAGTTTATCCACTCTGGGTGTTTCTATACCTAAATATTCTGCAATAATGCTTATTTTTCTGTAGGAATCTAATTCTGAATAAAGACTTATATTTTTCCTTTCTTCGTGATATAATTTTAAACGATTGGAAGTCTTTGATTTATATTAATTAAACGAGGTGAATGAAGTGACATTCAGAAAGGTACCGAAAGTAATTTTGAAGAAGGATATCAAGCGACGAGTTTTAACAGGTCATCCATGGATTTATGACAATGAAATAGATAAAATTGAGGGCGACTTCCACGACGGCGATATTGTTTACGTGCATACCTTCGCTAATCAATTTCTCGGCGTTGGCTATATAAATACTAAATCGAAGATTACCGTGAGAATACTCTCGAGAAAGCCTGTTGAAATCAATAAGGAATTTATACACAACAGAATTTCAGAGGCAATAAAGAACAGATACAATATTGCGAAAGAGAGTGCTTACCGTGTTGTATTTGGTGAAGCAGATGGGCTGCCCGGTCTTATTGTAGATAAATTTGGTGAATATCTATCAGTTCAGTTCAATACTCTTGGAATAAATAATCTCAAAAGTTACGTACTTGACTCACTGATATCGCTCTTCCAACCAAAAGGAATTTTTGAAAGAACCGAAGGAAGTGCAGTGAAGAAAGAAGCACTCGAAGAATTTTGTGGTTGGATATATGGTTCTGGTCCAGAATTGATTCCATTTGAAATAAATGGTATTAAATTTCTCGCCGATACAAAAGGACAGAAGACGGGTGCGTTTTTAGATCAAAGAGAGAACGCGAAAAAGCTTATGGAATTTGCACGTGAGAAAGTCTGTCTTGATTGCTTCTGTTACACGGGGAACTTTGGAATGCATCTATTGAGTGGTGGGGCAAAGCACGTGACTTTTGTAGATTATTCAGAACGTGCCATAGATGTAGCTAAGGAAATAGCGAAATTGAATGGCTTTTCCGAAGACAGGTACGATTTTGTCGTTGCTAACGCTTTTGATCATCTTAAATCCTTGTATGAGAAATCGAGAAAATTTGACATAGTTGTTCTTGACCCTCCATCGTTTGCTAAGAGTGCTACAAGTAGAGATGCTGCATTTAAGGGTTATAAAGAAATTAATTATAGAAGTATGAGAATAGTTAAAGATAATGGGCTTTTGGCAACTGCATCCTGTACACAGGTAGTTTCCCAAAGCGAGTTTGAATCCATAATGGTTGATGCTGCAATTGATGCTAAGGTCATACTTAGATTAATTTACAGAGGTGGTCAGCCAGTAGACCATCCGCAAGTTTATAACATTCTTGAAAGCATGTATCTAAAATTTCTCATTTTGCAGATTTCCAGTCTATCAAATAGATGATATTTTATTGATATACACGCAAAAACAAAAAGTAGGGGGTTAGATACTGTGATAAAGATTAAACGTTCAAAAGGTTCAGTTATTACTTATATACTTTATATATTTTTTGCGATTCTTTTCTTGTTGCAGAATCTTGGCTTTGCTGGTGCATTGATCGCTACGGGAAGCTCTATTGTTGATGAAACTGGAAATACCATAAGCAACATAGCGGCTCTTGAGCTATTGTACGATGGTAACATATACTATTACATACTTTCAGACGGTATTTATTCCTTAGATGGCAAGACAAAGATAGATATTAAGAATGCAATAAAAGTTGGAACGAACTATGTCGTTTCAAATCTTAAAGTGTACAAAATTGAAAAAGGTAACGCTACTTCAATAGCGACGATTCCTTCAAAACTAAGCAGTATATACGTTGTATCGGATTATATAATAGGTATCGAAGGTAATCAGGTAGTTTGTTACTATGGTGGAAATATTGTGTGGTCAATGTCCACGAATGCAAAGAGTCTTAAGGTTTCTGAGCCATATATGGCAATATTCGACGTTCAAACACAGCTTTTCAATATATCTAATCCAAAATTCATAAAATTAGAGAGAGTGTACCCAAAGTTTAGTGATTACGTGTACTTTGCGGGCTATCATGTCTTCAGTGATGGAACAAAAATATACTTTTACAAAGGCTCAGCAAGGGCAAGTACAACATTGCAGTACAAAGGCACGTTATTTACGGACGGAAAGTTTATATATTCCGGAAATACTGTAATAAGTTCTGAACTTGTACAAAAAGATCTAAAGTTTACTGTAAAATCTTTGGTTCCTGTCCGCACTTCTGGAGATGCCGAAGCTTCAGATGAAGGACAAACATCAATTTTCCAAACCCTTACTTTTGAGAAAAGTTCAACTACAAGTCAGCAACAGGATAACAAAGTGGAAGAAAAACCAACCCAGTCAACTCAAACAACTGAAAAGACAGAAACAACAACAGTTGTCAAACCAACAGAAACTAAACAAGAATCCACTCCACCAAAGTTATACGATGTGCTCTGGAAAATAGTCTTAAACGAAAACGTATCCGGAAAGCCTGCTGTAAAGCAAGATGTAGCATATATTCCAACTACAAAAGGTTCTATACTATCCATTACAAATGGAAAAATTGAGTGGTCTTACAAGGTAAGCTTTGTAGTAACCGGTCACATAACCGTTGGAGATCACATTTATGTTGTTTCTTGGGACGATACAGTTTATGCACTAAATGATAAGGGCACACTTAGATGGAAATTATCATTAGATGACGATATAGCCTACGGACCAGCATGGGATGGGTATTTGCTTTACGTTGTTACAGACAAAGGTACGCTTTATGTTATAAAAGACAATGGAACTTCTGGAACAATAAAGACATCATACAAAGTAGGGACTTACCCTTCGGTACCTCCTTCGGTATCACTCTCCGGAAAAGTTTTTGTAGTTGATGGAGCAGGTAATTTGTGGAGGGACAAAAGTGTTATATCATTTGCTGGGAAACCAAAGAATTTGCCGGTATATATGGAAAACGCTTATGTTAGTCAGCAAGTGGGATTCACGCTTATTGATGAATTTGGCACAACGCTTGAATTTATTCCTATGAAGTCAGAAACAAAGGTATACAGTGGTAAGACTTTATATTTAACAATAAATGATGAACTCGTTGATGCTGTCTTAGGTAAAAAAAATATTTACCTTCTTGGTTCAACAGGAAAGCTTTATATTATAGATAAGCAATCTAAAAAAACTATATTTACCGACACTATTTCAGGAGGAAAATATATAAGTTTGAGTAACGAAAATCTCTACGTTTTTGGCAAAGAAGCTCGTTGTTACTATGTTGCCGATAATCCATCTGGTTTTTGGAACAGCCTTTACGGTAATCAAATGAATTGGAACTCAGCTGTAAAGTAAGTTAATTCTTAGTAGGTGGTTGTTCTGAAATTTTTGGGTGATTTTTCTTTTTACGCTGTTTGCGTCCCTGTTTACAAAGGTAATCTTATTTTTGAAGTTAGGTCAGAGAATATACCTCAACCACTGGAGGTTTCCTTTCCTGGTGGAAAGATAGAAGAAGGTGAAGAACCCTACGATGCTGCTGTACGAGAGCTCAATGAAGAAACTGGTTTAAATGTTGTACGGAAGTTATTTGATGTTGAACCCCTCATAACACCTTTTAACACCGTTATCTTTCCATTTGTTGTATTGGTTGATATTAGTGAAATGAAAGTCAATTCAAACGAGGTTAAAGACGTCTTTATGGTTCCCATTGAATTTTTCAAAACTCCTTACAAAATTGGATATGTTGATGTTCGGTTGAAACCCCGAGATGATTTTCCGTACGAACTAATACCATTTGGTGAGAATTATAATTGGAAGAAAGGTTTTTACAAAGTTTTGTTCTATAAATACGATAAGTACGTAATATGGGGTTTAACGGCAAGAATAGCACAGAGGGTCTATGAAATATTTTCCGGTGGTAAAGAATAGGAGTTCGCATACAATATACGGGGGGAAGGAGGATGTTTTTTAGTACCAAATCAGCTGTTATTGTTGGGATTACACCGTTACTGGTAAACGTTGAAGTGGATGTTAACTTGAGAAGTGTCAAACGTGACATAAATATTGTAGGATTACCAGACACTGCAGTTAAGGAAAGCAAACAGCGTATACTAAGTGCTTTCAAAAACTCAAATATATCGATACCTGATGGACTAATAACTGTAAACCTTGCACCGGGAGATGTTAAGAAAGAAGGCACTTTTCTTGACCTTGCTATTGCACTTGCGATTCTTGGTGCTGCAAAGTATGTTCCACCATTCAATTCTGTAGTAGTGGGGGAACTCGGGCTTGATGGAACTATTAAAAAGGTAAAAGGGGTCCTACCTATACTTTTGGAACTCCAGGACAACTCCACAACTTTTATAATTCCCTTCGACAATATTCCTGAAGCTTCTGCAACAAAGTCAAGATTCTCTGCGTTCAAAAGCTTGTATGAAGCAGTCCAGTCGTTAAAAAGTGGTCAAATCCAAGAATTTACTTTCGAAAAAGAAGAAGAAATCCATCAGGAAATTGATGTAGATTTCTCAGATATCCGCGGTCATATGGTACCTAAGAGAGCACTTGAAGTTGCAGCAAGCGGTGGACATAACGTACTTATGGTGGGACCACCTGGTACAGGAAAGACGATGTTTGCGAGAAGATTTCCGACAATACTGCCACCCATGACCGAGAAAGAAATTATAGAAACGTCTAAAATTTACAGTGCAATGGGACTTCTCGATTCCAAGTTAATAAAAAACAGACCATTTAGAAGCCCACATCACACTTCAAGTGCTGTTGCAATCATTGGTGGTGGTTCTAATGTACGACCAGGTGAAGTTACACTTGCCCACAACGGTGTGCTATTCTTAGATGAATTACCGGAATTTCGAAGAGATGTCTTGGAAGCATTACGTGAACCTCTTGAAGACGGTATTGTTACCGTATCAAGGTCTAAGGCAACGCATGTATTTCCGGCAAATTTGCAGTTGATTGCTGCAATGAACCCATGTCCGTGCGGTTATTTTGGAGATAAAGAAATCGCATGCAAATGTTCATCGTATGAAATCAAGCGTTATTGGAAGAATATCTCCGGACCTATTCTCGACAGAATTGACATACAAATTCAAGTTCCAAGAGTCTCGTACGAAGAAATGCGTGGAAAAGTATCACAAACTGGTTCTGAAACGAGTTATCAAATTCGTGAACGGGTATTAAGAGCAAGAGAAAGACAACTAATCAGATATAAAGATGAGAAAATAAAAATAAATGCAAAACTTACACACAAAATGGTTGAACGGTACGTGCGTTTAACAGATAAAGCTGAAGAAATCTTGAAACTCTATGCGCACAAATATAAATTATCCGGCCGTGCAATCGATAAGATACTAAAAGTTTCCCGTACAATAGCAGATTTAAACAACGAAGAGATTGTTGATGAAAAAGCTGTTAGTGAAGCTCTTCAGTACAGATTAAACTATCTCGAAATTGATTTTGTAATTTAGAATACTACACATTTAGTAAATAGGAGGATTAAAGAATGAAAGAACTAAAAGAATATTACAAAAGAGCGGATAAATACTCAAGTGCAGTTTCCTTGCTTTACTGGGATATGCAGACTTACATGCCAAAAGATGCAGGACATTACAGAGCGGAGGTTATATCCGAAATAGGTACTTATGTTTTCAAAATAATGGTTGATGATGTTCTTGGGAGATTATTAGAAACAGCTCAACCACAGAACGAAATAGAAGAGAAGATAGTTTCTGTTGGAAAAAGGGAGTACTACAAATATAAAAAAGTGCCACCAGATTTGTTCCAAGAGATTATGATCACCTCAACGATGTTAGAACAGAAATGGGAGATTGCAAAACCAAATGGAGATTTTGGACAAGTAATGTCCTTACTTGAAAAACTCATTGAGCTCAGTAGAAGATATGCAGACATTTTGGGGTATGAAGATGAACCATACAATGCTTTACTTGACCTTTACGAACCCGGTATGAAGGCAAAAGAAATAGAACAGATATTCAGTAATGTTAAAGTTTTCACTCTCAGAGCACTAGAAAGAATTGAGAGTCTACCAAAATCTGAAGATCCATTTGATAGGGAAATCAGTGTAGACAAACAAAAAGAGTTTAACAATTGGCTACTTCATTATCTCAAGTATGATTTCAACAAAGGCAGATTGGATGTATCGACGCACCCATTCACAAATCCAATAGGTCTAAACGATGTGCGTATAACGACAAGGTACATTGTTAATGATATAAAAAACTCTATTTATTCAACGATACATGAATTTGGTCATGCATTATATGCTCTTTCCATTCCAACCGAATTCTATGGGTTGCCAATTGGCAGCAGTGCTTCATACGGTTTTGATGAAAGCCAGTCCCGGTTTTGGGAAAACATAGTGGGCAGGAGTTTGGCATTTTGGAAAGGAATATATGGAAAGTTTGTGGAAATTATTCCAGAAATGAAAGAATATACGGTTGAAGAACTTTGGAGGGCAGTGAACAGAGTTCAGAGGTCGTACATTAGAACTGAAGCGGACGAGGTTACTTACAACCTACATATAATAATACGATTTGAGATTGAACGCGCATTAATCAATGGTGAGTTGAGCGTAAAAGATATTCCCGATAAATGGAATGAACTCTTCAAGAAGTATGTGGGCTTGGAAGTTCCGAACAATACACTTGGTTGTATGCAAGACCCACATTGGTACGGGGGAAACTTTGGTTACTTTCCAACTTACGCTCTTGGAAATCTTTACGCAGCTCAGATATACGAGAAGCTCAAAGAGACAATAGACTTTGACAATGTTGTCAGGAACGGAGACTTCGAAATAATCAAAGAATTCCTGAGAGAGAAGATTCACTCGAAAGGTAAGATGTACGAACCAGCGGAGTTAATCAAATTAATTACCGGAGAACCATTGTCTCATGAACCCTTTGTTAGATACATAAAAGAAAAATACTCCAAAGTTTATGGATTAGAAATTTAAGGATTGTAAAAACTTTCAAATTCTTTAATAACCATTTATAAAAAAGCCACTCATTTGAGTGGCTTTTTTCCGAAATTCCCTTTAAATCCAAAGTTTATTGTGAGGATTTTGTGATTAAAAGTTTAACGTTTCTTTCCGTGCTATTTCCAAAGTAATCGAAGACTACTACCTTGAATATATGTTCTCCTTCATCATACTTAGTTGTCTCTATTACAAACGTAAGTGGCGAATTACCAATGGTACTCAATTTATTATTATCAAAGTAAGCTTCGACTTTTGAAATTCCACTTTTGTCAAATGCTATTACATCTATAATAATAATACCACTAACGGTAGAAACTTCTTGATGAGTTAATATACTTACGAAAGGAGAAGTACATTCAATTCTTACAGCAATGCTTGTTTCACCAATATTTCCAACCTTATCGTATGCCACAGCTTTTAAGAATGTCGTTGGATAAGAATAATCAATTATGTCTAAAATTTTAGAAGTATTTATAATATTTCTTCTAAATTTTGGCCATGGAGTTTCCGCTAACCCTGCGGAAGATGTCTGGACAGCATATAAAGTACCACGCATATCCCCAATATACAAAACACCGTTCTCGTCGATAGTTGGAGAAGAAAATCCACAACCACCTGTTTTGAACTTCCACTTAAGTTTTCCATCCGGAGTAAGTGCATACAAATATTCGTTGTAACTACCAAAGTAGATGATACCATCTGAACCTATCACTGGGGAAGAATACACATCGTTACCCGTTTCAAATTTCCATTTCAGTTCTCCATCAGATGTAATTGCGTATAGACAATTATCATAACTTCCAACATAGATTGTGTTATCAGGACCAATTACTGGGGAAGACCATATTGCACCACCTGTTTTAAACCTCCATTTTAGCTCACCACTGCTTTTAATGGCATACACATATCCATCGTAACCACCAACGTATATTGTACCATCTATTCCTATAGCTGGTGATGACCAAATTGGACTATTTGTTTTGAATTTCCATTTAAGTTCCCCGGAAGGTTTAATAGCATACAAATAGCTATCGTAACTTCCAACATAAATAGTACCATCCGGACCTATTGTTGGGGAAGAAAGAACCTCACCGCCCGTTTTAAACTTCCATGCAATTTTTCCATCGTTTCTCAATGCATAAACGAATTCATCATTGCTTCCGAAATAAATGAACTTTCCATCGAGACTTATAGCTGGGGATGAAGCAATAGGGCCATCTGTTTCAAACTTCCAATTCAAATTGCCTTCTTGAGATAATGAGTACATATTCTTATCAAAGCTTCCAAAATAAACTGTTCCATCTACAGCTACTGCTGGAGATGAACGAACGTCGCCATTTGTCTTAAATTTCCATTTCACTTCACCCGATGGAGTTATAGCGTACAAATAGTCATCATTACTACCAACGTATATAATTCCAGCTTTGCTAATTGCTGGTGACGACTGAATTTCGCCATTCAGGTCTATTCTCCAAAGCTCCCAACCACCCTCAGTTATCGACGGTGAGCTGAAAAGCTGACAAGTACTGTCTCTCAGGCTGATTGAGAAATTATATTTTCCAAAAGTAGATATTTCACTTGCAACCTTTTCATTTCCAACATAGATTTCTACTTTTGAAATTCCGCTATCATCAAATGCTTCTACGTTCATATTGATAACCTTGGACATAATTTCACCTTGAATTGGTTTATTAATGACAACTTTTGGTGGTGTGACATCTAACTTTACTTTTACACTGTCTTCCTGCTTGATTCCAGATTGATCAGATGCTGTAACTTTAACTCTTAATTGTCCGTCCCACGTCCAAAACTTATCTCCAAACCTTCCAGTGTTACGGATATTACCCCTGAAGCTTGCCCAAGGACTATCGGATAGTCCAAATGAAATAGTTTGAATGGCGTACAGCTTACCATCACCAGCTCCGATGTATAAGGTTCCGTCGTTTGCAATAACTGGTGAAGAATTGCCCAGGACAGAGGAATAGTTTACTTTAAATTTCCAGATTAAATTACCATCCTTAGAGATTGCATATACAAAACCATCATCGCTTGAAAAGTAAATTGTGTTGTCAGCTCCCAAAGCTGGTGCGGAATGAACCGCCCCGTCAGTTCGGAACTTCCATTTGAGTTTTCCTTCTGGAGTAACGGCGTATAAAAAGCCGTCTTCGCTTCCAAAATAAATGGTTCCATCTTTTCCAACAACAGCAGATGAATTGATAGCTCCGTTCGTTTCAAATTTCCATTTCAACTTAGCATCAGAAGAAATCGCATACAAGTATTTGTCCAAACTTCCTATATAAATAGTTCCATCTGAACCTATTGCTGGTGAAGAGCGTATTCTGTTACCAGTTTTGAACTTCCATTTCGGTTTTCCGTCTGGTTTAACAGCATACAAATAGCTATCATCACTACCAACATATATAGTACCATCTCCGCCTATCGATGGAGATGAGTCTATAACTCCATCGGTTTTAAACTTCCACTTCAGCTTTCCATCTGAAGTTATGGAATAAAGATATCTATCGCGACTCCCCACATAAATAGTGCCGTCTCTTCCTATGGCAGCGGACGAAACAATACTACTGCCAGTTTTAAACCTCCATTTCAGTTTGCCATCAGGAGTTATTGCGTAGAGATAATTATCATTACTGCCAACATAGACAGTACCGTTTGATGCTATTGCAACCGATGATAAAATCGCATTTCCAGTCTCGTATCTCCACTTTAATCTACCGTCCGTTCCTATTGCATAAATAAATTTATCATAACTGGTAATATAAATCGTGCTGTTTGATCCTATTGCCGGAGATGAGTTGATATATCCGTTTGTTTGGAAACTCCATTTCTCTTCCGCAACAGCTGTTGTCAGCACTTTAAATTCAAAAGGGGCTTGGTTCTTTTCTGCAATCTTAACTTCGTTTAAGTAAACTTCTACATCGGCTAAACCTTTATAATCCGATACCAGCAAATTCACCGTAAATGGCATCGGAACGATTTCATCTTGTGAAGGAGAGATTATCTTCAAATTTAATCCAAAGTGAGTTGAAACAAATACGATGATGAACATTCCCAAAAAAACTGAGATAAGTCTCTTCATATACCATCCCCCCATTACTTTACGACTTTTCACTTTTTAATATCTTACGTTATTAGTATACCACTAAATTAACAAGATTATCACCTATGAAAATGAAAAAAATAAAAATCAATTATTTTTCAATATTTTAGAACAAAAAATCCCCCGGTTACTAACCGGGGTGGGAAGGTGTGGTGGCCGTTGTGAGGTCTGTCCTCACTATGTATACGTATCAATATGGTTTATTGTCTAAAATCTGTCTTTATTCCTTTACTATTGATTCGCGTGTTTCAAATAAGTTTACTTTTTCCTTTTCAGCCAGCATATGTTTTACACCAAGCAAGCCTCTTGTAATGTCTTCATTCTGAACGATTACATCTTCCGGTACATCAAGAATTCTGGTTGAAAAATTCCACAGAGCCTGTATCCCATGACTAACCAGCAAATCAGCGACTTGCTGAGCAGCGGTTTCTGGCACACAGATAGCTGCAATCTTGACTTTGAATCTTCGAATAACCCTTGATAAATCTTTAAGAGGTAATACCATCAAATCACCAATCATAGTACCTATCTTTTTTGGATCATTGTCAAAAATTGCAGCAACACGAACTCCTATGTTCTTGAATCCTCTGTAATTTACGAGGGCTCCGCCAAGATGACCTGCACCGACGATTATGATATTTTCATCGACACCTGTTCCGAAGAGTTCGTCTAACTCTCCGAGTAGTTCTTTTATTGCATATCCTACCTTTGGTTTCCCTTTCGTTTCGAGAAAAGAGAAATCTTTTCTCACTTGCTCAGGAGTAATTCGCAACATTTCAGCTATGTCTTCTGAAAGTACATATGCTTTACCTTCTGAAGCGAGTTGACTTAAGAGTGCGTGATATAGTTTTAATCTCTCAAACGTTGCTTTTGGAAACCGAAGAATCCCCTTTCTTTCCTGTAAGCTCATTCAAAGCCACCTCTTTTACTTTTTCAACTGTTGCTTCAGATACTATTATATCATTTACTACGACGTTTGGTGATTTACCACAATTTTCGACACAGAATGTACCTTTGATTTCGAGGTTTTTTGCCCAGTCTTCTTTATTGGCGGCTGCTATGAGTTTTTCAAGAATTTCATATGAACCTTTTGAGTAACAAGAAGTACCAAGACAAACACTAACTTTCACTTTATCTTCGGATTCTTCTGGAAGTGGTAGTATATCAATTTCATCTTCCTGTACTCTTCTTCTATGTTTGTAGTGTGTATGAATAACTTCGTGTGATTCGTGGCTAAGTGGCTTGTTAAGATACTTCTCGTAAAGTTGCAACATATGGAAGTTCTCAGTTGGTGAAACCAATACATCTATACTTTGTACTTCTTTGAGTATTCTTGCTCTCTTTTCTCTTGTTCTTGAATCGTTTGGATATGGTTGTCCGCCACCGCCTATACAACCGTAGTTACAAGCCATGACCTCTACAATATCAACATCAAGTTCGCCAGCTTTTATGCTATCAACAATTCTTCTTGTAGTTCCAAGTCCGAAGACTGCCATTCCTTTTACGACTTTACCGTTATTTAACTCAACTGTTGTGAGTCTTACACCTTCGGAGAGCTCTTTTGTTTCGACATTCTTTATCCCGACCATTTCATTTATAACATGGACAACGCTCCCAAGCACTCCGCCACTCTTACCAAAGCTCAGACCTGACTGTGAAGATAAGCCGTATGGTCTGTCAAATGGTTCTGGGTCTACCATTCTGATATTGATCCCTGTCGACTTTGCTATCTTTACAATTTCCCTCGTTGTAAGAACTACATCAACATCTCCTTCAAATTCTTCTCTTTCCACTTCAAATTTCTTTGCGGTACATGGCATTATTGAAACAAGGTATATATCTTTTGGATCGACACCGATTTCCTTTGCGTAGAACTTCTTAATAATCGCACCGAGCGCCATCTGTGGAGACTTAACACTTGAAAGGTGTGTAAGATACTCAGGATAATACTGTTCAGCAAACTTGACCCAACCTGGGCAGCATGATGTAAATTGTGGCAACTTTTCACCTTTTTCCAATCTCTCGACGAATTCGTGTGCTTCTTCGTATGTAACAAGGTCAGCTGCGAATGCAACATCAAAAACTTTCTTAAATCCTATCATTTTGAGAAGCGAAACTATTCTTCCAGCTGTTGCAGCATCATCTTCAAGCCCGAACTCTTCTTGCAATGAAGCCCTTACGGCAGGAGCTATCATACCAATAACGTATTTTCCTTCTTCGATTGCCTTGTAGACTTTATCAACATCATTTCTAATTGCTAATGCACCCGTTGGACAGTATGCAACACACTGACCGCAAAGTACACACTCTGTATTTTCGAGCTTCTCTTCGAACGATGGAACAACTTGAGCTTCAAATCCTCTGTATGCAAAATCGATAGCTGCAATTGATTGAATTTCATCACAAGCTCTTACACAGTCACCACAGAGAATACACTTTGAATTATCTCTTACTATAACTGATGATGTATCGGTGATGGTCTTTTTGGAAATCTTTTCGAACCTATTGTTTGTCAATCCAAATTCCTGAGCATATTTTTGAAGCTTACACTTTCCATTCATCTCACATGTTGTACAATCTCCATCGTGAGATGCCAAGAGAAGCTGTAATATTCCCTTTCTCATCTCGTAAATTTTTGGTGTATGTGTCTTTATTACCATTCCATCTCTTGGTTGGAGCGTACAAGAAGTAACTATATCTCTTCCATCGACTTCGACAAGACACATCCTACACGCACCGTAGATTGATGTCTCTGAAAGATAACACAGATTTGGAATCTCTATACCGATTTCTCTAAGTGCTTCAAGCACATTCCTTGCATCATCGCGTATTTCTACTTGTCTACCATTAACGGTAATCTTCATTATCCATCACCCTCCCGAAGTGTGAATCAGCTAACAAGCTCGATTGCGCCGAACTTACACTTTGTCACACACAAACCGCATTTGATACACTTTTCCTGGTCTATCACGTATGGCTTTCCTCTTTCACCACTTATTGCACCGTTTGGACAGCTTCTTGCACACAAACTACAACTCTTACACTTTTCAGGAATGATTATATACTTCTGGAATGCTGTACACATTCCGCTTGGACATCTTCCTTCAATATGCTCAATGTACTCAGGTCTAAAGTATTTAAGTGTACTGATTATCGGATTTGGAGCGGTCTTTCCAAGTCCACATAGTGAAGCTGTCTTGATAACTTCTGAGAGATATTCAAGGTTTTCCAAATCCTCATATGTTGCCTTGCCTTGTGTAAACTTCTCGAGTATATTGTAAGCCTGCATTGTTCCTTCTCTACAAGGCACACACTTACCACATGACTCACGCTTTGTGAAATCAAGGAAGAACCTTGCGACTTCTACCATACATCTATCTTCCGTTATGGCGACTATACCACCTGAACCGACCATTGCACCAACCGATTTGAGTGAGTCATAATCGAGTGGTAAATCAAAGAGTTCTTCTGGCAAACAGGCACCTGACGGACCACCTATTTGAATAGCCTTAATCTTCTGACCATTTGATGTTCCACCACAGATATTCTCAAGAATGTATCTAAGAGTTGTTCCAAACTGAATCTCAATGATGCCTGTTAACTTAAGCGGACCAGTTACGGAGAACATCTTTGTTCCAGGAGAGTTCTCCACACCGCGTTTCCTATAGTTTTCAACGCCATCTCTGATTATTTTTGGAACATTTGCATATGATTCGACGTTATTTATAAGCGTTGGTTTACCCCAGAGACCAGCCTGTGCTGGGAATGGTGGTCTTGGTCTTGGAACACCTCTTTTTCCTTCTATAGAGGCAAGAAGCGCCGTTTCTTCACCACAGACAAACGCGCCTGCACCTTCTTTAACATAGAGCTCAAATGAGAAATCTGTTCCGAGAATATTTTCACCGAGAAGACCGTATCTCTTTGCATCTTCGATTGCTTTATTAAACATCTCAACTGCGATAGGATACTCCGCTCTTATATATGCATAACCTTTACTTGCACCTATTGTATATGCTGCAATTATCATACCTTCAAGAACGGAATGTGGGTCTCTTTCAAGAAGTGTTCTATTCATGAACGCTCCTGGGTCACCCTCGTCTGCGTTACACACAACATATTTTATATCTCCTTGGCTCTTGTAAGCTGCTTCCCATTTAAGCCCTGTTGGGAATCCTCCACCACCGCGACCGCGCAAGCCAGAAGCTTTAATTGTATTAATTATCTCAAGTCTATCCATTCCAGATAGGACTTTTGCAAGTGAGAGATAACCGCCACGTGCCATATAATCTTCAATACTTTCACATTCACTTGTACCAACGGCGTCCATAATATAGAATGTCTGATTCTTAAAGAATGTTGCATCTTCAAGTCTTTCAACCTTCTTATCGCTGATTGGGTCTGTCAGAAGAAGTCTTTCGATTGCTTCACCATTGATGAGTGTTTTTTCAACAATCTCTTCTACATCATCGACGGTAACATGACTGTAAGTAATGCCAGAGGGTTGAATTTTTACAAGTGGACCGAGTGAACACAGACCACAACACCCTGTCTTTTTTACTGGTTCATCGTCATCATCTATCTTCTCTATCTTTATATCAAGCCCTTTTTCTCTTATTACTTCCACAAATTTTGCATAGACCTTTCTTGAGCCACTTGCAGTACAACCCGTTCCGACACAGACATAAACCGATTGTTTTTGAAGCTTTCTTTGTCTTTTCTCCTGAAGCTTTGAGATATAATCTATTAATTGTTGAGGATTTTTCAATATTGGTTCGTTGATGACTGCTGTACTCATTTTAATCCTCCTTCCTTTCCTTGAGCTTTCTCAAAATCTCTTTGACCTTTTCTCCATCGAGTTTTCCATAAACTTCATCGTTGATAACCATTGCTGGAGCGAGAGCACAAGCACCGAGACAACCAACCTTATCGAGACTGAATTTCAGGTCCGCTGTAACTTCTCCGGGTTTTATGCCAACTTCTTCTTCAATTGCCTTTACAAGACTCATTGAACCTTCCATATGACATGCCGTTCCATCGCATATGAGGATTGTGTATTCGCCTTTTGGTTTTAGTGAAAACTGAGCATAGAACGTCGCAACACCGTAAATCTTTGCAGGTGGTATACCGAGTGCTGTGCCGATGTAATTTACAACATCCCTTGGAATATGTCTGTATTCCTTCTGAACCTCAAGCAAAATCTTGATAAGCATCTCTTTTCTGTATTCATACTTCTTTAGTATCTCTTCAACCTTACTGTATGTTCGAGTAAGCATCGCCACACCTCCACAGTAATTAATAATCATCTATTATTGATTTATTTTTTATGTAAGTAGCTTTTACATTCGTGATACTTTTCACGAATATGATAAAACATAATCTTGTCTCTGTCAAGAGAGATTTTAGAAATTTTTCACGATATGCACTCAAAAATCCTCGGGGTGTGAAGTCAAATTATTTACATTTACTATTATTAAGAATCTTTCGCATAACAGAAAAAGACTCACACAATTAAAAAAAGAGCACTTACCATTTTGTAGAGTAAGCGCTCCTTTGCATAGTAAACAATGAAATTACGGAATTTAAAACGCAATACCGCTTCCAAACATAAGGTAAAAAGAAAGTTCGGTCTTGTTTTCTGCGAATTTCACAGCACTTCTCAAAAATAATAATGGTCTGTATGGTATCCAATTGTCAGGTTCAATACCTATGTCAAAAGTAATTAATGGAACGGAGATGTTACTTAAAAGCTCATCTGAAAGAAAAAATATACCAAAAGCCAAATTGAACTGTTCAAAAAAGTGGTAATCGAAACTTATACCAGGATATAACATGGTTTGGTAGTAATTTTCCGCACTCTGATTTAATACAATGCATTCAAACCCGATTCTTGGAGAGTTTGTATTGTTAACAATTAGTGAGAATGCGGTCATTGATGGTGAAAAGAAGAGTCCGTAACTGTTGGAAATTTTGACCAAAAACTGCGAGTTGCGTCGTGTTGTTTCCAAGGAAGATATTTCTATCTCTTCCAGGTTCTCTATGTTGTAAAGACGGCATGGCCCTTCTAACATAGTTGTCACGTTGAAAGTTTTTACACTGCCGTTTATACTTTTCACATAGAGTTCTATACTTGGCTTGTTTGTTGCCTCACGAACGACAAATGTGGTTGTCCAAACTGTATGAGGCTGTCTAACACTTTCGAGTATGGATAAAATATTCATGGGGATTATTTTCAAATTCTCTAAGTCATCGATTAAAGCTTTTGCTTTTTCGTAGCGACTTATAGATGTAGGATTGTCGGGTTTAATATAGTTGGCTGATAAGTAATGATTTGTCAATATGTTTTGACCTGTTATTACGTTCAATTTGTTGTTGACAAGCTCAACAACAGCGGTATTTCCAAATTTATCAGCCAAAAAATAATGAACCATCGGATTGCCAAACAAAGTTCCAAATACTATCGACCTTTTCTTAAAAAGTTCAATTGCTGAGTACACATCATTTGAGTTTTCCAAAATTTCTCTAACTATCTGAAGGCTTATGCGTGTTGGTCTAAAGATGTTTGGAATATTCCAGGAAAACGGTACAGCGGTTATTGCAACATACAAACCGCTAATATTCATACCTTCGTATGGCATATCTACTCCTAACTGCTCCAAAAGTACCATCCCATGCTTTCCGCCACTCGGCGGGATGAACCATAACAATCCCTGAGGTGAATCCAAATCGCTATTTTTTCCAACAACTATGGTTCCATCAGGGTTTTTGTGGTATACGATTGTACAAGCGAACAAAGATGAAGTAAAGAAAGTATAAAACGTTGATATTATAAAGAACATACTAAGGATGTTAAATGCTTTTATTAAAGTGTTCTCGAAACGATAGTGAAAAATGTTCTTCATTTATAATCCCTCCTAGTACATAGCAAAGTATATCGATTGCTGACCCGATGTGTTAATATGAAACTAAACAACCGAAAAAAATACTGCCGTGTTATGTCACAATATAAGTAGACCTTATCAACAAAAAGTCGAAAGATAACGTCGATTGGACGGTTGGAATTGCTCATTCCTTTAGACCTAATATTTTGAAGAAGTTGTTCTGATAACTTCTTGAGACTCTTATCTCAGCGCCGTTGTTCATCAAGACTATGTATGTATTTTGAAACCATTTTTTGATCTTTGAAATGTTTTTGATAGAGATAATATAGCTTTTGTGGACTTGAATAAAATCCTTCGAAGGAAGTTTTGTTAGTAGGGTGTGTAGTGGCATTACACATTCAAATACCTTTTCTTTTGTTACTATATGCACAATTTTATTGTCTGCTTCAAGGTAGATAATATCATTGGTATCTAATAGATAAATCTCTTCACCGTATTTTACAGGTAGTTTAGAAAGTTGTGATATATAGTACTCTGGTTTCTGCTTTTTCAAACCCAACTTTATCAATCTTTCGATAGTTTTACTCAATCTTTCTTTGGAAATTGGTTTGAGTACGTAGTCTATTGCCCCCTCTTCAAATGCCTTTAATGTATACTCATCATAGGCGGTTACAAATACTATATGTGGTTCGTACTCTATACTACCAAGAACATCGAATATAAGTTTATCACCAACATTTATATCAAGAAATAGTACATCAGGTTGAAATAGATTCGCCTTCTTTATAAATTCTTCGCAATTAATAGCTTCAAAGAGTATTTTTATACCGCTATCAATTTCGTTTAGCAATCTTTTAATTCGCTCCATTGACATAGACTCATCTTCCACAATTCCACAAGTGAACATTAGTTCACCCCTTTCACTTCAATGCGATTTAATTAATGGTATATGCATTGAAAAGATAGTAAGTCCATTTTCCACATTAACCGATATTTTACCTTCAATTAAGAGTACTTGTTGACTAACTATAGAAAGTCCTGTTCCAAAGTGCTCTGGTTTAATTTCTCTTTGTGGGGTTCCTGTATTAAGTATATCTATTCGTACATTCTTGTTCTCTAAACCTGCGCGTATCTCTATAATTCCTCCGGAATTCATCTTAATACCGTATTTTATAGCATTTTCGACAACAGGTTGAGTAATACCAGAAGGAATGATAACATCTTTAACTGTCTCTTGAATTGTTATTTTGTATTCGAATCTAATTGGCAGAAGCATTTCTCTTTGTATTTCAAGGTACTTTTCTATGAAATCTAACTCCTCCAAAAGTGACCATTGTTTCTTAAATTTTAGTACTTCTCTGTAATAATCGGAAACTCTAAGAGTGAATTCTTCAGCTCTCTCTGGGTTTTGCCTAAGCGCTTCTGCGAGGAAGTTGAATGTATTAAATACAAAGTGTGGGTTTAGCTTTGCTCTCAGTAGTTCCATGTTAAGATTTTGCAATTCCTTTTCCAATTCTAATCTTCTCACCTTTTCCTTGAGAGCTGAGAGGTAATTTGCAGCGGATACGGATATTAAGAGAATAATTATCCAGTATACGTCTTGGATATCCAATTTGCTATTTTGGAAATACGAAAGTTTTAATATACTCTCCGATACAAATACGCTTAACACAACGGAATATGCAATATTTATAACGGAGTAAAACAATATCTTAGATAGTCTTTTCTCCGTTCTGTAGACTTTTGAAAAAGTAGAATACAGAAAGATAGACAAGTTTATCAGAACAAAAGATAGCACAAACGGTGTATAGTAGTCTTTGAAGTCTACTGATTTAAGTAAAAAGAAGTAGAGAATGAGTATTGATATTTCGACTACGATAAATTCAGAAATTCTTCTACTCACTTTCCATTTCATTTATATTCTCCTGTTCTAAAGAAATTAGAAGTTTTTAAAAACCATATTCGGAAACCTCTTCTTCAAATCTTCGACGTAAGTCTTTGAATCTTTCATATTTTGAAGCTTTTCAAAGTAAAATGCAAACTTCACTGTATTTCTTTTCATTCCATAGGCATAAGTTATCATGTAGACAATCTTTTTTTCTGTCTCAAAGTCTATCTTTGATTTCTCTTTCAACAACAACAGAAACTCCCCATCTTCGATAATCATATCTTGAGCAAGCCGGTTTGTATCAATGAATCTAAAAAATGCTTCCATTCTTATTATCCTTATATCCAGATTAAATGGCTCTTGCTCCACAGCTCTGGAAAGTTGTGCACTCCCTACGTAGAAGTAGAGTATGTTAAATGGGAAAAGTGCACTCGCACTCTTTTCAAGTGTGAGTGCACCTTCCTTTGCAACTTCAACCATAGTTGCCGCAAATCCAAACGTCAAAAATGTGTATGCAAAGATTGTGCAAATTAAGATGTGGACAAAGAACATTTTAAAGACTTTTGAATATTCCAAAGATTTAAACCTCATCAAAATCCAAATCCAACTCCTCCGTAGAATCCGTATGTCAGCAAGAAATTGTTGTATTGTGTTAATCCTTGCAGAGGTTTACCGTTAACAAGCCATCCGTCGGTTGAATATCCACCAATTGCAATTGTTCCAACTTCAATTTGCATAAAACTTGTTACTTTGATAGCAACGGCTAAATTTGACGCAAGTGAGATATAACCTATCGAAGTGGTAAGATAACCTTCGAGAGTTCCATCTTCGAGGTTGCTAACGTTTGTGTTATTTTCATTTACCTTTCTCCCAAGAATTATGTCAATACTTCCAAAATACACGCCAGCAAGCAAGCTAACATTACCAAAAGAGATATTTTTAAGTCCGCCGCCAAATCCACCACCAACTTCAATCTTGTACTTCTTTCCGTCCTTTGTGACCTCTTTCTCCCCACCAAAACCAAACCCGCCACTGTAAGTCATACCTGGAACACCACCATAACCATATCCACCAAATGCAATTATACCATCTGTAAATTCTGGCAAGTCTACAACCGGAATGTTTATGTTCTTTAGCCCGTACAATGTACCACCAGGAATGTAAACTACCATAGGACCACCGCCACCAAAATCAAACGCAAACCCGACAATACCTACCAAAGATAACCATAAAACGACTACCAAAAATACGTTTTTCCTCATACAATCCACCTCCTCAAGTTTTTAAGTCCGCTCACTACCTAACGTGTAAAAACAGCCGAGATTGTAAAATCTGCCGTCAAATCACCAGTTTTTCACAACGATATTCCTTCCCTGAACGGTAACTTTATTCTCGTAACCCTTTTTAACGTATACCGTTAAGTTCGTTGATGCTGAATCAACAATTATTTCGATTTTCCCATCAGATGAAAATTCCTTGATATATAATTCACCCTTAATCGTAGCCGTAGAAATCCTTAGCGTTGTAGGTCCTTTGACTAAAAGATTCTTAGATGTAACGTTTACCGAAGAGATATCAACAAAAACATTATCTAAGACACCAGTAATAAAAACGTCCACGGCTGAAATATTAACATTCTTGAGAGTCTTAGTACCAATTATTAAACTTCCAGAGACTCTGTTTAGTACAGTTTTTTCAGTGTCAGAAGAAAAATCGATTTTCTCACTTGGACCGTACAAAATTTCATCTTTCTCATCGTCGAACTGTACACTAAAATTTACACCGGATATGTTAAGAATTGAATTTGAAACTGGAATGTTAATTAATGTACCTGAGTAATCTCGTTTTGAAGTCATAAAATCTGTTGGCAAGAGCAGTATAAACAAAAACGTGAATAATAGCACACCTGCAATAATCTCCTTATATGTTATCTCCATCTCTTTCACCTCCTTTTACAGATTTAAATATCTGAGACTTACAAAAATATTATCGCACTAAAATCTACGCGAACAACAGAAATTTCGTGAAATGTAAAAATCTTGGTGCAAAATGCAATGTCGTGGAGTAACAGAACAACTTAGACGGTAAATAAAAAAAGAGGCTGTTTTTTTAGCCTCTTTCTATAGTTATTCTGAAAAGTCTTATGGAGAATCAATAATACTCTATCTTAACAACCTTACCACGCTTCTCAAGTATCTGAGAGATATCGTGAATAAGCCTAAATTTAAGAGAAATATCGTGTGTAAAGAGCGGATTTTGATGAGCAGGGTTTATAGCCCTACCAACGAGAAAAGTTATTACATCTGACTCTTCGAGCATATCTATCAATTTTTGCGCACCAACGCCAAGCGTTGAATCTTGGTCTTCGTAATACCTAAAGACCTGTGAAAGCGTTATTATACCTTCGGTTACAAGGTCTACGCCTTCCATATATCCAATAGGTGGTGAGACTTCAGAGATACTGGAAAAGTCAATCTCCACCTGCTTACCAAGGATTTTCTCTACAATTTGGCTTGTTGTTCCACCACATATAACCTTCTTACCTTCGGAGTTCATAAGCTTTTCCACAACAATTTTGTCATTTTCCTTCTTCTCGGGAGGTCCTACCATGATAGTTATATTTCTACGTTCACGTATCTTTATTGCACATACCGTTGCATCGTCACCTTTTGTCCCTCTGTCGAGAGCTTCTGCAAGTCTTACAAGATGGTTTGTTATACTATGTAAATCAACCTTATTTATCAGCAAGTTTCTCAATTCCTGGATGATATTTTCAAGTCCGAACCCGAAGGGGAATCTTGGTGTTCCCATACCAGCTTGTGAAACTCCATCTGTCATGAGGAATATTGTATCTCCGGGATTGACTTCTATTCGACTCTCGTATATTTTTCTACCCTGAACAATGTGTTCAATCTTTTCCAATTCAACGAGCTTGTTATCGCGAAAGAATAAAACAGCTGGAAAATCGTACTCAAAGATGTGGCACTTTCCGTTTGCATGGTTGACATAACACGTAGCTAAGGTTGCGTAGCTGATACCACGTACCTTACAAGTTGGCAATGTGGAGATAATTGATGAAAAGACTTCCGATATAGGTACGTCGTGTAGCACCATTGTAGTTGCCATCGAAGCTGTCAAAGTTGAAAGAATACTTGCCTTTATTCCACTACCAAGTCCATCTGATACGCTAACAACGGTTTTATCTTCTGTCTTCTTCACTTTTATTGTGTCTCCGCACACTTCCTCACCACTTTTATTCTTCTGTGCGTAATATATCTCACATGTCAGCATTTTCTTCCCCCAAGAACTTCTTGAATTCTGAAAAGTGTGACTTAGTCTCAGCGATTGATTCTCCAAGTAGACTCGCTATATCTTGAGCCAACTTCATTTGTTCGTTGAGGACTTCATCTATCTTTTCTATAGTCTTACGCCTCAATTCGTTCATACGTTCCCGTTGGATTATCATCTCAGTCAAATCGACAAACAATACGACTGTACCACCGTCATCTGGCAGGTCAAAGACCTTTGGATAAAGATGGAGCTTTCTTGAATTTACGTAAAGCTCATGTATCCTGTTCGGACTTTTCTTTACTCTATCACAAATTTGAATAATCAGGTCATCTGAATAATTTGCAAAAAGTGTCTTGGCTGAATTGTTTATGTAAATGACCTTTTGCCCTTTGAATATTACTATAGCATTTGGTGTCTCTTCGACAACCATGTTACTCACAGATGAAACCTTTTCAACTAAATAAGCAAAGCACATCTCCTTCTCAGCTTTACCTACTGCAACAGCTGCGGCTTTTTCTCTACATGTTTCATAACCGCAAGCGGTACAATTGAGTTCCTTTGACGGGTCTGTCTTTCCCATCTCGGCAAGTATCTTGTTAATCTTGTCAAAACCAACGTTGTAAACTACGGACTTGTTTTGGAAAACTCTCTTCACATCTATGTGAACGGTATGAATATTGAGTTTCTTTACTTCAAGACTATTCAACTTTTTGATTGCACTTTCCAACCTTAAACGTCTCAGCAGTATATTATCGTGTTTCTTCATTGTTGGACCATTCAAACAACCTCCAACACATGCGGATGCTTCTATAAATATATTCTCATCAAAATCACCAAGCGTTTTAAAAAAGCTCATTATATTTTCGACACCTTCGAGTACATAATGTGAAAAACCATTACGATTGTTCTCATCAAAAGATGCTGAATAAAGTATCCCTCCGGAAGAAGGATAGTACCTTGCACGGTTTGGATGAGGGGCGTCCGGATAAGTTTCAGATAGGCTTTGAATAGCAATGTCAGAATCTGAAACCAGAGAAAGAACTTCTTCCAATTCTTCAAATGTTAGAACAACGTTGAATACTTCTTCAAGTTCCTTTTTCTTGGCTATGCACGGACTAACAAAAACTCTTGGAATATCACCGAACATATGCTTCAAGAACATTCCATGTGCCAAAGCTGGAGAATTAACTTTAAAAAGAGAATCCAAATGTTCTGGGAAGTACTTTTCAACCAAATCGACAACAACAGGACAAGCGGTTGTAATCATCGGTCCATTGGCACTGGAAAGAATTTTAAGATACTCGTTAGTAACATACTCAGCACCAATAGCTGTTTCCGATATATACACACAACCATTGCGTTTAAGAAAGCTTAACACCTTGAAAGGCTCTGAAAAATAAGCGTAGAAAGACGGGGCGACAGACAAGACAAATGGAGATTTAAGCAGAGCCAAAAGTTTTTCTTTATCTTTTCTGTACTGCTTTGCATTCTGAGGACAGACATTGACACATGTGCTACACAAAACGCACTCTTCTTCTAAGACGAAAGATTCCTCGTCTTTAAAACTTATCGCCTTAACAGGACAGTTTCTAAGACACTTATAACAGTACTTACAGTTTGCTTTATCCGATAGAATATACCTACTCTTCGTCACTCTTCTCACCAGCTTTTCTGGAATTAGAAATTTCTCTTATTCTCTCAATCACGGTATCTATGTTCGCCTCAGAAACACCGCTTATCACCACATCTCCTACTTTTAAATTCACACCTTCGGCACAATTGCCCATGCACAAAGAACCCATCAACTCTACTTCAGTGTCTTTCAAAATTTCCTTAACCTTTTCAACAATCCTGTATGCACCTTTCAGATGGCATGAACTACCAAGACAAACTGATACTGTAACTTTGCTACTTTTGACTTCTTTGATTTTTCCAAGCTCTTCCACCATATTTCTCACCACACCTTGGTAATTAGGTAATCATAATTTCGTGATTACTTTCACGATATATTTTATTACAATTATTCATCAAAGTCAATAGAAAGAATGGATGAATAAATGCTATTTAAAGAGATTCCAAAGGAAAAAAGTGGTATAATTCATTTTCCCAAATTGTATATGAAATAATGTTTTTGAAATGTAAGTTTAAGAAATCAAAATATTTGTTCAGAAGGATTTTGCAAATATAAAGAAATTGCATAAAAAATTCCTATTGACAAGTGTCAAAAGTTATGGCACAATATTGCACGGTCGACGACGAAGAGTCGGAAACCGAAAAGACGGGGACGTGGTGCAGCCTGGTTAGCACGCCGGTCTGTCACACCGGTGGCCGCGAGTTCAAATCTCGTCGTCCCCGCCAATCAGTAGACGGGACCTTCAAAGGTCCCGTTTTTGCTATTTAACAAAATTGAATTCTCCAACAATGAATGAAAACGGGGGTGTGAAGATGCGCGAAGAACTCTACAAGTGGAAATACCTTGCGTTAGCTTCAAAAGTTGCTAAGGAAATGCAAAAGAGAAGATTTGAAGTCCACATAGTTGAAACAAAGGATGAATTAGTTGATAAGATCAAAGGTTTAATACCACAGGGCTCTTCTGTAGCTACAGGTGGTTCTTTAACGCTTACAGAGACTGGTATACTCGATTTATTAAGAAGTGGTGATTACGTATTTTTTGACAGAAATTCAGCAAAAACTCCAGAAGAGAGAAGAGAGCTCGAATTAAAAGCTTTTAATGTAGATTTTTATCTTGCAAGTGCAAATGCGATCACAGAAGATGGTAAACTCGTCTTCCTTGATGGAAATGGTAATAGAGTTGCTGCTATCACGTACGGACCTAAGAATGTGTTAATCGTTGCAAGTGTGAATAAAGTTGTTAAAGATATTGAAGAAGCAAGGGAGAGGCTAAGATTCATATCACCAATGAATAGCAAGAGGCTGAACCTCGAAACTCCGTGTACAAAGACTGGTTATTGTTCAGATTGCACAGCACCGCAGAGGATTTGTAATTATTTCGTTGTTGTTGAGTCATCAGCAAGATTGCCAGAGAGAATAAAGGTTATCTTGACAACGTTCGATTGCGGATTATAAAAGAATATTCTTATCGATAATTGTGAATTATTGCGCAAAAAATGTTGCAATAGAATCTTTAAAGTGTTAAAATAAAGATTGTGAAAGGTATAACTTGTAGGTGAAGTAATTAATAAAAAGTTAGGGGGATTGAATATGAAAATACCAAAACCTACTGTTAAGAGGTTGGGACTTTATTATCGTTGTTTGGCAAGGTACAAAGAAGATGGTGTTAATTTTATTTCTTCACAAGATATAGCCGACAGACTCAATATAAAGCCAAGTCAGGTAAGAAAAGATCTCTCTTATTTTGGCGAATTTGGTAAACGTGGATTAGGGTATAATGTCAGTAAATTACTCTCGGAAATAGCTCATATAATTGGTGTTAATAAAGAATGGAATGTTGCAATTATTGGCGCAGGAAACTTGGGAAGTGCGCTTGCAAATTATCCAGGTTTGCTAAAGCATAAATTCCGTGTTGTTGCTGTCTTTGATAACGACAGAGAAAAGGTAGGAAAAAAATTAAGTGGTATAACGGTCTCGCATATAAGTGAGTTAAGTAAGCTTGTGAAAGAACTTAAAATAGAAATAGCAGTCTTGGCAGTCCCAGAAAGTGCAGCTCAGTACGTTGCAGAATTAGTTGAAGAAGCTGGAATTAAAGGTATAGTTAATTTCTCGCCAATAAAACTTAGAACGAGTATTCCGGTTGAAGATGTTGACATAACACTTTCTTTTGAAACAATTGCGTACACTATAATTAAGAGTACTAATTCTGAGGTTGAAATTGAAGATAAGTAAAAAAAATTATGCCCCCTTCTTAAAAAGGGGGCATTTTTAGATCAGTTTACAGTATTAGCTACACTTGCTCCAACCACATTTCCTACAGCTCGTACAACCTTCTTGTTTTATGATACTATTCTTCGATAAGCATGATGGACAATAAGTATTACCGTCTGAATCAGTATAGTACCCTTCACTCCACTGTAACCCGTTGGCTGTAACGAATTTTTCTATTTCCTCAGCAGTCTTTATCGTTCCGTCTATGACCAACGAATCAAAGCTTTCCGCGGGAGTTTCACCCCAAAGTTCGACAAAATCATCGACTGCACTCTTTATTTCTTTTGCAAGAGCAGGTGTATATGTTCCTTTAACTTTTCTCAGTTGTTCGAGAATTTCATCGGCTGAAACCCCAGCTCTTAGCGCAATGGAACTTAACCTACCAATTGCCTCCGCCAATTCCGTTCCGTTTGAAAGGAATATTTCAACCGCTTCACCGTTATCGTCGAAGCTAACTGTAATATATGTTGTGCCTGTGTCCGTTTTGAATTTTCTCGTTACACTTCTGAGTGTGTCTTTTCTTGGTTTTGGCCTAAGTTTGTGTTTTTCATCGAGGACGAAGAACTGAACTTTTGGTGCGTCTTTTGTCTTTAAGTTCTTAGCTGAAGTTAAAACTTGTGTTTGAAGAGAACCGTCACGGTATATTGTTAATCCTCTAATATTCAGTTTTAAAGCTTCTAAGTATATGTTCAAAACATCTTCTTCTGTTGCACTATTTGGCATGTTTATTGTCTTTGAAATATTGTTATCTACATATCTTTGGAATGCATCTTGCATAAGTAAATGGTCCATAGGAGATATGTCCATAGCTGTGACAAAAACCTTTCTAATGTCCTCAGGAACTTCGCTGAATTCTTTTAGTGAACCTTTTTCGACTAAGCGTTCTTTAATTTTTTCAAGTATTTCTTTATCCAGTTTTTCTTCAAGCACTTTATTGACGTAGAAGAGCGCTTCTTTTCCACCATCGTGTCTATTCATATATCTAACGTAAGCAAGTAAGAAGTTTGGTTCGAGACCACTGCTTGTATCGGCTATATTGGAGATGGAACCAGTGGGTGCAATTGTAAGTACGGCGACATTTCGCTTTCCATATTTCGATTCGGAGAGAACTTGTCTTAATTCATCGTCAAATTTGCTCATGCCCATGGCAAATGGTGCAAAGTTCTCTTCTCGGAAGTACCTACTCTTTTCAAACGCAGGGAAATTGCCTTTTTCTTGACCAAGTTTGTTCGATTCGCTATGACCATGAATAGCCATGTATGCAGTCATGTCCGCAGCAAATTGTCTACCTTCTGGTGAATCGTATGGTATATCCAAAAGATAGAGTAAATCAGCAAAACCCATAATTCCAAGACCAATTCTCCTACTTTCTCTAACAGCTTTGTTAATCTTTTCAAGAGGGAATACATTAACGTCTATAACATTGTCAAGGAATCTAACTGCCAATCTCGTTGCTTCTCCAAATGCCTCCCAATTAAACTGACCATTCAGATAGAACTTTGCGACATCTATGGAACCAAGATTGCAAGCTTCATAGGGTGCTAATCCTATTTCACCGCATGGATTTGTACTCTCTATTTCCATCTCAGGATACATTGCATAGTACTTGTTCATCTCACCAAGGAACGCAAGTCCCGGATCACCTGTTTTCCAGGCATTCTTTGCCATCTTATTAATTAATTCTCGCACCTTGATTTTCTTCCCAGTTGTGCATTTTGGATGTCTCAATTCAATCTCTCCGTCTTCCTTGTAAAGTCTCAGCAGTTCTTCTCTTTCCATAGGGATACCAACGGAGATATTGAAAAATTTCAGCACTTTTTCTCCATCATTACCTTCTTTTGCGGTTATAAACTCTTCTATGTCTGGGTGGTCAATATTTAGTATTCCCATCAGTGCGCCACGTCTTCTGTATCCTTGTTCAACTACCCCAACAGCGGAGTTAAAGACGTGCATAAAAGAAACGGGACCACTTGCTTGACCGTGAGTTCCAGCAACAAAGCTTCCTTTTGGTCTGAGCCTTGAGAAGTTACTTCCTATACCACCACCGGCTTTTGTAATCAAAGCATATTCTTTAACGGCTCCAAAAATCCCCTCTATACTGTCATCAACTGGTACAACGAAACATGCAGATAACATGTGGAGATGGTTTCTCGTATTGTATATTTCCCAATAATCGTCAAGTGTCATCTGGTCTATTGGTTTCCAGAGTAACTCGTGTCTTACTCCCATACCAGAATTGAAGAGTGTAGGACTATTTGGAATGAAAATTCTTGAAAGCAAGAATTTGTAAAACGTTTCTTCCCAAAATTTTATTTCATCAAGCTTTTCTGCGTCACTTTTTTCCTTAAGGGAAGGATTGTTGATTAGCTCAGCTGTTGCGATAACGCGGGCTACTCTTCTGCAAATATCTTCCCATTTTGTTTCGAGGTATTCTCCTTGAGGAGTTTTCAGAAAGTATCTTTCTGTCAATATTTTATAGGCGTTCTTTGATGGTTCCACGTTACTCCAATAATCGATAAAACTCTTCAATGCACTGTACATAACAAGCCCCTCCTCATACTCACATAAAACTGTTGAAAAATGAATCAATCCGTAGCGTATTATACCATATATTGTGGTAAATGTTCAATAGTATACAAATAGTTGTGAGTTAGTGTAGAGGAGCCTTGGTAGGATATTTGAGAATATTTTCTATTAAATGGTGTTTTTTCCCTTATCTAAGGAGTTGACTAAGTAGGTGAGTCTTGTAAGTGAAAATATAAGTAACACAAATCCAGCAAATGTGTATACGTTCTTGATGCCAAAGAGATTCGCAAGTAGTCCGAGGAGAAAGGTGCCTGTTGGTGAACCTCCGATATTAATAAAGGAATACAAAGAAACAGTTCTTCCCTTCATATCTGATGGTGAGAGTAACTGTGTTCTGCTATTAGTTATATTGAAAAAAGAAGATTGACACGCACCAACAAAGAATGCTGCATAAGGTGTTAGAATGGGTCTAAAAGATGCAACTAAGACGCTTATACCAATAGTTAACAGTAACCAATCCTCTCTAAGTTTGATCAGTCTTTCAGGGTTGATTGAAGCGACAACATTTGCCCCGACAAATGCTCCTACGCCCATTGCCCCCATAATTAAACCATAACCAAGAATGTCCGATCTTACAACACTCTTTACAAAAACCTGCATTAACATACCAAATGGCATACCAAAAAGTGAGTATACTGCAAGACCCAAGAATGTATTTACAAGTGTTGAATTCTTCGTGACATACTTAATACCATCTGAAAGGTCTCTGAAAAATTTTGTAAAACTTGTTTGAGTCACTGTGTTTGTGTGATTATCCGGCAGTAAAATTAAAACTAAGATTAAAGGAAGAAAAGAGACTGCGTTAACGATGAAACCAACCTGAAGACCATAATATTTCACAACGAATCCCGCAATTGTTGGTCCCACCATTCGAGCTACGTTGAATATCATTGCATGGAGCGCTAAAGCATTTGGTAGTAAATCTTTGGAAACTATATTTGAAATAAATGTGTTACGTGACGGTAGATAAAAGCCACTTGTGATGCCCATCATAAGACTTAGTATCAGCAAGGAAAATGGACTTAGAACACCTTTCCACACAAGATAAGCCATTATGAAAGCATTTAGAGCATCGAGTATTTGAGTATATAAAAGTATTGTTTTAGGTCCAAACCAATCTATCAGTACACCAGCAATAGGTGAGAAGAACACAGATGGAAAACCTTTTAAAAACGCAATCAAACCTATAAAACCCGCCGCTTTGCTTTCGGAAAATAAATTAACTGCAACCCAACCGCGCAACGTTGTATCTATCCATGAACCTATGAGAGATATACTTTGTGCAGTCCAGAAATTTCTGTAATCTTTATTTTTCAGTGCACGATACGGATTCATATATTTGGGCACAGATTGCACCTCTCATTTCACGATTTTTAACAAAATACGATATACTTCGCAATACGAACAATTTAATTCTAACACACGCACACACGATTTCAACTTTTCATTTCATAAAAATAACGAGAAATTACGAAAATAACGTGCATAACATCCGATTTTGACCATAATCAGGAGAATTTGGCGATTTGAAAAAAACTATATTTTTGATTTAATAGTATCGGTATCGGTAACGTTACCAATATTTTATTCCATGAGTTTCTAAAAAAGAACGGTAATTTTGTAGAAAGTATTTATAGACTATTTTTGGAGGGATTAGAATGGATATTTATGGAGCGGATTATTATCCAGAACATTGGGACAAGAGTTATTGGGGAAATCATATCGAGCTCATGAAAAAGTATGGTATTGAATGGGTTCGAATTGGTGAGTTCATGTGGAGTGTTGTTGAACCAAGGGAAGGTGAGTTTGATTTTTCAATTCTCGATGAATCGATCCAGTTGTTAAAGGACAATGGAATAAAAATCATCCTCGGAACCCCCACTGCAACACCTCCTGCTTGGCTTGTAAATAAGTATCCAGAGATACTTCCAAAAGGCTGGGATGGGAGAGTTAGAAGATTTGGCAGTAGAAGACATTATTCTCTAAATTCAAAACCTTACTTGGAATACGCTCTCAGAATAACTGAAAAGTACGCTTCGCGGTATAAAGACACAGTTGATGCATGGCAGATAGACAACGAATTTGGTTGTCACGGCACAACGTATAGCTTTACCGATGCAGATTTGATAGCATTTCGTGAATGGCTCAAGAATAAGTATGGAACCATAAAGATTTTAAATACGGCTTGGGGTACAGTTTTTTGGAGCCAGACATACAACAATTGGCATGAAATCGTATTTCCTATAAATACACCGACATTTGAGAATCCTCATCAGATGCTCGATATTTACAGATTCATGTCCGATAGTTCTATAAATTTCCTCAAAATGCAAGTGGATATCATTAGAAAACACTCTTCAAAACCAATCACTCACAATTTTATGATTGACTTTATGGATCTCGATTACAGAAAAATGGCTCAGTTTATTGATTTCGTATCGTGGGATAATTACATTGCCACAGAAGAGTACGACCCACTAAGACAATCTGCTAATCACACACTTATGAGATCATTGAAACACCAACCTTTCTTAGTTATTGAACAGCAACCGGGTAGAGTTAATTGGAGGCAGGTAAACGATAACTATAATGCTGAATACCTTGGTATGTGGACAAAGCAAGCGTATATCGATGGTGCAATGGGTGTGATGCCATTTAGGTTCGACCAAATAAGGTTTGGTGCTGAGCAGTACCATGCTGGATTACTCGATTATGCAGGTAGACCAACAAAGAGACTTGAATCGTATTCTAAAGCAAAGGAAGAGACTGGGGGCATTGTAAATCAAAAGCCAGAAGTTGCGATTTATTTTGATTACGAAAATGAATGGATGCATCGTATAAACCATCTGAACAGGAATTTCAAGTATTGGGATGGTATAGTTGAAATCTACAAGGCGGTAAAGAAGCTTGGATACAACGTAGAGTTTGTCTTCTCAGATGACGATGTAGACGATTTTGATGTTCTGATTGTACCATTCGCATTTTACATTCCAGATAACTTTATAGATAAGATTAGAAAATTCTCAGGAGCTGTTTATATGACCGCTATGTCGAATGTGAAAGATGATTATAATTGGCTAACAGAAAAGATGCCATCTCATCTTATTGAGGAATTTGGAATAGAAGTTATCGATTTCGGAGCTATTAATATCCAAAGTGGTATGTTGTTAAATCAAGAAGTCAAAGCGTACTACTGGAAAGATGAGATAGAAGTTGTAGATGCAAAAGTAATTGGTGCATTCGATGACGGATTGCCTCTTGTAACTCTTAAGAACAACAGATACTATGTTTCTTCGGTACTTGATAATAAAGGGTGGAGTTTGTTGTTAACAGATTCACTAAAGCCAAGAATTGTTGGAAATGGTTGCGAAGTTGTTAATTGTAGTGGCGGAACAAGGATACTGAACTTAGAAAACATTGAAAAGACAGTATATATTGATGGTAAAAAATTAGTTCTCAAACCTTTTGAACTAAGATTCTTTAATAAGGAGTGATTACTTTGAAAAAGTTCGTCACCATCCGTGACGTTGCCAAGGCAGCTGGTGTGTCTATCAACACAGTTTCAAGGGCTTTAAATGATAAACCAGATATTAATAAAGACACAAAAGAACTGGTTCTGAAAGTAGCAAAAGAACTTGGCTATATAAAAGATGCAACGGCACTTTCTCTAAGGTACGGATTGACGAAGGTAATAGGTGTGATTCTTGAGGATAGTTCTAACCCGTTTTTTTCTGAAGTGCTTAAAGGAATTGAGAGTGCAGCAAAGAAAAGTGGTTTTAACGTCATATTTATGAATACAGAAAAAGAATACACACTTGAGGAAGAGGCAATTAAGACTATGCTAAGTCGAAGAGTTGATGGAATCATAATTTCTCCGACGCAAGAGAGGAATGAAGATGTAGAGTTCCTTGTGAGGTCGGGTGTACCAACCGTTGTACTTGGTGTGCATTTTGATGAAATAGAAATTCCTGAAGTATACTCTGATGATACTCACGGCGGTTATCTTGCAACAAAGCATCTACTTGAAAAAGGTAGGCGGAAGATAATATACATGAGCGGATTCTTGTACAAATCAGTTGCGAGAATGCGTTTAGAAGGATATAAAAAAGCACTCAAAGAGTACAACATCGAATTTGATGAAAGTAATGTATTTGAAGTGGAAGAAGGGGTTGAGAATTCCTACAAGAAAATGCTTGAGATTATCGACTCTGAAAAAGTCTTCGACGGAATGTTCTGTTTTAACGACATCTCAGCAATTGGTGTTCTGAGAGCACTTAGAGATAAAGGATTTTCTGTTCCTGAGGATGTCGCTGTTGTAGGGTACGACGATATATCTTTTTCTCAATTCATGGAACCACCTCTGACAACGGTTTGTATAGATAAACAAAGAGAAGGAGAATTGGCTTTTGAATTACTTTACGACCTTATAAAAAAGAAAGAGCGCACAAAACGAAAAATTGTGCTTGATGTTGAGTTGAAAATTAGAAAGACCTCTTAGGGTTTTGATTAATTTTATGAAAAAGGATGGTGAGAGTATGTACTTGCAAAGTTTGGTGGAAGTTAGAAAGATAGCTGGCTATAGACAATTTGAAAATGGAGAAATACTGTTGGAAGTTACAAAAATTCCGTCTGGTTTTAAAATCTCCGGAGAAGTGAAGGGTGTAGTAGATGATATTGAACTTTTTTCATTCCCAAGACCAGATAGGGTTCTTGCAAATAACTGGCAATCGTGGGGACCGACGAGAGTTATTGGAAAAGATTTTGTGTTGAATTTCCCACGAGAGCTTATTCAAAAGTTCGGTTTCAGTGCATCTTTGATGCCGGAAATCTATTTTGACTCATTAATAAGTGATTACTTTATCGCTTCTGATTCTTTCACCATTGGTGCGCTTAAATCAAACGTTGGGCATGTCTATTTCAAAATAGATGCGGAACATGTATCAGTTCACCTTAGGTATTTCGGACGAGAATTTGACGATTGGACAGTTGTGGAACCAATAGTTGTTTTAAATCTTGATGCAGACGTTGGTTTACCATATTATGCCCAACTTGTCGCCAAGGAAAATAATGCTGTCTTTTCATCTCATAATCCACTCGGATGGTCGAGTTGGTACCACTATTACTTGGACTTTGATTATGAAAAAATGGTATCAGACCTCGAGCAGTCAAAAGAGCTAAACCTTGGATACGAAGTTTTCCAAATTGATGATGCATGGGAAGTCGATATTGGCGATTGGGTTCCAAATGAGAAGTTCCCTTCTTTGAATGAGATGGCAAAGAAGATAGCTTCATACGGTTATACACCAGGAATTTGGCTTGCACCGTTCAGTATTTCGGAAACTTCAAGTGTTTATAAAGAACATAAAGAATGGCTCGTAAAAGATAAAGATGGTAATCCAATAGTTGCTTATGAAAACTGGAATAAGAAGATTTATGCACTTGATACAACGCATCCAGAAGCATTAGAATGGCTTAAGAATCTTTTTATATCTTTAAAGGAAAGTGGTTTCAATTATTTCAAAATTGATTTTCTTTTTGCAGGGGCAATCCAAGGTAAGAGATATTCGCTACTCTCTCCAATAGAAGCATATCGAAATGGCCTTAAAACTATACGTGAAGCAGTTGGCGATTCTTTTATATTAGGTTGCGGTGCACCACTTCTTCCAAGTGTTGGATTTGTGGATGGTATGCGAATAGGTGCAGATACAGCGCCGTTCTGGGATGTAAATGGTCCAGATATTGGTTACCCAAACGCATATTATGCTCTAAGAAATGTCATTACGAGAAGTTTTATGAACAACGTTTTCTGGTGGAATGACCCGGATTGCCTTATGCTCAGAACAGAGGATACGCAATTAGATGATAAACATAGGGAGTTGTACACAGCGATCTCGTTATTCCTCGATAATATGATAATTGAAAGTGATAAGCTTTCGTGTAAGATAGATCTCAATTTGTGGGAGTTAGTGAAAAGATACAAAAAATATGGTCGTAGGATATTTAAAGTAAGAGGCATCATGGAGGGAAGGTACAAGATTCAGAGCTGTGGTGTAAACGGCTGTGATGAAATTATCATAAACGATTTAGCAACTGTGGATTATTCTGTGAATTTCGATAAACCAAGGGTAGAACTTATTAAAGACATTGAAAAGCGTGATGATGGTAGAACTTTCAATTACTATTCGGAAAAGGAGAACAAAGGTGGTGAGTCGAAATGATGGAAAGACGATGGAATTTATTGACCGGTGAATGGGTGATGGTTTCAGCTTTTACTCAGGCAAGACCAACTAATCCAACAAACTTCTGTCCACTTTGCCCAGGAGGAGATGAGTTTGAAGGTGAATATGACCTTGCTTCTTTCGATAATAGATTCCCATCGATGAAATTAGATGCCCCAGAAGTTGAAAGTATTGGTATTTACAAGAAAGAACGTTCAAATGGAAAGTGTGAAGTTGTTGTCTATACAGTTGACCATGAAAGTGCTATGAGTCAAATGCCTACACACCAAATTGAGAAGCTCATCCAAATGTGGGTAGATAGATATCTCGACTTATCACAAAACAGGTTCATAAAGTATGTGTACATATTTGAGAATAGGGGGAAGGAAGTCGGAGCGACACTTCCACATCCACACGGACAGCTTTACGCTTTTCCATTCATTCCGAAGCGTATTGAAGCAAAATTGCAGGCACTTTCTCAGTACTATGATGAAAATAGAAGGTGTGCAGTTTGCGATATAGTTGAAAATGAAATGAAAGGTAAAGAACGAATAATATACGAAAACGATTCATTTATTGCACTTGTACCATTCTATGCGCGCTGGCCCTACGAGGTACATGTATATCCTAAGAGACATGTAAGCACCTTAGTTGAGTTAACAAACATCGAAAGATATCACTTGTCAAAAGCACTGAAAGTTGTTACAATGAAATATGATTTATTATTCAAGCAGGCGTTCCCGTACATGATGATGCTCTTCCAAGCGCCGGTTAATGATGTAAGTTATTCTCACGCATTTCACTTTCACATAGAATTCAACCCAGTGAAAAGAGACAAAGACAAGATTAAATGGATGGCAAGTGTTGAGACTGGAACATGGGCGTTCATTAATCCGAAAATTCCAGAAGAAGCGGCAAAGGAATTGCGGAATGTTGAAGTTGAATTATAAACGTCTGTTGGAGGTGTGGTATGGCTGAAAACAAGATAGTTGTCTATTCACCGGGTAGGGCAAATTTAATAGGAGAACATACAGACTATAATGATGGATATATCCTTCCTTTTGCGATAAAAAGATATATTAAATTTGAAATTGAGCCTGCTAAGAAGTTCAAAATTTTCTCACACCAGCAAAAGAAAGGTATAGAGTTCGAAAAACCTGCAAAGACTAACTCATGGGCAGATTATGTTATTGGAATGATAGTTAAATTGCAAGAACATGGATATAAAGTAGAACCTTTCACACTGAATATAGACTCTGACCTTCCAATGGGTGCAGGGTTGTCGAGCTCCGCTGCACTTGAAGTAGGTACCGGATATGCAATCTCACAAATGATGGGGTACGAGATTAATCGCGAAGAACTCGCAAACATAGCCCATGAATGCGAAGTTGAATTTGTTGGCGTTAGATGTGGTATCATGGACCAATATGCTGTCGCTTTATCAAAAGAACACCATGCGTTGTTTATTGACACCATGACGAGGGAATATAAATATGTTCCACTCCATCTCGATGATACAAAATTGTACTTGATAAACTCTGGTGTTAAACATGAGCTTGGTTCTTCTGAATACAACAAAAGAAGAGAAGAATGTGAAATGGCACTTGAAGTGATGAAAAAGACAACCTTTAGAGATGTTACGATTGAGGACGTCGAAAAGATACAAGATCACCTTCTCAAAAGACGAGCGTTACACGTTGTAACCGAGAACGAAAGAGTTTTAAAGACATTGTCTGCACTCGAAGATGATAATTTAACCTTAGTCGGAAAGTATCTTTATGAATCCCATTACAGTTTAAAGGATAATTATGAAGTTTCGTGTGAAGAAATAGATTTTCTTATTGAAAAATTGAGAGAGTATTCAAACGTACTCGGTGCGAGGATAGTCGGTGCAGGATTTGGTGGAAGTATAATCGTTCTTGCAAGAGGTAATTTTGAGGGTATCTTTGAAAAGGTTGCGGAAAGTTATAAGATTAAGTTTGGTATTACACCAACATTGCTAAATGTCGAAACAAGCGAAGGAGTTCATAGGGTGTAAAGTCAAAAACTTGGGAAGGGGCAACATAATGGGCAAGAGCGAAAAGAAATCAAAGGAAAAATTCGTATTTAACTACGATATAGCTGAATCAATAATAGAATACGCACACAAAATAACACAGGAAGGACTCACAAAAGGCACATGGGGAAATATTAGCGTTAGAGATGGAGGGTACATATACATAACTCCATCTGGATTTCCATACGACAAACTAACACCAAAATACATAACGGTCGTGAACTACGATGGAAAAAAGATATATGGAGAACTAAATCCTTCTTCAGAGTTGCCACTTCATATTGAAATTTACGAAAAAAGAGCCGACATACATGCAATAATACATACGCATCCAGTTTATTCAACAATAGTTTCGATAACTCAAAAAGAGATACCACCTATCGTTGAGGATGCGGTTATGATACTCGGCGAATATTTACATGTCTCAGAGTATGCACTTCCCGGAACAGTAGAACTCGCCCAAAACGCTTTTAAAGCATTGGAGTATAATCACTGTGTATTTCTAAGAAACCACGGTCTTGTGACCGTGGGCGAGAACATCCATGAGGCATTTATCGCAACGCTTGTCGCAGAGAAGACAGCCCAGATATACATCGAAGCTTTGAAAATTGGAAGCGTTTCTGTTCTACCAGACGAGCATGCAAAGTTATTAAGAGAAAAATATCTTAAATCGTACAGACAAAAGTAATTCTTACTTAGTGTTCATCTTTCTACTCCCGGGTTTTACAGCAGGTATTCCTGATTTACAAAGTGGACAATCTTCAGGTCTATATGTGGGGAAGTCGAACTTGACAAGGTAGAAGTACGGCTTCCCTTTAAATTTATCGTTAGTTTCTTCAAATGGATTTTCTTTTCCGGATCTATTGATAATACTTGCAAATCCTACTACTTGTCCACCTTGACTTTCTACAACCTCAACAACTTCGAGTGTTGATTTTCCAGTTGTCACAACGTCTTCAACGATAAGTACCTTTTCACCCTCATTTATTTCAAACCCTCTGCGAAGTTTCATGACATTTTCTTCGCGTTCTGTAAATATAGCTCTTGCCTTTAAGTTCTTTCCAACCTCATATGCAACTATAACTCCACCGAGTGCTGGACCAACTACAATATCAACTTCCACACTTGCTTCTTGAACTTTCTTAGCTATTAACCTTCCTATCTCCTCGCCGTACTCTGGGTATTCGAATACCTTTGCACATTGGACGTAATTTGAAGAGTGTAAACCCGAAGAGAGTATGAAGTGTCCCTCTAATAGTGCGCCAGTATTTTTAAGAATTTCAATAACTCTTTTTCCCATTACTTCCATAGTCTTATCCTCTCCTTAATAGATTCTATCTTTTCTGCAGGGTTCTTAGCCTTATAAACCTCTCGTCCGAGGACTGCAAAGTCTGATATTCCAAATATATCCCAAAGCGATACCACATCTTTTTGATCATCTTTTGATTGTTCCATTCTTATACCCGGGGTGAGGATAGCACCACCTATTTTATTACGCATCTTGATAGCCCAATTGCCTGGAAGTACAAACGAAGAGCCAAGCCTTGCAAGTCCAATGATTATATGTTCGAAATCTTCGAGCTTACCAGGTAGTGAGGTTAGTTTTATTACTGAGAATATCATTTTATCGGTTGATTCAAGAGCTGCTTTGACACTTTCTATACCCGCATTTGCATGGACTGTGAATCCAACAATTGCTGGATGCTCCCAAGCCTTAATTGATCTTGCAACTGTCGATGGAATATCAGAGAATTTAAGGTCAAGAATTACTTTGTATCCGTTATTGTAGAAATAATCGAGGACTCTCTTCCCTTCGACGGCAAGGTTGTGCCCGACTTTAACATACTCAAAACTCCCGTATTTCTTGACAAAATCGATTGGGTTTTCCATATCAAGGCTAAGTACTGGTTCAGTTACAACCGATAAGCTTCTTTCAACGCTCCCCACTCTTTCAATGTTAACAGATGCAATCGATAACATATAACGCACCTCCTACTTGTTAGTATTATTGACAAGCTCTCTACCTATTTCATTAATTACTTCTTCATTTTGAAATAGCGCACTTCCTATGCTTACGGCATTTGCCCCGAAATTCAACATTTCTTTTACTTGATATGGCTTATATATTCCCCCAGATGCTATTATGAAGATATCAGGAAGCGTTCTTCTTACTTCATAAACTGCTCTTAGTGCAATCGGATAAAGGGTAGGACCTGACAGGCCTCCGAGTAAAACTTGACCATCTGGATTTACCATAAGTCCTCGAATTGTGTTGATAACAGTCACTCCATCCCAACCTTCTAAAGCAACAATTTTCGCCATCTGTTCAATAAATCCGCTCTCTATACCAAGTTTTGCAATAATAAATGCGTCTGTTTCCCTTCTTATTTCCTTCAAAAGCCTTCTCCATTCGTCTCTATCTGACATGATTGAAAGTCCGCCGTGGTGAACGTTTGGACAGCTGAAATTGTATTCGATAGCCAAAAACTTATCTAAGTAGGGTCTCACAAGTCTGGTTATCTCAACGTACTCCTCAAATGAATCTCCACCAAGACTTAGAATCGCCGGAACATGTGAAAACAAAATATCTAACTCTCCATTTTCTATCATCTCTTTGAAGCCCTTAAAACCTGGGTTCTCAAGTCCAATTCGGTTTATCATGAAACTATCGGAAGCGTATATTCTCGGAGGTTTATTCCCTGCTTTTGGATTAAGTGTTATCGTCTTTAAAGTGTACGCACCAACGTACGACCAATCTATTGAATTTACATTAAGATATTCACCAAAACCCCCAGGACCAGATGCTATAACAATGGGAGTCCTTAGGTTAATTATCTTTGAATTTGCCATATCTCATCACCTCTAAAGACAGGTCCATCAGTACACACATGCTTTATTCCAGGGGATGTTTCAACCGCACAACCTTTGCATGCTCCAATTCCACATGCCATGTATTCGTTCAATGATACATAAACAACTTTCTTTGGCATATTCTTCACCGCAAGTTCTTCCATAATCTTTGAGCCACTCACAAATATCCAATCGAAGTCTGAGTCATTTAGCTCTTTCAATAATTTTAGATATCCATCGTTTCCTAATGCCACGTTTATTTGAAAATCATGCTTTATGTCTTCGTTCAACTCTGTTTTGGATGCCACAAAGAGTGGTATATCAAAATACTCAGAGAGGTGGATTCCTTCTGCCAAACAAGATGGTGCAACGATAACCGTCCCGTTTGAACTTTTTGGAACAAAAGAATTTCCTAATGGTGCAAGAACGTTGAGCTTTTCGTTTGTTTTAACTATATACTCACTCCCTTTACCTGCGATTTTGACAGAGATTGCAAGTTCTGTATGACTAATTTTTCCAAGTGTAAACGGTTTTCTTGTCAAACCTGCTCCATCAACGTCTATCATGCAAAACTGCCCAGGAAGAAAGCTAATATTCTCTTCAAAGGTAATTAAGTAGGTATTTTCCGTGATTTCTCGAACAGATTTTTTTGTGAGATAGTAGACGTTATATCTTTTCTTGCTACTGGACTCAGTTGATAAATTCACCATTCCAGAACACCCACCTTCCGTTCTTTCTTACTCCGAGAATCTTTCCATTTAGTTTTTGGCCGTCGAATGAACAATTCTTTCCTTTACTGAAGAACTTTCTGCTATCAACTATGTAAGTTGCGCTCGTATCAATTAATACAGCATCATCTGGAAAATTTAGATTAAATTCTTCGTATGTTCTCTCCAGAACACTTAGTGGATTCAATGTTAGGTTTTTCAATACAAGTTCTATATCGTTGAAAACTGTTAGATAAACTGAGAAGGCTACTTCAATATGAGAGCTTCCATATGGGGATTTTTCGAAATCAAATGGTTTTTCAGGATGCGGCGCGTGGTCTGTTGCAAAACACGTTATTATACCCTTTCTCACGGCATCAATAAGGATGTCTCTATATTTTGAAATTGGAGGGTTAATCTTTTGGTTTGGATTGTTTATCTCCTCTGGACGGAAGAATACGTGATGGGGGGTTACTTCACATGTAACCTTTGCCTTCTTTCTTAGATAGTCGATTGTCTCCAAAGATTTTGAGGTTGAGACATGCTGAATGTGAAATCTGTTAAACCCGAACTCAAGCCCTGTCAACACAGTTCTGAATATCGCAATTGCCTCATTTGAGTATGTTCGTACAGCGTTAGGTACGTTCGAACCTATGTAGAAATCTCCTGGAACTTCGTGCAGTTGTGAATGGTCAAACACCAAAGCGCTCTTTTTCTCCAAGAAAGCTTTTACTAAGTCAGGACTTGTGTATCGAATTCCGTCTGTTGAGAAACCAGCGATGTTATTTGTATAGTCCCCAAGTTCGTCTAAATCGTTTATCTCTCCAAATAAGCTGATAGTTTGAAGAAAGTGAACATCTTTATCTTTTGAAAGTTCAACGTGATTATTTAGTACATCTAAGTTTTCTATGGGTGGTCTTGTGTTTGGTTGAATTACACACAAGCCAAATCCACCTGCTAATGCAGCTTGTGAAAGTGAATCGTAATCTTCTTGACCGTTCAATCTAACGTGAGTGTGGAGGTCTACAAAGAGCGGAGAGAGAACAAGTGATTCGTTTGCTTGATTGAATTTTTCAGGAAAGTCAATCGATAACTGACCTTCTCTAACTCTACCCGTTGATATATCGAATAACTTCATATACAAGCCTCCTTGAAATCAAACAATAGGAGTAATAAAAAAGGGACCCCAAAAGAGGTCCCTTCATTGAATTCAATAAATATGGATTGTTTTTGAAAAAGATGATTACAAAAACTTAAATAGAAACTCTTTAAAAGAGCCGTAAATACGTGAATTTTGCCATTAGTCAGTTCACTTAAAAAGCCTTCTTTTCCAAGGTCTTGGCCTCGCTGGACCAAATTAACCATACTTGCACCTCCAACCTTTTCGCAAGGAATTTTACCATAAACCGCTTGATAGTGTCAAGGTACGAAAATAAAAGTTTCTATAGTTATTTGAAAACTCTCTGGAAAGCTACTAACTAATCCTCTAAGAAAAGAACATTGGCTTTCGGTCGTGCGACATGAAACCCCTCTTGACAAATCGACCACTGTAATAGTACAATATTACAGTGGTATACAATATGAGAACATATCAATAGGGGTGTTACGTGTGTGGTTTGTTGTTGACTATCATTCTCCGGTACCGATTTATGCGCAAATAAAAGAGAAAGTGAAGGCACTTATTCTTAGTGGTAAGTTAAAACCAGGAGATGCGTTGCCCTCTATTAGAACGTTGGCTAAAGACTTAGGAGTAAATGTGAACACAGTAGCACGCGCTTACAGGGAACTTGAACTCGAAGGGGTCATACATGCAGAACGTGGTGAAGGGTATACTGTTGTTGGGCTTGAAAACGCTGTCCACGAGAAAATAAAACGGCAGATACTCATGGAACTCGAAAGTGTATTGCGACGTTGCAAAGAACTCAAGATAGATAAATCTACAGTTTTTAGCCTTGTTGAGCAAATATATCAACAATCAACTCAATCAAGTTATCAATATAAGGAAGGTGAGGAAGATGGTAAATGAAAGTATGATGGTTCTCACTGTTAAAAACTTGAAAAAGTATTACGGAAATATCCACGCTGTTGATGGTATTTCATTTGAAGTTCTAAAAGGTGAAATCTTCGCACTTCTTGGTCCAAACGGTGCGGGTAAGACCACTACAATCAAGTGTATCCTTGGTTTAAGAAGAAAGGATGCCGGTGAGATTGCTTTAAAAGGAAGTATCTCGTTTGTTCCCGATGGAAAGGAATTGTATAGTTCGTACACCGTGGAAAGAATGGTAAAAGTTGCAAAAGAACTAACTGAAAGGTTCGATGAAAAGAAATGCTTTGAGTATGTTGAAAGATTCCAAATACCTTTAAATGAAAAGGTCTCCAGTTTATCGAGCGGTCAAACAACACAACTTTACCTATCAATCGCGTTCTCTCAAAATGCCGAGCTATACATCTTTGATGAGCCAACATGGGGACTTGATCCAATCGTAAGAAATCAAGTACTTGAGATGATAAGAGAATTACCATCAGGTGATAGGAGCGTGCTGTATACAAGTCACATCTTAAGTGAAGTTGAGAAGGTTGCTGATAAAGTTGCAATTATGAACAAAGGAAAGATACTCGATATGGGTTATCTTGATGAGATTAAGGAAAAATATTGTGCTGTAAGCGTGCCAATGGGTTCAAAAATTGATGGTTACAAGTACAAGAGTACGGAAAATGAAGATGTATATGTTGTGACAAGAGAGTATGTTATTTCGAATAATTTAGAATATACCCCTGTTCCTTTTGAAGTGATATTCGAAGCACTCGTAATGGGGAATAATAATTCAACAAACATGTGATAAGTATTGAAAGGTGGTGCAGGGTATGAAGAAAGAATTTTATGATATGAAGGTTAGGTTTTTTGGCGTTTTAATAGTTACAATAGCACTATTTTTCATTGTGGCACCATTCCAAAAGTTTACAGTCTCTATGCTTGAAGGTTATTCTGGAAATCCTCAGCTTGAAAAATTTCTACCGGGTGCGATGCTAAATAAGTTAAAAGAATGGAATTTTTACATAAATTCTCAGTGGTACGGTAAAAACTTTGGACAGATGGTTGGTATCATTGGTATAATAATGGCATTTCCACTTTTTGCAAGAGAATTTGAAAATGAGACGATAGTATTCTTGCTCGTTAGAAAGCCAAGAAAATGGATATATTTCAACAAAGTTTTCTCTGGAATAATCGCAACGACCATTGTTATGATAATAGGTTCCCTGTTACCTGCGATATACTCGGCAATTGCTGGAAAGGACTATAACTTTTCCGTTGTACCCAAATTCATGATTCACTCTATCTTCGGAGCACTTTTATGGTATTGTGTTGGGGTGTTTTTCTCAGTGCTTTTCAACGACCAAGTCAAGCCTCTTCTCGCTACTTTTGGTGCACTTGCATTAACAACTGCGGCAGGCTTGATAAAAACGATGAAATTCTTGAATACTTTCACCTACCAACTTGGTATAATTGTTTTTGAAAAGAACAAAATTGACTTACCATACACGTTTGGGATACTAATGGTAAGCGGATTACTGATTTGGGCTGGTTACTTTGTTTTCGAAAGAAAAGAAGTATAATTGTTAATAATTGTTATCTAAAGGAGGTGCGACTATGATTGTTGTAACTACAGGTTTTGTACCAGGATATGAAATAGTCGAGACACTCGGTATTGTAACAGGAAGTATCGTTAACTCGAAGCACTTAGGAAAAGATATCGCAGCGGCATTCAAAACACTCGCAGGCGGAGAAATAAAAAGCTATACAGAACTACTTGTAGAGAGTAGAAACACAGCACTGAAGAGAATGATTAGCGAGGCTGAAAAGCTTGGAGCTGACGCAGTTGTTGGTGTGAGATTCGGTTCGTCATCGGTAATGCAGAGCGCTGCTGAGATATTGGCTTACGGAACAGCTGTGAAGCTAAAGAAAAAAGAGTAGAAGATTAGAATTATCAAAGTATCCCCCGTGGGTTCTAAACCACGGGGGATTTTTTAGGAAATTACTTTATTTGCTCAATATTTATTTATTCAATGCACTTTGATATCACCTCTTTTGACAAACTGAAGTGTTAGAACAGCTAATACAAAAAAGACCAACGTGAGTATTATCAAAGTATTGTACCCGATTTTGTCGATAAAGAACCCGGCAAGTGGTGGTGCAATAATGTTTGCCGCCATCGAAAAGAAGTAATACAATCCCGTATAGCCACCAACCTTTTCCTCTACAGTCATGTCAACTATCGTGGGTAGAGAATTAACATTAACCATCGCCCAGCCAAAGCCCCCAACTGCAAATAGTGCGAAGAATACTTTTGTTAGCAGTCCTATGTCTGCTATTATTCTTGTTGATAGTATCGTGCCGATGAGTATAGCGATAACTATTGACAACCCTATCGTCATCGTCTTCTTTCTGCCTATTTTTGAGCCTATAAACCCTGCAGGAATTGCAAAGAGCATAAATGTTAATGAGAAAAAGCCAAGCACAAGTGCACCGGTGCTTTCTTTAATCCCCATTTGGAATTTTGCATAACTTGTGAAGAAAGTTTCAAGTGCGTTGTAGCCAATGAACCATAAGAGTATGGAAAGAAGCATCATCAAAAGGCTCTTTTCTTTCGAAGTAAAGACATCTTTTAAGTTCTCTTTTAATTCATCTATTGTTTTCTTGTAGACATTCTCAAATTTTACTTTCTCTCCCGTCTTTACCCTGTATTTTTCATCTTCTCTGATGAACAAAACAACGAGCAACTGAGCAACAAGCATTATGATAGCTCCAACGTAGAATGGTAGACCTGGATTTTTGTCATACAGCGGTTTTCCTGCAAAGAACGCAAGGAGTGCACCTACTCCACCCATGAAATTGATTACACCATTTGCTTGACTTCTGTACTCAGATGGTGTTATATCAGGCATCAGGGCAATAACGGGAGACCTGAAGAGAGCCATGAAAAAATTCATGAAGATGATGTTTAGCATCATTAGCCATAATAGGTGCCAAGCTCTTGTTATGGGAATGAGCGAAAACGTCATAGCGGCAAGCGGTGCTCCAAGAAGTATGTAAGGCATCCTACGACCGAGTTTTGTTCGCGTTTGGTCACTTAGAACTCCTATAAGCGGCAGCATGATGATAGCAAAGATGTTATCAATAGTCATAACAAAACCTATGAGAGTTGATGATAGGTCAAAATCTTTCAAGAATATCGGGACATAGGAATTGTACAGTGGCCAAACCAAACTTATCCCGAAGAACCCAAAACCGAGAAGTAAGAGCTTTCGAAATGAAAACTGTGATGAACTCACAATGCATCCCTCCTTGTTAATTTTGAGTACATTTAAAATTATTATATCGCATTTACGATTAATTTTAAAACTTGAACGGAAATCCACAAGATAATATAATTTTAAAGTGTTAAAGAATTATTTTTTGGAAGGAGCTGGAACTATGTTCTACGATGCAATTATTATCGGTGGCGGTCCAGGTGGATATGTTTGTGCAATTAAGCTTGCACATTATGGAAAGAAGGTAGCTCTTGTTGAAAAAGAAAACCTCGGTGGCACGTGTACAAACTGGGGTTGTATTCCAACAAAGGCACTTTTAACCGCAACACACTTGCTCGACGAGGCAAAGGAAAAGGCTGATAAGCTTGGTATCAAGCTTTCGGTTGAAGGTTTCGACCTTCCAAAAATCATGGCTCATGCGAATAAAAGCATAATGATGTCAAGAAAAGGTATCGAGTATTTGATGAAAAAGAACAACGTAACAGTTATTAAGGGAACTGCGGAAGTCGTTAATAAGAACAAAGTAAGAATAAAGGAAACGAGCGAAGAGATTGAAGGGGCAAACCTTGTCTTAGCACATGGTTCTGTGCCAACAATATTCCCGCCGTTCAGTGAAGTGGAAGGTATATGGACAAGCAACGAGGTCTTTATCATGAAGGAGCTTCCAGCATCTTTACTAATCGTTGGTGGTGGAGTAATCGGAGTTGAGTTTGCTACATTCTTCAGTTCGCTTGGTGTAAAGGTAAGGATTGTTGAGCTTGCGGATCACATATTACCTTATGAGGACGATGATGTGGCTGAGGAGATTAAAAAGTCTTTTATTAGAAAAGGTGTTGAAATAAAGGAAAAAACAAAGGTTGAAAGTGTTAGAAAAGTTGAGAATGGCTATGAAGCGGTCTTAGTTGACAGTGAGGGAAAGAGTGAAACAGTTAATGTTGAAAAGGTACTTGTTGCGATTGGAAGAAGACCAAATATACCTGAAGATGTAAAAAATCTTGGAGTCGAAATTGAGCGAGGAATTAAAACTGACAAGAGAATGATGACCAATATTGAAGGTGTTTATGCCATCGGCGATGTGAGAGGCCAAATTATGCTTGCTCATGTCGCTTCATATGAAGGCATCGTTGCAGCGAAAAATATTGCAGGCATAGAAGCGGAGATGGACTATTCAGCAGTTCCATCGATTATATTTACAAATCCAGAGATTGCTTCAACTGGACTTAGGGAAAAAGATGTTGATAAGGATAAAGTTAAGATTTCTAAGTTCCCGATTTCGGCAAACGGAAGAGCAAGAACTATGCTTGAAAATATAGGTTTTGTTAAAGTGATAGCTGATAAAGAGACAGAAAAGGTTCTTGGGATGTCGATAGTTTCTCCAGTTGCGACTGAACTTATAATGGAAGGTGTCATTGCTGTTAGGAATGGACTTACTGCAGAACAACTTGAAGAGTCTATCCATCCACATCCAACACTTAGTGAAAGTCTCTTGGGAGCATTGGAAAGTGTGACTGGTCAGCCAATACACCTCTAATACGATTCTCATGGAACATTAAAAGGGGCATTTGCCCCTTCTTTATTTACTGTCTTTGTTTTTCATATCTTCTTTCACTCTGAATAATTCATCCCTTATTTTTGCTGCGTCTTCGTATCGAAGTTCAGACGCTGCTTTGTACATCTCTTCTTCTAATAGTGCTACGTAATCTTCTGTTGGTAGGGATTCTTTAAGTGCAAAGATATTGTCTTCGTAGATTTTGTAAAATTCCTCTTCTTTGTCCTTAAATGGTGCAAAGATGTCTTCCATCATAGGTTTGACAATGGTTTGAGGTTTTATGCCATTCTTTTCATTGTACTCAATTTGTATATTTCGTCTTCTATTTGTTTCATCTATTGCTCTTTGCATCGCTGGTGTGATTTTGTCCGCATACATTATGACCTTTCCGTTTTCATTTCTTGCCGTCCTACCAATGATTTGTATAAGTGTTGTTTCGCTCCTCAGAAAACCTTCCGTATCCGCATCGAGTATGGCAACGAGTGAAACTTCCGGAAGGTCAAGTCCTTCTCTGAGTAGGTTCACACCCACGACGACATCTATCTCTCCAGAACGCAATTTTTTCAGCACTTCAAAGCGCTTCATTGTATCAAGTTCAGAATGCAAATACAGTGCGCGTATATTGAATTCCACAAGGTATTCAGCAAGCATCTCCGCAGTCTTTTTTGTCAGAACTGTTACAAGAGCACGTTCTCCACGTTTCTTAACTTCGATAATCTCTTTGATTAAGTCATCTACTTGATATCTTGTTGGTCGTACTTCAACAAGTGGGTCAATCAACCCGGTTGGACGTATGAGTTGTTCGACAACTTGTTCCGATACTTCCATTTCAAATGGACCGGGTGTTGCAGAGACAAAAATCACTTGATTCACTTTTGAAAGGAATTCCTCGAATTTCAAAGGTCTATTATCGTATGCACAAGGTAATCGAAAGCCATACTCTACAAGGCTCTTTTTTCTTGACATTTCTCCATTATACATCGCTCTCAGCTGAGGAATTGTGATGTGCGATTCGTCTATAAAAACGACATAGTCTTCATCGTAATAATCCAGTAAAGAGTATGGCGGTTCTCCCGGTTTTCGACCATCGAAATGTCTGGAATAGTTTTCTATTCCTGTACAATAACCAAGAGTGCTTAGAAGTTCAATATCATTCATTGTTCTCTGATATAATCTTTGAGCTTCCAATTCTTTCCCTTGCCTTTTCAATTCGTTTATTCTGTCATCAAGTTCTTCTCTAATACTCTTAACGGCTGCCGCAATTTTTTCTTCCGTTGTTACGTATTCTTTCGTTGGATATATAGTAATTCTATCAAGCCTTTCTATAATATCGCGATTCATTCTATCAAATGTATATATCCTGTCTACTTCATCACCAAAAAACTCAATGTGAATACCTTCATCTTGATATGTGGGAAAGATTTCGAGAGTGTCTCCCCTCAATCGAAAACTTCCCGTCATTCCAATATCTTCTTTTCTTTCGAACCCAATTCTCACAAAATGTTTTAGTAATTCGTTTATCTTCACACGTTCTCCAACGGTGAGTTTAACGTTCAGTGCATCAAAATCCCTTGGGTCACCACATGCGTATATAGCGGATACACTTGCAACAACTATAACATCTCTGCGTGTCATTATCGACTTTATTGCACTCATACGCATTCTTGCGATTACATCGTTTATATCAGCACTCTTTTCAATGTACAGGTCTTTTGTTGGAACGTATGCCTCAGGTTGATAGTAATCGTAATAGCTTATGAAGAACTCCACCTTGTTGTTGGGAAAGAATGATTTGAATTCTGTGTATAACTGTGCAGCAAGAGTTTTGTTTGGAGAGATAACAAGTACTGGTTTTTCTATTTCCTTTATCACATTTGCCATAGTGAAAGTCTTTCCACTACCGGTAACGCCTATGAGCGTCTGAAAACGGTAGTTGTTCTTCAACCCGTTAACAAGTTTTTCAATTGCTTGTGGTTGGTCACCGGATGGGCTGTAGTCACTAATCAGTTCATACAGCATATTTTTCCACCTTATCTTCTAAGTTATTTCAATCGGTGTTACAAAGAGTGTTTTAAAATTCGAGTACAAAACAAGCCCCGGTTTAAAACCTCTCGGTTTCTTGACATATTTAATATAGGTATAGTCAACCGGAACTTTTGTTGAATATTTTCCTTTGCTGAAATATGCCGCCAAACGCGCAGCGTAAAATAACACATCTTCATCAACAGACTTTCCGTTGGTCTTTATAACCACATGAGCTCCCGGCATACCTTGTACATGTAACCAGATATCATGTTCGGTTGATTTTTTTACTAATTCATCATTTTGTCTATTATTTCGACCAACATATATGATAAAACCATTATATGTGTACTTTCTCGGTTCAGACTTAACTGGAATTGAGTGAGATTTTTTCTTGGAGTGCTTTAATTTTATTAAGTCATTTTCAATCATTTCTTCTTCAATTTCTTCGAGTTCTACCAAGTTTTCAGCATTCTCGATAGTGTTTTGAAGCTGTTTTAAATAGGCTAATTCTCTCTCAAGGATCTCAACTCGCTCACTTAATCCCTCGGCCTTCTTTTTCATTTTGTTGTACAACTTGAAGTATTTCACGCTATTTTCAATAGGTGAAAGGTGCGGTTCTAAAGGAACATCTATTGCATCGTTTGTCTCCCAATCAACAAGCTCGATTGAGTCTACTCCATGAGGAATTTGGTAGCTGTAAGCTTTTATGAGTTCCCCGTATTTTCTGTATTTATCAGCTTCAAGGCATTCTGCTCGTTCTTTTTCAAGTTGTTGGAGTATTTCTTCGTGTGAGGATATTCTGCTGTTTACTATACTTAGCAGCTGAGCCCTTTTTTGATTAAGCTTATCCTTTGTTTCTAAATGTGAGAAATACTCATTGATGCATCTTATTATATCATCACATGACTTAATATCTTTGTATTTATGAATTCTAAAGGCTGAAAGGTCACTTGGAATGTTGTTTTCATAGTAAAGATATATATTCTTCCGCTTTAGCTCCTCTGAAATTGCTGATAATCCGGCAAAGAGCTTCTCTATTTCGCTGGGAAGTATTTCTGAGAGTGGTTTATCGTCCAAATCGGCTCTAAAAAGAAGCTCTTCAGCAGTTTGTTTTGAAAAGCCTTGAAGTGTTGAATAGATAAACTCGGTAATCTTCTTGTTCTTATTTTGAAAGCTCTCTACCAATCCACAAAGTAACTGATAGTCGACATCCTCAATTTTCAACTTTTCTGTACCGAAAAGAACGAATTTTTCACCTGGGTATATATTTCTGAAACGCGTTTCGATACGCTTATATGCATCCACGATAGAACCATCCTCTACAAGAATCATATTTGAATGCTTGCCCATTATATCAACATAGATTTCATAATCATGCCTTTGCCCAATTTCATCGATTTTCTTAATTCTCATTATCATCGTTCTCTCATATCCATTTGTAATGATTTCAGTTATCTTCCCACCACGTATTCTGCTTCTAAGTAATTCAACAAAGGAATGTTTTTCCGGTTCCTTAACAATACGTTCTGTGAATGAGATATGAGAATAATTTGGATGAAGTGAGATTTTTAAGTCGCCCTTATCGAATGAAAAATAGATTACCTTATTGTCAAGATATATATTTCTAATGTTGTTCCCAATAATTTTTTCGGATAGACTTTGTACTGCGATATTCATAACAAAACCGTCAAATGGCATCGAGGTACTCCTTTCACAATCTTTTCAAATGATCCCACTTTTAATTTATTTCAATATTCGTCTTTCAAGTCCACCACGTTTTTTGGCATGCCGCCAGAGAGTATAAGCCTAAGGTTTTCAATTGTCTCGTCAATCCTCCCCATCTGTCCTTCAATGGTGAATCCACCAACATGTGGAGAAATAACAACGTTTTTGAACGTATGAATTGGGTAACGTGATGGTAATTGAACTGAGTGGTCTGAGTCAGGATACAAATACCACGTATCTATTGCTGCACCAGCAAGAATTCCATCCTTTATCCCTTTGTACAATGCACGCTCTTCAATAATCTGTCCACGACCGACGTTTATAATAAACTTGCCGTGCATTGTCTTGATAATTTCTTCGTTAATTAAGTGATACGTTTCTTTCGTGAGCGGGAGAGCAACAAAGATAATTTTACCAAAGTTTATCGCTTCTATTATGTTGTTAGTAACGTAATGAACGTTTTCTACGTGTTCTATGTTCTTTTTATATCCCATGATTTCGCAGTTGAATCCAGAAAGCAGTTTTGCAATGTGTTTCCCAATAGTTCCAAGTCCGAGTATTGTAACGCGTTTTCCTTGGAGTGAAAACCAAAAATCATCTGTTCTTGAACCAGCCTCATACCCGTGCCATACACCTGCTGCCAAATCGTTATGGTATTCAACTATCCTTCCAAGAAGTGTGAGTGCTAACCCTAATGCTCTTTCGGCAACTATTTTCCCATTCCCGTGGTTGTTAGCAACAACTATGTTTCTCTCTCTGAGAAGATCGAGTGGAAGTCCGTTGACTCCAGTCCATGGTACAAGCACGAACCGCAGAGCTTTTGCATTTAAAACTTGTTCTTTTGATAACGCTCCTGCTACTACTACAGTAGATTCAAAAAGGTTTTTCTCAGCTTCTTCTCTATTCTTAGGGATGATGAATTCGTCATCCGGAAATTCTCTTCTCAAATCATTAACTCGTTCAACAAAATAGTCAATCATCTTTGTCAAAAAAAGTACCTTCATTTTAATCCCTCCTCAGCTCTTTCAATATTTATACGTATCATTTAATAAATTATATCACAGAAAAGATTTCTATATATAAAAAAGTCCCGATGTTAAGGGTACGGGACCACTTTATGAATAGTTGATTATACTTTAATCAGAATTAAAAGAATGTTGTTAATACTAAGTACAATATTGCACTAATAGCGGCTGAGAATGGAACACTGATAAACCAAGAGATAATTATTTCTTTAAAAACTCCTAAGTTAATAACTTCGATAACTCTTGCAAGTCCAATACCAGTAACAGCACCAACAACTGTATGTTTCGTGCTAATGGGAAATCCAAAGATTGTTGAAAGAAGCACTGTTGTTGCAGTTCCAAAGTCTACAGAAACTCCTCTTGTATTATTCAATTCTGTTATGTTTGACCTATTGTTTCCATAACTTTGTATCCATATAAAAGAACTCCAAGTGCTATACCAAGCCCACCGATGAATAGTATTTACTTTGGTATTTCAACACTTGATATACTTGTTGTACCAGATTGTTTAATCATAAATATCAAGGCTATCGGTCCAACTGCGTTAGCAACATCATTTGCTCCGTGAGAGAAACAGACATGTGCCAAAGTTAGAACTTGTACATGTCTAAAAATACCTTCAACAGCATCATATTCATCTGACTTGGCAACAATTTTTCTTATAAGCACATAGGAAATTAAAGAAGTTAATATGAAAAGCACAGCACCATAGATTAATGAAGTTTGAAGGTCTTTTTTGAGAGTTTTGAGAGAGAATAGAAAAGAAATAAGGAAGAAGGTGAAACCAATCAATAATGGTGCAACCTTCTTAGCTGCTTTTAAGGGACTCTGACGGTGTAATATTGTGAGAACTAATATTTTGAAAACTATATATGCAATAAATCCTCCAACTACTGGTTATATAAACCATGAGAGAACGATTTTAAAAAGTTTTGACCAATAAACTACCTTAACACCACCACTCACAAGTCCAAAACCGATCATGCCACCTATTATTGAATGTGTTGTAGACACAGGCATCGCAAAAATTGTTGCGAACATAACCCACACTCCGGCAGCAAACAAAGCAGAAATAGCACCGTATATAACATAGTCTGGGTTTTGGATGTGTTTATAGAAACTATACCGTTTGCAATGGTTTTAGTAACTGTTGCACCAAACATAACAGCTCCGAGGAACTCTAAAAAAGAAGCCAAAAATGCAGCCTGTTTCGGAGTTATTGCTTTTGCTCCAACAGCGGTTGCCATACCGTTTGTAACATCGTTTGCTCCAATAGCAAACGCCATAAACATTCCTACAAGTATAGCGAAAAGTGTAATCACTCTCTCTTCCCTTCTGTCTGGATTTTGTATCAACAGTATTGAAGATATTTTTATCGTGGGACTTGCTTGTGATTAGGAATGTACTATCATTCGTATTCTTTCCACAGCATTTTTGGCTCTATCTTCAATTCTCATGAGAAGGATAACAATGCTATTGAGGAACATGATACCAACAGGATTCATCTCATTTTTCTTTGCAAAGAGTCTTCTTCCAACTTCTATACCCAGAGTGTCAGATGAATGTTCTTCCATCTCAACCACTCCAACTTTTTCATCTTCAAGCCTAATTTCCTTTGGGGAGAAACTTGATTCAATAACTGTTTTCAGTTTAACAATAGTCTCGTTCATATGTTCAACACTCTTCACAACGATATTTGATAATTCCAAAACGCCACTTTTTACATCGTCCGGAATATTGTCTACATTGTTCATTGTGAACATCTTAACCACGTCATCTATTAGGTCAATAATTGCGTCGACGTTGTGTAATATATCAAGAAAATCAGATTTGTTGAAGTAAGTCCACTTCAATTTTGAATATATATCCCTTAGTTGAAGTTTCAGATGGTCTGCCTTATCTTCAAGTTTGTCAATTTCCAAGGTGAGCGATACGGTATGAGTTTTTGGAATATATTTGCCATCTTATCTTGACCCTCCTTTTTAAATAAATTATCATTTCATATTCATGTAGAACCTCAGTAGGTTCAATTATTAGTTTGTTCTTGTTGAATTTGTTCTTCAAGAAATTCGAGTATCGATTTAACAATTAAGCTTAATTGTTGGTCGGGACTTATTCTTGCTGGATTGTCTCCATTTTGGAAATCGTAGTAACCAAACTGAGAATGATTTCCGCCAAAGATTTCAACATATTTAGTATTCTCCGGAAGCAGCTTCTTTTTCTCTTCAAGTTTTTTTAAAGGCAAAATTCCGTCTTCAGAACCATATATAGAAAGAACATTTAGCCGAGAATTTGATAAATCTTTCGATGGGTATGATGCAAGTAATATAACACCAGCAATACTCTCTTGATTACCTTGGGCAAACTCACAAGCCGCTACTCCACCAAGTGAATGTCCCGCTACAAACCATTTTATGTTTGGATATTTTGAGATAACGTCAAAGGCTGCGTTTGTATCAAATATAGCAAAGTTGAGTGGGACGCTCAGTATTACTGAAAATACACCATTTTCTGCAAGTTTATATCCAAGTGGAGCGTACGCGAGGCTTTCAACATGTCCTCCAGGATAAAAGATGATACCAATATCTGCAAATTTGTTCTTTCCAAAATTTTGTGGGATGAAATACACATGTTTTTGGTGAATAACTTCGACGTTGCGGGATGACTTTAAATATTCCTCAGCATCTGGGGTTGGTTTCATAGGACTATAAGCCCAAAATGTAAATCCAAGAACTATGGAAATTATAACTGCCAAGGAGGTGTAGATTGCGATTTGAAAACCGCGGAATTTCATTATTTTGCCTCCTTCAAAGCAATTAGTCAACGGTTATCGGCCAACTTGGAATACAACTTCTTTTGGTTCTAAAATCCATTCTCCAAGTTTTATTTTGTCCGCATATATCTTAACATTCTTTTTATAATTGTCTATGTTAATGATTGTTAAAAACTCTTTTGCGCCGTTCTTGATTAAGAATGGGAACGTTCCAATGTTAAATTAGATACTATAATAACCATTAATGGTATTTTATCACAATCACACTTTTTTGTATATTGGAGAACAAAAATATTAGTATAGTATATTCTTTCAAGCTATTGCATAATTTCTTTCAGAAAACTTAAATTATATTGCACAGTTTTCAAAGTAACGTGGTAAAATAAAGTGAAACGTTTAAACGAAATGTAGGACAATAGCCAAAATTTGGAGGTGACTTTATGGCGACTATAAAAGATGTTGCGAAAAGGGCAGGTGTGTCGATATCTACTGTTTCGTATGTTTTGAACAATACAGGAAAGGTGAGTGAAGAAACAAGACAACGCGTATTAAAAGCTGTGGAAGAGCTTAATTATGTGCCAAATAGTTTTGCCAAAGGCCTAAAGAGGCAACAATATGACCTTATAGCTTTAATTGTCCATGAAATCAAAGGACCTTTTTATGATTCATTGGTACGTGGTATTCAAGATGTTCTACACTCATTTGGTTATAACCTACTCATATATTGTACACTTGAGAACAGAAAACAAGATGTAGATAAATTTTTAAATACAGGTATTATCGGTGGAATGATTGTGATGACACCGTATGTCAAAAACGATGACATTCTTAAATGGTCTAAGGAACTTAAGATAATTACACTCGACCGAACTTTTAAAGAGCGTGAAAATACGGCAATTAAGAGTGTGCGTATTAACAATGAGAAAGGAACATACGAATTGGTAAAGTACCTTTACGATTTAGGACATCGCAGAATAGCCTTTATGAAAGGTCCAAAAGATTCTCTTGATGCAAGAGAGAGATATAAAGGTTTTACAAGAGCAATGAATGAATTAAAGTTGGAAGTCCGTGAAGAAGACATTCTTGAAGGTAATTTTACTGAAGATTCAGGATATATTTTGATGAAAGAATATCTTGAAAAGAAAAAGAGAAGAGCAATGCCAACAGCATTACTCTGTGCAAACGACGAAATGGCGATAGGTGCAATGCAAGCGATAAAGGAGAAAGGATTATCAATTCCGACAGATATATCAATTGCAGGATTTGATGACATAGAACTTTCATCTTACGTTACTCCAGCACTTACAACTGTAAGAAGACCAATGTACCAACTCGGATCGCTTGCCGCACATATGCTACTAAGCCTTGTTCAAAATAAAGAAGATTATGTATCGAACGTGGTTCTTGATGTAAATATTGTAATTAGAGAATCCACAGCAAAGGTGACGGGATAATTTTGGAATAATTCAAAACGTTATATGAAAAAATAAAAAAAAGGAAGATTGAGATTGATACGATATAATTTCTTCATTTTTTACTTTCTTGAGTTTCCTAAATCACATTTTTCAGATTTCATTTGATATTTGTTGTGTGATATTATTGAGTCAGTAAAAGTTCAGTGAAACGTTTCTATATGATTTCAACAAATCCTCTTAAGGGGTGGAGTATTTGAAAAAGCTGGAATTTAGAAATGGAAAGTTTATAGTAGATGGTAAGGATAAGTTTCTCTTCTCGGCAGAAGTACACTATTTTAGGCTTGAACCGGATACATGGCATGATAGATTAATAAAAATAAAAGAAGCTGGGTTCGATACAGTGAGTTTTTATGTACCGTGGTTCTGGCATGAGCCTGAAAGTGGTGTTTTTGATTTCTCGGGTTTCTCCACACCGAGAAGAAATTTGATAGGATTTCTTGATATAGTAAGTAATCTCGGCTTGAATGTTATTTTTAAGCCAGGTCCATACGTAATGTCTGAGCTGAAAAATGAAGGACTTCCGAATTGGTTGTATGATTCTATTCCAAACGCTATTGCGAAAACTCTCAAAGGCGAATTCCACTCTACACGCGTATTTTCCTACCTTCATCCCGATTATCTGAAGTATGTTAAGAGATGGTACTCACAAGTAGCTGATGTTATAAAGAAATTTGAAAACATAATAATGATTCAAATCGACAATGAGGTTGGAATGCTTCAGTGGATTACAGCGCACGGAGATTATAATGATGATACAATTGCAAGGTTTTCTTCCTATCTTTCAGATAAAGGCAGAACAGAGTTGGTTAATGAACTTAGTAAATGGAATTACGAAAAGAAGTTTTCAAAAGCATTGGCAAACGAATATCATGAATTCATACGGAGTTATTATAGCGATTATCTTGATACCCTCAGGAAGTATCTCAAAGAAGCTGGTATAGATATACCTGTAATTGTTAATATACATGGTTTCGATATGGTTGAATATGCAAAGCGTGGGAAGCGTTATCCAATAGGTGTTTCGCAACTTTTCAAAGCAGCCAATAATGAGAATACTCTTCTATCAGGTGATTATTATATAGGGAATATCGTTCATGAGAATTTCAGTGATTTGGCTATTGCAAATGCGATTATGTACGCAGTTCAAAATCACGAACAACCCTTATTTTCAGCCGAATTCCAGAGTGGTTTTCAGATGGATAAACCTAAATTGCTTCCTTCTACTTTAGAACTGACATCGAGACAGTGTATGGGTAATGGGATGAACGGAATTAATTATTACATGTTTGTTGGTGGAGATAATCCTGAGGGTTCAGCACTTATGGGAACTTATCATGATTGGCAAGCGTCTATAAGCCGTGACGGAAGTATAAAAAGAAGTTATTATGTTCTCAAGGATTTAATCACAGAGATAAGGGAAATAGAAGGGGAACTCGTCAACTCTCAGCCTGTGTTTGATACTTATTTTGGTTTTATTCCGGAGTATTACTCAACTGAGCATTTTAGGGAACATGACTTAAATATCCCAGAACTTGAGTTCAAAAGAGACATGGCTATATTTGATGGAACTATGAGAGCGCTTAAGTTATTAAACTACAACTTTGGTGGAGTTAATTTAAGTGATTTTTCGTACTCATCGAACAGAATTGAAAGTCTTTGCGTTTTTTCTTATAGATGGATGCCACAAAAGGTTCAACAAGCAATAGTCGACTATATACACAGTGGAGGAAAGGTTGTGATTTTTCCGGAAATACCAATCGAAGATGAACTTGGAAACAAATGTACGGTATTGATGGAAGCCTTGGGTATAAAGAGTATAGAAAAAGCAGGTTGGCAGACAGTTAATGCTTTCGGTGTTGATATAAACGCTTTTCATGTGGATTCGTACACATTCAATGAAAACGATGAAGAGTATCAAGTGTTCGCAAGAAATCAAAAGGGCGGAATCTGTGGATTTTTCAAGGATATTGGTAAAGGTAAAGTAGCAGTTTGTGGGTTTGGTGTAGAAATAGAGAGAGAATATAAGGTCGAAGTTTTTAAGAGATTGTGCGAAACTTTCGGCATTATAAGAACTGTGAACGTAGTCGGTGAAGATTTCCTTGATGTCTATGTGAGAAGATATGGCAATAAAATTTTCATCTTTGCAAATAACTACGATGATTATGAAAAAAGTGCTCGAATTGAGGTAAACGGTAGATATATAACGGATATTTGTGTGATGCCACGCGAGGGAAAGACTTTCGCTTTCGAACTTAAAGATGAAGAGAAAGTATTATCTGAATTAAATTTAAAACCGAAATCGGCTATTGTGAAAGGAGAGGAGTACTAACTATGAAATATTTTGAGAGTAAATATGGATATTTTACTGATGGTGGAAAAGAATACGTAATTACGAATCCGAAAACTCCGAGACCTTGGGTTAATGTTATAAGTAATGGTGATTATTCGATTATAGCTTCCCACACAGGTAGCGGTTATTCTTGGAGAGGAAACGCTGGACAGAATAGGATAACAAGATTATATCAGGATTTAATTAAAGATAGTTGGGGTAAGTATATTTATATAAGAGACGTTGAAAGTGGAGAATATTGGTCGGCATCATGGAAGCCAGTAATGTCCGATTATCAACACTATGAGGTAGTACACGGGATTGGTTATACAATATATAAACACAAAGTAAACGATATATATTCTGAGATGAAGGTATACGTGAGCGTCGATGCACCAGTTGAGTTTATGCATTTGACTCTTAGAAATGATAGTGACAGAGTTAGAAAAATTGATGTTACTTCGTTTTTTGAATTGGTATTAGGAAACTTTCCTGACGAACATAGAGAATTCCACAAACTTTTTATAGACCCTTCCTTTAAGAGCAATACTATATTTGTTCGCAAGTATCTCGGTCAATTTCCAGATGAAAAAGGTCGATGGAACAACACAGATTGGGACCACGTTGCATTCCACAGTGTTAACCTACCAGTAAAGTCATTTACCTGCGATAAAGAATCATTTATCGGAATGTACGCCGATGAACGCAATCCAATCGCTATGACCTTGCCAAAGCTCGATAGTAAATGTGATAGATTTGGAGACGCGAGTGCATCTTTGCAGGTTGAGCTAACTCTCGAACCAGGAGAAGAAAAGGAAGTTGTATTTACGATTGGTGCTGCGAAGATAGGAGAGGAAGATGCAGAACAATTAGCTTCAGAATATACAAACGTCCAAAGAGCCAAGGAAGAGTTTTCAAAGGTCAAGGACTTCTGGATGGAACTTCTTGAAAAAGAATTGGTTGAGACCCCAGATATTGGCTTGAATATTATGACAAACTATTGGGCGAAATATCAGGCAATATCCGGTAGAATTTGGGCAAAGTCTGGATATTATCAAGTTTCGGCTGGGTATGGTTTTAGAGACCAGTTGCAAGATTCTCAGATTTTCCTTAGCCTGAATCCAGAACTTGCTAAAAAACAGATTCTTCTTCATGCTGCTCATCAATTCCAAGAAGGTGACGTTTTACACTGGTGGTTTACAATACGTGGAGGTGGACCGAGAACACATTGCAGCGATGATCTTTTATGGCTGCCATTTATAACCCAAGAGTATATAAAAGAAACTCTTGATTATTCAATTCTCGATGAGATTGTTCCCTTTGTCGATGGTGGTAGTGCAACACTTTATGAACACTGTAAACGTGCTATAGAAAAGGCATTTAAGAGATTTTCACCAAGAGGCTTACCGTTGATAGGAGAGAATGACTGGAATGATGGTATGAACGCTGTTGGTACAGAATGGAAAGGTGAAAGCATTTGGTTGGCGCATTTTATGTATTTATTATTGAAAGATTTTATTCCAACAATAGAAATGAAAAACGATATCACATTTGCTAAGAAATGTAAGGATACTATAGAAACGCTCAGAGACTCAGTTAATAAATTTTCATGGGATGGCGAATGGTTCATGCGTGCAACGAAGGATAATGGAGAAAAGGTTGGCTCAAAAGAAAACGACGAAGGATTCATATTCCTTAATGCACAGACATGGGCTGTGATAAGCGACATCACCGATGAAGAGCGAAAAAGAAAGGCTATGGAATCTGTTAAGAAGTACCTTTTGCGAGATTATGGGGCACTTTTGTTATATCCTGCCTACACAAAACCAAGGACCGATATAGGGTACATAACAAGATATGCCCCTGGATTGAGAGAGAATGGAGGAGTGTATACACATGCTGCAACATGGGCTGTTTGGGCTTTCTCACTTATGCGTGATGCGGAAAGTGCATACAAATCATACAAAGGGATATGTCCACCTTATAGAAGTTACGATATTGATAATTACTGGGCAGAGCCGTACGTAACGTGTGGAAATTCTGATGGTCCAATTTCTCCTCATTACGGACGCGGTGGGTGGACTTGGTACACAGGTTCTGCACAATGGCTCCATCGTGTTGCTACACACTGGATACTTGGTATCAGGCCAAACTACGGATACCTTGATATAGACCCTGTGATTCCAGCTGAATGGGAAGGATTCACATATAAGCGATATTTCGGGGACACATTATACACAATAATCGTAAAGAACCCAAATAGAGTTAGTTACGGCACAAAGACAATTCTTTTCGATGGTAATGAAATTGAAAGGGTTCCAATTCTTGCGGACGGTAAGTCACATACGGTTGAGGTAACTCTCGGTTAATTTCATCACACTTTCTTAAAGGGAGGGAAGTTGTATGAAGAGATTCTGGTTGGTTGGTTTGTTGTTGGTTCTCACAGTACTTTCGTTTGGTAAGGTTACTATTACTTATGTTAACTGGAACAGCGGTTTAGAAATTGAGCAAGCTATGGTCGAAGAGTTCATGAAACTTTATCCCGATATTGAAGTCAAGGTAGTTAAGCACGAAGGAAACTACGAAGATTGGCTTATTGCACAGGCAGCAGCGGGTAAGTTACCTGATGTTATCATGATACCCAACATTCCTATGGCTCTCACAAATGACTGGGCACTCGATTTGACAAAGATGGCACTCTCAGATCCTGAATGGAAGAACATTCCAGCGCCTATTAGAAATGCAACTGTGTACAACAACAAGATTTACGCAGTTCCAGCAGGTCTGTTCTTTATGGGATACTTTGTAAACGATGACCTCTTTGAGAAGTACAACGTTAAACCACTCAAATTTGGGGCGTCATGGAACGAGTTCTTGGCAGCTATTAGGAAGCTTACAATACCAAAGGATGGAATAATAGGTTTAGCAGAAGAAGTTCAGATACCAGAATGGTATCCAGCCATGAAGAGTCTCAGACTTGGTTGGTACACGTGGGATGGAAAACAATACAATCTTGACGACCCATCATTTATTGAAGCAGTGAATATTGCAAAACAACTTTGGCAAGGCAAATATGTTTACGACGCTCTTCCAGAAGAACAAAAGAAACAATACAACGCAGGTTGGTACGGTGATGTATGGAACCAAGGAAAAATAGCAATAAGATGGTCTGGAACATGGGATACAACGTTCTTCGCAACATTGCCATTTAAGAGTAGGTTTATAGGTGTCCCTGGCGGCAGAATTCCGGTTGTTGGTGACTTTTTTGTGATTGCAAAAACGACGAAGAATCCTAAGGAAGCATTCTTATTCGCAAAGTTTGTAACATTTGGAAGAGATGGTATCCTCAAGAGATTGGAAATCGATAAGAAGAATCAGTGGGCATCTTTACCACTCACAACTGAAAAGGCTGTGCTTGATAAATACTTTAGCGTAAAGAAACTCTTCCCAGGCATGGATGAAGCATACGCGAAAGTTGGCACAGGTATAATCGAAGGTGTCAAGATCGTACCGGGTTATATACCATCGAGATGGACTGCACCTACTGGAATCAAAGTTGGAGATAATCCAAATGCAAACATAGGAGACGTTATATGGAATGCGATGAGAGGTAGCATAAATATTGCAGATTACACAAAACAACTCAACAAAATAGCTAATGAACAATACCAGAATGCTATCAAAAAGATTGCGATAATGACAAAGTAAAATCAATTGCTGGACTTTTGTTGGGAGGGAATAATATTCAATACACGAAATCCCGTGAAAAGGCATTAATAATCAAAATAGTTAGCAATATAGTAGTAGTTTTCATACTAAGCCTCGCTGGAATGCTGTATTCAGCCAAAACAGAAATCGCAGATTACAGATCGTATCTTGAACGTTTCACAACCCCTCTCTTGACTGGGGAGACCCTTTGGGTTTCTCCCCAGTTATTTGTTGACCTTTCGGCAGGAGACTCAATTGAATTCAATGTGGGGTCAAAAAAAGAAGGTTTTTGGAATATTCGCCTTGAATATCAGATTCTTTCAAATCAAGTGTTACCACCTGAGGTTTCAATCACTATAAATAGAGAGTTACCTTTTATGGAAGCGAGGTCTATTCCATTAATTCAGTATTGGAATTATGAGACTGTGGAGTTTCCAAAAAATAGATATGGTGATGAAATAGTTCCCGGTCAGAATATAGCAAAATCCACAATTTCATTTACACTCAGAAATCCGACGGGGATAGACAAGCATCCATTGTGGTTCAAAATTGATGCTCCGAGTACCACCATAGGCTTGACTCTTCGAAGCGGCAAGATAATTTTGAAACGTGTGTATCTGGAACGACCAGTGAATCCAAAAAGTTACGTAACACCAGCGGTTGATTATACTCAGAGCTTACGTAAACCGATAGTTATACAGGCCGAGAAACCTTATTTGAAAAGCGAACCGTCAATTAATGCAATTGCCATAAGGTCACCAGAAGTTGTTCCTTATACAACCTATAATCTTTTGTTGAACGCTTTTGGTGGTGATAATTGGAAACAACCCGGTCAAAGTGTATCGTATATTTTTGACGTACCTGAGGATGGTTATTACAAAATTGCACTTAAATATCTCCAAAATTCCAAACCAAATTTTACAAGCTACCGAACCGTTTATGTAGATGACAAAATATTGTATAGAGATTTAATTGAAGTCCCATTTGAGTATAGTCAAAATTGGATGATAAGAACATTGAAGAGTACTGACAAATCTCAAGACCTTCTCTTTTACCTCACTAAGGGTACACACAAAATCTGTCTTGAAGTAAACGTTTCAATGTACTCTGACGTATTATACAAGTTAAAATCAATAATCAATTACATAAATGAACTTTCATTACAAATCAAGTACATAACAGGTGGAAAGTTTGATAAAAACGTGGAATGGGAGATTCGCGATTACTTTCCTGATATAGAAGCAGAATTGGAGACTGTGATAAAAGAAATTGACCATATAAAGAAATCAATGTTAAAGATAAATGGAAATGCACTCAATTCAGAATACGTGTCTTTAAATCTTGCTCAGATACTTTTAAAAAGATTAGTCAGTGATGTTAATAAGATTCCAAACAGACTTGAAGTGCTAACAGGTAGCACAGGTTCTGTTCTCTCAGAATTATCAAGCGTTTACAACGGTCTTCAGCAAATGCCTTTATCCTTAGATGAAATCTACATCTATCAGGGTAAGAGTATCGATAGAGTAATAAAGATTTCTCCATTAACAATATTCCTTGAAGGTTTTAAGAGATTTTTTAATTCTTTTGTGCCAGCCAAATATTCCGACTACCGAAATGCGCAATCCGAAAATGCTGTTGTTTTGAAAGTATGGGTAAATAGATCGAGACAGTATGTTGATATATTGCAACAGCTAATCGATAAGGAATTCACACCAAAGACAGGCATATATGTGGACGTTTCTATAATGCGCGATGAAGGGAAGTTAATTCTTGCAAATGCAGCAAAGAAATCACCAGATGTTGCTTTAAGTATAAGTAACTGGATACCTTTCGAAATGGGAATTAGAGGAGCTGCCCTCGATTTAAGAAGATTTTCTGATTTTGTTGAGTTTTCAAAGAATTTCTATCCAGGGTCTTTGCTTCCGTATCTATATGAAGAGCATTGCTATGGACTTCCTGAAACGCTGGACTTTTACGTTTTATTTTATAGAAAGGATATAACCGATTATCTTGGCATAAATATTCCAACCACCTGGGACGATGTAAAACTCATACTTCCAGAGCTTCAAAGAAATGGTATGAATTTTTATATACCGCTTGGTGGATCAACATCTTTCAAAGCGTGGATGACAACAGCCCCTTTCATTATGCAGTATCGTGGGAAGCTATTTACAGATGACGGTTTGAAGACGGCTATTGATAATCCGTCAACTTTGAAGGCGTTCAAGGAAATGACCGAATTATTCACGATGTACGGTATGCCTGCGCAAGTAGCAAACTTTTTCGAAAGTTTCAGAAAAGGTGAGATTCCAATAGGTGTTGGGAATCTTAGTACATATGTACAACTGACTATAGCGGCACCAGAGCTAAGAGGACTTTGGAACATGGCACCTTCGCCCGGTGTTAAATACAACGGGACTATTGAGCGATGGCAGACAGGTTCAGCACAGTCAGTTGCAATCTTAAATGATACGAAATATCCAATGGAAGCATGGGAATTTATGAAATGGTGGCTTTCAAAGGAAACGCAGATGAACTTTGTAAATCAGGTTGTAAGTACTTATGGAATAGAATTTCTGACCATACCTTCAAATAGATATGCAATAGACGGATTGCCTTTGCGCTTTTCTGACCTTGAAGTTGTAAAAGAACAATTTAAATGGCTCCAAGAAGTTCCAAAGATGCCGGCAAGTTACATATTAGAACGCGAAATAAGTAATATTTGGAATAAAGTTGTTTTGGAAGGAAGACCGTTGAGAGTTGCTGTTGACGATAGTGTGCAGGTAGTTAACAAGGAGTTTGCACGTAAGCTCGAAGAGTTTGGGTACTACAAAGATGGAGAACCCGTAAGACCATTCAAGATATACACCCTCAGCGACATAATGGAATGGTACAAAGACACCGTCAATAAATAAGTACTATGCTAAGAGGTGATTGCGTGAGACGGTCTGATAGGCGATGGATAGTTACATTTCTTTCACCCTACATTGCACTCTTCAGTATCTTTATCATTGTGCCAACGGTTCTGGCAATACTTTTGTCGTTTACGAATTTTAATACTATACAGTTCCCAAAATTTGTTGGCTTAAAGAATTACGTTTCTTTATTTACAACAGACAGTGTTTTTATGCAATATGTACTTCCAAACACAATAAAGTTTGCAATAATCGTGGGACCACTTGGTTATTTCTTAGCATTCTTCCTTGCCTGGATGCTTGCACAGATTCCACGGATTCCACGCACAATTCTTTCACTTATTATTTATTCACCGTCGATGACTGTTGGTGTCGCAATGCAGGTGATTTGGTTAACTGTATTCAGTGGAGATAAATCAGGATATCTGAACAGTTTTCTACTTAGAGTGGGGTTAATAGATCAACCAATTCAATGGCTTCAGTCACCGAAGTTTCTATTTCCCACAATGGTTATTGTAACTTTATGGAGCAGTATGGGAGTAGGCTTCTTGGCGATGTTAGCAGGTGTTTTAAATACGGATCCTGAAGTTTATGAAGCTGGATACATAGACGGTATATCTAAGAGATGGCAGGAGATATTCTATATTACGATACCTCTTATGAAACCTCAGATGCTATTTGGAGCTGTTATGTCAGTTGTCTCAACTTTCCAAGCTGGTTATATAGGTGTGATGCTATCTGGTTCAAATCCGACACCACAGTACTCTGGTCAACTCATAGTTAATCATATAGAGGACTTTGGATTTATGAGATATGAGATGGGCTATGCCGCAGCAATATCAGTCGTGCTACTCATAATGATATGGATTAGTTCAAAGTTTGTCTGGGCACTCTTTTTAGATAAGGATTAATCTAACACACAAGGAGTGAGTTAAATGTCATTCAAAGGAACTAAGATAAACCCAGAGAGATTTCATAGGAGTCAGATTAAATTTTATGCGATACTTATTCCTCTTGCAACATTTATGGCAATTCCTCTTATTTTCATATTTTCTAATGCGTTTAAGCCGTACAATGAGCTCTTCGCATTTCCACCGCGGATATTTGTTAGAAACCCAACATTGCAGAATTTTAAGGCACTATTCAGTGCCATGACACAATCCGGTATTCCCGTTAGTAGGTACCTATTTAACAGTTTTATCATATCTCTTGCTGTTGTTATTCTTTCGATATTTATTAGTACAGCCGCTGGTTATATATTATCAAAGAAGAATTTCAAACTTAAAAAGCTTCTCTTTGAGATTAATACTCTTGCTTTAATGTTTGTTCCTACTGCTGTATCAATTCCAAGATACATTATCATTGCAAAACTCGGATTAGTCGATAACTTCTTAGCACATATACTCCCAGCCCTTGCTATGCCAGTTGGATTATTCCTTGTAAAGCAGTTCATTGACCAGATTCCAGATTCACTCATTGAAGCGGCAAAGATAGACGGAGCAAGCGATTGGTTTATATATCTCAAAATAATACTTCCTCTAACAAGACCCGCAGTTGCTACAATTGCTATACTTGCATTTCAAAATGCATGGAACTCGACCGAAGCATCGCTAATATACATAAACAACGAAAGTTTGAAGAACTTTGCGTACTACATGTCCACGTTAAGTGGCGCATCTGGAACAGTTGCAGGTGCTGGAATTGCTGCAGCTGCTGCATCTATAATGTTCTTACCGAATCTTATAATATTTATTTTCACACAGAGTAAAGTTATGAATACTATGGCACATTCTGGGATTAAATGATTTCAGCACCAAAAAGCATAAAAAAGGAGCTATGTTCATGGGAGAGACTAAGACCATTTATCTTGAAAAGTTTCTTTTAATACTTGCCTTATTTGTTACATGTATGTTTAGTGTAACAACGTTGTCGTATGCTCCGTATTATACATATACGCTTGGTGTTGGCTATAACATAGTAAGAATTCAGGATGCTTTTGAACCTTTTGAAAAGCTTGTCTTTGATACATCGTCTATTTCAGATATATTCTGGAAAGACAGTATGCTTTATATTGCAGATACGCAAAATGCGAGGATAGAAGTTATTGAATTGGAATCAGATAATAGTTCACAAACATATATCGGTGAAGGAACTCTAATGAATCCAGAAGGAATATTTGTTGATGAAAGCGGAAATGTCTATGTCGCTGATTCATGGGCACAAAGTGTGTATAAATTTTCAAGCACAGGAGAGCTACTACTTACGATTACAAAACCCGAATCCCCAATATTCGGAAAATCCAACGATTTCATACCGCTCAAAGTCGCCGTTGACAAACGAGGTAATATTTACGTTATCTGTCAAGGTGTAACTAATGGACTTGCGGTTTTCAATAGAGAAGGCCGCTTCTTGAGCTTTTTCGGAGCAAACTCACCAAAGGTTACGTTAAGAATGATACTTCAGAGAATGATCTTTTCCGAATCACAAAAGGCACAACTTTTAAAAATCAGACCGCCATCACCGACAAGTTTAACCATAGACAATGTTAATGCTGTCTGGACTGTGACTCAAGGATTGAAAGAAGATGCGATAAAGAGATTTAATGTTTCAGGAGTCAATATATATCCTACATTAACAGTTTCAAGTGAGCATTTTGTAGATATAGATGTGGACGATTTTGGTAATGTATATACATTGGCTGCGAATGGGGTAATCTACGTTTACGATTTACTTGGTAATCTGGTTTTTATCTTTGGTGGACAGAGCTTTTACGAAAATCGGCTTGGGCTATTTAGATCTCCGACAGCAATTACAGTTACAAAAGAAGGAAATATATTGGTTTTAGATAAAGAAGATGGTACAGTAACAGTCATGAAACCAACTGCTTTTGGAAAACTCGTGCTAAAAGGGGTTTATTACTATAATCAAGGAATGTACTTACAAAGTGAATCCATATGGAGGGAAGTTAAACGTACTAACTCAGCGTTTGTTTTAACTTATAGAGTGCTTGGAAATGTTGAATTTAAAAAGGAGAATTATTCAAAGGCTTTCGAATACTTTAAACTTGCAAGGGATACTAAGGGGTATTCAGATGCGTTTTGGTACATCAGAAATCAGTGGCTTCAAAGGATTATCGGTCCTATCTTTATTCTACTTGTCCTTCTCGCAGTTTTTGACCTTATCAAAACAATATTGATACGACAGGGTATAATCAAAAAAATGAAAAAAGAAAGGAAAATAAGAGAAGATATAATCACACAGCAAATTAAATATGTTTGGCTTTTTGTTAGAAATCCATTTGATGCAGTATATGAAATAAAGCGCCACGATAGAGTTTCATGGATAACAGGAATAATAATGTACTTATTACTGTATCTTGAGAATATCTTAGTACGACTTGTAGGTTCACCACTGTTTTTTGGTTTTGAAGCTAAAAAGATAGACTTCTTTGGACTTTTTGCTGATACTTACAGGTTATTCTTCCTATTTATTCTTGCAAATTTTCTTGTGAGTGAGATTTCTGAAGGTGAAGGCAGATTCAAACATATATTCATTGGAACCATAGCGTCTTTTTTGCCTTATTTAGTCTTTTCCGTACCGCTTGCTCTTTTAACAAATCTTCTTACGTTAAACGAATCGTTTATCTATACCTTCGGAATGCAGATAGTCTGGGCATGGTCGTTTGTATTGCTGGTAATAGTCATTGCACAAGTGCACAATTTCTCATTTGGTGAAGCTTTAAAGAATCTCTTGTTAACTGTCTTTGCAATGATTTTAATTACTATACTTATAGTAATTATCTCCATACTCGTGAAAGAAGAGATTTCATTTTTCACTTCCATTTTTGAGGAGTTGATCTTCCGTGCCAAGTCGAAATAATAAGAGCATTAAGATTTCAAAGAAAGTATTAAATTTAATTGCCAAGATGATTGTCACTTTGATAGTTGTGACACTCTTTGTACTCATCGTACGCTCAGGGGGAACTGAGGTTCCAGAAACAGTTAAACAATTTTCTTGGAATAACGAATACAAATTCTCCGTTCCAGATTACACATATTTCTTAGAAAACGAAATCTTGAATGCTATGATTGATACAAGAACACTCCAATTTCAAGTAGTCGATAAACGTAATAACTATATATGGAAGTCCGTTCTTTCAGAGGAAGATCCCGAATTAAATGAAACATGGCACATGTTTTTCAATTCATCAATTTCAGTGGAGTTTTTTGATTCTTCAAATAACGTAAGAAGAGCATATTTAATACGAGATGCAAATATTTCCGTTAAAACTTTAAAAAAGAATAAATTGACCGCTCAAGTCTATTTTGAGCAAATAGGTGCATCTTTTGATATTTCTTACGAACTTGTAGGCGATTCGCTGAATGTAAATCTGAGCAATCTAAAAGAAAGTGACTATAAACTTATCAGTTTGTACATATATCCTTACCTTGGTGCATCTTCAGGCATTCTTGACGGTAGTTTTGTGTTAGCTGACGGAGTTGGGGCTAAGCTCGACTTGGCAAAACCAACAGTTGCTACAGCACCATTGAAAATGCGAATGTACGGAGAAGATATTGGATTCAAAGAAGTTCTGCCATATTCGTACTTTAAGAGTGTGAAAGCGGGAGAGAATTACGCTTTACCATTCTATGGTATTTTATATAACTTCAGCAATTCAAGTAATGGCTTGTTAACTGTAATTGAAGAAGGTGATTTATACACGGAAATTAACGCTTACAAATCCGGCATTGTTACTAACAAGAATTGGATTACACCAAGGATAGTACTAAGAGACTTGCATAAGAAACTCTTGAACAAAGCGGGTGAGGGTATTACAATCCCGCAAGAAAGTATCAATACAACCTCCGTTTCACTTCGATACTTCTTTCTTACAAACGTAAATGAGTATTCCTTAGCTCAAAGATTCGTTGATGAGTACAGCAGAGTCTATAAAAAGAGTGTGAAACCGACGGTAAAATTCAAATTTGACATTCTTCTGGCTGAATCAAAGAAAAGTACGTTTGGTTACACTATTGTAAAGATGACAGATCAAAAGCAACTGGAAGAGATGAAAAGAAAGATAGATGGTAAAATACCCGAATCGTTCTTTGTGTTGCACGGCTTTTCTAAAGGTGGGCTTTCACTCAATTCCCCAGAGCATTTACCATTTGAAAAGAGGGTTATTGAAGAAATCGGCTTTTTCAGTAAAGATTACTTTTATGTGGATTACATGCTTGCACCTAAGGAGTCAAAATCGATAAAAAAGGCACATATAGCACAGAACAAACTCGAGCAATTTATGGAATACGAGAACAAATACATTGTGTCTCCTGAATATACACGCGATGTTTCAATCACAGAAATACAAAAATTCGCAAGATTGGGAATTAAGAATATTGCATTTGGAGGTTTTGGAAAAATTATTTTTTCCACAAAAGATTTTAGCAGAGCACAGACACTAACAAAATTATTAGAGGTGTTGGGTAGAACGAATGATTCACTTGTTTACGGATACAACTGGCCAACTGTAAAATATGCAAAGTTAATTTCAGATGTGGCTTTGACAAACTCTGGATACGAGATTATAGATGAGACTGTTCCTATTGTTCCTTACGTTCTTAGACAATTCTCTCAAATCTTTTCAAAACCGCTTAACTTATCTTCAAACTACAAAAGAGATTTATTGTTATGCGTTGAGTACGGAATTCTACCTTCACTTTATTTAACTTGGAATGGCTCGGAGCAATTAATTGAAACTAATTCAAGAGATTTAGTTTCAACAAGGTTTGAAGATTGGTATGACAAGATTCTTGAAGCACGTAAGGTTTTTGAATCAGCTGCACCTTTCTTTTCTTCGAGGGTTTTGAAAAGAGAAAGTGTAGTAAAGGACGTTTACATAGTTAGTTACGAAAATGGCACGGACGTTCTTTTCAACTACACCGATAGGCCTTTCAAATTCAATAATATTACAGTTGAACCGAATTCGTTCCGTGTTCTTGCTGAGAGGTGATTTATGTGAAATTGCGACTTAGAACGAGAGAGGCAATTAAAGGATTTATATTCGTTTCGCCTTGGATAATAGGTTTTCTGATTTTTACATTGGTACCTCTTATTAGAACGCTCTTTTATAGTTTAAATGAAGTAAAAGTTACCGCTGAAGGTGTTAGAACATTCTTCCTTGGCTTGAAAAACTACAAAGATGCTTTTCTAACGGACGTCAATTATCCACAACTGCTTGTTGACTATTTCTTACAGATGATTGTTTTCGTACCGATAATCGTTTCTTTTGCCCTTGTTATGTCATTGCTATTGAATATGGATATTAAGGGACGGAGTATTTTTAGAACCATATATTTCTTACCTGTGGTTATAGCAAGCGGACCGGTCTTTAATCAACTAATGAGTAAAGGAGCAATGACATTTTCCGGTTTAGCTAACTTAGGTTTCGTAAAATCTTTGCAATCGAGCCTACCGCCGACTTTCGCAAGGGTTCTCGGCATGTTCATTTCAGGCTTTATCATGATTCTCTGGTATTCAGGAGTGCAGATTCTTGTATATCTTGCTGGTTTACAGAAAATTGATAAGAGCATGTACGAAGCTGCCAGAATAGATGGGGCATCAAGATGGCAGATACTCTGGAAGATTACTATGCCTGTATTAGCTCCACTTACGCTGGTTAACATAGTATATACGATAGTCACAATATCAACTTTTGCTACAAGTCCAATAATCCAGAAAATACTTGTTGATATGTATAGACCTGAAAGAGGGCTTGGGTATGCATCTGCACTTGCTTGGATATATTTCTTGGCAATCTTATTAGTAATTGGCGTATTTGTCCTAATATCAGCTTTATACAGAAGGAAGGTTAGAGTATCATGAAGGAAAAAGCGAGGCTCAATACATTTGAAAAGAATGCAAAAAAGAGTGTAGAAATTGTTAGCGTGTATTTCATGTTGTTGCTTGTTGGATTTGTTTTTGTTTATCCTATAATTTATATGCTTTCGTATAGCTTTATGGATACATCAGACCTTGTCAATCCGCTCGTGAAGTGGATTCCAACAAAACTATACACGGGTAATTACAAAGATGCCGTAAACGTACTGAATTATTCAAAGACGTTACTCCAAACGATAATAGTCTCAACATTACCAGCTATACTCCAAACAATTTCAGCTTCTCTCGTAGGTTATGGATTCTCACGTTTTCATTTTCCTGGGAAGAAAATTCTCTTTGCAGTAGCTATTTCAACATTCATTTTACCACCACAAGTTACGATGATTCCACAATTTTTGATGTTCAAAGATTTAAACTTACTTGGTACACTATGGGCACTCGTTTTGCCAGCATCATTCACTCAGGGAATAAGGAGTGCTATATTTATAATTATCTTCTATCAATTCTTTAACATGTTTCCAAAGTCGCTCGAAGAAGCAGCAAAGATAGATGGGGCTTCAACCTTGACAATTTTTTATAAGATTGTTGCGCCATCAGCTATGCCAGCTTATTTAATATCATTTTTATTCTCGCTCGTTTGGTACTGGAATGATACTGTAATTACCGCACTTTATCTTGGAGAAAAGTGGACAACTTTACCACTTCAACTACAGAGATTCGAAGATATGTTCAGAAGAATATATCAGGCTGTTCCAGGCATAACTACAGGTAGAACACTTAACGAAGCTATTGTTATGGCTGGTACGCTACTGACAATAATACCTCTTCTATTAATTTATTTCTTTGCTCAGGATTGGTTTGTTGAAAGTATCGATAGAACAGGAATTACGGGTGAATAAATTTTAAAAGGGAGATGAAAGTATATGGTATTTGATATTGAAAGGATTATCTCTGAAATGACTATAGAAGAGAAGATTAGTTTCGTTGTTGGAGCTGGTATACTTTGGCTCCCAAACAATCCTAAACCCAAGATTAAAGGAGCTGCTGGAGAGACACGAGAGATAGAAAGACTCGGTATTCCAAGAACTGTT